>Ga0247803_1000146_pt1 | contig 42513 bp, 64 predicted proteins | sample UWRJL014104B1_FD_180928 | JGI IMG/M metagenome (GOLD analysis project Ga0247803, IMG submission 180928) | Plant litter microbial communities from Arlington Agricultural Research Station in Wisconsin, United States - UWRJ-L014-104B-1 | ecosystem: Environmental > Terrestrial > Plant litter >... | reverse complement strand
CCTCTTTTCAAACTCTAACTCACAACTTGCTGACCTGAAACTTACACCATGGCAACTCGAAAAACCCGATCCGACAGCGCGACCGCAGCGATCAACGCGGCGAAAAATGCGGCCTCGCCGGACCTCCGGCCGCCGGCCCACGTGCAACTTTCGACGGACGCCGAGCCGTATTTCGCGGACATTGTGCGCGCACGCGCACGCGAGGAGTGGAACGAACACCAGCTGACGATCGCCGCGCAGCTGGCCGAGTGCATGGTGGAGCAAGAGGAAGTGCGCGCCGAGCTGGCGCTGGACGGCCGGGTGCTGACCAACGAGCGCGGCACCAAGGTGGCCAATCCACTGGTGGGAATCAACGAAGCGCTCGCGCGCCGGCAGATGGCCCTCGGTCGTTCGCTGCAGATGATCGGCCGCGCCACCGGCGACCCGCGCGCGCCGACGGCGCAGCGCAAGAACGAAGCCAAAGCGCGCGCGCTGCGCACCGAGGTGGAGCAAGAGGACGATCTGCTCGCATGATCGCGCCGGCCGTGGTACAGTTGGGGTGTCGGATAGGGGGCACCCGAGAAGCTGGTCTAGGCTACCAGCTTCCGACAACTACCATAGCCCCTCTTGCCCAGGACTCAAGCATGAACTATCAGAAAATCTACACGGCTTTCATCGCCGATCGTCGCACCACCGAACACCTCGCCGAAATCCTCGGATATTCCGAAAAGCACCACATCGTGCCGCGCAGCCTGGGGGGCGACGACACCCCCGGCAATCTGATTCGCCTAACGCCTGAAGACCATTTCTTTGCACACCTGCTGCTCGCCAAGATCTACGGAGGCAAGCTGTGGCTGGCGGTTGTGCTGATGACGGCTTCGCATAGCCGGTGTTACGGCGAGTCGCGGCGCTTGCATGGGTTCGCCGCGCGCGAGGCCCAGCGCAATAAAGCCCCGGACGAAGAAACTAAGGCCCGCATGCTGGCCACACAGCAGCGCAAAGCGCCGCGATTCCGATTCGCGTGCATCGCCACCGGCGAAATATTCGAGGGCACGACACTGGAAATCCAGCACCACGCGGGCATCTCGCAGGCGGCCGCCTCGAAGATCGGAACCAAGCGCGCCAAGACCGCGAGCGGCTGGTGCCTGGAGGAGAATTTGGGCTCGCCTCTCGGCAAGATTGATCCGACCCCGCGCCGGTTTGTACACAAGGATGGCCGGGTGTTCGCTGGCTTGATGTTTGATTTTCGCCACGCTTTTAATTTAGACGCGGGCCTAGTTTCCCGTATGGTGCGGCAGGGCGGGACGTGCCAAGGGTGGAAATATGCCGCCTAAAAAGAATTTGACCCGAGGCGAGAAGATATGTTCCTTTATGGAAAAGTATCTGATTGTCCCCGAGGGGGATCTGATCGGGCAGCCTTTCCGGCTGATGCCGTTTCAGCGTAATTGGATCTTAGAAGTTTTCGATAACCCGCACGGGACGCACACGGCGATCCTTTGTATCGGCCGAAAGAACGGGAAAACTAGCCTGATAGCCGGTCTTCTGCTGGCGTTTATCGCCGGCCCGGAGACGGTGCGCAATAGCCAGATCGTCAGCGGCGCGATGTCATTAGAGCAAGCTTCGCTCGTGCACGCGCTCGCCGTAAAAATGATAAACATGTCGCCGAAGCTGGCCGAGCGGATCAAGATTTTCCCCTCCGGGAAAAAGCTGCTGGGTTTGTCGGAGAATGTCGAGTACAAAGCGCTGTCGGCGGAGGCTAAAACGAAGCACGGTTTGAGCCCCCGGATTCTCGTGCTCGACGAGCTCGGCCAGGTGCGCGGACCGTCCGACCCGTTCGTCTCCACCCTCCAAACAGCGCAGGGCGCCTACGAGGACGCCATGCAGTTGATCATCAGCACCCAGGCGCCAACCGACGTCGACATGCTTTCGCAGATGATCGACGCCCAGCGCGAGAACCCGGACCCTCATATCGTCTGCCACGTCTACGAGGCGCCGCCGGAGGCGGCCTTGGACGATGAGGATGGGTGGCGCGCGGCCAATCCAGCCCTCGGGGTGTTCCGATCGCTCACCGACATGCGTAAGCTGTGCGCCAAGGCCAAGGCCACTCCGAGCTTCGAGCCCGAGTTCCGCAACCTGAACCTGAACACCCGGACCGAGGCCAACGCCCCATTCGTCAGCCGATCGATATGGGAAGCCAACGGCGCCGAGCCCACCCACCGCAAGCGTCCGCGTGTTTTCGGGGGTCTGGACCTGGCCAGCGTGCACGATTTGACCGCGTTGGTGCTGGTCGACGCCGACGACGGGAGCGTTTATCCATGGTTTTGGCTACCAGAACATGGGCTAAAAGAGAAGTCCGAGAAGGATAAAGTGCCCTATGACCTGTGGGAAAAGCAAGGATTTTTGCTGACAACCCCCGGAAAAGCGGTACAATACCGCCACGTTGCCCTCGTTTTGCGCAAGATTTTCATTGATTTTGACGTACAATTGATCGCATTCGACCGGTATCACATGCAACAATTGAAGCCGTGGCTCGATCAAGCCGACATGCCGATGGCGCAGCAGGATGCGTTTGTCGAAATGGGACAGGGAACTGCTTCGATGACGCCGGCCCTGCGCGAATTGGAAGTGCGACTGCTCGAAGGGCAGCTGCGCCACGGTAACCACCCCGTGCTTTCAAATTGTGCAAGAAATGCCCAAGTCGTCGGTGACAGCGGCGCCCGGAAATTCGACAAGCGCACCGCGCGCGGCCGCATCGACGGTATGGTGGCCCTGGCCATGGCGATCGGCGTCATGCCGCAGGAAGTGGAAAATGGAAAACGGACCTGGGATGACTATCTTGCGGACATGGCGGTGACATGAGCGACAAAGGCAAGCCGAAGGGCTTCTCGCTCAAGGCGATTTACTTCTCGATCCGCGACGCGCTTGCGTATCGGCAGATCGACCGCGACCCCGGCAACCGCGATGTGACGAACGGCAGCTACAATGCCGGCGACAATACCCCCCGCATCGACCGCGCGCTGCAGCTCTCCACCGTATGGGCCTGCGTCAAGCTCAAATCCAACGCCATCTCCACCCTGCCCCTGTTCATCTACGAGCGCACCGAGGTCAACGGGCGCGAGTCCCGCCGCGTGGCGCGCGAGCACCCCCTGTATCGCCTCCTGCACGACTCGCCCAACGCGGACATGACGGCGCGCGACTTCTGGAATTCGATCCAGGTGCGCCTCGACACCTGGGGCAATGCCTACGTCCTGAAGACCTTCAGCGGTGCGCGCATCGTGTCGCTCGACCCGCTCAACCCGGCTTTGATGACGGTTCGGCGCCCGGCCGGCGGCGACGTGCAGTTCATCTACGCCGACCCGAGCGGCCGAAAAGAATACACCGAGCGTGATATCTGGCACATCAAGGGCTTCACCGAGGACGGTTTGACCGGCCTGTCGCCGATCGGCGTCGGCGCCCGCTCCATGGCCCGCGCGCAGAGCGCGGAGTCGGCGTCGTCTACCCTGTTCAACGGCAACATGCGGCCCTCCGGGGTGGTGGCGGTCAAGGATATCTTGACTCCGGATCAGCGCAAGGGCATGCAATCGGCCATCATCGATGGCGTTTTCGGTGACGCGCGGATGGGCCGCCAGTATTTGCTCGAAGGCGGCGCCACGTACCAGCAACTCACCATCAACCCGGTGGACGCCCAGCTGATCGAACAGGTCAATGCCAGCGTCGAAGACCTGTGCCGCTGGTACGGCGTGCCACCGGCGATGATCGGCCACGGCACGGCCGTGTCGAACTGGGGCACCGGCCGCGAGCAGCAGAATCTCGGCTTCCTCCAGTACGTGATCGACCCCGACCTGGTGGGTATCGAGCAGAGCATCGCCAAGAACCTGCTCACGCCAGTCGAGCGGAAAAAATACTTTGCCGAATTCAGCCGTGAGGGTTTCTTCCGGATGGACAGCAGCGGCCGGTCGGCCTACTACGACAAGATGATCAAGGCCGCCGTGTACACCCCGAACTTCTGCCGGTCGCTGGAGAACCTGGAACCGCTGCCCGGCGGCGACAACCTGTTCATGCAAAGCAACATGATCCCGCTCGATATGGTCGGAAAAATCACAAGCACCGCGCAAAGTAATGATACAATCGCGCAAGAACCCAAGGACACCACCAATGAAACGTAAAGATGCCGGCATTCTGCTGCACAAGAATTTCGCCTTCAAGGCGGATTCTGTCGCCGACGACGGCACCTTTACCGGCTACGGCTCGGTGTTCGGCAACGTCGACAGCTACAAGGAGATCGTCGCCCCCGGCGCGTTCGCCAAGAGCCTGGGCCTGATTGCCAAGTCCGGCGACCCGCTGCCGGTGCTGTGGCAGCACAACCCCAACAACCCCATCGGCGGCTACACCGCGCTCTCCGAAGACGCCCACGGTCTGAAGGTCGCCGGGTTCTTGCTTAAGGACGACGTGGCACTGGCCAAGGAAGCCTACGCGCTCATGAAGGCGCGGGTGGTGAAGGGCCTGTCGATCGGCTATTACGTGCGCGGCGACAGCTACGACGAGAAGACCGGGATCCGCACGCTCAACGAGTTGGACCTGCGCGAGATCAGCGTCGTCACCTTCCCGGCCAACGAGGCGGCCCAGGTGGAGAACGTGAAGGCCGCGATCTCGGAGATCCTGCAGCGCGGCCAGCTGCCAGGCATCAAACAATTCGAAGAACTCCTGCGCGAGGTAGGATTCTCCAAATCACAGGCCGCAGCCGTCGCAAACGGCGGCCTGTCGAAGCTTTCCCGGAGTGAGTCCGGTGGCGAAAAAGGCGACGAACTTCTTGCTGCGCTGCGCAGCTTTAATCTCACTCCGAACTAAAAGGAAACATCATGCTGAAAAATAAATACCACATGCGCGCCATCGTGCTGCTGGGCCTGGCGGCCGTTGCCGGCATCGCCCAAGCCTTCGGCGTCGTCGATCTGACCACCAGTGGCGCCGGCTTGGGCCTGGCCGTCATGGCGATGGGCGGCGAAATGGACGCCAAGGGCATCGTCGAAGAATTGGGCCGGATCAAAAAGGACGTCTACGACACCACCGACAAGGTACGCGAAAAAGCTGATGAAGCGCTGTCCCTGGCCAAGGCCGGCAAGGACATGAGCGAGAAAGAAAAAGCGCGCACCGACGAACTGATGACCAAGCAGGGCGAAGCCTTGGCCCGCCTGGACGAGTTCGAGCAGAAGCTGGCCCGCCGTGCCACCTCGGAACTGATCCTGCCGAACACCCCCGGCTACAAGTTCATCGAGAGCGAAGCGTTCAAATCGTTCCAGGAAAAAGGCCAACGCCTGCGCGCCGGCGAATCGCTGCGCGTCGACGTCAAGCAGATCTCCAGCCTGACCGCCAGCGGCGGCACCCTGGTCGCTCCGGACCGCCTGGCCGGCGTGCTGCCGCTGCCGCAGCGCCCCGCCACGGTGCGCGATCTACTGGCCCCTGGCCGCACCTCGTCGAACCTGGTGCAATACTTCCGCGAACTGGTGTTCACCAACAGCGCCGCGCCGGTGGCTGAAGGCACGCTCAAGCCTGAGTCGGACCTGACCTTCGAAGCCCGCGACGCCAAGGTGATCAAGCTGGCCCACTGGATCAAGGCCACCACCGAGATCCTGGACGACGCCCCGGCGATGCAGTCGATGATCGACGAGCGCCTGCGCTACGGCCTGTCGTATGTGGAAGACGTGCAGCTGCTGATGGGTTCGGGCACCGGCCAGAACTTGGCCGGAATCTACACCACCGCCACCGCCTACGTCGCGCCGATCACCATTGCCGGCGCCACCGACATCGATATCCTGCGCCTCGCGTTCCTGCAAGGTGAGCTAGCCCTGCTGCCGGCCGATGCCGCCGTGCTGCACCCTTCGAACTGGGCGCGTATCGAGCTGCAGAAGGACACCCAGGGGCGTTACCTGATCGGCAATCCGCAGGGCAACCTGGCGCCAACCCTGTGGGGCCGCCGCATCGTTACCACCCTGGCGATGACGCAAGGGCAATTCCTGGCCGGTAACTTCCGCCAGTCGGCGCAGATCTTCGACCGCGAAGATGCGAACGTCGTGGTGTCGACGGAAAACGGCACAGATTTTGTTGAAAATAAAGTCACCATCATGGCCGAGGAACGGCTGGCCCTGGTTGACTGGCGCCCACAAGCGCGCGTCAAAGGTGCGCTGACCGCGTAAAGCAACGGCCGGGGAGCGATCCCCGGCTTTTTCTAAAGCCAGGAGCAGAACATGAAAACCACAGCAACCGCACTCGACAGTTTCGCCCACGGCGCCCGCACTTACGTGGCCGGCGATCCGGTCGATGCAAGCCCCGGTGAGATGGCCGACCTGGAAAAGGCCGGCTTGGTATCCACCAGCAAAGCCGCGCCAGCCGACAGCCAGGACGACCTGCTGGGCGGCGAGAAGATGGACGAAGCACCAAAGAACAAAATGGCCCCAGCGCCAGCCGACAAAGGTAAAAAATAATGACCATCCGCCTGCTCTCGACGTACGACGGCTTCACGCCTCAGTCCATCATCACGCTGGACTCGGCGCTGGAGGCCTCGCTGATTGCGGGCGGCAACGCCACCGCGACACTGACCGGCGGCACCGTGGCGTATCGCGAGCGGCAACCGGTGATGATCCAGCCGGCGGTACCGAAGCGCGGCACGGTCAGCTTGATCGCCAACCGCAAGGCCATCGTGCCTCTGACGGAAGGCTCGGCCCTGACGATCACGCCAACGGCCGGCACCACGGGCGCCTACCAGCGCTACGACGCCAGCGGCGCAGCCGTGGGCGCGCTGACGACGATCGGCGCGACGCAGCTGACGATCGGCGCATTCGAAGGTGACTTCACCGTCGAGATCAAGTGCACGACCGGCTCGCTCGTGGCGAAGACTTCGGACGCTGTAGTAGGCGCCCCTGTCGTCGGTTCTACCGGCGGCCTTACCGCATCGGATGGCTCGGCGGTGCAATCGCTGGTTCCGCAACTGCCAGCGATGTACACCGGGCTGATGAAAGTCCTGGCCAAGACAGGGCGCGCGGATCTTGCCTATACCGATGATTCCACCGGGGTGGGGACGATCACCGGGGGCGGCCCAAAATACCTTAACGGCGCGCGCGCCGTAAACCCCGCCGCGCAACTGGTAAAGCAACTGAATGCCGCAGGTATCCCCGCTGCAAATGACAGCTTCTTTGGTGAAATGCTCCTCCAAGCATTTAATAGTACGAACTATACAGATTATGAAACCCGATTCACGCTGTCGGGCGGGGCGACCTTCATCGCCAGCGGCGGTTTCCAGTCGCTCGGCGGTATCCCATGGCAGCTAAACAGCGCAGGCAAGGCGCTGAACTTCACGCCGGATAACGCGGTGGACACGGTGGATATCTACGTGCTGAACCGCAACGTCGGTACGATCGACGTCACCTTCGCCGGCGGCGCAAGTGCGGGCGCGATCACCACCAACGGTACGCAGACCGTATCCAAAGTCACCCGCACCTTCACGCGGGGCAGCGGCGTCGCTTCTATCTCGTGGGTGTCGGGCAACGTGATTGTGCTGGGCGCGGTCTTCACCGACTCCACGACCCCGCGCGTCAATATCCTGAACCTGAGCAGCTACGGCGATCGGTGGAATTCTCCGAATGGAAACGTCTATAACACCACAGTGCCTGAGTCGCGTGGCGGGGCTGTTCTGGCGTTGATGGGTCTGACGGCGGTTATCGCGTCGATGACGATTAATTCGCAGACCATCGACGGCATCAATGGCATTCCTGTTTTCGAAACCGCGCTGCGCGGGTACTGCGATTACGTCGCCGCAGCTAACGCGCAATTGTTGTTGTTGGCGCCGCATCGGATTTCCACTGCAAGCGCGCCGGAGGCCACGCAAGCGGCTTACGTGGCGGCGCAGTACCGGGTGGCGCAGGATTACAAAGCCCCAGTGATTGATTTTTCCAAGCGGATCAATTCTTTCGCCGCATTTCCCGCCATGTTCGTCGATGACAAGCACTTGACCGCAACGGGGTCTGCCGCGAAGGCGCGCACTATCCTGCCTTATATTTTGCAATGATAAAAGTCATCTCGCCACCGACCGACGAACCGATCACCCTCGCGGAGGCTAAGGCCAACCTGCGGGTGATCGGCACCGACGAGGATAGCGACATCGAACGCATGATCCGCACCGCGCGCCAGATGGCCGAGGAACGGCTCAACCGCGCGCTGATGCCCCAGGTGTTGGCCTTCGGGGCTGACGGCTTCTGCGGCGCGCTGAAGGTGCCGCGTCCGCCGCTGGCCGAGATCGACAGCATCAAGTACATCGACGCCGACGGCGCCGAGCAGACCCTGCCGGCCGGCTATCTGGTCGACGAGTTCGCGGACCCACCGATGATCACCTCGGCCTACGGTACGCCCTGGCCCACAGCCAGGACGCAAGCCGGCGCCGTGGTCGTCCAGTACCAGGCCGGCTATGCCAACGCGGCCAGCGTGCCCGAGCCGATCCGCCAGTGGATGCTGCTGGCCATCAACGCGTTCTACGAGCACCGCAGCATGGTCAACGAGGGCCAGACCTACGCGCTGCCCGAGGACTTCTACAAGTGGCTGATCCAGCGCTACGTGGTGTACCAATGATCACCGGCGGCCAGTTCGATCGGCGCATCACCATCCAGCGCCCGACCATGGTCGACGACGGCGAGTACGGGCCGCAGCCCGGCGAATGGGAAACCGTCTTCGCGCGCGTGCCGGCCCAGGTGTGGGACGTCCTGCCCGGCAACGCCGAGCGCAACGGCCAGGCCATCGACATGTCGGAGAAGCCGGCGCGCGTGCGCATCCGCTACCTGCGCGGTATCAGCTCCGACATGCGGGTGATCGTCCACAACGAGGTCGACACCATCCACCAGATCAGCGCGGGGCCGGCGGAGATCGGGCGCCGCGAGTGGCTGGAATTCACCATCAAGGAGTTCAGCTCGTGAGCCAGGAGAACATCACCGGCGGCGCCGCGCTCGACGCCTTGCTTCAGACGCTGCCCGCCAAGCTGGAGACGAACATCATGCGCTCCGCGCTGCGCGCCGGCGCAAAGGTGTACCTCGATCAGGTCAAGCAGAACATTCCTGTGGAGCATGGCCTGCTGCGCCAGTCGGCGCGCATCACCACGCGCAAGACGCGAGACGGCCAGGTGTCGGCCAGCGTCAAGGTCGGCAACGCGCTGGCCTTCTACGCCCACATGGTCGAGTACGGCACCCGTGCCCACAGCATCACCGCGCGCGCCATGACCGTCAACGGCAACACCGTGCGCAGCGTCGAGCACCCCGGCTCGCGCCCGCACCCGTTCATGCGCCCGGCCGCCGACGAGAAGTTCTCGCAGGCCGTGGCCGCCGTGCAGACGCAGATCCGCAAGCGCTTGACCAAGGAGGGCTTGGACGTGCCCGCCGCCGTGCCTCCCGACGAGGCCGCAGCGTGAGCGCCGTCGCCATCGTCCGCGCGCTCCTGGCCGCCAACCCCGTTGTCACCGCACTGGTGCCGGCGGAGCGCATCTACGTCGGCCCCGCCACGCAGTTCACGGTGCTGCCAGTCATCAGCGTCACCCGCATCTATGGCGACGAGATCAGCACCATTGCGCGCCGCCAGCCGGGCAAGACGATGCGCACCCGCGTGCAGGTCACGGTACTGGCGAAAGACCCCGGCGGCTACGCGGCGAGCGAGAAAATCTTGAAAGCCGCAGCGCTCGGCGCGGGCGTCCACACCGGCATGGTGTTGTCGTACCACGTCAAGTCCATCCTTCAGCAGGGCGAAGGCCCGGATCTGCCGGTGGGCGACGATAAAATACATGAAAAGTCGCGGGATTTCATGGTAACTTTTTCCGAACCGAATTAGAATACGGTATCGGTTTGCCCGCCCGTCACGCAATGGTGCGCGCGGGCATTCAACAGGAGAAAACATTATGCCGTTTCCAGCAGATTTCGAGACCTACGCAGGCACGCGCCTGTTCATCAAAGCCGGCCGCCCAACCGACGACACCGAGGCCGCATTCGAAACGTTCTTCGGCGCCGGCGCACTGGAATTCACCGTCACCCAGGTCGGCGCCATGGAAGGCCGCCAGTCCAATACCTCCGAACTGGACGTCGTGAGCCAAGGCCTGGTGCGCCGCCGCGTCGGCAACTACCAGCTGATCGACTCCGAGTGGATGGTGCTCGAAGAAGGTGAAGACGGCGAAACCGATGCGTTCGACGCCGCCGACACGGTGATGCGTGACCGCTCGGTCGCCTCGTTCGCCGTCGTGCGCCAGTCCGGCTCGGTGCTGTACTGCACCGCGCAGGTGTCGAACCTGTCCGAGTCCGGCGGCGGCAGCAACGACAACCTGACCTACGCCATGACCCTGCTGTTGCAGTCCGAAGCCCTGAAAGCAGCGACCCCGGTCATCCCGACCCCGGCCGCGTAAGAACCCGGCCACTAGGCCACAACCAGCACTGACGGTCGCCTGTCGCCCTTGGGAGGGCGCAGGTGGCCGAAGGTGCAATAATCCTCCCAAGAAAGAATCGACATGAAAAGCTTGAAATCCCTCTCCATTCTGCCAGTTGGCAAATACGAAGTCACCGATGCCAAGGGCAACGTCCAGTACAACGAAGACGGCACCCCGTGGACCATCACCCACCACAGCCCCGGCACCAAGGTGTTCCAGGCCGCGCTGCACGACTTCACCGAGAAAAAATCCGGCGGCCTGTCCGCGCTGATCAACGGCAAGGACAGCAAGCGCGCCGCCGACGCGGACACCGAAGACCTGGCCGTGTTCCTGGCCGCGATCACTATCTCCTTCGACGGCTTCGACTACGAGGGCAAGGTGGGCAACGCGGCTTTCCGCGCGGCCTACAAGGATCTGGAGATCGGCCACATCGCCGCCGGCCTGAACAAGTTTGCGGGTGATCGGGGAAACTACTTGCCAGAGCAAGCGACGACCTCCACCGATTCGTCCGCTTCGCAGCCTGGCTAAACGCAACGCCCGAGGCCAGCACCTCGGACACGAAGGCGCCGCCGGAGAAACCCCGGCGCGATACGATCGAGGCCAGCGGCTTGCCGCTGGAACTGCCCCCGGTGTCTTGGGGGCGTGACCTGTTGGATTACCTGTGGGAGATAGGCCCGACCAAGAAGGACGGGCCAATTGAAGCGGTCGATTTGGTGGCCTGGGAGCACCTGCTTGGTATAGAATGGCAACCGTACCAGTCGCGGCTGCTGATCAAATTGTCCAAGGCGTATTTAGGCGAATCGTTCGCCGCGACGAAGCGCGAAGCACCTTGCCCATGGCCTGAGTTTGAATCGAAATGGCGGTGGGCGCGGAACCAAAAAGCGGAGAAGTCTCTCGACCGCGAAGAAAGGCGCCTTGAGCGCAAGGCCAAGAAACTGGAGAAGTCCTAATGACGATTGTCAGCGATGTTGAGATCCGCCTACGCGCTGACATAGCCCGTCTTCAGCAGGACATGACCCAGGCCCGGCGCGACGTCACCGGCGCCCTTAACGCGATGAGCGCCAGCGCGCAGGCCGTCAAGGGTCTGCTCACTGGCCTGGCCGCCGGCCTCTCGGTCGGCGCGTTCGCCTCCTTCATCAAGAACAGCATCGACGCCGCCGACGCGCTCAACGACATGAGCGCGCGCACCAAGGTGGCGATCGAGGATCTGGCCGGCCTCTCCTATGGGGCCAAGCTATCGGACACCCAGCTTGAGGGGGTGGCGGCGTCCATCTCCAAGCTCAGTCAGAACATCGGCAAGGACGGGGCCAAGTTCCGCGAGCTGGGCATCACCGCCACCGAACCGCTCGAAGCGTTCAAGCAGCTCTCCGACATCTTCAAGAACATCCGAGACCCGCAGCAGCGCGCGGCCTTCGGCGCCGAGGTGCTGGGCAAGTCGTGGCAGGAAGCCGCCGTGCTGCTCGACAACGGCGCCGCCGGCATCGACACGCTGATCGCGCGCGGCAAGGAACTTTCCGGTATCACCGAGCAGGTGGCCGCCGACGCCGGCGCATTCAACGACAAGCTGGACGAGCTGGGCTTCGCGGCCCAGGGTCTCGGCACGCGCATTGCCGCCGGACTGCTTCCGACGCTCGACAAGATTGCGGGGTCGATCTCGGCCACCGACGTCAGCGGGGATAAGCTGAGCGGCACCATCACGGTGTTGGCCGGCGCGCTCAAGGGGCTGTATTCGGCGGGCGTGGTCGTCGTCGAAATGTTCACCACGCTGGGTAAGGCGGCCGGCGCAGCGGCAGCGGTCACGGTGGCCGCGCTCTCGGGGGACTTCAAAGGCGCCGTCACGATCTACAAGGAAATGGCGGCCGACATCGGCACCGGTTGGGTGGACGCGGCGGCGAAGATCTCCGGCGCGTGGGACACCACGAACAAGGCCGCAGAAGTTGCCGCCGATGCGGGCGACGCCATCGCCAACAAGCTGATCGCGAATGCGACCGCCGTCAAGGTGGCCGCGTTCCTCAACGCGGCCGAGATCGACGCCGCGCGCAAGAAGTCGGCCGCCGAAGCCGCCGCCGCCGCGAAAAAGGAAGAGGGGGCGTATGCCGGTCTGATCGCTTCGATCAAAGAGAAGATGGCCGCCGACCGTCTGGAGATCGATGGAGGCGCGGCGATCACCGACGCGCAGAAAGCCCGCATCAAACTGGACCAAGAGCTGGCAGCCGGCAAGATAGTATTGACCAAGAAGCACAAGGACGCCGCGCACGCGCTGCTCGACGAAGCCGAGGCGCTGGAGAAGAATGCCGCCGCCGCCAAGCAGGTGCGCGCCGCCGTCGCTGCACTGGGTGACGAGCGAGACGCCAGCTACGCCGCGATCGTCGCCGACGCGGTGGCGAACGAGAACTTGGTGGCCACCTACGGCAAGACCAAAAAGCAAATCGAGGACATGACCATCGCGCGGCAGGAAGCGCGCCTCGCGCAGCGCTATGAGCTAGAACTGAGCGAAGACACTGTGGCGCAGCTGGAGCGCGAAATCGAAGCGCGCAAGCGCAACGCCGCCGCCGTGGGCCAACTGGAGTCCGTCGAGAAACTGGGTGCGTCGAACGTCGCCTTGTGGAAAAGCATCGACGACACTGCACACGCGACGTTCGTATCGATCCTCGACGGCAGCAAGGACACCGCACAGCGCTTGAAGGACACCTTCAAGAATATCTTCTTCGACTGGCTCTACCAGCAGACGATCAAGAAGTGGATCATCAACGTCGGCACCTCGTCGTCCGGCGGCGTGGGCGACATCGCCACTGCCTTGGGCGGCGGCGCATCGGCAGGCGGTGCTGGTAGCAGCGCCATCGGGCTGATCAACGCGGGCAAGTCGATCTACGAAGGATTCACCACCGGCTTCGCTGGTGCCGGCGGCGCGCTCGGTGGCTACGTCACCACGTTGGGCAACCTGTTCGGCTCGTCGGCTACCTCGGCCTTCGGCGCCGGCATGGGCCTGACCAGCAGCCAGGCCGCCAGCGCGGCGGCAGCATACAACAGCGCGGGCATGGCCAGCACCGGCTCGGCGATCACCAGCGGCTCGGCCGTGGGTGCCGGCGTCGGCATCTTCGCCGGTGCGGCGGGCGGCTATCTCGGCGGCAACCTGATATCCGGCCAGTACGGCAGCAAGAACACCGTCGCCGCCGGCACCGCCATTGGTGCGGCGATCGGTAGCATCGTGCCCGTCGTCGGCACCGCCTTGGGCGCGCTCGTCGGCGGCTTGCTCGGCGGCGTCGCCAATCGTCTGTTCGGCATGGGCGAGAAGAAAGTCCAGAGCACCATGATCGAGGGTTCGCTCACCGCAACCGGCGCGACCGGCAACAACGTGAGCAACTGGACGCAGAAGGGCGGCTGGTTCCGCAGCGACAAGAAGGGCACCGACAGCACTGCACTTTCCGGCGAGCAGTCGGCCGCGTTCTCGTCCACCTACAAGGCGATCCTTGACGTGTCCAAGGTGCTGGGCGACACCATCGGCGCGGACACCTCCGCGCTGTCGACGCGCGTGCAGAAACTGAGTATCGACCTCACCGGCCTGGCCACCGACTCCGACAAGCTCGGCGCCATCACCAAGTTCTTCGAAGGCGTCGCCGACAGCATCGCTGTCGAGCTGGTGCCGAACCTGACCAAGTTCCAGAAGGAAGGCGAATCGCTGAGCGTCACCATGGAGCGCATCGTCAGCAACTATGCGAGCCTGGACACCATGCTCGCCGCCGTGGGCACCTCGTTCGGCGCGGTCGGCGCCGGTAGCATCGCCGCGCGCGAGAGTTTTATCGCGGTCAACGGCGGCCTCACCGCACTGGGCAGCGGCTTGTCCTACTTCCAACAGAACTTCCTGTCCGAAGCCGAGCAGCTGGCACCGGTGCAAAAGCAGCTGACCGACGCGCTCAAGGCTATGGGCGTGGCCGGCCTGACCACCAACGACCAGTTCAAGACCTATCTGCTGGGCCTGGACAAGACGACCGAGGCGGGCGCGACGATGTTCGCCCAGCTGCTGGCGCTGGCCCCGGCCTTTAACGAGATTACCAAGGCCACCGAAGCAGCAGCCAAGGCCACCGAAGCAGCAGCCAAGGCGGCAGCGGACGAAGCCAAGGCCAAGGCACAAGCGGAAGCCGAGATCGCCGCAGCTCAGGTCAAGGCCGCGCAGGAAGTAGCGGCAGCACTGGCGGCGACGAACAAAGGCTATCAGGACCAGATCGACGTTATCCTCGCCGCGCGCGGCGGCGAGGCCGCTGTGCGCGCGCTGGAGATCAAGGGCATGGACGCCAGCACGGTGGCGCTGTACGACCGCCTGGCCGCACTGAAGGCCGAAGAGAAGGCCACCGCCGACGCCGCGCAGGCCGCCAAGGATCTGGCCACCGCGCAAATGCAGGAAGTCAACGCCCTGATATCCGCGATCAGCGCGGCGTACAACGACCTGAAAACCGTGGTCGACGCGCAGAAGACCGCCGCCAAGACCGCGCTTGATGCAGCGCTTGCCGCCATCAACGACAGCATCACGGCGGTGACGACGAAGATCGGCAATCTCAAATTGCTGTCCGACGCACTGGCCGCGCCGATCACCGCCGTGCGCAGCGCGCAGCAGAACGTGGCGTCTTACGGCGCGGCGCGCGCGCAGGTGGTAGCCGCCATCGCAATCGCCAAGGCGAGCGGCGTGCTGCCGTCGGCCGACAGCCTGAAGGATTCGCTCGCGGCGCTGGCCGGTAACAGCACCGACAATTACGGCAGCATGACAGAGTACCTGCGCGACCAGGCCGCCGCCGGCCGCGACATCAAGGAACTGGGCGCGATCACCGACTCGCAGCTCTCGGTGGCCGAGCGCACCCTGCTCGCTCTCCAAGACCAGAAGACCGCGACGCAGCGCGCGTATGACATGCAGATCGCACGCCTCGACGCAATCCTCGAAGAGCAGCGCAAGGCGGTGGCGATTGCCACCGGCACCTCGGCCACGCTCAACTCGCTGCCCGGCGCGCTGGCCGCACTGGCCGCCGCTATCGCCGCGCTCAAGACCGCAGCCGCTACCAACCCGGTGGCCGCCGAAACTGGCAACATCGGCGCCATCGAGAATCTGTATAGCACTCTGCTGGGGCGCAATGCGGACGCGGCCGGCCTGCAGTTCTACCTCGACGAGATCAAGAAGGGCACCAGCTGGGAGGCCATCAAGCAGGGATTCCTCAACAGCCCCGAGTACCTGCAGAACCAGAACAGCGGGGCCAACACGGTGGCCGAGCTGCGGGTGATGAATGCGCGCATGGCCAATGTCGAGGCGGACATCGCGCGCACAGCGAACAGCACCAGCGCCAGCGCCAGTTCCGGCGCGCGACTGGCGCAGCAATTCGATCAAGTATCTGCCGGCGGCAACGCCCTTTTGACGGAACCAGCATGATAGACGCAGGCGACGCATGTAGCATCCTGACCCCGGTGAAGATCACGGCAGCGATGATCACGTCCACCAACGTGACGCCCGAAGACCCGAACCCGGTATGGGCCGCGAACAACTTCGCGGTGGGTGATCGGGTCTACAAGGCCAGTACGCACCGGGTTTACGAAGCGGCCCAGGTGATGACGTCGGGCGCGCCGAAAGACCCGGAGATACCCGCGAATCGGTTTAACGCGGCGGGTGTGGTGACATATTGGATCGATGCGGGGCCGACCACTCTTTACGCCATGTTCGACGGCCTGGTGTCGACCAAGACGCGGCGCGCCGGCAGCATTTCGATCACGCTCAAACCCGGATACTTCAACGGCTTCGCCCTGTTCGGTGTCGAGGCCGAACACATTGTCGCCACCGTCAAGGATGCGCCGGGCGGTACCGTGATCTACTCGGTCGATCAAGATATGGAAGGCTCGGCGCCGGCCGATTATTACGAATATTTCTTCGACCGCTTCAAGCCCTTGACGCAGTTCATCGCCACCGGCATCGACCCGTACAACAACATGGAGATCACGCTCACGCTGTCTTCGGCGTCGTCTTCGGTGGCGCTCGGCCTGTTCGCTCTCGGCGACCTGCGCCCGGCCGGCGTGCCGCTCGCCGGCGCATCGGTGGAGCCGGTGGACTACAGCTATGTGTCGACGAACGAATTCGGCGAGACCACCGTCAAGAAGCGCAACAACGCCACTGGGTTGAACATCAGCGCAAAAATGGAGATCGCCGACGCCAACTCGGTGCTCGATACGATCAAAGAAGTTCTTGGAACGCCTGTTGTGGTTATCGGCAGTCAAGTTACAATGTACGAAGCGCTGACGGTATTCGGTCTCGTCAGTGCGCGGATCACCTACGACGACTTCGAAGAACCTGTTGTGAATATCACGGTAAAAGGATTGATCTAAAATGGCTGCTACCCCTCCACCAGGCTATACCCCGCCACCGGCGGATCTCCCGCAGCGCGGCGACCGCGCCACGTTCTCCGACCGCGTTGACGCGTGGGTGACGTGGTTCTCCACGGTCATCCTGACGCAGATCGCGGCCATCGCCGCCAACGTCTACGCCAATGCGCTGGACGGCGCGGCTTCGGCCGTCGCTGCGATGGGCTATCGCGATACCGCGCTGACCTACCGCAACGCGGCCGAAGCCGCGCGCGACACCGCCCTGACCTACCGCAACGCGGCGCAGTCGGCGCAGACGGGCGCCGAGACGGCGCGCGACGCGGCGCAGAACTACGCCGCCGCCCTGACCGCGACGAGCACCACGTCGCTGGTGATCGGCGTCGGCACCAAGGTCTTCACCACGCAGGCCGGCAAGCAGTTCGGCCCGAACCAGACGCTTAAGGCGGTCAACCCGACCAACGCCGCTCAGTATATGGTGGGCACGGCCACGTACAGCGGCACCACCCTGACGCTCGCTGTCACCGACGTGAATCCGGCGACCAGCGGTAACACCGTGGCGAACTGGGTGATCGGGCTGAGCGGAGAGAAGGGGGCGACCGGCGCGACCGGCGGCATTGCCGGCGGCAACTTGACGGGGGCGCTGAATGGTGCGGCGGCGGCGGACGTACCCGCCAGCGCTACCCCGGATATCTGGAGCGGCGCGGGCAATACACTGTTCCTGATCGGGCCTGGCACTGTAACAGGCTTTACGGCGTCGCCCCAGCCAGGCTCCCGGCGCAGGTTGATTATAAGCGGGACCGTAACCCTACAAGACGGCGCCGGGATGCAGGTTTCTGGCGGCACGCAAACCTTAGTCACTGGTGATCAGGTCGAGGTGGTTCGTCTGGGCGGGATCTTTTGGGTGACCGTCAAGAAGCGCGACGGGACGCCATCGGTCGGAGGCAAGCAATACATGGTGGTGCTCACCTCTGGATCGACGTGGACCGTGGACGCGGCCAGCTTCGAAGTGGAAGTGCAAGCTCCTGGTCAAGGTGGTTACAACCGCAACGGTCTTGGCGGCGGCGCGGCGGGCTGGGCGGGGGTGAAACGCTTCCGCGACGCGGTGCTCGGCAGCACAGCCGTTATTTCCATCGGCGGTGCGTCGGCCCCCGGAACCACCACAGTGGACCCTGTGACGGGCGGCTCAACTTCCTTCGCTCTCTCCGGTTTCACCACGGTGTCGGCGACGGCATCCGGCGCCACCGGTGTGGATTTGGCTATCGCGCCTCGGCCACCGACGGCTCGCGTAGGTAGTCTTCTGATGGGTGCCGGCGGGGACTCGAACAACGGCTTCGGCGGAGCCGCCCTTGAGGTACCGAACATCGCCAACGCGAACGGGTACGGCGCCGGCGGCAGTGGCGGGAACCAGAGCAGTGGCACCGGCGGCACCGCCACCGGCGGCTGCATCATCATCCGCTACTTCAAATAAGGGAGCACCTCATGGGCTGGGAAAATATTCCAACGAACACCTGCACCATCGACGATCCGGTATTGCCGGCCGTCGAACTGCTGGATCAGAATGGCCGCATCCTCAACGTCATTGTGGCGTCCATGTGCGACGCTGAGTGGCTGTGCATCGCCTATGTCGAACTGGGCATGTACGAAGCCGAGGGCGTCACCGCGATGACCTGCCGGCCGCGCCCCGAAGTGGCTGACCCCGATGTTCCGCCACCGACCGAGTTCCCGCCACCTGGCGACATGCCGCCGCAGCCGGACCCCGATCCGGGTTGGCTGGGATCTCCCGAGCCGGAAGCCGAGGAAGAGTGATAGAATTCGCGTACATTCACCCTGAAAGGAAACACCATGTGCGCAGATCCTAAGCCAGTACCGACCCCTGATCCGGTGCCTACCCCGCAGACCGGTGGCGGCACCGAGCCACCACCGAAGCCTCCGAAGTAATATGCGCACGCCGCTCTATCTGGTGCTGCTGGCGCTCGCCGTTTGGCGGAACTGGAAAGACTGGCGCATGCTCGCGCTCACCGCTGCGGTGGCCGCGAGCATTTTTATTCCGGCCCCAACAGAATGGCCGACCTATTACATTTTCTGCGGTCTCGCCGAGATCGTTGTCGCCCTCGTGGCACTGCGCCTAAGAGCTGCTGCTAGTGTCGTTATCGCCTCCATCTGTGCCGTGTTGGTATTTGTCCACTTCATGGGCTACTATAGAGACGGGAGCCACCCGTTTAGCCAGTACCGCGCGCTGCAGGCGATCCTCGAACTTTCGGAGATCCTATGCCTATCTTTCATCCCAGCGTCCTCCCGTCTTCGGAATCGAGGAAGCCAATGATCCAACGTTTGCAAGACCAATTCCCCGCCCTCACCCGCTTGGCCATGGGCGGCGGTGCCCTCGTCTCCTGGTACTACGGCACCAACGACCCGCTCACCGGGCTGTACGAGGTGAACCGCTACGCCGACGGCACCGCGCTGCTGTGGGCCATGGCACTGATCGGCCTGGTGCTGGTGCTCGACGTCCTGCTTAACGACTGGACTCCGGACTACATCAGCTTCGGCCGGCGCAAGCTTTATATCACCTGGCGCCGGACGTTTCGGTACCGCCACTACCTCTTTGCAAGTTTGGCATTCTGCTACGCGGCGCAACCATTTGTTGCAGAAAGGGGCGGGCACAGCGTATCATTGTTATTATTTTTCTATTGGCATGCGTTCCTAAATATTGCCGTTGCGTTCTTGGACGCCAAACTACGATCAAGAGGCCCAGGGTGGCAAAGAGCTTGCGGCTGAAGATTGCCTTCTGGATTTACCTTTGCGCCTTCTGGTGCGCCGCAGCCTATGCGGCAGAGACCGATCTCGCCAAGGGCATCGAGTCCATTCCCTTCGCGGCCATCAAGTACACCATCATCTTCTCGCTGATCGGCGCGGCGGCCAACACCCTCAACAAAATCACCAAGCCTGACTTGCAGATAAAGAGCGTATGGCTGGAGATCGTCAAGGATTTGTTCTGCGGCCTGGCCGCCGGCATGCTGGTGTTCCTGCTGGTCAGCTGGACCCCGCTCTACTTCTCGTTACAGGCTGCGCTGATCACCCTCGGCGGCGCCGGCGGTAGCCGCGTCATAGATCGCGGGGTGGACGACGGCCTGTTCGGCTGGATGGCCGATATCTTTAACCGGCTGCGCGGCGCGCCGCCCGCACCGGCACCGAGGGAGGAAACCCCGCCATGAACCGCGAACTATTGAACATCGAGCTACGCGCCGACGAGGGTGAGAAGCTGCGCTCGTACAAAGACCACCTCGGGTACTGGACGATCGGCGTGGGCCACCTGCTGGACCCGGCCAAGGGCGCCGACCCTGCGCCGTTCGGCGTCGACCTGCGCGAGGGCAAGAGCATCACCGCGCACCAGTCGGCCCTGCTGCTCAACCTGGACATCGACACCAAGATGGTGGAGCTTGACCGCCGCGCGCCGTGGTGGCGTCGCCTGTCGGACAATCGCCAGCGCGTCATCCTCAACATGGCTTTCCAGCTGGGCGTGTCGGGCTTGCTCGCTTTCCGCAAGGCGGTGGCGGCCATGCAGGTGGGCGACTACGAGGGCGCGGCGGAGCACATGCGCGACTCGGCGTGGGCCAAGACGCAGACCCCGAACCGCGCCGCGCGGTTGATCGAAAGGATGGTGATAGGATGAGCCTGATTCCCACCTGGCCCTTCGTCGTGGGCGGCCTGCTGCTTGGTGCTGCCGGCGGCGCGGCGCTCGACCACACCATCATGTCCGCCAAGATCGCGCGCATCGAGAAGGCCTCGGCGGACGTCGAGCGCCAGCGCGCGGAGATCTACGCCGCCGACCAGCTGGCCGCGCGTGCCACCGAACGAGGATGGGCCGATCGCCTCGGCCAAGTCGAACAGGAGAAACAAAATGAAATCAACCGCGTGCGCGCTGCTGGCGCTGCTGCTCTTGCCGGCGTGCGGAACCGTCCGGACCGCCAGCCCGCCGGCGCAAGTGGAATGCCCCAGGCCGCCCCCGCTTGCACGGGTGCCACTGGGGCCGAGCTATATCGATCAGATGCAACTGTTCTTGTCGGGATCGCTCAACGCGCCGACGAACAGCGCGCCGCCCTCGCCGCATGCTACGGCGCCTACGACTCGTTGAAGTAGGCTAGGATTTCGCTTTAGGTACGCAGCAAGTGGAGCAGTACGCCGAGCAAGCCTGGACGCCCCGCAATCCGGCCTGTTTCACCCACCGTTTGCCAACCTTAGTAAACCCTCGGTCTAGCGCAACGATCACCGGCAGAAGCTTGCCGCCGGCGTCCTCGTAATAGGCGTCGCGCCCATCGGCATAGATGATGTGGACGTACTGCGGCACCGCCTCGATCATCAGCGCATCGCTGGTGCTGAACGCGGCCCCGTTGCTGTCGGTGAAAGTCTGCGCTTGAGCGGGAGCGGCCAAGGCGACTAGCGCCGCCACAAACAGAGTATGAAACATAGTGTTCTCCTTTAGAGTGACGCCAGCCTGGCGAGCAGGGCCGCCACGGCGATAAAAGCGACCAACCAGCCCTGCACCGCCAGATCGCGCTCGGCACGCACAGCAGCCCGTTTAACGCTTCGCCAGTGCGGGGTGTGCCAGCGCTTCATTTGCATACCTGCTTGCCGTCTACCCCAACCACGGGTTTGAGGCTTGCGTTGCTCAGGGCGCCGTCTTCCACGTAGCCCACGTATTTGCACCCGGACTCGGCATCCACCAGGATCATGTGACGAAAAGCATTCTTGCCGTTGCAGCCCGAGAACAGCGCCAGCACCACGGCAGCGACGAACAGGGCACCGATCAGACGCGCCCAGCGGACCCATGGATCGTTCAAGGTGGGGATTGGTTTGTTCATGATGCTCTCCTTAAAGTGGCTGTTGCGAAAGTTTGGCGATGTCGGCGCGCACACTGTCCAGCGTGCCCACCACAACGTACAGGGTGAATCGGTAAATGCCTTCAACGTTGGTCGCGCGCACCACCGCGTTCCACTTCACCACCCCATCGGCGGGGAAGCGCCACCGGCCGTAGCCTACAGGCCGGGGCGAGTAGATGCCCATCGCGTGCTGGTGGTCGGGCGTGGCCAGGATGACCGGCTTCTCCTGCTCACCCGGGCCGTCCGACAGCCAGGCGCCGTCGGCGGTGTAGAACTCGCTGAAGGCGGCCGGCATGTATGCGGTGAGCGTCTCGAACGTGGCGGCCTGCTTCTTCGGCACCACATAGGCCACGTCGTAGCGGATCACGGTCGGCGTGATGAACTGGACGCGCTTTTCGAAATAGGTGTCGCTGGTGCGCTGGCCGGCGACCGGGTTCCAGTAGGCCATTTGGCTAAAGGTGCTGATGACGTTGCCCGCGCCGCTCGATTCCACCAAGCGGCTGCTCGACGGCGATGGGTTGTAGCCGTTGGTCAGGTGCGACGCGCCGGCCTCGGTCGGGTTGTCGTTCTCGCCCTTGCCGTCGTAGGACACCGCGCTTTGCAACTGGCGACCGTGGTCGGTGTCGTTGATGTACTCGACGCCGTTGCGCACCAGCGAGCAGATGGCCCCCGCGTCATGCACGCAAGTACTGATCGTGGTCCGACCATCCGGCGCGGTGATCGAGACCGCCGGCAGCGACGGCCGGTAGATTTGCCGTACGCGCTCGGCGTGGGCGTCTTGCATACCGCCGCATGCGGTGAGCGCGGCAGCGATGGCGATTGCGAGTATGGTTTTCATGATGCGTCCAGGTGATGCCCGCCGTAGCGAGCGGGGTTGATTAGGTTCCTGTAACTGCGTAGTACCCTAGGCGAATAGCGCCGTACACGACACTAGCCGCCATAGCGCCAATTACCCCTGCCGCCGGGGCTATTGATAGGGCGCTTGCGGCAAATCTCGCCACCGCGCCCAAATCGTTAAAGGGTCCGTCTTTTGTGAAAAATGACCATGCCAGCCCGGCAATCCCGCTCACCCCTCCGGCCATAGCCGCCAACCTCAGATATGTTTCAAAGTCCATCGTGATCCCCAATTCCGCCGCGCCCGTTGCGCAGCCCATGAGTAGAACTATACACGCAAGTATTTACTTGTGCAAGTTGTTTTTACGCGTAGCCCTTGGCCTTCATCGCCGCGAGCAGGATATCCTGCACCGAGCGCTTGGTCTCCACCCGTTCGATGACCATGCTGTCCGCCGTGTCGCGAGCGATGATGTTATGAATGAACATCGGCCGATCCTTCCCGGCCTGCATCTGCCGCGTCGGGCCGATGCGCTCGATGATCTGCAGGCGCTGTTCCAGGTTCCAGTCGTGGCCGAAGAAGGCCATGATGTTGGTGTGCTCCTGCAGGCCGTCGACACCGTGGCCCATACTGGCCGGGTGGCCCAGCCACACCTTGCCCTCGCCGCGCTGCGCGCGCCGCACGCCCTCCTGGCTGTTGAGCGCAATGGCATCCTTGCCGAATGCCTTCAGCAGGCGCGCGAGGTCGCTCTTGAACTGGATGGACACCAACACCGGCATGCCGGCCGCTTCCTCGACGATGTCCTCCAGCGCATGGATCTTCGCGTCGTGCACCTCGGCCCATTCGCTGCTGCCCGGTGCCAGATAGGCGGCGCCGTTCGACAGCTGGAGCAGCTTGCCGATCTTCTGCGCGGCGCCCAGCGCCTCGATGCCGTGCAAGGTGCCCATGGCCGCGATCTCCATGAAGGCGCGCTTCTCCATGTCCTGATACAGCGCGCGCGCCTTGGGCGGCAGGTCGACATAGATATTGTTGACGATCGGGTCTTTCAGGTCGAACCAGTCCTTGGCGTCGATGGTCACGCAGATGTCGCGCAGCGCCCGCTGGATCTGCTCCTGGGCGTGGTCCATCGGCTCGGTGCCGAAGCCGCTGTACTTCTTGCGGAACCAGCGTTTCTTGAAGTCGTCGTAGGTGCGACCGAGCCGCGCGCCCTTGTCCAGGAACCACGCCTGCCCCCACAAGTCCTCAAGGCCGTTCGGCGCCGGCGTGCCGGTCAGCTCGACGATGCGCTTGATCTTCGTATGCGCCACCCGGCCGAGGGCCTTGGCCCGCTGGGTTCCTTGGCGCAGCCGGAAGCCCTTGAGCTTGGTGGACTCGTCGATCACCACCGTGGAGAACGGCCAGCGCTCGCCGTAAAATTCTACTAGCCAAGGGAGCTGCTCGAAATTTGTAGTCAGGATATTGGCGTCGTACTTGAGCGCGCGCATGCGTTCCTTCTCGCTGCCGGTGATCGGCAGCACGGTGAGGTGGCGCAGGTGGTTCCACTTGCGCACCTCGTCCGGCCAGGTGGTCGTGGCCACCCGCAGCGGTGCGACGACCAGGATCGGGCGGTCGTCGAGCGCCTGCAGTGTGTCCAAGGCGTTTAGCGTGGCGGGGGTCTTCCCCGTGCCCATGGAACTCCAGACCCCGCACCGTGGGGTGTCGAGGATGAAGTCGGTGACGATTCCTTGGTAGGGGCGAGGGGTGAAGTTTTTCGGGACGATGATCATACGCGGAACGCCAATTCGCCAAGGGATTGGACACCGGATAGCAGTTTGCCGGTGATCACACGGTCGTGCGCCACCACGGCGTAGGCGCGGTGCAACGGCAGACGGTACTGTACCCAGTGCAGGTAGCGCGGCTCCGAGAGCCAGTAGGCCATCAGCATTATCTGAAACTCTTTGGTCAGCATGGCAAATCCTCCACCTCGTCGCCGAACGCGGCGCGCACGACGGCGCGGCAGATGGCGATCAGCGGGGTGTCGCCCATCTGTACATCGTCCGCTTCGTAGTCGTGTGCCAGCCCTAATGCGGCAGACCAGCCGGGGAAGCTCTCTTGATTGCAGCCTTTGTAAACCTGCATCGTGTGCTTCTCCACCAGCGGACCGGCCAACGCCCAGTTCGTGCTGTAGTCGAGCACCTGGACGGCGACGATCTTGCCGGGGGCACCCCGGATATTGCGCACGCACAGCGTGCCGTTCGCGCGCAGCTCCAGGTCGGCGACCGGTACGCCCTCGGCGCGGGCGGTCCAGTAGTCCAGATGGGCGCCGGTGAGATTAGCGGTTTTCATATTTCACCTCGTTGTAGATGAACAGCAGGGCGAAGACGAACGCCGAGCAAAGGGCGATGCTGGCGCAGATGATGGCAGCGGTGCGGGTCACGTGCGGCGCGATGACGATCATCGACAGCAGGAGCATGAATCCGGCCGCCGAGGCGAGGAAAGCGCGGGCGCGCATCACGCCACCTCGCACAAGTAACGGCCGGCCAGAACGCCGATCGTTTCGAGCTGCTTGTCGGTCAGGTAGCTCACGTCAAAGCCGCTGGAACAGGTGACGATATCGTAGAGTTCGCATACGGTGGTGCATTCCGAACGCGGCAGGGTGTTGCGCACCTGCGCCAGCGCTTTGAGCTGGGCGGCGCGGCGGATTTCGAGTTGTTCAATGGATCGGGACATGGTGTTCTCCGGGGAGGGTTGGCCCGCTGGGTGGCGGGCGGGGTTGATTATTTGACGGGGATTACGGCGCGCGGCTCGCCGTCGAACTTCGCCATAAACTCGGCGTCCTTGATCGGCCACACCTTCACGGCACCGGAGCCGGTTTTAGTCACGTCGCCTTGCACCCGCTGCCAGGATGCGTACATGTCGCTCTCGGTCGGCTTGACGAAGTAGTAGACCTGGCCGCGATTGCCGATCTCGACCAGCGCGTCAACGTGGCGCTCCCCCAAGGTGAATTTGACGAGGCTTTGACCGATTGGTAGGCCGTGGTCAAATTTGATCCGCTGTTCGAGGGTACGTTCCATTTTCTTCTCCGGTTCGGTTTGCGCTGCTGATGTAAGAACTATACACGCAAGTATTTACTTGTGCAAGCTTTTATTGCGCACCGCGATCAGCGCCTTGAAATTGGCCTCGGTGTGGTAGCGGCCTTTGCACTGGGCCAGTTTGTCGATGGCCGCTTCGAGTTCGGCGATGCGCGCCTTTGCCTTGGTGAGATCGTCTTGGGCGAGTTGCGACACCGCCTGATGGAACCACGCGTCGCTCACGACAGCACCTCATCCACGCCGGCCAGCGAGTCGATCACAACCACCCGCTGCCCCATCGCGCGCATGCGCTCGTGCTCGCGCAGCTGGTGCGGCTCGGCCTTTTTGCCGGGGGCTTTGAGTTCGATCCAGATGGTGGCGGCCGGCAGCTGCGAAAACGCGTAGAGACTGGCGCCGGCCCGCTCCGGCAGCATCACCAGTCGATCCGGCGCGCCGCTGCGGCCGATCCATTGGACCTTGCGCACCTCGCCGCCCAGCGCCTTGACGCGCTTGACCAGGTACTTTTCGATATCGCTCTCGCGCAGTGGGCGTTTCATATTTCGTGGCCTTTCTCTTCCAGCGTTTTACCGGCCTTGTCCGCGAAGTGGCTCAGCTCGGCCACTTCGCCGCGCGACAGGTGCTCGGGGTGTTCCAGATAGGTGATGCCCTCCTGATACAGCACCTCGGCCATGTAGTGGGTCAGCAGGTGCCGCAGTCGAGCTATGCGTTTGTGCGCAGCATCCAGGCGATCGGCAGTAGTGGTCATTTCCGCACCTCGCAAAGGTAGTTTATCGTTCCGGCCGGGGTGACTTCCTTGACCCGGACGCAGGTGAGCGTTTCGGGTTTGGCGGGCGGTGCAGGCGATGCGTCCTCTACGCACCAGAAGACCACCACCCCCGCGAGCCAAAGCCAAACGAACAGGATGTACAGGCCGACCGGCCAGTTTCGGAAAAAGAGGATCATGACTGGTCTCCGTAGGTGTCGCCGCGCACCGGCGCGGATACCACGTCGCCGTTGCGGTCGTGCAGGGTGCCAGTGTGGCGCTCGGCCTTCGGCACCACGTTCATGCCATACCCAGCAATGAGCAGCGCCAGCGGGTCGGCGCCATCGAGCACGCCGAACCAGTGCACCTCGCCGTGCGAGCACATCGGGACTACTTTGTACAGGGTGTTGGTCATGCGGCCGTCGAGGTCGCCCGAGTAGACGCTGCCCATGTTGCCGTGGACTTCGACGCGCTGGCCGGCGGCCGGGCCGCCGAGGAGGAGAACGGTTTTCATGAGCGGTCTCCGATCTGGCGCGGCCAGTTGGCGCTCAGGCGCAGGCGGTCGGCGCGCCAGTGCTGCTCGCCGCGCATTTGCAGGGCGCCGGGGTCGCTGAATTGGATCAGGATCTCCGACTCCACCCGCCACTGGGCGATAGCGTAGGCTTCCGTCTCGTTCTCCGGGATGATGTGCAGCACGCCGCGTTTATCGATCTCGGCTCTCATTTCGCCCCCTGCTGCGGGCCGTGGGTGATGTACGCCTTGATGTCGGCGACGGACATGCCGGTCATCTCGTGGAGCTTGACCACCAGCGTGGCGCCCACCGGCAGGCGCGCGTGGCGGATCTTGCTGGCGACCGGCGGCGCCACGGCCAGCGCGCGGCACAGTGCGGCGTCGTTCTTGCACTTCAAGATGTCAGCGGCCAGGTCGAGCAGCGCGTTTTCGTTTTTCGTGTTCATGGTGTTTGTCCTTGGGAGGGTTGGTGGGTCTATTGGTCCCCGGAGTGGGGCTTGCGGGTATCCAGTGCGGTGAACCATGCAGTTCTGGATTCTTCTTTTATCAATTCCAATATCTGGGCTACGCAGTCGTCCACGGGCATGTTGACAAGGACAAAAGTTTCTCGGCCATTCCAATGCGATTCAAACGCAGCGTCGGCGGCGAGCCTTTGCTGTTTGTTACTTTTTGCTTGGCCCATTTTAATCTCCAGTTCGGTTTGCGCTGCTGATGTAAGAACTATACACGCAAGTATTTACTTGTGCAAGTTATTTCTTGTAGCGGTACGACTCGAAGCCGGCGGCGGCCAGCGGCATGTCCGGCGCCCATGGTGGCGGGGCGCACAGCAGCGCGGCCAGGTGCTCGGGGTTGTAGCGGGGGTCGTCGGGGGTTTCGCAGACCAGCTCATCGTGGACACTGAGTACGATCTCGTAGCCGGCCGCCTCGATCAGCGGCATGTTGTGCGCCATCACGTCGCGCGCCACGGCCTGGCAAATGTTCTCGAACAGCTTGCCCCCGTACGTGTCGATCCGGCCCCACTTGCGGCTGTACTGGTTGACGCCCATGTAGGTGATCTTGGTGCGGCCGGTGGACATTTCCTCGGCGACGTTGAAAATGTCCGACGTCTCGACCAGTTCGGCGTCCTTCCGCTTGCGCTTCTCCGCTTCCAGCTTCGGCCCCGGATAGCACAGTGCGCGCCCGGATGGCAGCACGATCCGCAGCCAGGCGCCGTCGCGCCGCACCTTGACCTTGCCGCACGGGATGGTGGTGCCGGGATTGGCGATCGCCTCGCGCACGCACGAATCCACCTCTTTCCAATACGCCTTGATGTTGGCGTGGCCGGTGCGCCAGCCCAGCTTGAACGATTCGCACACCAGCCAGGTCTTGTCGGCCATGCCCAGCTGCGCGGCGGGATCGCGCCCCTTGCTGCGGTGCCACTCCAGCATGATCGATGCCTGGCCCCACACCTCGCCGGGTATGAAGCGCGAAGCCTTGTCTGCCAGCTCGTCCAGGTCGATGCCGTAGCCGGCCGCGAACGTCACGAACGCACCGACGCCGCCCTCGTAGCCCAGCGCCAGCTCCTGCACCTTGCCCACCTGTCGCTGGTCCTTGGTGACGTCCTCCGGCTTGATGTTAAATGACTTGCCGTAGGACATTTTGTAGAGGTCATGGCCGGCGCGGATCGGCTCGCCCTTGCCGTCGAGAGCCAGTTCCGGCGCGCGGTTGGCGCGGCACAACGCGAAGTATTCCGAGCCGGTGAGCCACTTGCCGTCGGCGGCCTGCACGGTGTCGAAGTCAGCGAATGCTTTCAACTTCCACGCCTCGCCGGCCAGCCACGCCTGGTCGCGGCCCTCGATGTTCGACAAGTCGGCCACCACCAGCTTGCGGCCGGCCGGCGCCGCGATGCAGCCCCTGATCGCGCTGCTGGTCAAGCGCATCACGTCGTCGAACAGCAGGCCGGCCGTGCCGTCCTTCAGGGCCTCGATGCCCATCTCGATCTGGTGCTCGGGCAGCAGACCGCGCGAGGGGAGATTCTGCGGCTGGAATAACCGGCCGGCCCAGCGCCCGGTGCGCGAGGCGCCGCAGAACTGCAGCAGGCCGCGCAGCCGGCTATCGCTGCTGGTGCCGTTGATCAGCGTCTTGTACTTGCTGGTGCTGGTGGTGGCGGTGGACAGGCGCACGCGCAGCAGTTCCTTCAAGCCCTCGGGCAATTCGGGATCGGCGATGCGCCGCTCCAAGGTGGCCTTCTGCATATCCGGCAGATCGACGCCATAGGCTTCGAGGATATGCAGCAGCAGCTTGTCCACACGCGTGGCGGTCTCCACCTGGCCCTCGGTCAAGTCGAGGGTGCGCGCGCGCAGTATCTCCTGTTCCTCGTCGACGGCGGCCAGCGCGCCGTGGGCGAGGTCCAGATTGATGTCGACGCCCCGGTCGTTGATCTTCTGGTCGAGATGCCACAGCGCCAGCTCGTCGCCTTGATAGTTCCACTTCGGCAGGCGGCGCCGCACCTCGCGCATGGCCTCGATATCGCCGCCGGCGTAGGACTTGAACTGTTCCCACTGCACGGGGTGCGTGGCGCGCGTGGCCCGGCCCACCCAGCCCTCGCTCGCGGCCAGCTTCGCCGCGTCGTAATCGGCCTTGGTGGCGAAGTCCTTGCGTGCGTGCGGGAAGCGGAACGGCGTCGGTTTGCAGAAGAGGTGTATCAGCTGCTTGCCGGCCTTGTCCTTCGCCTTGTCGGCCGGCACACCCAGCACCTCGCACAGCGTCCCCAGCGCGCCGGGCAGGCCGTGGGCCAGCGCCTGGACCATGGTGTCGCGCCAGCGCAGCACCGACGGGCAGAAGTCGCCCAGCGCGTGGCGCATGACGGTGCGATCGAATCCGCTGTTGTGAGCGACGATCTCGACGTCCGGATCGTTGACGGCGGCGATCAGGCGCGCCGGCGCCACCGGGTCGTTTGCGCAGTCCCACACCTGCGCCGGTTCTTCGTCGATGGCCCAGGCCCACAGCAGAATCTCGGCCTGCTCGGCGTAGCGGTGGGTGCCGTGGGTAATCGGCGTGGGGGAGAAGGTCTCGAAGTCGAGCCAGAGAGTTTTCATTCGTCGTCCTCGTCCGACAACTGCGCCATGCGCGCGTCGATAGCCAAATAAGCCATGTCGATCTGCGCCACGGCCGCCGCGATTACGGGGTCTTTCAGTGCCTCGGGCACCACCTCGCGGATAGCGCTCTGGTAGGTGCAGTATTTTTCCTTGGCGTACTTCCAGGTGTAGGAGTTCATTTCGTCAAATCCTCAAAATCGTTAATCGGGCCGCACTTCGCAACGGCAGCGCGGCACACGTCGCTGGCGGCGCAGACGGCCACCACGCGCTGGCACATGGCCACGTCGAACAGCACCATGTGACAGGCGGACACCGGCAGGTGCAACTGGATCGCCAGCCAGTCGTAGGCCGACCGGCGGGACATGGTGCTGGACTGCCACAGCGGGTCGAACGCATTGTGCGCGGCAATGCGGGCACGGGCCAGTGTGCTACCCGGCGCCGCCTTCAGCGCCTTGCGATCGAGGTAGGCTTCGGGCGGCGCATGCATGGCGCGCCGGTCGGCCTGTCGCACCTCGGCCTGCTTCTTCGGGCTGCGGTTGCCGAAGAACCGGCGCCGGCTGGTGCCGATGTGCTTGTCCTCGTGGTCGTCGAAGTGGCTCATGATCTTGGCCAAGCTTTTCCGGCGGTGTAATCGTGGAACCGATCTGCCCAGCGCGCGCCGCCGGTGAGCGCCAGCAGCGGGTGCGCTACCAGATTGTGGATGAAAGCCCAGGTTTTATTAGTTTTCATAGAAGCCTCAATTGTTCGGGGCCGTCGAACATCTCCAGCTGCTCGGGGCACCAGTGGTTGCCCTTGCTCATGTTCGGGCCGGCGGGAATCGCCCGCAGGTTGAAATGCACATGCAAGCCGCTGACGCGCGGGTGGTGCAGCGGGATGATGTGGTCGACGTTGTGCTTGATGCCGGTGGCGATCGTCAGCCGGTCGGCCTCGCGGTAGATCTTGCGGATCTCGTTGAAGTCGGCCCACGGCACCGTGGCCAGGATGCGCTGGCAAATCCAGTTCGACGCCGCGAAGGACGGCGGCAGCGCCTCCCGGCCGCCTTCCATCAAGCGCACCCGCAGCGTGCGGCAGGCGCGGGCGCCGAACGATCCGGCGGGCGTTTTTACTTTGGCCAAAATTCCTCCGGAATATCCTCGTGCGCAACGCCACGGGCGCGCGCCTGGTTGTAAACGCCGTGCGGGTGTTGGTCGCACGACGGGTGGGTGATGCGGTGCGGGAACGGCTCGTTGTTCCGCCCCAGCGGGCCGGTGCAGTGGCACAGCCCGCGCTTGTTGTAGGCCCGCTGCTCGATCCGCCAGCCCTCGCGCTCCCCGCACACCTCGCACGCCGGGATCACCTTGTAGTCGTCGGGGTGGGTGCGCGACACGCGGCGGTGGCGGCATTGGCCGTTGCGGCAGCGGATCGAGTAGGTGGTCATTTTGCCGGCGCCGTGAGGCCGCGCCAGCGCTCGCCGCGCGTGTCCTCGTTGCCGAAGGCCGTGGACGCTCGGCTTTGAGAATCGAATCGCCACTCGGCGCCGTCCCAGTAAAAAGTGGGGCCGCCGTCCTCCGCCCGATCGCCGTGGTACAAGACTTCATACCAACCCGCCCGGGCGGGCTGACCGTCCTTGTCGATGCTAAACCACCGTGTAAATTCGACCGCCATATCGTTCTCCAGAAAATGCCCGGCGCGAGCCGGGCGGTGGGTTTAGATCATGCTGTCGGCGTCGGCGCCGTCCAGGGCGTCGAACTCATCTTCGGAGGCGGCCTTGCCGCCGGCGAACGCGTCACCGTCCTTGACAAACTGCACGCCGCCCAGGCTGGCCGAGACGCCCTTGCCGGTGTTGTCGTAGGCGAAGAACTCCACCGACGCGTTGACGTAGCAGCCGGCGTACGGCTTGCCGTCCTGCTCGGCCAGTGGGGTGCGGTCGCGGTCGATGACCAGCGGGCGAACACCGTTTTTCGCCGACAGCGCCATCATGCCTTCGTAGCCGTCGTAGGTCTTGGTGTCGCCATCCTGATAGCAGAACTTGTTCGCGTTGCTGCGGATATTGGCGATGATCTTCTCGGCGTCCTTGGCGCCGAATTTGATCTTGACCGTTTCCAGGATGGCCGCTTCGATTGCCTTGTGCTGGTCGCTGCCCTTCTCGATCAGGAAGGTGGCCTTGTATTTCGGGTCGTCGCCCGGCTTGAAGGCTTCGGCCTTGAACAGACCAGGGAAGGACAGGCGGACGTTTTGCAGTTTGATTTTCATGGTAGATTTTCTTTCAGTTGTGAAACGTTAAATGAGATCCGAGAGGTCTTCGGATTGGGCAATACTTTCGACAGCTTCGTCGATGATGACGTCGAACTCGTCGGCCACCGGGGTGATAACCACCGCTGGTCGTTTGTCTGCCGCTGGCGCCACGGACAGGCCGCCCTCGCTGCGGGTGATGAGCGCCTGCAACTTCGGCCATTGCTTCTTGCCGATGATGCCGTCGGCGGCCAGCTTCTCGGCCGTGGTCGGGCTGATCAGCGTCCAGTCGTACATCACGTCCTGTTTCAGGCGCATCGACTTCATCATCGTCTCTGCCTCGGCCGGGTCGGAGAACTTGCGAATGCCCTCGCGGCCCTTGACCAGCTTCTGCCCAGGGACGTTTCCGCCAGCCAGGAGACGTCGTTCGGTTTCAGCGCGCAGAGCTTTAGGGAAGCCCTCCAGCAGATCGATCGATTCCATCAGCAAGCCCAGCTGCTCGTCGCTGGCGCTGGTCAGCCGTGCCTCGGGATTCTCCAGCGCCGGGCGCAGGGTGGGCTTTTTGACGATGAACTGCGCAGGGAAAGCGTAGTTCGGATCGTCGTACTCGCCGGTGCCGGCCGGGCTGCCCGCGTCGAAGTCCACCTTGCCCGGCGCCACACCGTGCGCCGCCGCGATGATCTTCTCGGCGTCGATGATGGACACCGCGATCTCGCCTTTGCCCAGTGCGATCAGGTTCTCGACCACTGGCTTGGGGAACTGGTCAACGATGTCGCCGTGGGGGTCGGACAGGTCATCCGTCAGCACCTCAAAGTCGCCCGCCACCGCCGCCAGCACCTGGTCACGCAGCGCCGGGCAAGTCGCCTTGGCTTTGCAGAATCGGCACTGGTCGGGGCCGGGGTTGAGGATCTTCTCTGCGTTCGCCTCGATTGCCAGCGGCGTCAAACCGTCCAGCGATTCAGCGATGTGCAAAGCGCGATTGCCGGCTTCTATCGCACGCTGCTCGAATGTCCGCAGGTGCTCGACGCTGCACGTCCAGCTGTCGTAGTGGTTGAGCCGGGGCTGGTGGATGATCAGCTCGACCTCTTCGATATCGCCCAGCAGGTCGAACTCGTCCAGGGCACCGAGGCCATAGAGCATCAGCTGCTCGTTTTCCTCCGCGAACACCTGCACGCCGCGTCCGTATTTCAAATCGGCGCACTTGAGCTTTTTCGGGAACACCACCACCGCGTCGCTGGTGCCGAATTGGTCGGGAATGACGCCGCCGAAGATCGGCAGGCGCTGCTCGACGTGCAGCTCGCCGCCCTGCGCCGCTTCGCGCACCGCGTCGATGTACTTCTGCACCTCGCGGCACATATCGGCGTCGGCGACGAAGTAGCGGCCCACCGCCTTCGACTTGGTTTCCGCTTGGGCTATGTCAGGCCAGCCGGTGAAATTTTCGCTAACCACGATTTGCCGACCCAAGAAGAACTTGGCGTCGTGCTCACCCTCCAGGCACTCCGACGCCAGGAAGTGCGCGGCGGTGCCCTCGTCGGCAAACTCGCTGCCCTTGTCGGGGATGCCGGCCTCCATAGCCAGCGAGCCGGCGCAAGCCATCCACCGCTTGGCGCCGCTCGGGGAGAGTTTGGCGTGCGCGGCGCGGCGCGGTTCTTGCAGGCTGATCTTGCCCGAGGCGAGGGCGGCCAACTTCTCGCGCTCGTCCGGTCCGATCAGCGGATGAAGTTTGGTCGCCACGATCAGCCCCGCGCAGCCAGGATCTTGTCGCAGGCGGCTACGACGGCGCCGAACTTGTCCGCCGGCAGCTGGTCGGCCTTGGCGTAGGTCAGTTCCTTGCCGACGCCGAACGAGGCCAGGAGGTCGACCATTTCCTGCTTGTTCTTGCCCACCTGGACCAGTTTAGGCTTGACGTCCTTCTCGTAGCCGAGCGGGGACGCGTCGAGCAAATCAGCAGCGTCGAGACCGGCGTTGGCCTCGGCGTCCTTCTCGGCCTTGGCGCGGGCCGGCGCATCGGCCACGGCTTCCTTGGCGGTGCTCGGCTTGCGGTCGGCTTCGACGGCGGCCATGACCTTCTTTTGCTCGGCCTTGGCGTCGGTTTCCACCTTGGTGACGGCTTTGTCCAGTTCGGCGTCGGTGATCAGCGCAGCGCCGCTCGTGACGTTCTCGATCAGCTTGGCGATGCTGCCCGTGCCGCCAGCCGTCTTGTCGGCGGCGTAGCGGATCGCGGCGGCCAGTTCCAGGATTGCGTTTTCAATGCTCATAGGATTATTCCTTGTGGGTTGTAGGTTTTGTCCGAATCGACAGGGAGAATCATTACACAAGGAATTGGTGAGCGCAAGTATTTTCTTGCAAATATATTTTACTTGCGTAAAGTAGCTGTCTGGTTTATCCTTGCGGTACACCTCACAAGGAGATATACCCATGACCAAGAAACAAACCGGCCTGCAGATGGCCATCGCCCATGCCGGCAGCAACACGAAGTTCGCCCGTGCCATCGGCGCCGCCCCTGGCCACGTCAAAGCCTGGCTCGCCGCCGACGAACCAGTGCCCCGCGCCACCAGCGCGGTGGACAAGGCCGTCGAAAAGGCCGGCAGCTGGAACAAGCTGGCCGTCTCGCTGGGCGTCACCCGTCAGGCCGTGGGCCAGTGGCTGCGCCAGGGCTACGTGCCGCTGGCGCGCGCCAAGGAGATCGAAATGCAATTTGGCATCCCGCGCAATGACCTGGTGTCGCCGAAGGTGCGCAGCTCGATGGGCGTCGGGGGTGAGCTGTGACCCCGATCATCAAGCGCTTGGAGCTGGCCGAGGCGGCGCTGCTGAAGAACGGCTTTGTGCTGGTCGACGATGTGTGGGCGGCGCCAGCCATTCAGCAGGAAGATTTGCGGGAAACATTGATTGATTTGGCCAATACCCAGCGCAAATTAATGGAAGCTAATGCCGAGCTGGCAGCGATCCATTTAAATGAGTCATCCATTCAGCAGGAAGGGGCGGCGCTGGATGAGCGGATCGCGCAGATTGTCGAGTGGCTGATCGGTCAAGGTCACATGGACTGGCGCAGCGATGGCGCAGACGAATCCGGCCACGAAGACTGCTTCAACAGCAACGCCGAGGAAGCCGCGACTCTTCGCCACTATGTCGGCAAGGCTAGCGCCGCTCTCGCCCCTTTGCCAGCACAGCCAAAGCCACCAGCCGACGCCGCCCACAACAGCCAAGACCCAAACTGCTCTTGCCCTAGTGGAAATGGTAGTTTGCGCTGGCCCTGCTTAGTCCATCCACCAGCCGATGCCGCGCCAGTGGATGCGAAGCCGGTAGCGTTGCTTGCTGCGCTTGAAAAACAAGTGATGCGCCTTAACGAGTGGCGGCTTTGCATGAGCCACAACGACAGCTATTTCAGCGAGCCAAAGGGCTTGGTAAAAAGTTGCGTAGAAGAGATGGAATTCTTGTTCCGCTCGTACCATCACCAGCCAAAGCCACCAGCCGATGCCGCGCTGACACTGGAGCAGATACAGGACGCGGCGGCGGTCTTCAAGCACGCGCTGGTGCCTCTGCACGTAACTCGCGCCATGCAGGAAGTCATGGATGATGAAGGGTGGGCGTGGGAAGATGTGCTTGGTGCTGCTGCCGCGATAACCGATGAGCAGTACTCTGAAATTCAGGCCGCCGTGCAGCAGGGCAGCGAGCGCGACGTGGGTCCAGCGCCATGACCGCCCAGCTCGTCATCCCGCGCCTGATCCCGCCGCGCACGGCCGGCAACCCCACCCCGGCCCGCGTGGTGGCCGCTGTGCGCTGGGATTATGAATATGGGCTGCTGTCCATGGCCCAGTGCGTCGAGCGCTACAGCACCCTGCTCGGAGCCGAGGCCGTGCGCGATATATGCGCCGGCCGCATCCACCCTGACGTCAAGGCGTCGCGTTTGAAATTACTTTGGAGATAGATCATGCAGCAATGCCCGAATCCACCGAAAGGCACCACCTGCCCGCTTTGCGGCGCCGGATGGGTTTGCCGCCGCAGCGACTTGCCGAAGGCGGACGCCCCTGCCGTGCCGACCCCGGTTCCACCTACCAAGGAGAAAAACCATGATGCGAATTAAACTATTCGGCCTGTTCATCGCCTTCGCCATGCTGGCGCTGGTGCGCCCGCGCAAGTGCCTGGAACTGTTGGAGGCGGCGGATGCGGGCACCGCTGCAGTGTACCGTGAAGCGTTGCGCGCCGGCATCCACACCAACGGCCCGCTCGACTACGAGGCGGCGCGCCGGCGCGTGATGGGCAATGCGCCCCGGCCTTGATATCCGTCACCCGCCCACCTGACAATCAACAAACCGCCGGCCCCGCGCCGGCGCATGATGGAACTCCGATTTATCACTTTTGAAAAGGAGTTTCACCATGTCAACCCCCTCCCATGATTTCACCGCCTGCGTCAAGGCACTGTCCGGTGCGTTCGCCCTGTCGTCCAAAGCGCTGCAGGCCGAGCTGGCCGTGTCCCTGTTCGTCTTCCACACCCTGGGCAGCGCCGATCTCGACGCCCGGCGCGAGCTGCGCACCGTCTACGCCGACGCCGGCCGGCCATGCGCCAACCACGAGGACCCGGCCTACCAGACCGTGATGCGTCGCATCAACCGCTCGGCGGCCCTGTTCGAGAAGATCGGCGCGCGCCGCGTCGGCAAGACCGTCGGCGCCCTGCCTCCAGCGGCGGCCATCAACGCGCTGGTCGACCTGCTCCTGCCGCTGCGCCTGGCCACCATGGATGCGGTCGGCGACTACGTGGCGGCGCCGGCCAGCGCGCCCGGGCCGGTGGTCGCCGCGCCGATTCCCGCGAAACCGGGAATCTCCCGTGCGCCCCGGCGCCGCGCCGCCGACAACCCCGACGTCCAGCACGTCAAGACGCGCCATATCGACGTGGCCGTGCCGCCCGGGACCCCGGCGCGCGAGCTGGTGGCGCTGGCGCAGAAGCTGATGAAAATGGCCGAGGCGATGGGGGTCGAGGCGTAGCGGAAAGGGTTGCGCCCGGCGGCGATAGTGGGGTATGCTAGTCGGGCCAAGTCAACAACCAGTAAGCTCACAGGGGAGCGCTCGCCGGGATTGGTCCGGGACTTGGCAGTCAGAGCGTAACCCTGTGAGCTTTTGTTTTTATAGAAAGCAATCGCCATGCCAAGCATCTTTATCCCCGCACCATCCGGAACCATTGCCCTTGTCGCTTACCTCCACGAAGATGGCCACATAGCATCAGTAGACAACGCCGTTTTCGCTTTTGAAATCCAAGAGGGCAGCGAGCGCCCCTGGTGCCTCCCTGTTGGAATCGCCGAGATCACTGTAGATGACGACGACATTCTCGGCATCCAAATGGCGGATGGGACGGTAGTCCAAGACAGTTTTATTTTTGAATCAGCTGACGCCTTTTTCCGTAATTGCAAAGCGGTATTCGCTTTCCGCGCCAAGCGCAAGGCGGCGGTCCTAGCCGAGCACGAAGCCCGTAAAGCCGCTAAGGATCTGCTGTGATGGCTACCAAACCCGAATTGCCAACCCTCCTGCCCGTAGCCGTTGACGGCATTCCCTCATCAATGCTCGACACATCACGCTGGGCGCCGTGGCGCGCCGTGTGGAACGAGAAGAAGAAAAAGTACGAGAAGATCCCGCACCGCATCGACCGGCCTGGCGCCGGCCTGTCGACGAAGTCGACCAAGGGCTGGGCACCCTTCCACAAGGCCATGGCCGTCTACCTGCAGAACCCTGGCAAGTTCGCCGGCGTCGGCTACTTGATCACGGGCGAGAAAATCCCCGGCAGCGCCGCCGATGTGTTCGCCCCTGGCGACCTGGCCGGCGTGGACCTGGACCACTGCCGCGACGCCACCACCGGTGAGATCGCACCGTGGGCCGCCGAGGTGATCGCCAAGCTGGACAGCTACACCGAAGTCTCGCCGTCGGGCACCGGGTTGCGCGTGATGGTGCGCGCCGGCATCGACGCCGATACAATCGACCACCAGCAGGGTATCGAGATCTACGGCGGCACGCAGGCGCGATTCGTCACCATCACCGGGCAGCGCGTGGACGGATCGCGGCGCGACGTGCGGCCGGCGCCGGCCGGCGTGCTGGAGGGCCTGGCGGCCAAGTACCGGCGCCAGCGCACCAAGGCCGAGGTGGAGGACTTGCACCTGCCGCCGCTGATGTCCGCCATGGACCTGCCCGACCTGTCCGATCTGGACCTGCCGCCGCACGCGGCCAACTTCTTGGCTGAAGGCGCAGACCCTGGCGGGGACAGGTCCGGGGCTTTGTTCGCTACCTCGGTCGCGCTGGCGCAGGCCGGATGCACACGCGAGCAAATTCTGTCCATTTTGGAAGCAAACGAATACGCCATGGAAGTGGCGCTCGACCACCGCCGGCAGGACTACGACAAGGCGTTGCGCTACCTGTGGAAGGACCATTGCCGTGCCGGCGCCGCCAAGGCCAAGCAGATCGACGACGAACTGCGCGACGACTTCGAGGTGATGGAGCCAGTGGCGCCTGGCGCGGTCGACGCCGAGGTAGAAGACTTGCTCGGCGGCGCGCCCGAGGTAGCCGCCCCCGACGAGCCGCAACCTGTTGATGCATCAGGGGATTTTGACGATCTAGGCCCTGATCCAGACGCGCAAGTAGCCGCCCGCGACCTATCCCCGGTGCGCCGTGAGAAGTTCGCGGTGAGCGGGGCGGGCGAGTTTGCCAGTGGCCCGCCGCAGCAGTGGATTATCAAAGGGCTATTGCCCAAGGCGCAAGTGGGGATGATCTACGGCGAGTCGACGGCGGGCAAGTCGTTCGTCGCTATGGATATGCTAGGCTCCATAGCTCGGGGCCTGCCGTGGCGCGGTATGCGCACGAAGCAGGGCCGGGTGGTGCTGGTGGTGGCCGAGGGCCTCATGGGCGCGCGCGGCCGTCTCAAGGCCTATGCGCAGCACCATGACGTCGACCTGGCCGAGGTGCCCTTCGGGATCATCGGTGACGTGCCGAGCATGCTGCTCAAGGACGACGTCAAGGCGCTGGCCAAGCAGGTGGTGGAATGGGGCGGCGCCGATATCATAGTGCTTGACACCTTGGCCCAGTCGTCGGCCGGCGCAAACGAGAACTCCGGAGAGGATATGGGTAAGGTGCTGGCCCACTGCCGGGGTTTGAACAAGATGACGGGGGCTATGGTGCTGCTCGTCCACCACGCCGGCAAGGATGCCTCACGGGGCGCGCGCGGCTGGTCGGGGCTGAAGGGGGCCATGGACGTCGAGATAGAGGTCACCCGGTCCAAGCTGCTGGGCCGCAATATCCAGCTGTCCAAGGCCAAGGACGGCGACGAGGGTAAGGCCATGGGTTTCAAGCTCCAGGTGGTGACGATCGGCACCGACGAGGATGGCGACCCTATCACCTCTTGCGTGGTGGAGCACAGCACAGGCGCGGCCGTGGTGGAAGACGCCAAGGACGGGCTCAAGGACGACCACCGCGCGGTTCTCCGGGTGCTGACCGAGGCGGCGGATCTTGACGCCGATATGCACTATGAAGACCTCCGCCGCGCCACCGTCCCTCACATGGAGCAACGCGGGAAAGTGGACAACCGGATGCGTGACGCAGGCAAGGCGATCGAGAAACTTGAGGCCTTGGGATACGTCCAGAAAGATGCCGAGAGCCGCTACACCCTGAAGTCGCAAGAATAAACGTGCAAATAATTACCTTCTTCACTTGAAGATTCGTGAAGATTCAATGAAGAAGGGCTTTCTTCAAATCTTCACTTCACACCCCCTCTTTAGAGGGGTGAAGAATGAAGATGAAGAAGAAGCAGAAGAAACACGGAAGACGTAAATTTTTACAAGGACAACAGAACATGGCCTGGTCAAAGGAAAGTCGGCAATCCCGTGGGTATGGTGCCGAGTGGGAGAAGGTCAGAGCACAGGTGATCGAGCGCGACCTCGGCATGTGCCAGGAGTGCAAGCGGCAAGGCCGGGTGGTCGCCGGCCGAGACGTCGACCACAAGGTGAGCAAGGCCAAGGCGGGGCAAATGGGATGGCGTGATGACCAGATAGATGATGTTGCCAATTTGGAATATCTCTGTGTACCTTGTCATAAAGCCAAGACCGCACACGAGAACGGGCGCACCTACCGGCCCAAGGTGCAGATTGGCCTCGACGGGTGGCCGGTGGAGTGACAATTCGCTAGATTCATCCGCGTTTCCCGAGGTAAAATCTCGTCTGCCCTCCCGCTAACCCTCCACCACCAGCGAGGCGCACCATGGCAGACGAACTCCCCGATAAAATCACTTTCGGCATTGGCGACGGCAAAGCCCGCGCGCTGGTGCGACTCTCCGACGGCACCTACGCCGACCGCACGGCCCCGGCCGCTGGCGCTGGCCTCATCACCGAGTCCACCGGCCAGGTGATGTTCGACCTCGGCTCGCTGCCCTGCAAACCGAAGTACGACACCGACGGCAACCAGATCGCGATCACCTACGGCCCGGACCAGAAGGGCCGCTTTGTCCGGCAGACCTCAACGTGGGCGGCGAACAACGTGTGGATGGGCGACTCGGCGTGGTCCCTGGTGGCCGGATTGGATGCGCCATGAACCTCGACGAGAACCTGTTTTACAAAAAGATCCTGATGCGCATCCGCAAGGAGCTGCCGACCGGGAATGGGGCCGCAGGAGCGACAGGACCGGTAGGTAGCCAAGGAGCACAGGGCGATCGCGGCGTGGCGGGGCCATCCGGGCCGCAGGGATCGACCGGTGCGACGGGTGCTGTCGGTGCGACAGGGGCGACTGGCGCTGTCGGTGCGCAAGGTCCGATTGGCTTGACCGGTCCGCAAGGACCAACAGGCTTGACAGGTGCGACTGGCGCTCAAGGCCCGCAGGGCGTTGCCGGTTCCACGGGCGCAACAGGCCCGGCCGGCGCCACGGGGGCGGCCGGCGCCACGGGGGCGGCTGGCCCCGCAGGCGTTGACGCCAAGCGCATCGACACCTACACGGGCACGACCGACGCCAATGGCCTGGTGACGATCACCTACACGTCGGCCTTTGCGGCGATCCCCAGCATCCAGCCCGAGCCACCCACGGCCAGCAACCAGGTGTGGACGAAGGTGACCAGCACCACCACGGGCTGTTCGTTGCGCCTGGTGCAGCGCGCGGCGGTCACCGTGCTAGGCCTGGAGGTGCTGCTGGCGGGCACCACGAACGTGGCCGGCGCGCCCGCACGGGTGGTTGTGGTCGCCGCGTGATGGTGGTATGCTTGTCGTGCGGGTGAGGCTGCAACAGGTGGACTAGGATCGCAACCCAGGACGCACAGGACCAACACCCCGCACATGCCAACGTCGTGAGACGCAGCCACCATCCCGGTGCAGACCCTCCCAAGGAGCCGCACAACATGAAACCAGCAACTAAACGATTGATCGAATCCCGCATCCGTGAGATGCATCAACGCGCGATAAGCGAGGACGAGCGGGCCGCCTTCGAAGAAGGGGAAGCCCACGGCCGCCGTGTACACGCCAACGAATGCCGCGAGGTGGCCGCTGAGCTGCAGGCGCTGCTCGATGCGGCGTTGGCTGAACCAGCGTTGGCACCGCATCACAGCTGGACCGTCGACGGCAAGCCACTCACCGAGGCGCTGGCGCAGCGTGAAGTCCAACACGTCGATACCCCCGACGAAGAACCCGCCGGCATTCCGCCGCACGTGTGGCTGTATCGCAACATGCTGACCGAGCTGCAGGCCGTGGCGCCGCTGGGTCGCGACGAGACCAATGGCCAGTACGCGGTGGCGATCGATCAGCTGACGTCGGAACAGGTTCTGATCCCTCATGTGCAGAAGCAGATGCGTGAAATCCATGATGCTGAGTATCTCGGCAGGCTGGGAGGCTGACATGCGCATCGTGCTCCTGACCTTCGACACGGCCCTGACGCAGACCCAGGTGGACAACATGCGCGCCGAGGCGCAGCGGCAGATGGGCGGCGACTACATCGTCATCGCGCTGCCGCGTGGCGTATCCATGACGATGGTCGACGAGCCGGGCGAGTACATGACGCGCTGCGCGGCGGGCATCAAGGCGTTTGCCGATACGATGCAGGTCGAGGCGGCCGGCGACGTTGAGACGAACGAGATCGTTCGGCCCTTGGCGGAGAGTGAGACAAAGCGGATCCGGGCGGAAGAGTCGAAGGCGTTCTCGTCGGCTATGTCCACGCGTTACGCGCAGTTCGACGAGAAGGGATACGGCACCACGTACCCTCCGGCTTTCTTGCGCGACGCCCTGGCTAAGTCGATAGCCGAGATGGCGCCGAGGGTAGCGCAGGCGTTCAAGGATAAGTTGCAAAATGGCAACACGTAACCGTATGCGAGTTGTCATCCGAGAAACATTCCTCCAGAGCAACGTTGTTTTTCTGCAACACCCGAGGGGGTTGTCAAAAGTGCAAGTAGTTGCTTTCGGTAAGGAC
>Ga0247803_1000145_pt1 | contig 42837 bp, 26 predicted proteins | sample UWRJL014104B1_FD_180928 | JGI IMG/M metagenome (GOLD analysis project Ga0247803, IMG submission 180928) | Plant litter microbial communities from Arlington Agricultural Research Station in Wisconsin, United States - UWRJ-L014-104B-1 | ecosystem: Environmental > Terrestrial > Plant litter >... | reverse complement strand
CTGCATGAGCGGCTGGAGAAACCCCTGCTGCGGCTCGGACCTCCAGAAGCCCGCGCGCTGCGTGACGGCCGTGCGGCGCTGAAGGATCATCTGGCGATGCTGGAGCCCCTGGCCGCCTCGCGTGAATGGCTGGCCGGACGCCGCCTCAGCCAGGCCGATCTGGTCGCCGCGGCCCACGTCTCGGTGCTCGACTATTTCGGCGAGATCAGCTGGCGGTCCTATCCGTCGCTGAAGCTCTGGTACATGAAGCTGAAATCGCGCCCCTGTTTCCGCCCCCTGCTGGCCGACAAATTCCAGGGCCTGGCCCCCGCCCCCCACTACGCGGATCTGGACTTTTAGCCCTATAGGTCGGGCCATGCCCGCCGATCCCCGCGATCACGTCAGGAAAACCGCCTCAGACCTCGGCTTCGACGTCTGCCGCTTCGCCTCGGCCGCCGAGCCGTGGAGCGCGGGCGAGCGGCTGGCATATTTCGTGGAGGCCGGACGGCACGGCGACATGGGCTGGATGGAGACGACGCTGGAGCGCCGCGCCCACCCCACCGCCATGTGGTCAGAGGCCCGGACCGCCATCGTCCTGGGCCTGAACTATGGGCCCGAGCACGATCCCCTGCCCGAGATGGCCGACCGTTCGGCAGGCTATGTCTCGGTCTATGCGCGGGGCGACGACTATCACGAACTGATCAAGGGTCGTCTGAAGCAGCTGGCCGGTCAGGTCGCGGCCAGGACCGGCGCCGAGGTCAAGGTCTTCGTCGACACCGCCCCCCTGATGGAAAAGCCGCTGGCCCAGCGGGCAGGCCTGGGCTGGCAGGGCAAGCACACCAATCTGCTCAGCCGGACGCACGGCAACTGGCTGTTCCTGGGCGTCATCCTCAGCGCCGCCGAGTACGAGGCGGACCCGGCCGAGAGCGAACATTGCGGCAGTTGCACCGCCTGTCTCGACGCCTGCCCGACGAACGCCTTTCCCGCCCCGTTCCAGCTCGATGCCCGCCGCTGCCTGTCCTATCTGACGATCGAATATCCGGGGCCATGGCCGGTCGAGTTCCGCACGGCGACCGGCTCCCGCATCTATGGCTGCGACGACTGCCTGGCGGTCTGCCCCTGGAACAAGTTCGCGGCCGCCTCGAAGGAGACGCGGTTGCAGGCGCGAGAGGCCTCGGTCTCGCCCCGGCTGGCCGATCTGGCGGCGCTGGATGACGCGGCGTTTCGGGCGCTGTTCTCAAAAAGCCCGATCAAGCGGATCGGCCGCGATCGGTTCGTGCGCAATGTGCTGTACGCCGTGGGCAACAGCGGGGACGAGGCCCTGGTGGCCACGGTTGTGGGGCTGCTGGATGACGGCTCGCCCCTGGTGCGCGGCGCGGCGGTTTGGGCGGCGTCAGGGCTGTTGAGGGCGGAGGCGTTCGCGGCGCTTCGCGCCGAGCGGCTGGCGCTGGAAACGGACGATGATGTGAGACGCGAATGGCGGCAAGATTTCGTCCCTGTCGCGTAGCGATGGGGAGGTGGATCCTAGCCTCTTGGCGACGAGACGGAGGGGTTCTTCACACCCACTGTCTTGGCTCGCTTCAAGAACCCCTCCACCGCTTCGCGGTCCCCCCTCCCCATCGCCAAGCGGCGACAGGGAGGAGACCTGAAATCCTAGCCCATCGCGACGCCAACACCCCGGTTGCCGCCCGGCACCGGCGCGACGTCCAGCAGCTTGATGCGGAACACCAGCACCGCATTGCCGGGAATTTTGGTCCCGCCGCCCTGTTCGCCATAGCCCAGCGCGGGCGGCACATAGAGCAGCCACTCGTCGCCTGCCTTCATCAACTGCAGGGCCTCGGTCCAGCCGGGCACGACCTGTTCGGGCGAAGTGACGAAGGGCTGGCCCTTGGCGAAGGAGCTGTCGAACACCGTCCCGTCGGTCAGCGCGCCTTCGTAATCGACCCGCACCAGATCATTGGAATCGGGGCTGGCGGCGCCGGACGGGCCGGACTGGACGACCTTGTATTGCAGGCCGCTGGCCAGGGTCTGGACGCCCTCTTCCTTGGCGTTCGTCTCCATGAAGAAGGCGGCGGCGCGGGCGTTCTGTTCAAGGTCGGCGGACGACACGGCGCTGCGGCCGCAGGCGGCGAGCGCGATGACGCCCAGAACCCCAACCCATCGAAAATCAGCCCATCCGAAGCGCATAACCCTTGTCCTTCAACGCCTGCCCGATCTCGTCGGCGTGGGCGCTATCGCGCGTTTCGACCATGATGTCGAACTCGGCGCCCTTGGCCGGGACGTCCAGCGCCAGCCGGTTGTGGACCACGTCGATGATATTGCCGCCCAGACCGCCGATCACCGCCGCCATGGCCGACAGCATGCCCGGCCGGTCGTCGCCCAGGATGCGATAGACGATCAGCCGGCGCTCCCTAACCATCTCGCGGTTCAGCACCACCGCCAGCATCCGCGCATCGATATTGCCGCCGCATAGGACCAGCCCGACCTTCAGCCCGCGGAAGGTGTCGGGATAGGCCAACAGCGCCGCCAGCCCTCCGGCGCCCGCCCCCTCGGCGACGGTCTTTTCATAGGTGGCGTAGAAGGCCACGGCCTTTTCAAAATCCTCCTCGGCGCAGACCAGCACCTCCTCGACCAGGGGATCGGCCAGGGCGAAGGGGATGTCGCCCACGTCCTTGACCGCGATCCCCTCGGCGATGGTCGCGCCGCCGCATTTCGATTCCACGCCCTTCCGGCGGGCGGAGAAGGATGGATACATGGCCGCCTCGACGCCGAAGATGCGGATGTCGGGCTTGATGGCTTTGGCCGCCACCGAACATCCGGCGATCAGCCCGCCGCCGCCGATGGGGATGATCAGCACGTCCAGATCCGGCGCGTCCTCCAGGAACTCGACGGCGCAGACGCCCTGGCCCGCCACCACGCCCTCGTCGTCGAAGGCCGAGATGAAGATCAGTCCCTCCTCGTCCCTCAGCCGGTGGGCCTCGGTCGTGGAGCCGGTGAAGTCGGCGCCCTTGATGACCACGTTCGCGCCGTGGCTGCGGGTCCCGTCCACCTTGGTGAAGGGCGTGCCCTCGGGCATGACGATGGTCACCGGCACGCCCAGCCGCCCGCCGTGATAGGCCAGGGCCTGGGCGTGATTGCCAGCCGAAGCCGCGACGACGCCGCGCGCCTTTTCCTCGTCGGTCAGTTGCATCAGCCGGTTCAGGGCGCCCCGCTCCTTGAAGCTGCCGGTGAAATGCAGATTGTCGTACTTGACCCAGACCTCGGCGCCGGTCAGCCGCGACAGGCGGCGCGAATGGCGCACGGGGGTGCGGTCCACCTGGCCTGTGATGCGCGCCTGGGCGGCTTGGATATCGGCGAAAACGACGGTCATGAAGCCTTCCTGTCGCGCCATTGTCCGGCGCCTGAGCGGCGGCGTCGGGACCCGTCCCGCGCGCGCATTTGTCCCGGTTGTGGCGCCGGGCGCGACAACCGGCAACCTTGACCTTGGGCTCGGCGTTAAGCGTTAGTCGGAGATCGCCCGAGGCGAGAGTCCGCTTCGCAAGCCGCTCGCCCAGAATCCGGGCGCAGAGATTTCGCTCAAGGAAACGTCCATGTCGATCCGCGCCTCATTCGTCCCCACCGCCCTGGCCCTAGGTCTCGCCGCCGGAGCCCTTGCGGCGTGCGCGACCGCGCCCGTGGCCGGCCCCTACGCACCGCCGTCCTCGGCCTTCAGCACCGAGGCCTTCGCCTGGTCGACCCGCTCGGGTTCGGCCGGCATCGATGGCCGCGTGGCCTTCTCGCGCGAAGGCGTGGCCTATGGCTGCACCGGATCGGTCGCCCTGACGCCAGACACCCCCTATACCCGCGCCCGCTTCCAGACCCTGTATGGCTCGACCGAGCGCGCCGCTGTGCCCGAGGCCGTGGTGCGGGCCCGCACCGTCGCCGACCCCAATGGCGACTATCGCTCGTTCGTGCGATCCTCGACCTGCGCCGACGACCACTTCGCCTTTGCCGGCCTGCCGGACGGCGGCTGGTTCCTGATCGCGCCGGTCAGCGCGGGCGGCGACCGGATCGTGCTGATGCGACGGGTCGAGACGCGCGGCGGACGCATGATCACCGTCAATATGTAGGTTTTCCAGTTCGCGTAATCAGTAGGCGTTTCGTCGTTCACAACGCGGTCTCGATATCGGCCGCCAGGAGACGTTAACCATGAAAGCCATCGTCGCCTTCGCCGCCCTTCCTGTCCTGCTGTCGGCCCTTCCAGCGACGGCGGGCGCTCAGAACTATTATGGAAACCAGGGCTATTACGCGTCACCTGGCTATGGCGCTCAGGGCTATGGCGCGCAGGGTTATGTGAACTCGCAGTCCCGTGGTTCCCAAAATGGCGACGCCTATTATGGTGGCCGGCAGGATTACGGCCGTTACGGTCAGGGCGGCTATTATGGCGGCGCCTACAGCGGCGGCTACGATTACAGCTATGGCGGACAGCGAGGCGTGCCCGGAGACTATCGCTGCGACGCCTATTGGGATCGCGGGCGCAGCGACTGCAACGCCGGCTGGCGCGACCAGCGCGGCTATGGATATGGCTACAACGCCAGCTATGGCCGGGGCGGCTATGGCCACCAGACGGGCCGGAACTATTATTCCAGCCAGTCGGGACGCGGCTATGGCCGGGCCACGACCTATTACGGCGCCTATGGCCAGCCAGACATCGTCTATGCGGTTCCGACCGGCGGCTACGGCCCCTCGCACGGCGGCTATTCGGATGGCTATTCGGGCGGCTACAACAATCGCAATCAGGGTCGCATCGAATGGTGCCGATCGGCCTATCGCTCCTATGATCCGCAAAGCGGCTATTACCGGGCCTACAGCGGCCGACTGATCTACTGCGGCTGACAATGGTCCGATCACGGATTCGTCGGTGAGCGCTGTTCGCCTTTGTTTGGCCTCACCACACGTCCCTTGAAGACCTGTCCCACGTCCGGGGCGGGCCATCAGTCGGGGAGCGCGTCAATGTCCCAGCACAACATCAGCGGTTCGGAAGCCTTCAACCGGACGCCGTCCGTCATCATTCGCTCGGTCAAGACCGGCGGCATGCGCCGTCGTCGCAATCGCACGGTCATGGCCTTCGTGGCCGGCGTGGGCGCCGCCATCGTCGGAGGCGTGGTCGCCGCCGTCGCCATCTTCGGCCCCAGCCTGTCCGGCGGCTGAGCCCCGCAGTCTTTGCCGCGACCGGCCCCGCCGCGTCCGCGGGTCCAAGCCTTCGCCTTCCCTTCAGACATAAAAAGCCGGCCGGGGTTTCCCCCGGCCGGCTGAAGGCGTCACCCTTGGCGGGTGATCAGTATTTGACTCGGAGGGTCGCGCCGAACGTGCGCGGCTGACCCAGGAAGGCGTTGTAGGTCGTCGTGTCGGCGGCCGGGTTGTAGAAGCTGCCGTCCGGCTGTTGCGTCGTCGAGAACGGGCTGCCTTGCAGCGGACCGTTGAACACGACCTGGTAGTATTCTTCGTCCGTCAGGTTCTGACCCCAGACATCTAGAGCCCAGCCGCCTCCCTCGGAACCGATGGTCACGCGGCCGTTGATGAGCGTGAAGGCGTCTTGCATCTTGGCCGGCAGAAGGTCGGAACCGGTGTTGTATTCGGTCGTGTACTTGGCCGACAGGTTGAAGCCTGCGCGCAGGCCGTTGCCGATGGACCGATCAAACGCGACCGAGGCCGAGGCGGTGTATTCCGGCGCGAACGACACCGTGTTGCCCGGCAGCAGGCTGAGCGCCGGGAAGCGCGACGGAACCTGCAAGTCGGCGGCGGTGAAGTCGCCGTACTTGCTGTCCGAATAGGTCGCGCCGCCGGAGATGCTCAGCCCTTCGACCGGCGTGAACCAGACGAAGTCCATGTCGACGCCGTCAGACTTCAGCTCGGGGATGCTCTCGACGATGAAGGCGACGCCGGCGAAGGTGTTCAGCTGGAAGTCCGAATATTCCTGGTGATAGGCCGTCGCGTTCAGCAGCAGGGTCCGGTCGAACAGGGTGCTCTTGAAGCCCAGCTCGTAGCTGTCGACCGTTTCCGCGTCGAACGAGGTGTCGTCGACGGGGCGCAGATCGCCGGCGCGGGCCGGATTCGGCTCGGTCGAGCGTTCCAGGTTGAAGCCCCCCGCCTTGAAGCCGCGCGCGGCCGAGGCATAGACCATCAGGCTGGGGTTGAAGCGGTACTGCACCGCCAGTTTGCCCGACAGATCGTCTTCTTTGTACTTCTGGGAGTAGCTGCGACCGTCGAAATCGGGATTCAGCTGGTTGATGCAGAGCGCGCCGCCCAGCAGGCTGGCGGGTGCGAACGGGTTGTTGCGAACTGCCGTACAGACCGCATCGGCGCCGCCGATGTTGTTCTGCGCAGTGTCCATTTCCTTTTCTTCACGCGTGTAGCGCAGGCCCAGGGTGACCTCGAGGCCTTCCGAAACGCGCCAGGTGTTGTTCGTGAACAGGGCGAAGGAGGTCGAGTCCTGGCTGTACTCGTCGATATATCCAGATCCGGCAGGAACGGTCGGACCGAAGGCCGGGACGAAACCGGGGAAGGGTGCAATCGCACCGGTGCAGACCGCAAAGGTCGTAGGATCCGCGGTGATGCAAGGGAGAGCGCCCGGGTCCGGGGCGCCCAGTTGCGACGTGATCAAGAGCGAGAAGAAAGGCGTGAACTGAGGACCGAAAATGAAGCTGTCGGTCCGCGACAGATCTTCCTTGCTGGCGATGCCGCCAATCAACCAATCAAACTTGTCGGTCGAGCCGGCCAGGCGCAGTTCTTGGCTATATTGGTCGAGGCCGAAGTCGAAGTCGCCGTTCGGGTTGCGATAGAAGAGGTCGGCTGCGGTGAAGTCGACGTCGGAACCATTGACCGATTCCCAGGCGCGGGCGGCGGTGATCGAGGTCAGGGTCGCGCCGCCCAGCGAAGGCAGGTCGATGTTGGCTTCCAGCGAGATGCCCTTGTCCTCGATCTCCTGAGCCGTCGAGCGGTTGGCGTAGGCGGTGCGGGTGAAGGGCAGGGCCGGGCCGTAGGGCGGTCCGCCCATGACGTCGCCGCCGGCGACCGTCTCGATGGCGCCCGCGGTCGGGCCCGAGCGCGTCTGCACCGCGACGCAGCAGTGTTCCTCACGCTTGGAATAGTCGGCGATCAGGCGGAACGAGGTGTTTTCGTTGGGCAGGAAGAGCAGCTGACCGCGGGCGGTCCAGAAGTCCTGATCCTGGTCGTCCTGCTCGGTGCGAGGACCGGCGCCGGTGACGACGTCATAGAAGCCGTCGCGCTCGCGGCGGGCGACATACAGACGACCGGCCAGTTGTTCGGTGATCCCGCCCGTGACCGAGCCGGCGACGCCATAGCCGCCGTAGTTGCTGGCGCCGACCTCGAGGGTGGCGCCAGGCGTGAACGAAGGCTGTTCCGAAATGATGTTGATGACGCCGGCCGAGGTGTTCTTGCCGAACAGTGTGCCCTGCGGCCCCTTCAGGACCTCGATGCGGCTCAGTTCGCCCAGGTCGCCGAAGCCGACGCCGTTGCGCGAGCGATAGACGCCGTCGATGACGATGCCGACCGAGCTTTCGATGCCGGGGTTGTCGGCCACGGTGCCGACGCCGCGGATACGGGCGGTGGTCACGGATTCATTGGTGGTCGAGGTGACGATCAGGCCAGGCGTCAGGATCTGCAGATCCTTGATGTCGCGAACACCGGCGCCGTTCAGCGTGGCCTGGTTCAGGGTGGTGACCACGATCGGCACGTCCTGAAGGCTCTGCTCGCGCTTCTGGGCGGTGACGATGATGTCATCGACGTTGGACGGCGCATCCTGAGCCGCGGCGACGCCCGCGAAACCGAAGGCTGCGGCTCCCACGACGGCCACGGAGGCGGTGTTGCGGAGAATTTGAGTAAGACGCATGGACGGCTCCCGGCTCATGGCCCGACCACCTGGACGGCGATCGCGGCGTTTCCTGTATTCCCTAGACCCCAGTCATCTTCCGTGACTGCAGCTCTCAGCGACCAAGGCCTAGGGCAAGCCGGTACAGGCGACAAGCAGTCGGGCAGGCCCGCGCCCCATTTCCGCCGCACCACGACGATGTGTGTGGCGCAAAAGCGACAGAAACCGATGACCCTAGGTCAATATTCGGCGGGTTTTGTCAGTAACGTCTCAGTTACTTTTCGTTCTGTGCGTCGTTCTTCGCAGATGCGAGAACTAGGGCTGCGACCACAGCTGACAGAATTGAGCCCCCCAACACCCCCAGCTTGACCTCGATCTGCTCGGGCGAATCGACGGCGCCGGGAAAGGCCAGGGCGCCGATGAACAGGCTCATGGTGAAACCGACGCCGCACAACAGGCTGACGCCATAGACCTGACGCCAGGTCGATCCGCTGGGCCGAGCGCCGATCTTCAGCGCCGAGGCCAGCCAGGCCGCGCCGAAGACGCCGATCTGCTTGCCGACGAACAAGCCCAGGGCGATCCCCAGCACCAGGGGCGCGAACGCCTGTTCCAGCGACAGGCCCGCGAACGACACCCCGGCCTTGGCGAAGGCGAACAGCGGCAGGACCAGCCAGGCGACATAGGGGTGCAGGTCGTGCATCGCCTCCTTGAGCGGCGACTGGCCGTCCTCGCTACGCGGCGCGATCGGCACGATGGCGGCAAAGGCCACGGCGGTCAGGGACGTGCTGAGCCCCGCCTCGACCGTCAGCCACCAGACCAGGGCGAACCCCAGGACCCAGAAGGGCGCCGGCACCCGCATCGTCCTGCCCCAGATGGCGCCCGCCGCCAGCAGGACCGCGACGCCCATCAAAGGCGCCCAGGCCACGCCGGAACTGAACAGCACGGCGATCAGGGCGATGGCCCCCAGGTCATCGACAATGGCCAGGGTCAGCAGGAAGACCCGCAACGACGACGGCAATCCCTTCCCGACCAGTCCGAACACGGCCAGGGCGAAGGCGATGTCTGTGGCCAGGGGCACGGGCCACCCCGCGTGCGGCCCGCCCAGCGACCCCGCCACGGCCAGATAGACCAGGGCCGGCGCCACCATACCGCCCAGGGCCGCCAGAACCGGCGTCGCCAGCTTCCTGGGGTCGCTGAGTTCGCCCTTCAGAATCTCGTATTTGATCTCCAACCCGACCACGAGGAAGAAGACCGCCATCAGGCCTTCCTTGATCCACTCCGAGACCGTCTCCTCCATTCGCAGAGGGCCGATCTGCAGGACGTGCGCGCTTTTCAGCCAAGCGAAATAGTCCCCAGCCAGCGGCGAGTTGGCCATGATCAGGGCGGCGACCGCCGCCACGCCAAGGGCTGCGGCCGATGCGGTTTCGGTCTTGAGGAAGTCTAGGGTCTGTTTGCGCGCCACGGCGGCCTCCGATCTGGAAGGGTGTTTCCGTGACGCCCGGTTATCGACGGGCGCCGGACCGGATTCGCATATCGCGCCAGCCTGGCCGCGAACGGCCTGATCTCTGCCGCCGAGAATACCGCGCCCTCGGCCCAAGGTTCAACCGAAACCGGCGCGAAATCGACAGTCAGCCAAGGGCGATCCTTCCGATCATGCGCAAGAAGGATTTTACCCACTCATTGCGTTACGGCCCCGGCGACCGCATGTGCCGCCCATGCCTGTCTCGTCCGCCTACCGTCCCTATCCCCGCTTCTTCGACCTGGGCGATGAATACGGCGACGCCGTGCGCGCCGCCGACTTCCCGCAGACCATCCTGCGCCACCGCAACCAGAGGGCCGCCGCCACCGTCGGCCTTGACACGCTGAGCGACGCCGAATGGATCGCCCACTTCGGCCGGTTCGAACCCCTGCCCGGCCAGCCCGGCCCGGTCGCCATGCGCTATCACGGGCATCAGTTCCACAGCTACAACCCCGACCTGGGCGACGGACGCGGCTTCCTGGCGGCGCAGCTGAGGGCCGATGACCACCGCCTCCTGGATTTGGGCACCAAGGGTTCAGGCACGACGCCGTGGTCGCGCTCCGGCGACGGGCGACTGACGCTGAAAGGCGGGGTGCGTGAAATCCTGGCGGCGACGATGCTTGAGGCGCTGGGCGTCCCGACCAGCCGCGCCCTGTCCCTGATCGAGACGGGCGAGGAACTGGAGCGCGGCGACGAACCCTCGCCCACCCGATCCGCCGTGCTGGTCCGGTTGCAGCACAGCCATGTCCGGTTCGGGACATTCCAGCGCGCCGCCTTCTTCCAGCGGGCGGACATGATCGAGACCCTGGTCGAGCACGTCCGCGAACTCTATCACCCGCAGGTCGCGGCCGGGGATGCGCCCGGCCTGCTGGCAGCCATCGTCGCCGCCTCGGCCCGGCTGACGGCGCGTTGGGTGGCGGCGGGGTTTGTCCACGGCGTCCTGAACACCGACAATCTGAACGTCACGGGCGAGAGCTTCGACTACGGTCCCTGGCGCTTCCTGCCTGCCTACGAGCCCGGCTTCACCGCCGCCTATTTCGACCAGACCGGTCTCTACGCCTTCGCCCGCCAGCCCGAGGCGGTGTTCTGGAACCTGACCCAGCTGGCCGGCTGTTTGAAACTCGTCGCCGAGGTGCAGCCCCTGACCGACGCGCTGAACGGGTTCGGTCCCGCCTATATCCGCGAACTGCGCGCCGCCTTCCTGGCCCGCCTGGGCGTCCGGTCCCTGGGCGAGGCGGCGGATCAGCGCCTGCTCGACGCGACCCTGGCCCTGCTGCGCGAGGGCGGCGAGCGCTTGCGGTGGGAGCCCCTGTTCTTCGACTGGTTCGGCGGCTTCGCCTCATCCGCCCGCGCCCTGGGCGGCCTGCGGGCCGGCGTCTATCAGGGCGAGGCGTTCGACGCCTTCCGCTTTGCCCTGTTCGAGCACGAACCGGACCGTCCCGAACGGCTGGAATCCCCGGTCTTCGCCGCCGCCGAACCCGAAGAGATGCTGATCGAGGAGGTGGAGACCCTCTGGGCCGCCATCGCGGCCGGCGACGACTGGCGACTTTTTTCCGACAAATTGGATCGCCTGGAAACTGCACGCACCGCCTACGCGATAGCTTCGTAAAAACAGCGGACTACGCCATAGAAACACAGGGTGATCGCGCCAAGTCATCAACTGATGTCATCAATTGATGACAAAATATGTCACCTCTGCCATAAAGGGTCTTGCAGACAGCCGACGGGCTTACAATATCCGTGACTGTTGCAGTTCATCCCACGCCCTCCCCGGCGTCCTGACCAGAGCCCCACATGGCCGCTACCCTTTCCACCGGGTCGAACCCGCGCGCGCGTCTGCACGCCAACTATCGCAACCTGGCCCTCTGGACCTTCCAGGGCTGGCTGGCGATGTTCTTCATCGCCGCCGGCTACGGCAAGATGACCGAGTCGATGGACAACCTGGCCGCCCTGATGACCTGGCCGGCCTTGGTCGCCGAACCCCTGGTGCGCGGCCTGGGCGTCGCCGAACTGCTGTTGGCCCTGGGCGTGCTTGCGCCCCTACTGTCATGGAAGATGGGCCGCCCTGTCCTGCTGGCGGCGGCGACCGGCCTTCTGGCCATCGAGACCCTGATGCTGGGGGTTCATGTGATCGGCCTCGATCTGGGCCTGTCCCTGGTCAACATCTTCCTGATCGCCATCACGGTTCCGATCCTGCTGGGCCGCCGCGCCTAAACTTTGCCGGCCTCGCCGACCGAGCGACAGCGGTCCGAGCAGAACCTGACCTGATCCCAGTCCCGCGCCCATTTCCTGCGCCACGAGAAGGGCCGTCCGCAGCAGACGCAGGTCTTGTGCGGCAGGTCCCGCTTGTCCGTTCCGGCGTCGTTGACGTGTTTTCGGGCCAGACCGAACGCTCCCTGTGCAGTCGAACTGCGGCGGCCGTAAAAGCTTCCCTTTACGTCCGCGTCAAGTTCGCGATACATAGACTTCATGTCGACAGCCGACGATCACCGCACCTATTCGATCCGCCAGCTCTGCCGCGAGTTCGGGGCGACGGCGCGCGCCCTGCGATTCTATGAAGACAAGGGCCTCTTGACCCCCGCACGCAAGGGCCAGACGCGCGTCTATGACGCCCGCGACCGCGCCCGGCTGAAACTGATCCTGAGGGGACGCCGCATCGGCTTCACCCTGCAGGAGATCCAGGACATGCTGGATCTGTATGACAACAAGGACGGCAACGTCCATCAGATGGCCATCGCCCTGCGCCGCCACCGCGCGCAGATCGAGGCCCTGAAGCAGCAGCGCGACGACCTCGACGCCGCCATCACCACCGCCGAAGACGCCTGCGCCGCCATGGAGGTCCGGCTGACCGAGATGCGGCCAGACCTTCTGCCCGGCGCCGAGGAATATGCCTCGGTGCTGCGCGAACACCTCGACCAACACGCCCATCACCCGTTCAAGCTGAGAGCCTGATCCCATGGCCTACAAGGCGCCCGTCCGCGACCTGACCTTCATCCTGAACGAAGTTCTGGAGATCGACCGCTATTCCAACCAGGCCGGGTTCGAGGACATCTCGTCCGACCTGGTGCAGCAGATCCTGGAAGAGGGCGCCAAGTTCGCCGAAGAGGTCATCGCCCCGATCAACCACTCGGGCGACAAGGAAGGCTGCCATTGGGAAAATGGCGTGGTCACCGGACCCAAGGGCTGGAAAGAGGCCTATCAGGCTATGGTCGCCGCCGGTTGGCCCGCCCTGTCGGCGGATCCCGCATATGGCGGCCAGGGCATGCCCTCGGTTGTCGGCATGGCGTTCGGCCAATTCACCGCTGGCGCCTCGGCGGCCTTTTCGATGTATCCGGGCCTGACGGCGGGCGCCCACGCGGGCATCCACGCCAACGCCTCGCAGGAACTCAAGGACAAATACCTGCCCAAGATGACCACCGGCGAGTGGGGGGGCACCATGAACCTGACCGAGCCCCAGTGCGGCACCGACCTGGGCATGGTGCGGACCAAGGCCGTGCCCCAGGGCGACGGCACCTACAAGATCACCGGCCAGAAGATCTGGATCTCGGCCGGCGAGCATGACTTCACCGACAACATCATCCACACCGTCCTGGCCCGCGTCGAAGGCGCGCCGGCAGGCATCAAGGGCCTGTCGCTGTTCCTGGTGCCCAAATTCCTCGTCAACGAGGACGGCTCGATCGGTGAGCGCAATTCGCTGATGTGCGCCGGCCTGGAACACAAGATGGGCATCCACGGCAACGCCACCGCCGTCATGCAGTATGACGACGCCACCGGCTGGCTGATCGGCGATGAAGGCCGGGGCATGAACAATATGTTCGTGGTCATGAACGAGGCCCGCCTGGGCACCGGCCTGCAAGGCCTGGCCATCGGTGCCGCCGCCTATCAGGCCGCTCTTGAGTTCGCCAAGGACCGGGTTCAAGGCCGTTCGCTGACGGGGCCGAAGAACCCCGACGGCCCCGCCGACTCCATCATGGTCCACCCCGATGTGCGCCGCATGCTGCTGGAGTCCAAGGCGTTCGTCGAAGGCGGCCAAGCCTTCATTCTGTGGACCGCGCTACAGGCCGACCTGCAGAAATCCGCCGACGAGGCGACGGCGCAGAAGGCCCACGACTACATGGGTCTGCTGACCCCGGTGCTGAAGGCCTATCTGACCGACAAGGGCTTCCACGTCGCTTCGCTTGGCATGCAGGTCCACGGCGGCTCGGGTTACACCGAGCATTTCCAGGCGTCACAGTATCTGCGAGATGCCCGGATCACCATGATCTATGAGGGCACCAACGGCATCCAGGCGCTGGATCTGGTGGGTCGGAAACTGCCCGCCGCCGGCGGCCGCGCCATCATGAGCTGGTTCGCCGACATCGACGCCTTCGTCGCCGAAAACGGCGCGGAAGGTCCGATCAAGCCCTTCGTCGACGGCTTGGCTGATGCCAAGAAGAAGCTGCAGGAGGCCACCATGTGGCTGATGCAGAACGGCATGGCCAACCCCGACAACGCGGGCGCCGCCTCGACCGATTATCTGAACATCTTCGGCGTCACGGCCCTGGCCTATCTCTGGGCTCAGATGGCCAAGGCGGCGCAGGCCAAGATCGACGCCGGTTCGGACGACCCCTTCTATGTGACCAAGCTGCAGACCGGTCAGTATTTCGTCGAGCGCATCCTGCCTGACGCGGGCGCACACCTGATCAAGCTGAAGTCGGGCGCAGACGTGCTGATGCAGATGCCCGTCGAGGCGTTCTGAGAAAACCGTCTCCTCCCTGTTCGCCGCCGCTTGGCGAATGGGGAGGTGGCGCGGCGCTTCTTCGGCGCCGTGACGGAGGGGTTCTTGGCCCCTAACTCTATCGAACCCTCAACCTGACAGCGTGGGGCCGCAAAAAGCCCCTCCACCACTTCGTGGTCCCCCTCCCCATCTCAAGGGATGGGGAGGAGACAGAGAATGAACGTCATCGACACCCCCTCCCCCGATTTCATGCTGGAAGAGGAGATCACCCTCTTCTCGGACAGCGTCGGCAAATGGATCGACGAGCACGCCTCACCGGACAAAGTACAGTCGTGGATCGCCAACTCCTCGGTGCCGCGCGCGCTGTGGAACCAGGCAGGCGAAGCGGGCCTGCTGGGCCTGTCGATGCCCGAGGAAGACGGCGGCATGGGCGGCGACTATCGCCACGAGGTCGTGCTGATGCGTCAGCTGGGCTGGAAGGGCGCTGACCATTTCGGCATCAGCCTGCACAACGCCATCGTCGCCCCCTACATCTGGCACTACGGCACCGAAGAGCAGAAGAAACGCTGGCTGCCGCGTCTGGCCTCGGGTGAGTTGGTCGGCTGTATCGCCATGACCGAGCCCGGCGCCGGGTCGGACCTGCAAGGTCTCAAGACCACCGCGATCAAGTCCGGCAACGGCTATGTCGTCAACGGCTCCAAGACCTTCATCACCAACGGCCAACTGGCCAATCTGATCATCGTGGCGGCCAAGACCGATCCGTCCCAGGGTTCGAAAGGCACCTCCCTGATCGTGGTCGAGACCGATGGCGCGGACGGTTTCGAGCGTGGCCGCAACCTCCACAAGATCGGCATGGAGGGCAACGACACCTCCGAACTTTTCTTCAATGACGTGCATGTCCCGGCCGACAACATCATCGGCGGCGTCGAGGGCCAGGGCTTCATCCAGCTGATGCAGCAACTGCCTCAGGAGCGGCTGAACATCGCCGTCCAGGGCGTGGCGGCCGCCGAGCGCGGCCTCGAACAGACCATCGACTACGTCAAGAACCGCAAGGCCTTCGGCAAGTCGGTGATGGAGTTCCAGAACACCCAGTTCAAGCTGGCCGAGGTCAAGACCAAGCTGACCGTGGCCCGCGTCTTCGTCGACCACTGCATCGGCCTGCACCTCAAGGGTCAGCTCGACGCCACCACCGCTTCTATGGCCAAATACTGGGTGACCGACATCCAGGGCGAAGTCATCGACGAGATGCTCCAACTGCACGGCGGCTATGGCTATATGAACGAATACCCGATCGCCCAGCTTTACAAGGACGCCCGCGTCCAGCGCATCTACGGCGGCACCAACGAGATCATGAAGGTGCTGATCGCGCGTAGTCTCTAGACGGCTTCAGCGGAACCAGAGCGCAGCGGCAATCAGCGCGCCGCCGCCGGCCAAGCCACAGGCAATCCAGACCCCCGCGGCGCGGACGGCCGCCGCCGTGGCCAGGTCGCGGGGCGGGGCGGCCTCGGGGGAGGTCAATCGCTTCGACGCCGCTCGGACCAGCCGCGGCAGGTCATCCCTGAGCGCCGACAGATCCAGCAACAGGCCGATCAGCCGGTCGCGAACCGCGTCGGGCGAGGCGCCGGCGAACAGGGCGGATTTCCAGGCGCCGCTCATGGCCGAGACCAGATCGAAGTCGGGATCGACCCGCGACAGAACCCCCTCGATAGTGACCAGGGCCTTCAGGATCAGCACCAGATCCGGCGGCGCGGCGACGCGCTCCTGGCGCATCAGGGCCATCATGTCGGCGACGATGGCCGGCAGGTCGATCTCGCCCTGGCCGTGGCGTCCGATCAACCGCTCTGCGCCCTGGGTGATGCGCTCGGTCGAGACGTCGGCGCCCTCGGTCCAGGTCGCCAGGATCTCGCCCATCCTCTGGGCGTCGCCCGAGACCAGAGATTGCACGAACCCCACCAGTTCGGTGCGTCGGCGCGGGCTGACGTGGCCGACCATGCCGAAGTCCAGCAGCCCAAGTCGGCCGCCCGGCATGGCGCGCAGATTTCCCGGATGAGGGTCGGCGTGAAACAGCCCGTGGACCAGGATCATGTCCAGCACCGCCTTGGCGCCCACCTCGGCTAGGTCGCGCGGCGACAGGCCGGCGTCGATCAGGGCTCGCGCCTCGGTCGGGGCGACGCCGTCCAGATAGTCCTGAACGAGCACGGTCTCGGACGTGAAGTCCCAGTATATGGCCGGGATGACCACGTCGGGCCGCTTGGCGAAATTGGCCGCGAACCGTTCGGCGTTGCGGCCCTCGGCGGTGAAGTCCAGCTCGGCCAGGACCGCCTCGGTCAGTTGGCGCACCAGTTCCTGCGGTCGATACCGGCGCACCTCGGCGCTTGAGCGTTCAGCGGTGCGGACCAACTCGCCGATCAGGCGCAGGTCCGCTTCCATCTGGGGCCGGATGCCGGGACGACGGATCTTGACCACCACCTGCGCGCCCGATTGCAGGGTCGCGCGGTGCACCTGGGCGATGGAGGCGGCGGCCAGGGGCAGGGTGTCGAAGCTGGCGAAGACGTCTTCCGGCCGCCCCCCCAGCGCCGCCTCGACCGCCGGCCTCAGGATCTCGAAATCCAGCGTCGGCGCCGCGCTCTGAAGCTGTTCCAGCTCGGCGATCCAGTCAGGGGGCAGGAGGTCGGAGCGGGTCGACAGGATCTGGCCCAGCTTCACGAAGGTCGGGCCCAGCGCCTCCAGCGCCAGCCGGGTCCGGCGTGACAGGGGCTCGGCCGCCTCGCCGTCCCCGCCGCCGCCCAGACCCAGCCGCGCGAGCAGGGAATCCAGGCCGAACCGCGTCGCCACCCCCCCGATCTCGGCGAGGCGTTTGCGGTCACGCGCAGCAACGATAAGGGCCCCGAACATCACCCCAGACAACGGCCAAGCCTACCCCCTGTTCCGTTCGGACCGTCGGATAGGATATGCAGGGCCATGATCCGCCTTCACGTCACCCCCGACCTGTCCGCCAACGCCGCCGTGGCGCCGACGCTGGACCAGTCGCGTTATCTGACCAATGTCATGCGGCTGGGTCAGGGCGACGACCTGCTGGTCTTCAATGGCCGCGACGGCGAATGGCGCGCCTCCCTGGCCGAAATCCACAAGCGCGGCGTCATCCTGAAATGCGAGGAGAGGACGCGCGAGCAGACCACAGGCCCAGACCTCGAGCTGATCGTCGCCCTGGTCAAGAAGGCCCGCGTCGAGACCATCGTCGAGAAGGCCGCCGAACTGGGCGCGGCCCGCGTGCGGCTGGCCGTCACGCGGCGCACCAATGTCGAGAAGGTCCGCCTCGACCGCCTCGACGCCATCGCCGAGGAAGCCGCAGAACAGACAGGGCGTCTGGACGTGCCCCCGGTTGATGATCCGGTGAAGCTGGAGGCCATCCTCGACGGTTGGGACGCCTCGCGCCGGCTGATGTTCTGCGACGAAACCGGAGGCGCTCCGGCGATGACTGCACTGGCGGCCCAAGGCCCCGGTCCTTGGGCCATCCTGATCGGTCCGGAGGGCGGTTTCTCGCCCGAGGAAGGCGAGCGGCTGCGCGCCCTGCCCTTCACCACCGCCGTGTCTCTGGGCCCGCGAATCCTGCGCGCCGACACCGCCGCGATCGCCGCGATGACCCTGTGGCAGGCGGCCCTGGGCGACTGGGAGCGATAGGCAATCCAGGAAACCGCGCCCCGCCTCTTGAGCGGGGCCACATTCCCGCCCATTTAGCCGCGACAGGCCGACGTTCGTCGGACAGGGAAGACCGACGCATGGCCGCCAAAGAAACGCTGACCAAAGACCAGCTCATCGCCGTCATGGCCGACGGCGCCAAGCCCAAGGACCAGTGGCGCGTGGGGGCCGAGCACGAGAAATTCGGCTTCGACCGCTCGACCCTGCGCCGCCCCGCCTATGACGGCCCGTCCGGCATCCACGCCATGCTGACTGGCCTGCAGCGCTTCGGCTGGAGCCCCGTCGAGGAAGGCGGCCACGTGATCGCCCTGGAGCGCAAGAACGCCGAGGGCTTCACCGCCTCGGTGTCGCTGGAGCCGGGTGGTCAGTTCGAGCTGTCGGGCGCGCCTCTGCTGACCATGCATGACATCTGCAACGAGACCGGCCAGCATCTGATGGAGGTCAAACAGGTCGCCGACCAGATCAACCTCGGCTTCCTCGGCGCCGGGTTCGACCCGAAATGGACGCGCGAGGACGTGCCCGTCATGCCCAAGGGCCGCTACGACATCATGCGCGCCTATATGCCCAATAAGGGCAGGCTGGGCCTCGACATGATGCTGCGCACCTGCACCATCCAGGCCAATCTCGACTTCTCGGACGAGGCCGACATGGTCGCCAAATTCCGCACCAGCCTGGCGCTTCAGCCCATCGCCACCGCCCTGTTCGCCTGTTCGCCCTTCGTGGAAGGCAAGCCCAGCGGCTTCCTGTCGGCCCGCGCCAACGTCTGGACCGACACCGACCCCGACCGCACCGGCATGATCGGCTTTGTGTTCGAGGACGGCTTCGGCTTCGAACGCTACGCCGACTATGCGCTCGACACCCCGATGTATTTCGCCAAGCGCGACGGCCGATATGTCGACGCCTCGGGGCAGTCGTTCCGCGACTTCCTGAAGGGCGAGCTTCCGGCCTTGCCTGGCGAACTGCCGACGATCAAGGACTGGAACGACCATCTGACCACCCTCTTTCCCGAGGTGCGGCTGAAGTCCTATCTGGAAATGCGCGGCGCCGATGGCGGCCCCTGGAGCCGGATCTGCGCCCTGCCCGCCCTGTGGACCGGCATCTTCTACGACGCTCCGTCGCTGGCCGCCGCCTGGGACCTGTGCAAGGGCTGGGACATCGCCGACCACGAACGCCTGCGTCGCGACGTGACCCGGCTGGGCCTCAAGGCCGAGGTGGCGGGTCGCTCGGTGCGCGACATCGCCGTCGACATGGTCGCCATTGCCTCGCAGGGCCTCAAGAACCGCAACCGCCTGTCCGGCGGCATGGTGGACGAGCGCGGCTATCTGGCCGAGTTGGAGGAGATCGCCGACAGCGGCCTGACCCCCGCCGACCGCCTCCTGGCCCTCTATCACGGCGAATGGCAGGGCGACGTCGGCCGCATGTACCGCGACTTCGCCTATTAGAGGCGCCCCCCCGGTCGCAGCAGCGGCCCGGTCCCCGGCAATGCGGTCGACAGCTGAATCAGCGCTTGAGCCCGGCGCGGTTATCGCTAGTTTGCCCTCGCTTCCGCGGGCGTGATGTAGTGGTAGCCTGAAAGCTTCCCAAGCTTTTCGTGCGGGTTCGATTCCCGCCGCCCGCTCCAAAAATCAATGACTTATGGATTTTTCTAGCCCGCAAGCGCTCGCGCGGCGGTGCGGAGCGTGTCGCGTGCGATCTTGCCCAGCGGCGTGCGAGGAATTTCGGCGATCCAGGCGACGCGCACGGACGGCAGACCCAGGGGCGCCAGGGCGCTGCCCAGCGCTCGCTCATCCACCTCTGCGCCAGCCGCCTTGACCACGGCGAGCCACGGCTGGTCCACGCCGTCTTTGTCGGAAAGAGCGAAGGCGGCGACATCGGCGACGCCCGCGACCGTGCGCGCCCGATCCTCCAGGGTGTCCGGCAAATGCTTTTCGCCGCCCAGGTTCATGACCTCGTCCTCGCGGCCGTGAACGCGGACAAGGCCATCGGCGGCCAGGGAGCCCAGGTCGCCGGAATAGAACCAGCCGTCGCGAAAGCGGTCGTCGGTCTCGCCCTCCTGGCCCAGATAGGCGTCGACCACGTCTGCGCCACGCACGCGGATACGGCCCTCTTCACCCACAGCAACCGGTCGATCATCCGCATCGACGATCTCGAGTTCGGCCCACGGAACGACGTATCCCACCGCCCGGTCGTCGGGGAAGGCGCCGACATAGCCGAAGGTGAGGACCCCGCCCTCGGTCGAGGCGTAGGTCACGCTGACCTTGCCCAGCAGGCGTTCGGCGCGGCGGCACAGACGCTCGTCCGCGCGCGCGGCTCCCAGGGTGATCTGAAGGTCGGGCAGGCACTGGATCCCGGTGGGGAGGGCATCGAGCAGGGCCGCCAGTTGCGAAGGCGCTGCCAGGATTCCATCGGGCCGAAGCACGGGCAGGGCGCGCGCCAGGGCTGCGGGATCGGCCGGACCGAACAGGACGCAACCGCCCCGCGCCAAGGTCGAGAGGAATATCGGAAGCGAACCGCTGGCCGGCCCGACCAACGACAGCATGCGGTTTATCGCGGTCGGCCGCATCCAGGTATGCTGGACGCGCTGGTGGGTCACGCCCCAGGTGAAGGCCACGGCCTTGGGCAGGCCGGTCGAGCCGGACGAGAACTGCACGCGGCCGAGGGCTTGAGGATCGACTGTGCGCAGCGGGCGCTCGACATGAGGACCGGCGATGACGCCGTCCAACCACGCCTTGTCGATCCGCACCGCCGGGTCCAGCGCCGGGTCGTCGGCCAGGATGATCGTCGGGCGCGCCAGATAGATCATAGGCTGGGCGTGTTCGATCAGCAGCGAGGTGGTCGCCACACCGATCCGGCAGCAGGCCAGGATCATCAGCAGGTGCAGATAGGGGTCGCGCACGCAGACGCCGGCCAGAACGCGTTCGCCGTCAGCGGGCGCCGCGACCCCTGCCCTCTCCAGCGCATCGGCCGCCTGATCGACGATGCGGTCGAGCGCGGCATAGCTGACGTGGTCGGCGCCGTTCGACACGGCGACGGAGAATGGGTCCTGTTGGGCCGCGAAACGGATAGGTCGGTCGAACATGGGGCGTCCTTTACGTGCTCGGATGCTCTAGCGCCGGAACCCGAACGTCAGAACCGATTTCAGCAGGGAAGGCGGTGAAAGGGGCCCGCGCTGGCGGGCCCCGATCAGAAGCGCCAGCTCAGCCGGGCCTGGGCGCCGTTGTCGGTGGTGTTCGATCCGAACTGGCCCGAATAGACCACGCCCACGCGGATCGTCTCGGTGACGGCCAAGCCGACCCCGACATCCACCACGCCGACGGTTTCATCCTGCGTCACGCCGGCGACGGTGAAGGGGACGCCGGAGCCGAAGCCGAGGCTCTGCAACGGAACACGGCCATTCAGCGTATGGCGCGCGCCCGCCGAGGCGTCCAAGCTCAGGCCCATGCCGCGCACCGTCCAGTCGCTGCCGACGCGCACCCCGGCCGAGAGATAGTCCGTCGTCTGTTTGAAGCCCTTGGCGGTCAGAGCGGCGGCGCCGCCCGTCTCGGTCACGGCCCCGTCGGAAATCCGCACCCGGGCCACGCCTGCGAAGGGGCGAACCTGGACGCCGTCCATGTCGAAGCGGCCGGCCACCTCGCCGAACACCTGGGATGTGCGCAGGTCATAGTCCCCGCGAAGGGTCTCGGACAGGCCGGGGAAGACGACCGAGCGCACGCTGTCGACGTCGTGCCAGGCCTGGTTTGCGCCCACCGTCAGGGTCGCTGCACCGGAGCCGAGGACGGCGTAGCCGCCAAGGCTGGATGTCTCGACATCGTGCTGGGCCGCGCCGCCGTTGAAGCGGATGTCGTCCTGGACCTGGCCGACCACTGCGCCGATGCGCAGGGTGTCCGACACGGCCTTGTCCACGCCCCCCATGACGCCATAGGCGTCGCGACGATGCCCGGCGGCGTTGCCGTCGCTGTCGGTCCGGGCGCGGCTGCCCGTCACCTCGACCCAGACCCCGTCACCGGCCTGCGCCGCCACAGAGCCGCGCGCCAGAACCGCCTCGCGCAGGAACCGGCTGTCGCGCGAGAGCGATCCGCGCACACTGGCGTAGTCGCCGCCGGACAGCTGATCGAAGGCGCCGCGCGCATCCGTCTCGGACAGGCGGAGCACGGCGTCGAACACCGCGTTTCCGTCCGACAGGTCTTGCGTGGCCACCGCCACCGCGCGCTGATTGCGTGTCCGGGCGATGCTTTCGAACTCGACCTGGTTGCGCTCCAGCTTCAGTGTGACCGCCTTCGCGCTGTAGCTGAGCGTAGGCGTCAGGAAGGCGAGGTCCGAGGTGACATCGTCGAACTCGCCCGTGACCCCGCCTGCGGCGGTCAGGATCGTGTAGGTCGTGGACGGGGCGAACGCCGTGCCGCTGCCGAGGCCCTTGACGAGCCCGCCTTCAATCGTCGCCGCACCGGTCACGACGATCAGGTCGCTTTCGCCCTCGTCGTTGAACTCGACCTCGTAGACGCCGTCTGCGCCGAAGGTGAATGCGCCATCGACGGTCAGGACGCCGATAGAGTTGCCGGGTGCGATGGCGCCGGTGACGCTCGTGGCCCCGACGGCTCCGACGCCTTCCAGACGGCCGCCGGCCAGCACGTCGAGCCTGCCGCCCAGCGATCCGTTAACCGACAGAATCCCGCCGACTCCGACAATGGTCGAGCCTGAGAAACCCGAGGAATTCCCGGTCAGGGTGATGTCCCCGCCACCCAGGACCTGGAAGGTCCCCGCGCCGCTCAGCCGCCGGGCGTAGACGCCCGCCGCCTCCTGAAGGAACGTCAGGCTGGCGCCGGCGCCGATCGCGGCGTCGCCGGAGAAGCGGCTGGTCTGTGACTGCAGGCCGCCGTTCAGGATGCTCCAGCTCGAGCCGCTGGAGCCGGTCAGATCCAGAACACCCGCGCCGGTCTTGACGAAGGCCCCCAGTCCGCTGAGGTTGCCTGCAAAAACGCCGGCTGTGGTCTGATTGAAGACGACGCGCCCCGCATTGTTCACGTCTCCCCGGATCGAGCCGACATTGCCGATCAGCGTGCCGCCCAGGACCGTGGTCCCGCCGGTGTAGGTGTTGAGGCCGGTCAGGGTCACTTCGCCCGTCCCGACCTTGGTGAACCCGCCTGCGCCGCTGATGACGCCGCTGAAGGCGCTGTTCTGCGAACCGCCGACCGACAGGCTGTTGGCGCCCAGAATGACCCGGCCCGCGCCGTTCAGCTGGCCGATGGCGAAGCCGGCGGTCCTGTTCGAAATATCCAGCGTGCCGGCGATGGTCACCGGGCCGCTCCCCAGCTGACCCGTCCCGCTCAGGTCGATTCGGCCGCCGGACAGGATGGTCGTGCCCCCCTGGTAGGTGTTGGCGCCCGAAAGACCCAGAAGGCCGGCGACCGACAGGCCGCCCTCGCCGCTGATGACGCCGCCGTACTGCCCGTTCTGGACCGTCAGGTTCGCCTGTCCCAGCGCGAAGGTGGAGCCCGCCTGACCCGTCAGGTCTTCAACCTCGATCGTTGCTGCACCGCCCAGGCTGAGGTCCAGCAGGCCACCGTCCAGCACGAGGGTGGCCGTCGATATGTCGCCCCCGGCGCCCAGCGCCAGGATGCCGTCCCTGACCGTCAGCACGCCCGAGAAGGTGTTCTGACCCGTCAGGGTCAACATGCCGTCGCCCTGCTGCACGATGTCGCCGATGCCCGACAGGATCTCGGCGTAGGTGATGTCGTCGCTGCGGTCGAAGGTCAGTGTCGATCCGGCGCCGACATCGATGTCGCCCTGGACCCAGCCGGCGGTTCCGCCGTCGCCAATGGTAAGATCGCCGCCGGCCAGGATGGTGCCGCCGGTATGACGGAATTCGCCTGTGACAACCTGTTCGCCGCCCGTGATGGTCACGGTCCCGACCGCGGTATTGCCAAGCGCGGCGTCGTCGGCCAGATCGCCGGCGAACACGCCGCCGCCGGTCAGCGTCATGTCTCCGAACAGAACAACCTCGCCGGCTCCGTTCAGTCCGCCGATCGAAGCGGTTACAGGATCAAGGCTGTCCACTTCGACCCGCAAGACGCCGTCCACAGTGACGGCGCTGGCCAGGGACACAGTGTCCACCAGCCTCAGCAGGCTGGCGCCATCGACCGTCATCCCGCCCGTGAAGGTATGGGCATTGCGCAGAATAAGTTCGGCGCCGATCAGATCCACCCCACCGGCGCCTTCGATCTGCCCATCATACTGGGAGGTCGCGCCGGCGATCTCCAGACGTTTGTCTCCCAGCGTGATGCGACTGTCGGAGGAGCCGGCGATCCCAAGCACGCGTGTCGACAGCTCGTCCAGGCCGCTGATGTCGAACTTGCCGACAGACTGAAGATCGATCCTGCTGTTCGCGGCGGACGCATCGCCGCCAAATGCAAGCACGCCATCGCCGACGATGATGTTTCCATCGAAGCCGAGTTGATCGGCAATCAGAGTCAGGGTTCCCGTGCCGGCCTTGGTGAAGGTTGTAGCGCCGTTTGTCGCCTCCAGCGTTCCGGCGAATGTCGTATCTGCGTCGCTGACGGCCCGAAGTCCCTTTTCGTTGATCAGCACCCGACTGCCGGCGACCCCGGACAGGCCGCCGATGTTGGTAGAGCCTGGGAAGCCCGTTGCGGCGGTCGAAAAGACGGCGCCGCTGGAGGCCAGATCTACGGCGGTTTGAGCGAAGGCGTTCTGGCTGGAAACCGCCAAGGTGCCGGCGAAGACCGTCGCGACGCCGCCAAAGCTTCCGCCGGAAACCGTGGTTGTTCCCGCGCCTCGTTTTTCGAGATCGCCCAGGCCCCGGATGTCCGACAGGCTTGTGAAGCCGGCCTTGTCGATCAGCAGCGTGCCGCCGTCGTTGATCTCGATCGCGCCCGACACCGAGCCGCTCGCGCCGCCCACGCCGTCAAACAGGCTGAGAATTGCGCCGTCTTCAACCAGCGCGTTCCCGCTGTTGCTGTTGGTCAGGCGAAGCTCACCTTCCGAAGCCGTCACTAGCTGGGAGTGATTGTTTGCCCCGGCCAGGATCAGCGTCCCTGCGCCCGTCTTGGTGATGCCGCCTGTCGACAGAGCCATATTCAGCGTGGTCGTGAAAGGCCCGTCGCCGTCACTCCCGACACGAACGCCCGCCGGGCCGGCCTCTGGTCCGTCACCCGTCGACAGCGTCAGCGTATCTCCGGTCAGGATGTAGCCGTCGGTGCGGAAATCCAGCCCCCCGGCCTCGACATAGCCGGAGAGCGTCACCGTTCCGGCCGAGCCTTCGAAGACCAGCGCGCCGGAAAGGTTGGCCGTCCCCTGGGCCACGCCGCTGGCGTTGGTCCAGTTCACGGCGCTTCCACTCCAGACGCCGTTACCGCCATCGACCACGCCATTGGCCGCGTTTCCCGCAGCCTCGCCATCCCAATAGAGACGGTCCTGGGCGGACGCCGGTCCGACCGCCAGGGCGAACGCCGCCGCCAGGGCCGAACCCGCCATCAGAGCGCCACGGCCTCCCCGTGTTGCGCGACGCGCGACAACAGCCATCGCATGACGATGCGAAACCAAATCAACCATAGTGAAGCCCCCGAATCCGCCGGCTCGGCCGGGGAATAATTGCGTCTAGTCCGTAGTGATCTTTCGACAAGCCTCACACGGACTCGCGCTCAGTTAACGTCGATAGCTGATTCCGTCGGGCGATGCGCCGGAAATTATTGCCTATAAATTCGTTAGTTGGCCGTGATAGCACGGCTTCTGACCTGCCGGTCTGTGACGACCGTTAGCGAAGGAGATACAGTCGTGCCACAGGATCAGAACGGCAGGGCTTACGATCCGCGCTTCGGCGTTTCTCACTGGACGTCGGATGCGATCCTCGCACATCCAGACTTTCCACTGGCGCGAGCAGTCTATGTCGACGAAGTGCTCGCTCTTTATGGGCCGGACCGGGTGCGTAACAAGCTGCTCATCTCAGCGGCGCGCTCGGTGATCTTCCTTGTCGCGATCTGCCTGGACGCCCGCTACCGGTCAGCGGATCGCACCACCTGGCCGACCGTGGGCGCCCTCAAGAAGGCGGTAGGGGTGTTCGGCCTGACCAGCCCCAGACGGGTCGATCAAGTGGTCAGTCGGTTGCTGCAAACCGGGTATCTGGAAAGTTGCACGGTATCGACCGATGGGCGTGTCCGGTTGATCCATCCCACGGCCAAGACGCTGACCCACGATCAGGACTGGTTGATCGCCCACTACAAACCCCTGGCGTATCTGTTCGGTGAGGACGGCTATCGGCTGCCACTTGACCGTGACCCGAACTTCCAGCGCGTTCAACGCGAGGTCGCCAGTGGCTTTTTCATGGAATCGGCCATGGTGCTGCTGCGTAACCCGGACGTCCTGTTGTTCTGCGCCCGCGAGTCGGGATTGCTCGTCCTGATCGAGATGGTGAAGCAGTCGGCCGAATGCGGGTCGACAACCATTCCTCTGTCATTGACCGATCTGGGCCAGAGGTTCGCCGTGTCTCGCGTCCATGTGCGCGAGCTTCTGCTCGAAGCTGAAACCCGTGGGCTGGTCGCCTTGGATCGCGACCGCCGCCAGGTCACCTTGAACCCGTCCGTGTTCGAATGCCTTGATCGCTTTATCGCCGACGGCATGTCGAACCACGACCTGACCCACGCTGCAGCCATCCGTGAAATCGGGGCGGCGGCGACGGGCTGATAACGCGCCGACCCGGATCATGCCTGTCGCGCCCCTGCGCGCTCAAACAGCCTTGGACATCTCTGCAAAGAAAACGGCCGGCCAGCGATGTCGCTGACCAGCCGCATCTGTCTTCAGGCCGCCTGTGTTCAGGCGGCGGGCGTGGCGCTCTCGCCCTCGGCCAGGTTCAGCTCCTGTTCGAAGGCCGGCTCGTCACCCTCGTCGATCTGCACGACGATGGCGGTGTAGCCAAGGCGCAGCAGTTCACCCAGACGCTGGATGTCGTTGACGATGATCGGGCGACGTTGGCCCTCGCCCTCACCCGCCGGCGCGATCAGCGCGATGGCGAGCCCGACGGGCAGTTGGATCTGTCCGTTGGATCCGACGATGCCGCCCGCCGAGACGAGGAAGTTGTCGGTCAGGATCTGACGGCTGGCGGCGTTGCCATCGCCGATGACCGCCTGGCCGTTGACGATCAGGGTCGCGTTCCCCGGCGTCGAGATGCCGTTGAACACGCCATCCACCGTGCCGCCCGGCGCGTTCACGACCACCGTGCCGGCATCAACCGTGACGTTGATGTTTCGGCCGGCGTCCAGAGCAACCTGGCCAGGCGCCGTGATGTCGGACGAGATGCCTCCACCGGTGGTGATGCCGACGTTCGATCCGGCGACGATGGTGGTGGACACCTGGCTGCCGCCATTGATCGTGACCGCTCCATTGCTCGTGATGGAGCCGGCGATCGGGCCGCCGACGGACGAGACGCTCACGTCGCCGCCGCTGGTGATAACGCGATCCGTTCCCGTGCCGTAGTTGAGCGTGACCGCTCCGCCTGCGATCAGGCTGCCGGTTCCGGAGCCGCCCGCCTGGATGAAGACCGGCCCCAGGGCGCGGATCGAACCCGATTCATTGCCGGCGACCCTGGCCGAGACGCCGCCCAGCGTATCGAGGGTTTCGTCGGTGAAGACCTGGTTTCCGGCCAGAAGCGCGGTGTAGTCGGCAGCCAGCTTGACGGTGGCGGCCGAGAAGTTGTCGCCCGTGGCGCCCATGGAGCCGAGGCGAAGATCCTCGGTTCCGGCGTTGCCCAGGGTGATGTCGCCACCAGCCCCGGAGAGGCCGTCGCCCGCAATGAAGACGACGTTCTGAGCGCCCGACTGGGTGCCGATCAGGTGAGGCTGGATCAGGATGTCGCCGCCCGCGCCGTTCGACTGGCTGGTGTTGAAGGCGGTGGACACGCGCGTCAGGCGGACGGTCGAGCCGGCGCCGCCCGTGAAGGCCAGACTGTTCCCGGCGTAGCTATTGCCCTGCAACACCGTTTGTGCGGCGTGGAGGGTGACCGCGCCCAGACGGACCTTGGAGCCGAAGCTGCCGACGGTGGCCGTGCTGTTGCCGGCGTCGACGGCCAGCGACTGACCACCGACCGAAGTCCCGTCCACCGCTCCGAGCAGGACCGCCCCGTTCCGAGCGGTGATCGCGGTGTCGCCAGCCAGGGTCGATCCACCCCGGACCGACACGTCCGAGGCCGAGTAGGCGCCGTTCAGCGTCACGGCTCCGGCGTAGGCTTGCGCCCCCGTCGTCGTCGCGCCGTTGGTGGCGATGGTGGCGCCCTCGACGTCCAGGCCGGTCAGGGCCGTGGTTGCGCCGACCCGGCCAAGGCTGACCGAACGGACCGCATCGACCGTCAGACCGTGTGCGCCGTTGACCGCGCCCAGGGCCACGTCTCCAGCGTTGACCGAGGTGTTCCCGGCCAGGGTGACCGCGCCCAGAGCCGACACGTCCGAGGCCGAGTAGGCGCCGTTCAGCGTCACGGCTCCGGCGTAGGCCTGAGCTCCCGTCGTCGTCGCGCCGTTGGTGGCGATGGTCGCGCCCTCGACGTCCAGGCCGGTCAGGGCCGTGGCGGCCCCGACCCGGCCAAGACTGACCGAACGGACCGCATCAACCGTCAGGCCGTGTGCGCCGTTGACCGCGCCTAGGGCCACGTCGCCGGCGTTGACCGAGGTGTTCCCGGCCAGGGTGACGGCCCCCAGAGCCGAAACGTCCGAGGCCGAGTAGGCGCCGTTCAGCGTCACGGCTCCGGCGTAGGCTTGCGCCCCCGTCGTCGTCGCGCCGTTGGTGACGATGGTGACGCCCTCGACGTCCAGGCCGGTCAGGGCCTGGTCCGAACCAATCGCGCCGAGCGTGATGGAGCCGCCGTCGACCGTCAGGCCATGAGCGCCATCGACACGCGCCAGAGCGATCGCGCCGCCGTTCGTGGCGGTGAGGCCGAGGTCATCGCCCAGATAGATCCGCGAGGCGAAGTTCAGACCGCCCGCTCCGGCCGTCAGGAGGCCCGCCAGCGTCGAGCCATCGGCTCCGCTCGTCAGGTTCAGGCCCGTGACGCCCACGTTCCCGAACAGCAGAGTGCGGCGTCCGTTCAGCGTAGCGGTCTCGGCATAGTTACCCGATGCAACATGGATCGTGCCGTCCGTGGTGGAGCCGTTGAAGGCCGCCTGGATCGACAGGTTGCGGGTTCCACCGGTCAGCAGGTTGCCGGTTCCGACATAGTAGTGGCCGGTGCCGTTGGAGCCGTCGAAGCCCTGAACCGCGCTGGTGCTCGACGCGCTGCCGGCGTCGAGGTTGGCCGCGAAGTTGATCGCGTCGGCCAGGGTGGTGCGGAAGAAGGTGAAGTTTTCTCCGCCGGCCCGATGACCCGGGCTGCGCACCGTGTGGCCGAAGCCGGTCAGGTGGAGCTCGCCGATCTGCGGGTGCAGCGTCGAATAGCTTTCCACGAAGACGCCGAGGAACTCGCCGAAGTTGCTGTTGGTCCCGTCAATATTGATATTGTTGGTCAGGGCGTCATAGGCCCCGGCCTTGTTGGTTTGATAGATGGCGACCGAGCCCCAGGCGTTGCCCAGGGTGGTGATGCCCGACAGATAGACGTCCTGGCTGTCGGTGATCTGGATGCCGGCTCCGCCGGTCTCCGTCGCCGTGCCGACGCGATAGCCATTGGCCGTGAAGTTGGTGATCTGCGCCCCGACGACGCCGTTCAGGTCCAGTTCGGCGCGGGTCGAACCCTGGACCGTCACGTCGCTGATGGAGAAGTCGTACAGGCGCTGGCTCGTTGCATAGGTGACGGGGTTCGGCTGAACCTTGATGCCGAAGTTGTTCACGCCGCTGTCTGCGCCATAGAGGGTGAAGTTGCTCAGCGAGACATGGTCGGCCGACACCAGCATGGTGCCCAGGCCGCCGCCGACGCCACGACCATCGATGATCGTGCCGGCCTGGGACTGACCGACCAGGCTGATCGAGTCATCCACGATCAGAGCGGTCGAACCCAGATTGTGCGTGCCGTTGGCGATATTGACCGTGTCGCCGTTGCTGGCGAGGTTCACGGCCCGGTTCAGGTTGCCCGCAGTGGGGGTGGCGAACAGATTGCCGGCCTTGACCGTGACCAGGCCCGCGCCGTTCTTGTCCACGCCGTGGTAGATCCGGTCTTCCAGGGCGAACAGATCGGCGTTGCTCATGGCCGAGCCGAGCGCGCCGTCGAAGGTGACGCCGGTCATGTCCACTGCGGTCGCGCCGACCCACACCAGGTGCGCCATCGTGTTGGCGCCGCTGTTGAAGGTGTTGCCGGCTCCGAAGCTCAGCGTCCCCCCCGTGCTGGCCGGCAGGAAGATGTCATAGGCGTTGTTGGTGAAGGTGTTGCCCGTGACGTTGGTCGTTGTCGGCAGGGCGTTGCCGGCGCCGACCAGGAAGGCCTGCCGGTTGTCGGTGAAGACGTTGTCGGTGATGTTCAACGTCGCCGTATTGTTGACGATCAGGGCCGCGCCATCGGCGACGCCCGCCGTGAACTTGGACGGGCTGGCGCCGACGCCGGTGACGGAGTTGCCGATGAAGTCGACCGTCGCGGCGCCGAACACCTTGAAGATGCCGCTGGACAGTTCAGTCGTGTCGCCGACGTTGCGCACGGTGTTGCCGCTGATCAGGACATCGACCGCAGCGTTCTGACGGAAGGTGATGTGACCGACCGTGCCGTCGAGCAGGTTGTTGGAGAAGTTGACGCTGGTGACGTCGGCTCCGCCGCCGCCGCCGGCGCGGGTGTCGAACGCGGCCCAGCCGCGGATGTCGATGAACTCGGAGTTGGCGATCGAGATCGCGCCGCCGATCTGGCCGCCGATCAGGCCGTGACGTCCCGCGACGCCGTCGCCGTCGATGCGCACGCCGTCGACCGTCAGACCCAGCAGGGTGCCGCTGTTGCGGACGACCGTGGCCGATCCACCGACGCCGCTGACGGTGAAGTCACGCAGGGTCAGGCCGCCTGCGGATCCACCCGTGATGGCCAGGCCATTGGTGAAGGTGGTGGCGTTCATGCCGGCGCCGGCCAGGGTCAGATTGGCCTTGTTGATGGTGACCGCGTCGCCGTAGCTGCCGGCGGCGACATTGACCGTATTTCCGGCCGACGCCAAGCCCACCGCCCGGCTCAGATTGCCCGCTGTGGGGGTGACGAACAGATTGCCGGCCTTGAGGGTGACCAGGCCGTTGCCCGCAGCATCGACGCCGTGATCGATGCGATCCTCGATGGCAAACAGGTCCGCCAGGCTGGCGCCCGCGATGGCCACGCCGTCGAAGCTGTTGCCCTGGGTCAGGTCGACGCTTCTCACGCTGCCGGCCGACAGAGCCACATAGGTCTGAACATCGTCGAAGGCCGAGTTGGTCACCGCCAACTGGCCATTGGCCACACCATAGAGCAGGACGCCCGCGGCGCTGTTGGCGCCCGTATAGCCGATGTCGGAGATCGTCACTCCGTCCAGCGTGGCGTTCACCGTGCCGCCGCCGCGCTCCCACAGCAGGATGCCGTTCTGCGCGATGGTCCCCGTGTCGCCACGACCGGTGAAGGTCGTTCCGTTGTTGACCGTCAGATTGATCCTGCCGCCGCCCGTCGTGGCGCCCTGGCCTGTGACGGCGTCGATGGCGTTCTTGTTCCAGTTATCGAAATCGACGTTGGACACCAGCAGATTGACCGTATTGGCCCCGGTGGCGTCGACCGCCAGGCCATGACCGGTCTGCGCGCCGCTGAACGGCCGGACATTGGTGATGTGGCTGTTGCGGATTTCACCCGACGTGTTGGTCCAGAACACCGCAGCGTTGTTGTTCAGATTGTTGCCGTCGATGGTCAGGCCATCAAGGATCACATTGCCGGCGCCGCTGACGAACACCGCCACGTTCATGTTGGCGTCGCCCTTGTGGCCGACACCGGTGGCCAGGGAGGTCGTGGGACGGATGATGGTCTGGCCGACGCCCGCGCCAATCACCGACACGCTCTTCGTGATGCTCAGGGGATCGTTGAAGACGCCCGCCGAGACGTGAACCACATCACCACTCGAGGCCACATTGACACCGCGCTGGATCGAACCCGAAGCTTGAGTGACGAACACTTGGCCGTCCAGGAAGGTCGCCAGGCCTGCGCCCGCGATGTCCGTGCCATGAGTGATCCGGTCTTCCAGGGCGAACAGCTCGGCCAGGCTCATTTCCGAGGTCATCTGACCGTCGAAGGAGACTCCGGTCAGGTCCAGGCCGGCGGAGCCGACCCAGGTGATGTGCTGCTGGGTGTCGGCCCCGCTGATGAACTCATTGCCTGCGCCGAAGTTGATCGTGCCGCCCGTGCTGGCCGGCAGGAAGATGTCGTAGGCGTTGTTGGCGAAGGTATTGCCCGTGATGTTGGTCACGGTCGGCAGGGCGTTCCCGGCGCCAACCAGGAAGGCCTGCTGGTTGTTGCTGAAAATGTTGTCGGTGATGTTCAGCGTGCCCACGCTCCGCACCAGCAGGGCGGCGCCGTCGTTCACTCCGGCCGTCAGCTTCGGGCTGCCGCTGATACCGTCGATGTCGTTGCGGACGAAATCGACCGTCGACGCGCCGAACACCTTGAACACGCCGCTGGAAAGATCGGTGGTGTCGCCGACGTTGCGGACCGTGTTGCCGCTGATCAGGACATTGGCGGTCGGTGTCGCCTGGCGGAAGGTGACGTGACCGACGGTGCCATCCAGCAGGTTGTCGGAGAAGTTCACGCTGGTGATCGCCGTGGCGGTTCCACCCGTGCTGGTGTCGAACGCCGAGAAGCCCCGGATGCCTAGGAATTCTGAGTTGGTGATCGAGATGGCCCCGCCAAACTGACCGCCGGCGAAGCCGTGGCGACCGGCGACGTTCGCGCCGTTGAAGCGCACGTCATCGACCGTCAGGTTGGTCACCCGACCGTTGCGAACCAGAGCGTTGCCGCCGCCGTCGCCGCTGAGGGTGAAGCCCTGGAGCGTCAGGTTCGAGAAGGCCGTATTGGACAGAGTGATCCCACCCGTCAGGGAGGTGTCTTCCATGCCCGCACCGTGCAGCGTGAGGGCCTTGTTGATCGTGATCGTATCGGCATAGCTGCCGGCAGCCACATTGACCGTACCGCCCGAACGCGCATCGCGGATGGCGTTCTGGATCTTCAGTCCGGAGACCACGTTGAAATCATTGTTCCCGCCCGTGCCGGTCCAGCCCTCGATCGAGCTGCCCGCCGCCCCGGTCAGGGCGAAGGCCGCCGCATCGGCCAGGGTCTTCTGGAACACGGTGCTGGTCGGGTCCTGATGGACGATGTGATTGAAGCCCGTGATCGACAGGGAGCCGATGTCGTGCAGGGCGGAGCTGTCCTGCATATAGACGCCCGCAACCTCGCCGAAGCTGTTGCTACCCTCGACCACGATGCCCGTCAGCTGCTGATTGCTGCCGCCGCCGCTGATGTTGTTGGCCTGATACAGGGCCAGGCCGCCCCAGGCATTGCCCGAAGTCGTGGTGTTGCGCACCGTCACATTGGCGCTGTCGGTGATGGCGATGCCATTGCCGCGAGACACATTGGTCACCGCCACGCCGTCGATGACAGCGCCGGTCACGGAATTCAGATCCAGGCCGGTCTTGGTCGAACCGTTGATGCTCACATCAGCGATGCGGAAGCCGGTGTTGCGCTCGTTGACGCCGTTCGGGCCGTCGGCCTCGACCTTGACGCCATAGCCAGTGCCGCCCGTCAGGGTGAAACCCGACAGCGAGACATTGTCGCCCTTGACCCGTACGCCATAGGTGCTGGCGCCCGAGGCGTCGATCAGCACGCCGGTCTTGCTCTGGCCGATCAGGGAAACCCCGTCGGTGTTTATGTTCAGCGTGGACGACAGGACGTAGGTCCCGTTCGCCACATTGACGAAGCCGCCCGCGACCACCGCGTCGACGCCGCCCTGGAGCGTGCCTATGGCGCTGAGCAGGCTGCCCTGGGCGTTCGCGCCGCCGCCGACGGCGACGTTGACGTGGGTGCGGTTGGCGAAATTATAGCCCTGATCCTGGGCCGACATGCCGCCGTTGGCTGCGGACCAGTTGAGCAGGGCCGCCTGCACGGCGCTGGCTGCGGTGTTGGCGATCTTGACGCTGTTGGCGACCGGCGTCGCGCCGACAAGATGGCCGTTCAGGTGGAAGTTGGCGCCCCACTCGTTGCCGTATTGCCCGTCGTCGTTGCCGGAAATGTCGAAGGTGAAGCCTTCGGCGTTCAACAGGCCCGCGTCGGTGTACTGGACCGAAATGGCGCTCTTGGTGTTGTCGATGATGTTGCCGGTGACCGAACCGCCCGCATTGCGGCCGTCGATAACGATGCCGGTGCGCACCCCTTGAATAGTGCTGTCGGTGATGGCGAAGTTGTCGGCGCCGTTCCAGACGGCGATGCCGCGCGTGGTGCCGCCGCTGGCGGGCGCATTCCAGGCGTAGTTCAGCCAGGACTCGTTCAGCGCCGGTCCGACGATGGCCAGGTCGCGGATCGTGACGTTGTCGGCGCTGATGGTCAGGCCGTTCATCTCCTGGCCCTGCGCCAGCGTCGGCAGGACGATGCGCGTACCGGTCGTTCCCGCCAGGGTCACATTGTTGGAGGCGATAACGGCGCCGCCGCGATAGTCCCCAGCGCCCAGGGTCAGCGTCGTGCCGTCCGCCATCGTGCCGATCACGGCCAGGGCATCGGCGATCAGGGTTTCGCCTGTGGTGTCGGCCCCGCCGACATTGAGGTTCAGCGCCAGGGCGCCATTGGTCACGTTGACGTCGCCTGCACCGCGGATGCGGCGGGCCGCGATCGAGATGTCGCCATCGACGGTCAGGTCGGACGCGACATTGACCGCGCCGCCCGCGCCGTTGCCGGCCGACAGGACGATCACGCCGTCGTCGAGATCGGCCGAGGTCACACTCAGCGTGCCCGAGACATTGATTACGTCGCCGATCAGACCGGCGGCGGTGGCGGCTGATATCTGGATCAGGCCGCCTTCGGCGAAGATCTGACCCGCCTGTGTGACCATCGGCGAGTCAGCGCCGACGCCGATTTCCAGAAGGCCGTCGCCGGCGAGGTCGAGCGTATAGCCGACGCCGCTGGCCAGGACGACCCGGCCGCCGCGCGCGGTGATCGTGCCGGCGTTGGACACGCGGGGGCCCACGAAGGCCGCGAGGCCGGCATCCGCCACGGTGATGCTGGCTCCGCCCAGAACGGAGATGTCGCCTACGGTCGACGCCGGCCCGAAGAAGTTCAGGTTGCCGCCGGCCATGAAGGCGGCGTCATTCACGTCCGAGGTAGTGGCGACAAGGCTGCCGACATTGACGTTCGATGTGCCGCCGAAGACGACGCCATTGCCGTTGATGACGACGATCGAGCCGTTCGCGGTCAGTTCGCCGAAGATCTTCGACGACGCGGCGCCCGAGCCGACGACCCGGTTGACCGTGATGGACTGATTGCCCGCCTGCTGGTTGAAAGTGACCGCGGCGTTCTGGCCGATGTCGAAACTGTTCCAGTTGATGACGCCGCGGCTGCTCGTCTGATCGACCTGGAGATGGTTGCCGGACGGCGTGTTGATCGTCCCATTGCCGGCGACGAAGCTGCCGCCTGTCGGCAGGGCGTTGACGTCGGGGGTCTGGGCCAGTGCGGGCGCGGCCGCAAACAGGGCCAGGGCTCCGGTGGACAGCATCAGAGCCGACCGGATCCCGGCGCGGCGGGCCGGAACGGGCTTGCGGGCGGCCTTGCGGGCCGTGCTGGGCTTGGCGGCGATTTTCGCAGCAGTCAGGTTGCGCTTGGTCATTTCTCGTCTCCAGCGACGCGGCACCCGCCGCGCGCGAAATCAGTCATGGGTCTCAGAAGGCGGCGCTTAGGGTGAAGAAGACACGCGCATCGCGGTCTCCCTCGGCGGCGATGTCACGGTTCAGAGGCTTGGCGTATTCGAGGGTGGCGGCGAAGCGTTGGTGGAAGCTGACGCGCACGCCCAGCCCGGCTGATTCCAGGCGCTCACTCACCCTTTCGCCCGGCAGGGCGTCGTTCTGACGAACCTCGCCGGCCTCGTAGAAGGCGAAGGGTTCGATGGTCCCGAACGACTGGGGCGGCAGGGTGTAGAAGAGCTCCGCCTTGCCGGCGACACCCTTGTCGCCGGTCACTTCGGAGGGATCGAACGCGCGGGCGAAGGCGGATCCGCCCAGGCCGAATTCCTCTGAGGCCAGCAGGCTGTCGGAGCTGAGCTGGGCCGTAGCCGCCAACTGCAGGTAGAAGCCGGCGACAAGCGGCTGCAGGCGGCTGAGTTCGATGTTCATGCGCGTCGCCTCGGCGGAGCCGGTGGCCCGCGACTTGTTCCGGTCGCTGTCCTGGGTAGCGCCGAACAGGTCCAGACCGCGCGTCGCGCCGATCTGCCAGGTCGTCACGCCGCCCCAGACGTCGGCGTGGTTGCCGAAGACCTCGGCGGACACGGTGCGGACGCTGTCATCGAACAGGGGGTCGATGAAGTCGTTGCTGGATTCCGAGTCCCGCGCCGTGAAGTTGGCCCGGAACAGAATGTTCGTCGCCCGGCTGCGCACGAAGGGATAGGTCAGGCCAAAGCCGAGAGTGGTGCTTTCGCCCTCCACGCCCAGGCGGGCCAGCTCGTCGCCCGGCTCGGTGACGGCGTAGCTGGCAAAGGCGTTCATACGCAGGCCCGACGCGCCGACTGGCTGTTCGTAGTTCAGCGAGACGAAGCCCAGTTCGCCGTCCTGGGGCGCGGCCACGACCGTCCCCGAAATGCGCTCGCCCAGGCCCAGGGCGTCGTTGAAGGTCACACCGCCGTAGACCTGCACGGGTCCAAGCCAGCGCGAGCCGCGGTTGTCCAGAGCGACAAAGCCCTCGACGGGCTTCTGCTCGACCACCAGGCTGATGTCTGCTGCGCCCGGCAAGGTCGCTGAAGGGGTGACGACAGCGCGCACGCTGGGTCCACGCAGGTCACGCGCCAGCAGGAGCGCACGCGACAGGGCGTCGCCCGACGTCGGCCGGCCGGCCAGGACCGGCGCCATGTAGGATTCCAGGAACGGGCGATATCCGCCGGCGTCGCCTTCGATCTTCACGCTGGCGACATAGCCTTCCAGGACCTGGATGGTGACGACGCCCGTTTCGATGCGCTGGGGGCCGACCACGGCCCGCGACAGGACAAAGCCGCGACGACGGTATTCAGCGGTCACCTCTTCGGCGAGGCGAAACACCTCAGCGAGCGGCATCTCGCGCCCGAGATATCCGGCGGCCAGAACCTCGAGATCCGCGACGGGGACGGCGCTGGCGCCTTCGAAGATGACGTCGGTCAGGGTGACGCGAAGATCGCTCTGCGGCGGCGCTTCCTGTTGGGGCAGGCTGGGGACCTCGAGCGGCAGCACGCTCGGCGCATCCGGCCGCTGGCGCAGGCGCTCGTCGATCCGGCCCGGATCGGCGGTGGTCTGTTGCGCGTGAGCGGCGCTGGAGATGGTCGCCGCGGCGAACGCCAAGCAGCCAAGCTTGAATTTGTAACTAGATCCCATCGATCCCCCCAGAACGACGACTGCGCGCACACGACGGGCGCGCTTAGTTCTTGGCTTGCCTTTAAGCAGTTAAGGCAACGCTTTACGAGTCGGAAAATGAGAATCGGCGAACAGCGTTAACATATATCTTGTCAGGGGAATTTAGTGAAGTCGCATGGGTTCGCGCGTCGTAATGTTTGGGAAACCACCCTATTCACAAAGCTTTCTCAGCTAAGACATAGAGATGCCGCAAAGTCTTACTTTTGTTCTTATCTGGTCCGTTAAGGTTGATGCTTAGTAATGAAAGTAATACTCATTTAACTAATCTTTAACCACCCTCCTTGCCGGAGTTTTGAGGGGTTCAACTGCAAGTTTCTTCAAGCAAACGACTTGGAGGGACTTCGTCAGATGTGGAACCGCTGCGCTGCCGCCGCCGCTGCAATCCTGGCCCTTGGGGTGGCTGGAGGCGCCTGCGCAGAGGACTTGGATCGGGCATTTGCCGAAACGGCGGCCCACACCCTGACGACCACTCAGGCGCCGCGCTGGGCCGAGGTCCAGGCCCGCGCACGGATCACCCCGGTCTTTGCCGTGATGCCCGCCCCAGCCTCCGCCTCGGGCTCAGGCTTTGCGCCGACCAAGGCCTCCAGGAAATCCAAGGCGTGCAAACCCGCGCCGGCGGAAAAGATCGGCAAGACGCCTCGCTCGGCCAAGGCGCGGGCGGCTTGCAAGATTCGCGGTTCGGCGGCGCTCGATCCGGCCGCCCGCGATAACGTCGCCCCCGATCTGGTCGCGGCCATCCACGCCGTGCGCCACGCGTCCATCAAGGAACAGCTGGTCGCCGTGGACCGCGCCATCAACACCCTGCCCTATGTCTCGGACACCCAGAACTGGGGCGTTGCGGACTATTGGGAGACCCCCCAGGAAATGCTGACGCGCGGCGGAGACTGCGAAGGCTTCGCCCTGACCAAATACTTCGCCCTGCGCCAACTGGGCGTTCGCGACGAGATCATGCGGATCGCCGTCGTCTGGGATCGCCGCGACCGTGAGGAGCATGCGATTCTGCTGGTGCGGGCTGAAGGCGAGACCTGGATTCTGGACAACAAGACGCGCGAGCCGATCCGTCTGGCCGACGACAGCCAGCGCTACAGCCTGATCTATTCGCTGAACGAGAGCGGCGTGCGGCTGCCCCAGGCTGTCCGTACGGCCGACCGCGCGGCGCCTCAGGCCAGGATCGTGAACGGCGGCCGCACCCTGGTGCTGAACGTCAGGCGCTCAGGCGTTCGGGCCACAGCCTGAGGTCCGACCTTTCGGGGGCGCAGTAGAACGCCCTGCACAGCCGGCAAGGCATGGCTCCGGCTCAAGTCGGGCCAGCGCCATGCCTAGGGTGTCGGGGTTCGAATGAGCGGGTCCTCGATCATCGAGGACCACGCGCTAGATCACCATGACGGTGCCCAGCAGCAGGGTCGCGCCGCGCCGGCCCAGGGTGGTGGTGGTCGCGGCCTGAAGCTCGCGCGACAGTCGATCGACATCGGGCGCCGCGCCCGGCAGCAGCGAGGCGCCGAAACGCTGGACCACCTCGCTATAGGCGGCGCGGAAGCGCGGGGCGTTCTGTTCGGCGCGGGCGCGCAGGGTCTCGTCGCGCACGTCCACGCCGGTCTCGACCGACATCACTCCCGTGCGCCCGTCCGGTCGGATGATGGAGGCCGTCACGGTGCCCAGACGGATATAGGCGCTGGTCGCCGCCTTCTTGTCTCCGCCGCCGCTGGACGCCTTGGCCGGGCTGGCGACGGAGGCCGCGAAACCGATCCCTCCAACCAGGGCCGAGGGAGCGAGGGCGAAGAGGCTGCGACGGTTCATGGCGGCCAGCCTAGCGTGGCGACCTTAAATCCGGGTTACGGCCGATGGCGAGGTCGTTGTCGAAGGGGCGCCGTCTGCGGCGTCCTGCGCCGATGCGCGTTCTCGATGGCTAGGTTGGACAGGGCGGTCAGGTCGGATCGGCTGATATCCAGCGGCTCGCCGAAGGCTTCCAGGGCAGCGTCGATGTCCGCCTCTGTGATGGGCGGCGGAGCCAGGCTGGCGGGCGGTGCGGCCCGGTGCGGATAGGCGTGGCCCGAGACGCGGTGGAACAGCCACGCCGTGGCCACCAGGATCACCGCATTCAGCCCCACGGGCGCAAAGGCAAAGGCCCAGGTGTGGCTGGCGAAGGTCGATCCGCCCAGGGCTGCGACCAGGGCCGTGCCGCCGCCGGAGGGGTGAAGGCACCGGGTCAGCGACATGGCGGCGATGGACAGGCCAACCGCGGCCCCCGCAGCCATCATGGGTTCCGGGATCAGATGAGCGGCGATGATGCCGGAAAGAGCCGAGATGACATTGCCCCCGATGACCGGCCAGGGCTGGCCCATCGGGCTGGACGGCACCGCGAACAACAGCACCGCCGAGGCGCCCAGAGGCGCGGCCAGCAACATGGCCAGGCCGGTGTCCGCGCCCAGAACAGCGCGGCTGATCAGTCCCGTCACCGCGATACCGAACACCGCCCCGGCACAGGCCGCCGCCCGGCCGCGCAGGGTCGCGCCAGCAAGCACCGGCTTGAAAATCTTCATCTGATCATGCGGAAAGACTGGCCCCAACAGGCATCGGCTTCAGATCCAGAAGGGCGAACAGCTTGGCGTCGTCGTCCTGTTCCGGATTCGGCGTGGTCAGCAGCTTGCCGCCGACGAAGATGGAGTTGGCGCCCGCAAGGAAACACAGGGCCTGCATCTCGTTGCTCATCTGCTCGCGCCCGGCCGACAGCCGCACCATGGCCTTGGGGCAGACCAGGCGGGCCACCGCGACCGTGCGCACGAACTCGATCGGGTCGATCTCGCCGGCCTTGAGCACCCGCTCGCCCAGGGGAGTGCCGGTGACGGGCACCAGAGCATTGACCGGCAGACTGTCGGGGTGCGCGGGAAGGCTGGCCAGAGCGTGCAGCAGGCCCGCCCGGTCCCGGCGGCTCTCGCCCATGCCGACGATGCCGCCGCAGCATGTGCTCATCCCCGCGTCGCGGACATGCTCCAGGGTGTCCAGCCGGTCCTGATAGGTCCGTGTCGTGACCACCTCGGCGTAATATTCGGGTCCGGTGTCGAGGTTGTGGTTGTAGTAGTCGAGCCCCGCCTCCTTCAACTGACGGGCCTGATCCGCGCTCAGCATGCCCAGCGTCGCGCAGGTCTCCAGACCCAGGGCCTTCACGCCCGAGATCATGCGCGCCAGCTTGGGCGTGTCGCGATCCTTCAGCTCGCGCCAGGCGGCGCCCATGCAGAAGCGGGACGCGCCGCCCGCCTTGGCCGCCATGGCCTCGGCGATGACAGTGGCAGCGTCCATCAGCTTGTCGGCCTTCAGCCCGGTGTCGAAACTGGCCGACTGGCTGCAGTAGCCGCAATTCTCGGCGCAACCGCCGGTCTTGATCGACAACAGCTGGCTCTTTTGCACTTCGGACGGGTCGAAGTGGACGCGGTGCACGGCGGCGGCGTCGAACAACAGCTCCATGAAGGGGCGGGCGAACAGGGCCTGAACCTCATCGAGGGTCCAGTCGTGGCGGGGAGTGGCGTAGATGCTGGTCATGGGCGTCGTCCTAGCGACCTTGGGCGGCGGGCGAAAGCCGACGCCTCACGCCCTTACGCTGAACTCGCCACGCTTCAGGTCGATGAATACCGAATCGAACAGGCTCAACACGTCGATACCCAGCAACATGGCCGGCCGGTCGCTCAAGCCCCAAAGGTCAAAGGTGTGAAAATCGCCGACGATGACCGGCGGCCGGGTCACTGAGATGCCGGCGAAACCAATGGAACGGACCACCATCACTTCGGCCGCGACCTCCCGGCCAGTGGGCGACTGGATTCGTGATCGATTTGTACCATCGCCCAGGATCAGAGGCTGCGCCCTTCCAGCGATCGCCGCTGCCCGATTGAGAATCGTGCCTTCCGCACCGGAATCAATGATGGCCAAGGCGGGCGTCGATCCGACCCGGGCCTCGATCATCATCAAGCTCTCGAACCGCCGCTCGCCTGCGACGACCAGACTGGTTTGAGGATCCGCGGGATCGAGAAAACCCCGCGCCGATGTGCGTGAACCTCCGATCCGCGCCCGGACGCCGCCTCGGAAGTTGAGAATTAGTCGTTTGTCGGCAAGAAGATCGCTTCCCAGCAGACCATCAAGGCCCGCCATCGCCGGCCGAGAACCCACGGCCAGTCGAACGAATGGCTGGTTCAGGGCGCCGCTCGACAGACGCTCCACCACCACCGCATCCACCATTTCACGTCCCACGAGGGTGTGCATGGCCAACCGCAGGGTCGGCCTCAGGTCGAGGACTTCCAACAGATCGCGCGAGATGACGGAACAGTTGGCCGCGCTATCGACCGCAAATTGAAATGGCCCCTGGCCGTTGATGATGACAGGTACGGTCGCGCGTCCAGCGGCAACGCCTGAGGTGCCGAACGTATCCTGACTCTGAGCCATCGTCGCAGCCCAGCCTCCGGCACTGGCCAGGGCGATACTGCCGATCAGCGCTCCACGTCGCGTAGGGTGCATTTGCCTAAACCCGTCACTGTCTCATGAAGCGCTCGGTTTGGCCCATGTGCAAGAGCGCTCGAAGCGGAAGGACGACAGCCTTCCATAAGGATATCCTTATATCTTTATTGTCCCTCGCACTCAGCGGCGCTATAGGGGCATCCACAGACCATCCGCGATCCGGCCTAGGGCCCGACGCCACACCCGCCCGACGCCCAGGAGCGCCTCCATGACCGATTATATCGTCCGCGACATCTCGCTTGCCCCCTTCGGCAACAAGGAAATCGCCATCGCCGAAACCGAAATGCCGGGCCTGATGGCTCTGCGTGAAGAGTTCGGCGCCCAACAGATCCTCAAGGGCGCCCGCATCGCCGGCTCGCTGCACATGACGATCCAGACGGCCGTGCTGATCCAGACGCTGGAAGCCCTGGGCGCCGACGTGCGCTGGGCCTCGTGCAACATCTTCTCGACCCAGGACCACGCCGCAGCCGCCATCGCCGCTAACGGCACGCCGGTCTTCGCCACCAAGGGCGAGACGCTGGAAGAATACTGGGACTATGCCCACAAGATCTTCGAATGGGCTGACGGCGGCTATCCGAACCTGATCCTGGACGACGGCGGCGACGCCACCCTGCTGTGCGTGCTTGGCCCGAAAGCCGAGAAGGACCTGTCCCTGCTGGCCAACCCGCAGAACGAAGAAGAGGAAGCCCTCTTCAAGGTCATGAAACGCTACATCGCCGAGAAGCCCGGCTTCTATTCGGCCATCCGCGACGCCATCGGCGGCGTGTCGGAAGAAACCACCACGGGCGTTCACCGTCTCTATGAAATGGCCAAGAAGGGCGACCTGCCTTTCCCCGCCATCAACGTCAACGACAGCGTCACCAAGTCCAAGTTCGACAACCTCTACGGCTGCCGTGAATCCCTGGTCGACGCCATCCGTCGCGGCACCGACGTCATGCTCTCGGGCAAGGTCGCCGTGGTCTGCGGCTATGGCGACGTGGGCAAGGGCTCGGCCGCATCGCTGCGCAACGG
>Ga0247803_1000144_pt1 | contig 42872 bp, 71 predicted proteins | sample UWRJL014104B1_FD_180928 | JGI IMG/M metagenome (GOLD analysis project Ga0247803, IMG submission 180928) | Plant litter microbial communities from Arlington Agricultural Research Station in Wisconsin, United States - UWRJ-L014-104B-1 | ecosystem: Environmental > Terrestrial > Plant litter >... | reverse complement strand
CTTGCTCGAAGAAACTGCTGCCCTTGTACACCGTTACTTCTTCGGTCCACTCGCGATGCTCGCCGCTGTAGTCTTCCGACCTTTTCAGCCTGAGAGGGTATGGCCCTAGTTGCTCTACTATCCGCTCCACCTCCCCAGCCTCAACCGGGCGCGGTTCGGGTTGGGCACACTGCTCGCCGTAAACATTATCGTGCCGACCATAGCCTGCGCACTCAGTTACTGGCTTGCGACACCAGCCACATATTTCCACCCCCGGCGCGCGGTCCATTGCGGCGAGGGCACGGATGGCGTTGCCAATCTTCCAAGCGTGCACGGCTGCTGGCTTTCCCTGATGCTTGTCAGCATAAAGAAAGGCCACCTTTGCTGCCTCATCCCGCATCCGATCCACCTCGCCACCGCTGTTGATTGCGGGTTGGGCGTAGAGCGGGGTTTCGGTCCAATGCCGCGCTTCTGCGTCCGTCCATCGGGCGATTGAAAAAGCGATCTTGTCGGGAAGTCGCTTGGCGCACTCAAGCTTCGGGGCGTATTGGACCACGTAACGATACATCCACGCAACCGGCTCCAGCGTCACTTGATTGTCAGCGGTCATGGTAGTGTTCTCCGTTGCGGAGGGCGGCGAGACGTTCGAGTATCTGGCCAGCGTTTTCGAGACTGATGCGACGGACGCTATCGACCGTAAGCGGGCTAGCCGCCATGTGCGCCGTTTGCTCGTCCTCACTCCAAAGTGCCGGATCGATTGCCATCGCCAGCATTTCAGGCGTTGTTTCACTCCCCATGGCGTTGAGCCTCCTGTTGGGTGGATCGGGCGATGGCAGCTTTTGCCTCAGGGCGGGTCAATCCATGCCTAATTCTCATGTGCGCAATCAGTTCGATCTGCCGCCCGGCCACTATCTCAGCGCAAGTAGGGCAGGCCCTGACTCCGAATAGGGGTCGCCTATCGTTAAATCCCATTGGCCGCCTCCTTCTGGAAGGAGCGCCAGGCTTCAGGCTGAAGGCTTGACACCTCATCTTCGTTGCTTTCCCAGCAAGCGCCACCAGACCAGCAAGGCGGATGCTCACCCTCATTCGTAGCGCGCCACTGGTCGCAAGTTTGGTCGATTCCGCTGAGTGAGCCATCTGGAATGAGGTGCGCGAGGAACGTCATTCCGCCGACGCGGATTTCAACATCCTGCTCGTAAGGCGCGCTCTCAATCGGCTGCCACTCCCCCACACGCGCTTGCATGGCGCGGAGGGCTTGGGCTGCTTCGTCAGGCGGGGCGTATTTCTCGTTTTGAATTGCTCGCAAAACGCCATGTTTAGCAGTGTATTCCAACCGCTCTATCAGCGTGTTTACGTCTGTGGGGGTAGGGTTACCCTGGGTGCCGGGCGCATCCTTCGGACCGGGCTGGCGGGTTTCGCCCTGAGCCGCTTCCAGCGTCTCATCCGTTCCGGCGCTCATCCCTTGCGCGGGTGTTTCAATGCTCACGAATGCTTCCCCTTTCCGTTGCGTTCGTCTTTCCGTGGATCACACCAGCGGGTGCCGTCAGCGCGGCGAAGGGGCCATGCGCTGTCATTCGACTGACGGGTGGTAGCGGTGCTGCTGATTGGGGCGATTTGAGCTATCATGCTGCTTGTGCCTCCTTGCGATAGCGGCTCTGGTAGCTCGCCAATTGTGGATCGGGGTCAGTCAGGCGCAGGCCATTTTCCAGGCACTCGCGCTGGACAGTGTCGAGAAAGCGCACCATCTGGCGCACCTTCAGCGCGCTGGTGACATCGATGAAGCGCATGGCTTCCACCTTCTGTTCGTATGGCAGGGGGCGGATCACACGATCATAGGTTTCCCGAAACTCGGCGCTGTCTTCGCGCAGAATCGGGACGCCGTGGCGCAGCTTCCATTCGCGCTGCACTTCATCCGCGGTGCGATCGCCGTATTGCAGGGCGGCTTCTGATGCCCAAAGCCATTGCAACGCGTTCTGGTCCCGTGTCCGATCGCGACCTTGCACCCATTCCACCGTGATCGGCAGCTTGAGGCTGCTCAGCAAGAGCATGAAAGCTTCCAGTTCGGCGGGCGATGAAATGATCCTATGCGCCACCGGCCAGTTCCCCCTTGTCGCCATCCCACGAGCGCCAGTATGCTTCCGCCATTGCGAGCGGATCCCATCCACCCAGGAATTTGCTTGAGAATGAAGTCCAGCCAATCTGGTGCTGGGTGTTCAGGTGGCAGTATTCTGACAGCGGGATGGCCCAACGGTCATCTGACTTTGTGCCCATGCCCTTGCTTGCCTTGTGTGGAACATGGCAGGCCTGAATCTTTCCGGAGCATTTCGGATTGCGGCCACCACATGCGCAGGGGCGCCCGCGCAGCCACTGGTGAAAGGCTGTCTGCACCTTCCACGCCGGGCGCGGCGCGTTCCTCTTTCTGGGGCGGGTATCAATGCGCATGTGCGTCTATCCTTGAGAACTGCAGCGAATACCGGGCGAGTTGACCCCGCCCGGCTCCCTCGCGGTCAAAATGGAATGTCGTCGTCCAGATCATCAGCCCAGCCACCCGTGTCGCTACCGCTGGTGGACTGCTGGGTTTGTGTGGTGACCTGCTCGTTGATCTTCTTCTGCAGCCAGTCGGGCAGTTGATCGAAAGTGCCGGTGTTTTCGTCGTCGTAGAGAACCAGGCCGATCTTGCTGACGGGCTTCTCCATGCCCTTCGGAAGGGGGCTGACGCTGCCAATATTGGCGTAGGTCTTGCCGCCGCTTTCCGCGTGGATGACATTGACCAGGCACGGCGCGCCGAGCAGCTTGGTTACGTCAAAGCCGCGCCGCTCTTCTTCGGTGAATGCGCGCCCGCGCCAGCTTTCGAGAACGGGACGCAATGCCGAGTTTTCATGCAGCGACAGGGTGTAGGCCTGACCGATCACGCGCGGGCCAGTGCGTTCGTTGCCGTCCTTGTCGGTGAAGGTGATTTCTTCCTGCGGCGTTTCCCAACGGATCCACACCTGGCGCTTTACCTTGTCGCCATAGCGTTCGGACCGCACCAGTTGATTGCCAAGGTCCACGACCATGTTGCAGATCGCAATGTGATTGCCTGCGGGCATGGGCGTAAAATCGCCACCACCGCCAGTATCAGTTGCCAGAATAGCCATTCTTATTCGCTCCTATGCTGCGAGTTTGCGCTTGTGGAAAATCACGCCGGGGATTTGGCGCCGCGTGGCTTCATGCCGGGCGTCCTGATCAGCCAATGTCTGGATAAGCGCCTCAAACGCTTCAGGCTTGGCCACGATGTAATGATTGAGAGCCGCGCGCTTGTTGGTGACTTCGGCTTCCCAATGGGTGCGCAGGCCAGTTGCTTGCCGGTCGATCCTGTTGGCAGCGACGGTCAGCTTTGAGGCGACCTTCAACTGTTCTTCGGCCTCAAACCGAGCTTCCAGATCATCCGATGCCTTGAGGGCTGCCTGAGCCGCGCGCTGGCGTTCTTCAGCTTCCTCGCGGGCCTTACGGGCAGCTTCATCCTTTGCTGCCTGCTTGGCAGTGCGGTAGGGTGTCAGCAGGCCTTTGATCTCAGCAGCGCCGGCTTCGCAGCGATCGATCAGCGGCTTCCATTTGGCCTGAACAGCCTTGCCAGCTTCATCATGCGATCGCTTCTCGTCTGCCCGGTATGTGTCGGCATCCTTCTTGGCCTGACGAAGTTCGTCCAGCAGGGCATCAAGGGCGGCTTCCTGTTCATCGTTCGAGACGGTTCCACCGCTGGTGGTGTCAGAAACCAGCGCAAACAGATCCTGGATATGGATCGACATGGCTTCATGCGGGGGCGGGTTGTTTCCGCCTATGCCGGTGCGATCGGTCATGATTGACCTCCGCGGTCCATTGCGGCGAGGATTTTGCGGGAACCGTCCAGAAGATGCTTAACGCAAAACGCCTTAGCCTCCTCAAGAGTGCCTGCGGATCCGATCGTTTCCGTCACTCCGATTTTGTAAATTTTGTAGCGCTTCCTTCCGGAGACATGATCGTGTACCCAATAACCAGAAAGCGAGGCTTCATTAATTCCTTTGTAGCTTCCGCCAAGGGAAAGCCCATGCGGCCCCGTCCAAAGTAATGGGCCAGACGGCTCCAGCGTCACTTGATTGTCAGTCATGCGGCTATCCTTTGGCGAGCCTTCTCAAGCGCGCGGGTAAGCTCATCCAGCGCGTTCTCGATCAGGTCTTGATGGGGTTTCAGCCGGTCTGCCGATGCACAGCCGATAAGGGCTGCATCCTGAGACAGGCCTACAATGATGGCTTCCAGGTCAAGTTCGGTCATGGCATCACCGCCGCGCATGCAGCCGCCAAAACGCACCAGACCGGGAACAGCATGACAAACCAGGTCAGATCGGTGCGGAACTTCTCTGCATCAGTCAGTTCGTAAGGCTCTGGTGGGGTGATGATTACGCCACGGGGGTAGGGGATGGAGGGGGTGGTCATGCCACACCGCCGATCTTGGCGAGCAGGGTTCGAACCAAATTGATAACGCGCACATCTTCTGCGTCATGTGCGCCGTTGATGGTGATTTCAGCGAAGGGGCCAAAGTGCTGGTCGACTTCCCTCAAAGCCTCAGCCATTTCAGGCGCGGCGGCGATCAGGCGGGCGTTGGCATCACGGCGAGCGCCTTGAGACTTACTCGATTGACAGATGTATTCCGATGAGCCGCGTTGGTAGACATCGAAATATTCTCCGACGACCTCCCAAGGTCCCGCCGTCCAAGGCGTTCCCCCGCTCATGCCGGGTCTGCCTTTTGGGTGGCTTGGGGCTGATCCTTGAACCAGCAGAAGCGCTCGCGGGGCCAATGGATGTAATGATGGCCGTCGCCTTCTTCGCTGTCATATCGGCTGACCACCAACATTGTATTGCCTGCCGTCCAGAAAACCGCTTTCACACGATCATAGACAACCGGCACCGTGCTATCGTCGCGATAGATGGTCAGCTTGCGGGTTTGACGCACACTCATGCTGGGCCAGCCTTGGCGCGCTTTGCTTCACGAGCCGCACGCTCGCGCTGGATTTTGCCACGAGCCAGGCGGATAGCGTCATCGAGATACAGCGCCTCACTGGTGGCGGTGTCATTGCCGATACGGACTGTCGCGACAGCATTGCCTTCCTCGCAGTCAAAGTTCGGGCCACGAACGCCAACGGACAGGACCAGGTAATCCTCGCCAGATGTGCGGAGGCTGCTGACGCGCCGCTGAAGATCGTTCAGCCATGCGCGATCGAACGCACTCGGGTTTTCAGGCTTGCTCACTCGCCCCACTCCTTCTCAAGTTCGGACCAGCGCTGTTCACCCATAAAGAGGCGCGCCTTGGTGATTTCGTGACCCTGGACCCGGGCGACCGTTTTGGTCATCGGCTCTGGCGGGATGATCGGATCCATGCTCTGGGGCAGTGCCGAACGAATGAAATTGAGGATGGACACCTGCGCGTTGTCAGCGATCAGCTTGTCCACCTGATCAGCAAACCGTACTGCCGTCATGGCTTCGTCGCCGGTGAGGGATTGGTAGTTCATTCCGAGAACTCCGGGGCATCAGAGAGGTGGGCAAACTTCTCGATATCTTCGGGTGTGCTGGTGCGGATGCGCTCAATGCGGAACACACCGCCAGCGATCGGGAAGCCTTCTGGGACCTGAAAGCGCACGGTCATGCTGGGCAGGTGCGCATCGAAGATCAGGCATTCGAATGATTGTGGAGCAGGCGCGCCCATCACGCAGCCTCCCGATCCGAAGCGCTCAGGGCGGCGATAACCCTTTGGCGGGCCAGCTCGTTCGCGTGATCCGTGCTATGCGACCCAAGATTAGGGGTGCGTCCGAACAGTCCGGTCAGAACGTCCTGAACAGTGGGGATGCCTTCGATTGCATCCAGATAGGCGTGGCGATCCAGCGCATCAGCGAACTTGCCGTAGCGGGCTTCAATCGCCGCATCGCGGATCGCGTCAAGCTTGTCGTCAAGGTCGCCAGCGGTCCACAGATAGCAGCGGCTACCGATGGTCGGCAGGTGAGGATAGATCGACACCTGATCGGCTGACAGGCGGGACAGGATTGCCCGGGCCTTTGCGCCTTGATGCCAGTTGCTCGCCATCTAACTTCTCCACATCGCCCGGTTGGGCTGATGGGAGATAATTAGCGTACGTACGTACGTGCGTAAAGGGAAAAGCGTACGGTACGGAAAGAAAAATCGTACGTTCCTGATTTTACAGGAGTATTCCTTTATTAGAATCGCTCGACAAGACCCGCAGGCATTTGCAGAATGCCATGTACGGGGACGGGGGACGCTAAAATGAATAGAGGTAGTTGGCTGATCGCAATGTTAGCGGTTCTTTCGCTTCCTGGCTGCGACCAGAGGCGGTGGTCAAGGGAGGAAATTAGCGAAATTGCAAGAGAAAGTACCGCCTATTCGGACGGCAATACCGCGTTAACGATGCAGCATGATGCTGACTTGAAAGAGATGAGGGTCGAGATTGTCAGCCTGCAATCGCAGATTGATGCGCTTCGTAGCTCACATGAGAGTCTGCGCGGTACATTCAATAACAACGTTGATATCGAGAACAGCAATAAAGCGCGAGATGCAACCGCTAGGGGTGCCTGTGGCACTGAGTTGGTGAACTATCCTGACGGATCCTCTGTATGGAGGAACAAAAAATGCGAGGTCTCGGACCTTCCAAAAAGCTAGGACAGCAAATCGCGCAGTTTTAGAACTTTGTCGGCTCGCAACACATCTGCAGCGGCTAAACGGAACGTTCGCTTAGGCTCGAATTGGGCCAGCTCCCAATAATCAGCGGTGCGCCGGACAAAGCGTTTTACGAGAACCTTCTCTGCCGTCTCACCATCGTCAACTTCATGGTTGCGTAGATAGACCACAACGTCCTCGCCCGACCGGTAAGGCGCATCTTTCATGACAATGAGCAGATCGCCATGCTCGTAGACCGGCTCCATTGAAATGCCCTGCACATGCAGGCCGTAGACGTTCTTCTTTCCGTTGAGCATCTGCGGGCGCTCGACGTAATCGATGATTTCCCCGCGATTCAGAGTGGTCTGCTCCACAGCCTCTCCCTCAAACAAAGCAGATGCGCCTAGTGCAGTGCCATAGATCGGGAGATTGCGCTCCATCACGTTGGAAGAGGAGCCTTCAAAATGAAGGGGCCTGGACGCGTTGGACGCTGCATCGGGTCCGAGATTCAGTATTTCATCGGCAACGATGGGCGGCGACCCACGCCCGGCTAAACCTCTAGCCAATTTTATGGCGGCTCCGCGACCCAGGGGGCCTTCGAAGGTGGGTTTGAAATACTCCTGGACACTGGACTTGCCGGCATAGTCTGAGGCGAGCGCAATTTCCTCTAGTGAAAGCCCTGATCGGTCTTTCAGTTCGAGCAGAATTTCCCCGATTTTTTGCTGGTCCGTCATGTACGTGTAATCGTAAAATGTAGGTACGTTATCAAGCGTCTTGACGGGCGTACGTTCTAGACGTACGTAACGTACATGATCGATGCACGAACCCTCATTGCCGAGCGCGGCGGCATCCGCCCACTCGCTAGATCGCTGGCTCATCGCAATCACACCACCGTCCAGGGATGGTGGGAGCGAAACTCCATTCCGGACAATCAATTGGGAGCAGTCAATGCGATCGCCCCGACTGATACGCCCGCCTCGGTGGCAGCATGAAGAAGGTCTACTTCATCAAGCCCGTTGGGATGCCCGGTCCGATCAAGATTGGATGCAGCCGCAACCCTTCCACTCGGAGGGCATCGCTCAGCACTTGGTCGCCCTTCGCCCTTGAAATCCTCGCGGAGATTGACGGCGATACCAATCTTGAGCGCCGTTTCCATGCGCGCTTCATCCACCTTCACGAGCGTCGGGAGTGGTTCACCGCCGCCCCGGATTTGATGGCTGTCATTGCGGACATTGCCGCTGGCGAGTTCGATATTGATACGCTCCCCGAAGGCAAGTTCGTTGCCAACAGGAATGTAAAAGCCCGCCCGGCCTATTTCGGGAAGCAGTTGAGCTACTCGCTCAGGGTTTCGCATATGGTTCGGCGCACGGGCTTCGCCTGCAAGACCGACACATACAACATGATCAGGGATGACGATCAGGGGCGCATTGCCGCCGCCGACGCCTACTTGGCTGCGCCTCATCTGCATGGCGAACCGATCAATGCGACATGGGCCATTGAGTGCCGTAAGTCCTTCATGTCCACCTACCAGCCTGCGGACAAGGCAGCATGAGCCAGCGGGGCGAGGGGTGGGCAGCCGGTGACCTGGCGCTCTGTGTTCAAGCGGCAAAACCATGCGCGGATTGTGGGCTCGTCGGAGAATACCGTTCCGGGCGTGTCTACACCGTCAGTCACTGCGGTTTCGATCAGCACGGCCCCTACTTGGAGTTCAATGAACTTCCAAAAGGCGAGCTGGAAACGCCAACCTGCGTGCACATAGGCTACAATCCAGCCAATTTTCGCAAGATCAATCCCCACACTCCCGACTCCTTCGACCACGAAGTCATCGAACAGATGGCCGGGTTGCCGGTGGGGGTGGAGTAGGTGGAGCAAGTTGCGGCCCTCTATGTTACGACCAACGGGTGCTATTTCGGCCTGCCTGGCGTCATCCCCTATCACGGGGAGGATCACGCTGACGGTTCCACAACAATCCATCGCGACGGACGCGAATACGCCGGCCCCTGGCCTGTTGTGTCTCATTCCAGCTGCAAGCGTTGGGGGCGTTTCTTCCATGGCAGCACCCGCAAACCTCACCAGTTCAAGCTGGGTGATGATGGCGGCTGCTTTGCGCACTCGCTTGACGCTGCCCGCACCTGGGGCGGCGTTATTGAACATCCCGCAGACAGCAAGGCTTGGGCGCACTTCAATTTGAACGCCCCGCCCCGCAGTGGCGGATGGGTACCTGCTGACATGTTTGGAGGATGGACCTGCTGCGTTGACCAGAGCCACTACGGCCACTTCGCGAACAAGCTGACCTGGCTGTACGTCTGCGGCGTCGCCTTTGAAGATCTTCCGGAACTGATCTGGGGCAAGGGTGAACAGAAGTTGCACCCTGTCGCCCTTGAACGTCATGGTTACGCCAAGGCCCGCCGTATCGGCATGATGGCCATGGTCGGCGGGAAGGACAAGGTCCGTATCCGCAACGCCACTCCAATTCCATTCCGCGATGTCCTTCTGAGCATCGCCCGTTCCGTACCCCAATCCGGACATTGCGCCCCTCAACTCCCCGAGGCCCAGCGCGTGGGAATGTCCGGAAGCCGTGGCGGTATCCACTGTGACGCCGCCACGGCTGCTTTTCATCTTTCCTTTCATGACGACACTAATAGCCCGGAGGCAATAGAACATCATGCCGCGTAATCCGATGATCCTCGACCAGATGCGGGAGCGGCAGAAGCGGATGTTCCGCATCGCTCAGGACCCTTCGCGTTTTGGCCTGACCCTGAAGGCAATCCATCTGGATAGCGGCCTGGGTTACGACAGCCTTCGCAACTATGCGTCCGGCGACACGATCATGCCCGTTACGGCAGTGGATGGGCTTGTCGGCGTCATCCCAGATGAACTGCTTTCCCTGCTGCTGCCTGAGGGCCGCGTTATCATGCAGGTGCCGGATGACGTCGATCATGACGAGCTGGCGCGGGTCATGCAGGAATATCTGCGCGCCAAGGCAGAGGCTCATCATCCCGAAAGCCCCGCTGGTCGCGAGATTTCGGAATGTGAGGATAACTTTTTGCGCATCAAGGCGGCGCCCCTGAGGGCGGTGGCATGATGATCGGTCCACTCCCCGAAGACAAGGCGCAAGAACAGCGCATGATCAAGGGCAGCCAGATGCTGCTTGAGGCCATCACGTATTACCATGTCCGTCGCGCGCAAGGCCTTCCGCCAGCGCCCTACCGGCATGGCAAGTTCCGTTGGCATCACAACCCGACATCAACCGCTGATCCCCAGTCCGGCAATTCCCTGAACCGGCCCGCAGTGCTGCAGCGCCTGGAGCGCAAGCAGGCTGATGCCGAGCTTCACCGCACAGACCGTGATCCATGCTTCCGCTGCGGAACGCGCGGTGATCATGGCTGCAATCACACACCCAGGAGCGCCTGAGCCATGCGCGGCAATCACGCATCCTTTGCGCTAGGACGGCTGAAAACAGGCCAGATGAACGCCACTGAGCGGGATTATGGCGTCGTTCTGGAGGCGCGCAAGCAGCAGGGCGAAGTTCTCTGGTACAAGTTTGAAGGGGTCAAGCTGCGCCTGGCGAACAACACGTTCTACACGCCAGACTTTGCAGTGATGCGCGCTGATGGCCAGCTTGAATGCCACGAAGTCAAAGGCTTCTGGCAGGATGATGCGCGCGCGAAAATCAAGATCGCCGCTGACATGTACCCGTTCGAGTTCATTGCGCTCAAGAAGCAGAGCAAGAAACTCGGCGGCGGATTTGCAGAGGAGCGCTTCTGATGTCGATCCCTGTAATCACCATGGACGTCACCACTGCCCAAGAGGCTTGGGCGGCTCACAAAGTCCTTCTGGAGGCTGAGCAGCGCAATCCTAGCCTGACAGACAACGCTGTGTGGAAAACCCTCCGTATGGACGCCTACGAGGCCTTCTACATCGCCTTTGAGGGTAAGGCGGCATGAGCGGCGAATACGGGTATATCAAGCTCCACCGGGGCTGGCGGGACAATCCGCTGTTCAAGGGAGAATACTCCCGCGCCGACGCCTGGGTGTGGCTGATCGAAAACGCCTGCTGGAAGGCAACCAAGGCCCGCGTGAAGGGCCAGACCGTCGATCTGGAACGCGGCGAGCTATCATTTTCACAGCGTTATCTGGCCGATGCATGGGGCTGGTCCAAGTCCAAAGTTGACCGTTTTATCGCCGAATTACGCCGTGAAGGCATGATTCAAACACGTTCAAAAATCGGGGCAACAGCGGGGCACAATGCGGGGCAAGGTCAAAGCATCCTAAGCATATGTAATTACGCCAAATATCAGGACCGTGAAGCTGGCGAGCGGGGCAACGACGAAACGGAAACCGGGGCAACAGCGGGGCAACAGCGGGGCAAAGAAGAAGAAGGTAAAGAATATAAGAAAGAAGAAAATACTCATTACGGGTTTTTCGGTCGGATCGTGAAGCTCAACGACGCGGACCTTGCTCGGTGGCGCAATCGCTACAGCGGGATCAGCGACCTGGAGGCAGAGCTTGGCTCTCTCGACGACTGGCTCAAGGGGCAGGACGAAAAGACGCGGGGCAACTGGTTCCACATCGTCTCCGGCGCCCTCAACAAGAAACACCAGCAAGCGCTCCGCAGTGTTCAGGAGGCGGTGGATGAACCGGTGGTGGGCATATGACCTGGCTCCCCAAGCGAACCGGCAAGATGCTTTGCCCAGAGTGCAGCCACCGGCGGAAGAACAAAACCGATCGCTGCCTTTCAGTTTCATCGACCCAGACCGGTTTCGTTTATTTTTGCCACAACTGCGGATTTTCAGGAGGAACGGGTGATACACCAACGGCACAAGGAATGGCTGGACCAGCGCGGCAACCTATCCACGCCAGCGGAGGCTATGGGCGTGTCCACCCAGGCTCGGCATGGGGGGCAATGGCTGTGCTTCCCGTATCTGCTGGAAGGCCGGGTAGTGAACCGCAAGTACCGCCTCACCAGCGAGAAGCGGCACGAAATGGACAAGGGCGGGCGCTTGTGCCTGTGGAACGCCGAAATCCTATCCACCGCTCCGCATGACCTGATCATAACTGAAGGCGAGTTCGACGCCCTGGCCGCAATGGCCTGTGGGTTTCACAATGTCGTCTCGGTCCCCAATGGCGCGCCGTCAGAACAGGTGGATGATCCGGTCAACGCCAAGCGGTATTCCTACCTCTACGAAACGGAAGAACAGCTCAAGCAGATCAAGACCATCATCCTGGCGACCGACAGCGACAAGCCGGGCCGGCTGCTGGCGCGGGACCTGTGTTCGATCCTTGGCGCAGAGCGCTGCAAGTTCGTCGAATACCCTGAGGGCTGCAAGGATCTGAACGATGTCCTGGTCAAGCTGGGGCAGCCGGCGGTTGTCGAACTGCTCAACAAGGCAAAGCCCTATCCGGTCGAAGGCCTGCACCGCTTCTCGGACTTCCCTGACGAGGTTGAGGTTCAGGCGATGGATACGGGTATCACTGACCTCAATCCGCTGATGAACGTGGCGCTGGGTACGCTCACCGTGTTCTCCGGTTTTTCCAACATGGGCAAGTCGACGGTGATTAACACCATCCTTGCCCACTGTGTCAGCAAGGGCGTACCGGTCTGCATCGCCAGCTTCGAGACGATGGCCAAGCCGATCCTGCTCAACGGTCTGGCAAAGGCCCTGCTGGGCACAAACGACCTGTCGAACAATCCCAACCGCGCCGTGGCGATTGAGCGCCTGGAGCATCACGTAACCATCATTTCGAACGCATTGGACGAAAGCGAAGAGATCGATCTCAAGCGCTACATCGACCTGATGCGCATCGCGGTGATCCGGGATGGGGCGAGGGTGATCGTTCTCGATCCCTGGAACGAGCTGGAACACAAGCGGCACCCGCACGAAACCGAGACGGAATATATCGGAAGGGCCATCCGGGCGCTGAAGTCATTTGCCCGCCGCTACAACATCTCGCTCTGGGTCGTGGCGCATCCCACGAAGCCCCAGAAGGGCATGAACGGCAAGCCTGGCCTGTATGACGTTTCAGGCTCAGCCAATTGGGCGAACAAAGCCGACTACGGCCTGATTTACCACCGCCCGGACAAGACGAAGAACGAAGGCACCCTGACCGTGGTGAAGGTCCGCATGGGCCTCCCTGGCCGCTGTGGTGAGATCAACGTGTTCCTGAACGGCGACACGAACCGGATTGAGGGGATGCAAGATGGCTTCACTGCCTAAGGCGTTCCAGCCCTACCGGGAAGCTGAGAAGGCGCCTGTTCCGATCGCAGAGGGCTTTCACGCCACGCATGGCCGTGAGCCACGCACAGGGGAAACCAAGCTCCAGGTGCAGTTCCGCTGCGGGGATGTGGATGATCGCAATACCTACACGGCCAAGCAGTTGCGCTGGACCGACACCGGGGATTCTCACGACATCATCGCAGTCAGGAGGGCATCATGAACCTGTTCCGCAAAGCACTGATCCGGCGCCGTCTGCAAAAGACCATGCGCCCCGATCCTGAATACCGGGAACGCAGGCTGGCACAGTTCACGCCCGAGAGACGGGCAAGATATCTGGCGAACGTGGCGAAGGCCTTGGACGCATGACCCGCACCAGCCTCACCCCCTACGCTGCATCGATGCGGGATGTAGATCCACAGAACGCCCGCAGAGCAGCACAGCAGGCATACGAGCAATCAGGTGGGGCAATCGTTCTGATCAACCGGGAGTGGCTGACAAGCTGGGTTGATCGCGAGCAGCTTGAAATACTGGCCGAGGTGGCCGGGGTTAAACCTAGAGGAGAATGATGATGGAAACTTACGAAAATCAGGCCCAGACTCAGCACATGCAGTCTAAACCGGACGATAGTGAAAGCACAGAGGCCGCCCGCTCAGCTAGCTACTATGAAACGACTGCCGAAGCCGATAGCGGGCGAATACAAAACCTAAGCATTCGCGTCGGCAAAGTGCTGGAATTGGCTTTTAGCCTTCAGGGCCGTTCAGCTTTTTTAGCCGAGCGCCTTCTTGGTTCGCCAGGTTCGCCATCCGCTCAAAAACATGAGAAGTCAGACACAGGCGGGGATGTATGCTTGGCGGACAATAAGCTGTCCGACCTCATTGATACCTTGCTCGATATAGCCCGTACTATGGACCGCCTTGAATCACTCTGACGCAGTGAAGGTATTTGATTTGGGGAAGGGTGAGTGATGGCAAGACCGATGCGAGCAGATGGAACGCCATATCCCCGGAAGTGGCCAGTTGATTGGGGTGTAGTCCGTCGCGTTTTACGACATCGCCAGGAACACGTGAAGATCATCAAGCGCGGCTTTGTCGAGGTCGGACATTACGGCCCGTGGCTGCTTACCGATCAAGGACGAAAGGTGATGCTAGATACATGCCTTCATCCTGATGGGGCGCGGCTTTATGTGAAATTGGGAGCCAAATGATGGCGAAAGCAGGACGCAAGCGTAAGCAGGGCAGGCGCACCGCGTCAGGGCAACTGTCACGGGCTGGCATCCCCAGCTATGACAAGGGCAATGAGCGGGCGCAGGCCATGCAGGCGCTCTACGGACAGGATGGCTGCGATGCCATTGGCCGGGCCTATCGCGCTGGTCTGCTGGGTGAAGGCAACGAGGCAAAGGCGCTGCTCGACTTGGCGCGCGCACTGTCGAACGCTTATTGGGCAACATATGCTAGTGGGAAGATCACATGCTCCATTGGTGACAAGACCGGCGGGGCAGTGGTGGACATTGATGACGCTCGCACCCTGAAGCGCGAGAAGTGGTTGAACGCCTGCCTGGCTCACGTTGGGTCGATGGGAGATCGCTATCGCTTGGCATTCGACCAACTGGTGATCGACATCAATCCAGACTGCGGGCCGCAATGGTTGGACAGGATAATCACAGGAAGGCCGGAGATGGCCGCAGCATCGATTGACCTGCATCGGGCTGTCACCGCATTGAGACAACTCACCACTTGACCAATTGCCCAATTCATGGGATGCGCAGGAAATAGATCGTGGCGTAATGCGCCAACATCACAGGGCTGCCTTCGGGTGGCCCTTTTGCGTTTCAGGAGGTGTGCATGGCTAGTGTTGGCCGCCCCTCCAAATATGATCCGGCCATGTGTGCCAAGGTTATGACTGTCGGTGAAGACGGTGGAACGCTGGCTGAAATGGCCGAAGTTCTCGATATTCACCGCGAGACACTGAACGAATGGATTTCGGCGCACCCTGAATTTTCCGACGCCGTAAAGCGCGCTCAGCAAAAAGCGCAGATTTGGTGGGAGCGTCAGGGTAAGCTCGCAACCTTCGGCGGGACTGAAGGATTCAACGCGACCAGCTTCATCTTCAACATGAAGAACCGCTTCAAGGATGACTGGCGCGACAAGGTTGAAACTGAACACAGCGGCGGCCTGAAGGTCGAGAAAGTGGTTCGGGAAATTGTCCGTCCTCCACATTCCGACGGCTGAGATATTCGTTCCACTGCTGGAACCGGCCCGAGACAAAGTTGCACATGGCGGACGCGGATCGGGCAAGTCGCATTTCTTCGGCGGGCTGCTTGTAGAGGACAGCCTGGCAGAACCGGGCAACAGTGCTGGTGCTGGTCTTCTATCGGTCTGCATCCGCGAAGTGCAAAAGGATCTGGCTCAATCTGCCAAGCGCCTGATTGAAACCAAGCTGATCGACATGGGCTTGGGCGAGGCGGACGGGTTCAAGGTTTACGAGGATTGCGTTTCAACGCCCGGTGATGGTCTGATCATCTTCAAGGGCATGAACAACTACACCGCCGACAGCATCAAGTCGCTGGAGGGGTTCAAGCGGTCATGGTGGGAAGAAGCCCACACCGCCGCGAAGAAGTCGATCAACCTGTTGCGCCCGACAATGCGCGCGCCTGGCTCGCAGATGTGGTGGAGCTACAACCGCAACAAGAAGACTGATCCGGTCGATGTGATGTTCACCGGCGAGGAAAAGCCGACCGGTGCGATTGTGGTCCATGCCAACTGGCGGGACAATCCATGGTTTACCGCTGAGTTGGAGCAAGAACGTCTCGACTGCCTGCGGATGCAGCCGGAGCAGTATGACCATATCTGGGAAGGCGGTTATGTGACCGTGGCAGAAGGGGCCTACTTCGCGCAGCACCTCGCCAAGACCAAGGCTGACGGGCGGATAGGTTTCGTCGCTGAAGACCCGAACCTGATCGTCCGCCTGTTCGCGGATATCGGTGGGACCGGCGCCAAGGCTGACAATTTCGTGTTCTGGTGCGCTCAGTTCGTTGGGTCTGAAATCCGCTGGGTCAATCATTACGAAGTGCAGGGGCAGCCTGTCTCGGCACACCTGGCCTGGATGCGGACGCAGGGATATTCGGCTGACCGGGCATCGATCTGGCTGCCGCATGATGGCGCCACGCACGACAAGGTTATCGACGTTTCATATCAGAGCGCGCTGCGAGACGCTGGCTACAATGTGACGGTGATCCCTAACCAGGGGCGCGGTGCTGCAATGGCCCGTGTTGAAGAAGGGCGCCGCCTGTTCCCGCGCATGAGGTTTGACGAAACCAAGTGCAAGGCCGGCCTGGATGCACTGGGCTGGTATCACGAGAAGAAGGACGAGGCGCGAGGCATTGGCCTTGGCCCGAACCACGACTGGGCAAGCCACAGTGCCGACGCATTTGGGCTTGGCTGCATTGCTTACGAAGAGCCGCGAGAAGCGGTTGTCATCGACTACAGCAGGGTAAGGAGGGGAATCGCATGATCGACGCCCCTGAGCTTCTGACGTTCCTGCAACAGGAAGAATCCCGCGCCACCGACACCGAATTGAATGACGAGCGCAAGACGGCGCTGGAGTTCTACCGCGGTGATCAGTTTGGCGACGAAGTGGATGGCCGGTCCAAGCTGGTGACCCGGGACGTTGCTGAAGTGGTCGATTACATGACCGTATCGGTGATGCGCACCCTGGTCAGCGGCGACCGCCTTGTCGAGTTTGAGCCCCGCCGGCCAGTGATGGTGCAGGCCATGGCTTCCACTGCCATGCAGCCCGTTGAGGGGCAGCAGCAGCCACAGCAGCAGATGAAGGACATCAGCGACGAACTGGCCCAAGAGGCCGGCGATCGCGTCCATTGGAACTTCCTGCGCGAACAGGACGGCTATTCGATCCTGCACGATGGCATCAAGGCCGGGCTGCTGGAAAAGATCGGCGTCTGGAAAAGCTGGGTCGAGCGCAAGACGCGCACTGAGCAGGCCCAATTGAATGCCGACGAGCTGAGCGGGCTTGATGTGGTTTCGGCCACGCCGGTTCCTGAAGCCTATGACGAGATGGGTGCTGCGCTGCATTACGAGATCGATGATCTTGGGCAGCCGGTGCAGATCTATGACGCGGTGATTACCGTTCCCGATGAACCAGAGTTCCGGGACGCGGCGATTCCGAACGAACAGTTCTTCTATTCCCCTGATACGCGGACGCTAGATAAGTCGCCCTATTGCGGGGATTGGTCGCGTCAGTCGATCTATGACCTCTATCTGATGGGCTATCCCGCGGAGGAACTGGAAACACTCTATGGCGACGAGCCAGGCGAAGCCCGCGCCCTGAAAGATGCGCGCGACAGTGATCGTTCATGGACAGAGGAAGACGCCCAGCGCGTTGACTGGAACCGTGTAGTCACCCTGCGCGAGGAATACTGCCGCTGGTTCTGGGAAGGCTCTGTGCAGCTGGTGCGGGTTCACCGCGTCGGCAATACCATCCTGGGCGTTATCCCGGTCAAGATGCAGCCTTACACGCTGTGGTGCCCATTCCCGATGCAACACCGCCTTGTAGGCCATTCGCTGGCAGACAAGGTGCTGGATATCCAAGTGGTGCGCAGCCACATGTTGCGGCAGGCGATGGACAACCTCTATCTGTCCAATGCGCCTCGTGTGTGGATCGACGAGGGCCAGATTGGCCCGACCACGATTGACGACTTGCTGGACGTTGCGCCCGGCGCGATCATCCGGGGCAAGTCCGGTTCTACACCGCCTAAGCCTTGGGATATTCCGTTTGTGGCAGGCAATGCCTTCACCGCGATGGAAATCATGGCGGGCGAGAAGGAAAGCCGCACCGGCATTACCCGCCTGAACCAGGGCCTTGATGCAGACACCCTGAACAAGACCGCGACTGGCACTGCACTGATGCAGGCCAGCGGTCAGCAGATCGAAGAATATGTTGCTCGCAATGCCGCCAATGGCATCGCGGAACTGTTCGAAAAGAAGCTGGCGTTGATGATTGCAGAGATGCCGGCGCATGAATTCAAGATCGATGGCGAGTTCCGCAACATTGACCCGTCGACATGGCCGGAAGACATGAAATTGGGGGTCCGTGTGGGCCTTGGCACTGGCAGCCGGGACAAGCGGCTTCAGTCGGTGATGGTCCTGCGCGATGCCATGGGTTCACTGCGCGAGATGGACCCGCGCATGGTGACGAACGACAACGCCTTCAACGTGTTCAAGCAACTGGTTTCAACCCTCCAGATGGGCAACGCGACCCAGTATTGTGTTGATCCTTCGCAGTTGGGCCCAATGCCTGAGCAGCCCGATCCAAACGCCGCGGCGGAACAGGCAAAGGCTCAGCAGGTCCAGGCCGACATGATGCTGAAGCGTGAGAAGAACACCCTGGATGCCGAGACGAAGCGCGAAAAGAACATCGCGGACGAGCGCCTGGCATGGGAAAAGATGGACCGTGAAACGCAATTGGCGCTGCTCAAGGTCATGAACCAGCGCGATGACACGTTCTCGCCCGGCGGGAGTCTGGCCCAATGACCCATCAAGAGCGCCTGACCCGTGCCACGGCGGCCGAAAACGCCCTGAGAGAGTTTATCCGCCCGGCATTTGAAACGATCGAGCGGGAATACACCGAACGCCTGATCGAATTGGCGGCAGAAAGCCCGTTTGGATGGTTCTGGCGGGCGCCAACACGCTGGCAGATCGCAAAGCTTTCGATCGCCCGCAAGATTGCCCGTGTTGTTCTGGCCCAGATTGAAGCTCTGACACTGGACGCGCAGGCCGCTGAAGCATCAATGGACCGCGCAACCCAGATTGGGAAGATCAGCGACCACAAGCGCCGAATATTGGGCCTGTGAGAGGTTTTATCGCCGCCTATGAGCGGTTGAAGTTCGCCCAGGACAATCCGCCCAGCGCGGAAGACCTGAAGAAGATCGAAAACGAGCGCGTCGAAGAAGAACGAGCGCGAAAGATCAGGCAACTGCGCAAGAGCGTAGCCTGACCAGATACCCGCAAGGGTTGTGCAAGCCGTCCATTCCGGGCGGCTTTTTTGTTGGAGAGCGAGAGTGGTACATCTCGAAGGAGAAGCCGCTGTTGCCGGGGCCGAGGTCGATACGACCGCCACGGACAATGGCGATGTGTCGACGCAGGCCGATCAACTGGAGGCGGCAGAAAACAACCTCTATCCCGACGACAAGCCCGAACCCGAACTGCCCCAGGCAAAGGAAGAGGGCGAATCCGAGGATCAGGAGGAAGATCAGGACGAAGACGACGAGGAAGATGATTCCGAACCGTCTGTAGTTCCTGCCAGCCTTACTGCCGAGGAACGCGAGAAGTTCAAGCAACTCCCCCAGGATGCGCAAGACTTCGTGGCCTCGACAATCAAGCGCCGAGAAGAGGCGGCACAGCAGGGCGTGGCTAAGGCTGTTGAAACACAACGGCAGGCAGAGCGCCAGGCAGCCGATCAAGTGGCCGAGACGAAGCAGGTTCATGCGAAGCAACTTGCCGCGGTGGTGAGTGTCTTTGCCCCTCAACCTCCCCCCAAGGAACTGCTCCACACTGACCCCAACAGGTATCATTTCCTGAAGGCGGCACATGAAGAGCAAGCCAAGGATTACGGGGAACTGATCAGCCAGATCCAGGGCATCCAGGGCGAGGCCGATCAGCACAGCCAGCAGCAGCATCAGGAATGGGTTCAGCAACGGGCCCAGACACTGATGGCCGATCCTGATTTCGCGCAGGCGGAAGACAAGGAAACCTTCGTGTCGTCGATCATCGACTTCGGCGTGAAGGAACTCGGATATGTGGCGGATGGTCTGGTCAAGAATGCGGAAGCGCAGGACCTGATCAATATCCGCCGCGCAATGCGCTGGAAGGAAAAAGCCGACAAGTGGGACACCCACCGCAAGAAGCGCAACCAACGGCCTCGTGAGGCTCAGGGACGCTTTGTGGGTGCTGCACCGGCAGGGGGCAGGGCGCCAGTAAGCCAGCAGCGGTCAAGCGACCCTCTCAAGAGCCTTTACCCGAACGATTAACCCCTAGGAGGCCATCATGGCAACTATCGGCAATTCGTTCCCGTCGCTCATCGACCACTTCCGGTCTGTTGATGCGAGCGGGAACTACATCCCCGTCATCGAAGCGCTGACGGTTCTCAACCCCGTAATGCAGGACGCCTATGTCTTCGAAGCCAACCAGGGCTTCAAGAACACCAGCGTCATCCGTACCGGTCTTCCGACCCCGACTTGGGGCAAGCTCTATCAGGGTATTCCCCAGAGCAAGTCCACCAAACAACAGGTCGAAGACAGCAGCGGTTTCGTGGAAAGCCTTTCCACGGTCGACACTCGCCTGCTGAACTACAAGAAGAACCCGGCCCAGGCCCGTGCTGATGAAGCGGCTGCGCACATCGAAGGCATGTCCCAGGACGTGCAGACCAACTTCTTCTACAGCGATACGGCTTCGACGCCTGAGCGGTTCAAGGGTATGGCTGCACGTTACGACACGCTGGCAAATACCCAGGTCGTAAACGGCGGCGGCAGCGGTTCCGATAACACCTCCATCTGGATGGTGACATGGGGCCGCGGCAAGACTGGCCTGTTCTATCCTGAAAACTCCAAGGCGGGAATCATCCGCGAGGACAAGGGCGAGCAGCGCACGACCGACGCCAGCGGCAATCCCTACTATGTGAAGGAAGAATACTTCCGTCAGGATATTGGGGTCATGGTCGGCGACTGGCGCTACAACACCCGCATTGCGAACATCGATGTTTCCGACCTTCTGGCCGGCAGTGTCGATATCTACGCACTGCTGCGCCGGGCCCTCTACAAGATGGAAGGCCGCGTCGCATCCGCCAAGGGCGCTCAGTCGAAGATGCCAAACCCGTTCCTGGGTGGTGGCAAGACGGTGATCTACGCCAACTCGACCGTCATGGAAGCGTTGGACAAGCAGACCACCAACGACACCAAGCTGGAACTGCGGCCGGACGATCTCGAAGGCAAGGAAGTCCTGAAATATCGGGGCTTTGCGATCCGCGAGACCGACGCAATCCTGAACACCGAAGCCGCGCTGACCTGATCGGCCAGGCAAGGAGATAATACCATGATCATGGACGCCACTGGCCAGTTCAGCAATGCACAGGCCATCACCGCTTCGGCGGCTTCCACGAACCTGATCGACCTTGGGGCTGGCTCTCGCGCAGGCGGGACCGGCAACAAGGGCGCAGGTCGCGGGACGCCGATTCCCCTGACGATCAATGTGGTGGAAGCATTCGCCACGCTGACGTCGCTCGCCATCTCGGTGCAGACCGACGACAACGCCGCCTTTTCGTCCGCCAAGACCGTTTGGACTTCGCCAGCCTATACCCTGGCGGAGCTGAATCTGGCTCTTACGGGCGATCAGACGCTGTTGCCTGACAGCCTGCCGATCTCGGTCGAAGAGCGCTACGTGCGCCTCTACTACACCGTGGGCGGTAGCAATGCGACCACTGGCAAGATCACGGCAGGCGTCGTTGGCGCCCGCCAGAACGCCTGAGGAGGATTGAGCGATGACTGACAAGCCCAACACCGACGCGGCTCCGAAGGCTGAGGCCAAGGATACCGCTGCCAAGCCCGCCACCAAGGCCAAGGCTGAAACCAAGGGGGGCGAGATGAAGCATTACGTTTCGACCTCTGACACCTACATCAACGGCAAGATCGTCCCAGCGAATAATCCGTTCGTTACCGATCGCGCCAAGGGTGCTGATTGGGAGGAAGTCACTCCCGAGGATGCTGCTGCCATCGAAGCATCGACGAACCTCATCCCTTCGGATGAATCGTTCGACGCCGCGAGCAAGGAAGCGGTTGAAGCATTCTGCCTGATCAAGGGCGTCGATCTTCGCGGTCTGAAGACCAAGGAAGATTACATCGCTGCCGCCAAGGCAGTGAACGAACCGACACTCTGAACGGCGAGGGGCGGGCTTTCGGGTCCGCCCTTCCACTTTGCGGGAGACAGTGAATGGTAGCCATCCTGATCCCGGCGAACATTGCGTTCGACAATTACGATGGTCTGTTGGCGGCGGTGCATTCGCATCTGGACCGCGACGATCTGGCGGCTGATTTCCCGACCTTCGTGGGTCTGGCTGAAGCCATGATGCAGCGCGAACTGGCGCTGAACGATTTTGAGACTTCGGCCACTGTGTCGATCATTGACGGGGTTGGGGCATTGCCTGGCAACTTCCGCACGATCCGCAAGGTTGAAGTCGACGGCATTCCTTTGGCGCAATTCGGTGTCTCCGAACTGGCTGAGCCCGGCTATCGCATTGAAACCGGGTTGATCCATGTGACGCCCGCGCCGATCGATGAAACCACGGCGACGATCCTGTATGTCGCGCGGTTCTCCAGCCTATCGGAAAGCAATCCGACCAATTCCCTGCTTGATGAGCATCCCGACATCTATTTCTATGGCTGCCTGAGCTTTGCGGAGGCCCACCTGGGGCATCCCCTGGCAGCGCAGCAGTATATGGCGATGTTCATGGCCACGATCGGCCAGGTCAGCGCCTATACCAATGCCCGCAAGTGGGCGACTTCACCGCGGCCTCGCCTTCCTGAGATGCGCGTGTGAAACTCGCTCTCGCGCTTCCGGCCTTCCTGCCTGACATGGACGATGGGGCGGGGCTGGATGTATGTGACAACGCCTATCCGAAAGCGGACGGTTACGGACCAGTGATGGGTGCGGTGGACTTTTCCAGCGCGCTGCCAGCTACATTTGCAGGCGGGGCATCATTCGTTGACTACACCGGGACTTCGCATCTGGTGGCAGGCACGACCAACGGACTTGAACTGTTTGACGCCGGGACATGGGACAATCTGCTGACCGGGCTTTCCGTAACCCAATGGCGCTTCACCCAGTTCGGGGATTACGGCATTGCGGTGAACGGGATCAGCACGAAAGTGATTGACCTGCAGGCCAGCACCGCCGCGACCCTCACTGGCGCGCCGGCAGGACAGTTCACGGGGCTGGTCGGGGATTACCTGATCATTGCTAATGTGGGCGCTGACGAGAAGAATTACGTTTATAATTCAGGCTTTAACGACCACACCGTTTGGACCGTGGGAGAACAGGGCTCCGGGTTTCAACCCATGCTTACCGGCGGTGAGATCATGGGATTTGCGGGCGGCGAGTTCGGGGTGATCCTGCAACGCACTCGTCTGGTTCGGATGAGCCTGACAGGCGAGGATAAGACCCCTTTCGCCTATGACGAAATCACGCCCAATGTCGGGTGCGTGTCGAAAGCCAGTGTTGCTCAATATGGCCGGTGGGTGTTTTTCCTGTCGGACAGCGGGTTCATGGCTCTGGTGGATGGACAAGAGCCTATCCCTATCGGGCAGGATCAGGTCGATGAATGGTTCGCGCGCCGGGTCAGTCAGGAGGAATACGAGCGCCTGTGGACGGCAATCGATCCGGCCAACAATCTGGTGATCTGGGCGGTTCCAGGGAACCCCGGCCTGCTGCTGAAATATCACTTCGAGCGCAAGCGGTGGTCCACCTCGACGTTGCGGTTCGATGCCATGTTCTTTGGTCTGGCTGCTCCCACGACGCTCGAAGAACTGGCTGTAACCTATACGAATATCGATACGATTCCGTATTCGCTGGATGATGATCGTTTTCGGGGCGGCTTGAAGCTGTTTCTTGTGACCGACCGCATTGTGCAGACGCTGACAGGTCCATCCTTGGGCGCCACATTCGGCTTCGGCTTTGGCGAGTATGGCAATGGGGCGGTTTCGCGGCTGACGGCGATCAGGCCGATCACCGATGGATTGAGCGGGCAGATGATCACCGTCGATTGCCGCCAGCGCATCGGTGATGCTGGTGTTGTCCGCAATACGGCTAGCCTTCGTGCCAGCGGCTTGATGCCGATCAGGGCGCGCGGGAAATACATGAAGTTGACCTGGAGCTTCGCGCCGGGCGCAACATGGACATACGCCAAGGGCATGGAATTGCAGCTGGAGCCGGCAGGTGAGCGCTAGGCCAATCCCGCGTACGTCCAATAAGGGAGACTGGCCACGCAGGGTGGCAGATGAACTGTCCAGCCTGGGGCGTAGGGTTTCCGGCCTGGAGGCAAGCACTACCCCGGCGACAGGGGCTTACACAGCGACTGCGGACGATAATCTTATCCTTGCCGACGCAGCGGGCGGAGCCTTCACGGTGACACTGCCGCTTGCGGGTGACGCGTCGCGGATCACGGTCAAGAAAGTGGACGCCTCCGCCAATAACGTCACGGTCGATGGGAGCGGATCCGAAACCATTGATGGGGCGGCGAACAAGGCGCTGACGGCGCAGTGGCAAACCCTGTCGCTGCAATCCGATGGCACGGCCTGGTTCGTGATCTGACAATGGAAGTCTGGCCGGTCCCACTGACGGACGCGGCGCGAAGTGATCTGAATGAAGCGATCGAGCGCTGCGGGCACAGTTGGCCACAAGTTGAGCAATGGCTTGCTGAAGGCGCGGCCTGCATCTGGCGGATAGCCGATCGGGCGCATGTTCTGACGTTGGGCAATACGGACAATGAAATCGAAGTTCTGGCAACTGGCCCTGATGGGTGCCGGGCCGGCGAGTGCATCGGGCCATGGGAAGCGGCCATGCGGTCATTTCCGGCCCACAGGGGCATGACACTGAGAATTGAAGCCCGTCGGGGCTGGAAACGCCTTTTGCCGCACTGGCGGGCACAGGAACTGGAAAACGGCATGGTTTTGCTGAAATCGGAGATCGACTGATGGGATCGAAAAAATCAGAATCCTCGTCAAAGCCGATTTATTCCTCGCAAATCGAGGGAGCGGCCAAGACGCTGGGGAATGTCTACAATCAGCAGGCGCCCCGCATTCAGGGCATCTCGAATACGGTCGAAGGCCTGCTTCCGGGCATGATTGACCGCTATACGAACGGCTCTGAAACCTCCAACATCGCCAAGAACTACTCCAGCGGGATTATGGCGGGGCAGGGTGCGATCAGCTATAATGGCGATTCCAACCTCAACAACATCATCAATGCGCAGAGCTATTACACGCCAAACAGCCATCTGAGCGACGTTCTGGGCACGGAAAGCACTTACAAGCCCTCGTCATACTTCCAGACGCTGATGAGCGGCGATGCAAACCAGAATGCGTCCCTTGATGCGATGGTGGGCCTGACCCGCAACAACATCTATGACACGATGGCTGCGCGCGGCGGCACTCGGGGCCTCACCGGTGGTTCGCATCTGGCGGATATCGTCGGGCGCGGCATGGCGGATGCTGAAACAGGCCTGCGCTATCAGGACTACACCTATCAGACCGGTCGCATGGACGACGCTGCCAAGCTCGAAACCGGGCGGATGGACACGGCGGATCAGTCGTTGGCGGCTCGTCAGGATGCAGCAGCACAGTTTGAATCCGGTCGTTCCGACAGCGCCAATCAGTTCACGCGCGGACAGGCGGCAACAGCAGCAGAGGCAGAGGCAGCCCGCAAACTGGATGCCCAGAAAGCCGCGGCTGATCAGAAGGCCCAGGCAGCGGCCCTTGCAGCACAATTGGCCAGTCTGGAAAATCAGCAAGCAGGCACGATCCTTGACACGGCAACAGTTGCGGCCGGAATGCCTCTTGATGCGGCATCGCAGTATGCCGGTGGGGTTTCGGGTATTCTGGGCCCCTATGCCACGAATACGACCAAGGAGAGCGGCGGCTTCCTGGGTGGCTTGCTCGGGACATTGGGCGGCGCTGCCATTGGCAAATGGAGCGATGCGCGCCTGAAGCGCGATATTCAGCGGGTTGGCCAGACCGACGCAGGGTTGCCAATCTATACCTACCGCTATGCAGGCCAAGACGATGTCCAGATGGGCGTCATGGCTCAGGATGTGGCGTGGATGCAGCCTGAAGCGCTGGGCGCATCAGTGGCCGGCTATGCCACTGTCCATTACGGGGAGATTCGCTGATGGCTGTCGGGTTCAACCCCAAGCGGGCGGGCATGTTTGCATCAATGATGCCGGGCGCGGGCGAGGCCGGTAAGGCTCAGCAATCCGCCGTGCCGGCGATCGAGCAGCCCGTGCAGCCAGCAGAGACGGGCTATAAGCCTCCTTCCATGCTTCAGGACATTGGCGGCAAGGTCGCGGATTACATCGCCTCCTATTACGGCGCCGCGCCGGTTTACGAACCCACGATGGCCGCGCGGCAGCAGGAAGATTTCAAGATGCGCTTGGCGGATGCCCAGCGTAAGGGTGAGATCGACAAGTGGAAAGAGCAAGAGCGGTTCAAGCGGGAAAATCCTGAGCCTGCGCAGCCCACTGAGATCGAAAGGCTGATGACTGCCGCTGGCATCGATGTGAAGTCGCCTCAAGGGCAGGAAATGCTCAGCAAGGCCGTCCAGAATAAGGTTGATCCCCCTGTTTGGCGCCAAGGCGCTGATCTGCAGTGGTATCGCGTGGACACACCACAGCAGAACCGCCCGGCTCTCGGCTCGGTCGTGGATGATCCTTTCGGTGATGGTGGTGGCGGTGGCGGAGCCCCAACTATGGGTGCTTATGGCCCCCAGACAACTGCATGGCAGGGCCCGGCAAGTGGGCCTACGCCTCAGGAAATTGCCAGCATCCGGCAGAGTCTGATCAACACATTCGGGCCACAGCAGGGCGAGCAGAAGTTCGCCGCTTGGAAGGCGCGTAATCTTGGGGGTGGCAACTGATGGCTGGTGAACGCCGCGCCAAGGATGGCGTAATCTATGAACGCACCGCCGATGGGCGCTGGCAGGTCGTTGGCTACGAAAATGCACAACCCGCTGGCCCACCCGCGAACCCGACGTTCGATCTTGAGCGCCCGAAGGTCCAGACTGATATTCAGGCAACCCAGACCAACACGCAGGGCCAGGTTCTCGACAATCAGGTCACCCAGGCAACACTGCCGTACACAGTGAAAAAAGCGCAGGGGGAGGGCTCCACCGCGGGCCTCCCGCCCGGCTACATGTGGAACACCGACGGGTCGGCCGCCGTACCTATCCCCGGCTATCAAGGTCCACTGGACGCCAGCGGCGGCATGAGTGAGGCTGCGCGCGGGAAGCTGACCAACCTTACGGCGCTTGAGGCCCAGATCAAGCGCGTCGAAGATCTGTTCCAAAAGGGTCCAGGGTCCACCAGTGGCATCTGGAGCCTTGAAGACTACTTTCCGACCGGCGAAAATCAGGCATTCAATAGTGCAGCTGCCGGCTTGGGTGAATTGGGTCGCGCAGCTTTCCGCATTGAAGGTTCAGGCGACCAGAACGCCGCGGAACTTCAGCAGTTCATTGATGCCAATAAGCCAAGCGCTTCAGATAACGATGCGGCTATTCGGGAAAAGCTGCGCAACTTGAAAGAGCGCGCGCGCATCACCCGCGAAGCTTTGGCTCAGCCCAATGCGATGACGCAATCGCGCGCCATCCCGCAGGATAACACCGGAGCGGCGGCATTCGGCGCCGAAAGTACGAGAGTCCCCATCCCACCGGAGATGCAGGCCGAAAACCTTGCCTGGTGGTCGCAGAACTTCAACAATCTCGATCCTGATGCCTATGCGGCCTTCCGCACCGGGCTTGATCAGAAGTATGGCTTGCCGGCAAACACTGAAGCCTATCGCTCGTGGGCCACAGAAGCCCAGAAGGCGATGCAGAGCGGGACCACGATTAACCCCCTGATCACCGGCCCTGAGCGCGAGATGGGGGATGTTGAGTGGCTGCGGAACAGCGCTATTTCCAACCCCGTAGGGGCAGGCATTGCTGGCTTTACTGACAGTATGTCTATGGGTGGTGTGAAAGCCCTGACAGGGGATCAGTTCGCAGCCCTGGAGGAGGATAACCCTTGGTCAACTCTAGGCGGGCAGATGGCAGGCACGATGCTAGGCACATCGGCCATCGGCAAGGTTGGGCGTGGGATTGTCGAACGGGCCCCATTCGCAGCGGCAAAAAACATTCTAGGCGGCGGGGCCAAGGCGCAATTCGGGCGCAATCTAGCGGCCGATACGGCCTATAGCGCTGGGTATGGCGCAGTAACTGAAGGCGACCCCATAACTAGCGGTGTTGAAGGGGCTATTGGTTCAGTTGGAGGCCAATTCGTTGGCAAAGCATTGGGTAAAGCTGTTGAGGGCGCGGCAATCAGCCCGGCTGCTCAAGCTTTAAAAGAGCGGGGAATAGCTTTGACGGGCGGTCGCGTTCTCGGACCCATGGCCAGCAGAATTGAAGATAAGCTGGCCTCCGCTCCTATCATTGGGGACATGATCCAGCGCCGGCAGTCTGATGCTTTTGCCGACTTCAACCGTGCGGCCTTTGATGAAGCCGGGGCCCCAATCGGGTTCAAGCCATCTGCCATTGGTAGTGAAGGCGTGGACCAGCTCGGCGGGGCGGTGAGCGATGCTTACACAAACACCCTTGCAGGTGTGAGTACTCCTTTCGACGCGCAATTTGCTGCTGATATCGACGCTGCTGTTGCCAAGGGGATGGCGCTGCCGGCGGATCGGCGGAAAGACCTTGGCAACATTCTCAAGGCTCGCGTTCAGCCCATGACCGATGCTGGGGCTATGACTGGAAATAGCTACCAGCAAGCAATGCGCGCGCTCAAGGCGACTCGCAAAAACCCGCCAGAGAGATTCCAGGGTTACGAAGACGATTATAGGCAGGCCGTCACTGCTGGAATGGACGCCCTTACCGACCAATTGAAGCGCGCTGGCGGCGAAGATGTAGTCAAAGGACTAGACGCTGCAAACTTGGCGAACAAGCAATTCAAGATCATAGAAGATGCTTCGCTGGACCGCGCCAAGATCGGCACCCAGGCTGGCGAGGCGGAAGTGTTCGTTCCGAGCCAGTTGATTGCCGCCGCCCGCGCTTCGGAAAAGAAGTACGGCGGAAGCGCAATGAAGGAGTTGGGCTTGCAGGGGCAGGAAATCCTGCCGTCCACCGTTCCCAACAGCGGGACCGTTGACCGACTTGCTGTAAATGCCATCGGAGCCGGGCTTCTGGGCGGCGGGGCTGTTGGCGCCGACTATGCGCTCGACACTGAAATGTCGCCTTATGCGGCTGCGGTGGCGGCTCTGTTGGCCGCGGGTGGGACGCGGGGCGGACAGAAGTTCATTACTGCCGGGCTATCATCTCGCAATAATGCCGCGAAGCGCGTGGGTCGTGCCATCAGTGACCGGTCGCGCCTGTTTGGCTCGGCAGGGGTGCCGCTAGTGGTGGGGGCGGGGGACCGGGGTCCATAGGGTCCGGACCAGTAATCATGAGGTATGTAATACCCCATCCTGCGATGAAGAAAACCAACGCCGCGGTCCACATTGTGCGTTTCGCGTATTTCTCGATCTTCTCGTATCGTTCTACTTGATCCGGGGATTTCGTTTTTTTGTAAGCTGCCCAGCGCTCAACGATAAGCGCCCAGATACTGACGATCACCGATTTCCAGAAGATAATCCATCCAAGGCTCATGCGGGGCCACCTACCACATTTCCAACAGCCGTCCAACAGGGCGGCTTTTCTCGTTTCAGGAGGCGCGTATCTCCATTCTCGACTGGTCGGCAACGGCTAACAACAACACCACGATCGGCGCGATCGATATCGGGGAAGGCTGCTCACCGGGCAATCTGAACAATGCCGACCGGGAATTGATGGCGCAAATCCGTGACTTCTTCGAGGACGGCACCTGCAACCTCAGTCTGGTCGACAGCCTGGGCAATGTGGCCACCATGGGCAGCGGCAATGTCGCGCGGTTCTGGCGTACCGGCAATTTAGTGCATGTTTCTGGCACAGTCAGCTGGTCCGCCACAACCGCGCTTCAGGCATCTTCGCGGATCAAGCTGACGGGCCTGCCGTATGCCGCGCGCAACGTCACCGGCTACCGCTCGGTCGCAATCATTGGCCCATCAATCGCAGGCAGCCTGCTGATCGAACGCGAGGAAGTGGCATTCTATCTCGATGCCAACAGTGACTTCCTGTGGGGCACGAAGATGCTGGCGAACAACACGGCGGGCAACCTGGTCAAGACCGATATCGGCCCGGGCGGCACGATCTACGGCATCTCGCTGACCTATATCTGCGATTACTACTGAGGGGCCGGCCATGTTCCATTATTTTGAAGTTGTGACCAATCAGAAGGGCGACGGCCTGGTTGGTTGGCAAGTGGAATGCGTCCGGCTTTCCGATGGTACGACGGTTCAGCCGATCTATGCGGATGAGAACCAGACGCCGATCTCGACTGTGTCAGGCATCGCCAATCGCGCGGTGACGGATGAAGTCGGCAACTATGACTTTTTCGTGGTCGATGGCACCTACAGCCTGCGGATTTACGACGATAACGGCATCTTCCAGCGCGCGATCCGCTACGTTTCCATGTGGGGCGCAGCATCGGAAGAAATCCAGCAGGCGGTTGTCGATGCCCAGACTGCGGCGTCCCTTGCTGAAAGCTATGCCTTCGCTACACCATATGAGGGCTGGACTGAACTTGCGGCAGTAACCGGGGCCCCGGGGGATTGGGCTACCGTTCCTTCGGATGCTGGCACCCATACTGACCCACACACTTCGGCCACTGTCCCCAATGCGGGGCTGTTCAAGTGGTCGACTGGCCCCAATGGATGGGAGTTCATTGCCGACACCGACGCCGCGCTGGCCAAGGGTCACAAGGAAGAGGCTCAGGCAGCCGCACAAGAAGCCGGTGGGTATGCAGCAGAAGCGCAGGCCGCTGCCGAAATCGCCACGGCAGGGCAATATATCTATGCCACTTACACCGCTGCTGACGATGATGTTGCAAACATCCCGGAAAGCCAGGTCGTGGTTGTGCTGGTGGACGAAACCCACAGTAACATCCGCGCTGTCTATGAAAAGACGAGCGGCGCGCTGGTCTATGTTGGCCCGTTCGGCAGCACCTTCACCGGCGGGACGCTGACTTCAACGCTGACGACAATGGCGTCAGGGTCTGGGGCTGCTGGCCTGAATATCCAGCCTGGGACCGCTCCGACCTCGCCGGTCAATGGCGACATGTGGGTTACTGGTGCCGCGCCATTCCTTCGCGTTGGGGGTGTAACCCGGCAACTGGCAACGCTGGACGGTAATCTGGCGGCAATTGCCGGGCTATCCTCTTCGGCAAACAAGCTGTCATATTTCACGGGTTCGGGAACAGCTGCGCTAACCGATCTGAGCGCCTTTGGTCGCAGCCTGATCGATGATGCGGATGCATCTACTGCGCGAACAACTCTTGGCCTGGCTATCGGCACCAATGTTCAGGCCTATGACGCTGATCTGGCTGCAATTGCCGGGCTTACATCTGCCGCCAACAAATTGCCGTATTTCACCGGCTCGGGCACCGCGGCTGTCACTGACCTTTCAGCCTTTGCGCGCACCATTCTGGACGATGCAGACGGGGCGGCGGTAAGGGTAACGATCGGCGCCGTTTCATCGACCGGCGGCACAGCGTCCGATCTGACGATTACTGGTTACACTGAAACCGCTCCCGCTGCGACCACGGGAGCCGCCCTTTCGCCCAATCTGGCCAATGGCACCCAATTTCGGCTGATCACGAACGGCAATGCGACAATCACGCTGCCGACGCCTGCAACGGGCAAAAGCTTTGTCATCACGGTGGATTATGGCGGTGCGCACACGCTGTCATGGGCAGGCGGCGCGCGTCGATGGGTTGGCGGCTCGGCCCCGACCCCAACCAGCGTTAACGGCAAGCGCGACAAATTCGTGTTCGAATGCGTCGATGGAACCTCTTGGGATGCAGCCCAAGCGATGGCCAATCTCTGATGTTCGGCGCGCGCAAGCTGTTGATGACGGGCGGGCCGCTCGAACTGGTCGGATACTCCAACAGCACGACCAACGGCCAACAAACCACTGTGGTGGTTCCCGCTGTCTCTGGTGTGAGGGCGGGAGACTTACTGGTCGCGGTGATGGGTGACCATACATCCACGACATGGACCGGAGACACGGGATGGTCTGAGATCCTGGAGGATGCTTCAGGCGGTAACTCGGTCAGATTGGCGACAAAGATTGCGACAGCATCAGAGCCGGGCTCCTATACATTCACTACTCTGTCTTCAGTCAGTGTTGGGGCTGCTCAAATCCTTGCGTTTCGTCGCGCGGCTTATGACTCTGTGGGGGCAATCGCCAGGGCGAATGGTAATGCAGCGATCGCTGCACCAGCGATTACCGCACCCGCCGGAATCCTTATTGCGGCATTTTACGGTCAAACTTCCAGCGGCATACCCACGTTTACTACCCCATCTGGAATGACCGCGACAACGCCCGCAACTAATGACCCGGGCACGGGGGTCCGTAGCGCCATGCAGTGCTTTTACGAAGAAATTCAGGCCGGTTCTACCGGAACCAGAACAAGCACCCGCTCTCTCTCAGGCGGGAACGGCGCCGGCTATTTGATCGGAGTTAAGCGAGCATGACAGAACTGGCAAAAGTAGTGGGCAGCGAGATCACTTATCCCGTGACCCGCGCGCAGATGATTGCGGCTGTTGAGGCGGCATCTGACGAAGAGAACTTCGAATACTGCCCACCGCTGAACCTGTCAGAAGTGGAACTACCTCAAGGCTTCGTCACAGTAGAGCCGCGTAACCCCCCGGAGGTTCCGACCGGCAAGATCGCCGAGCGGGATGGAATTGCACAGCAAGGCGGCAAGTGGGGTTGGAACTGGAAACTGGTCGACCTTGCGCCCAGTGTTCCCGAAGCTGTTACGCGGCGCCAGGCCAAGCTGGCACTCCACGCTGGTGGGCTGCTGGCGGAGGCTGAAAGCAAGATCGCGCTGCTGCCTTTGGATGCTCAGATCGAATGGGCGGACGCAGCAGAGTTTCGCCGGGACCACCCGCTGATTGCCGCAATAGGCACGGCGCTGGGCCTGACTGACGCGCAGATCGATGCGCTGTTTATCTCGGCGAACGCAATCTGAGAACCGACCGACAATTGCAAAACACGAGGGCCTTCCGGGGCCCTTTTTTACGTCCAGAGAAGGGGTGAGAAATGGCAATTCGAGCAACGCCGCACGGCCAACGCATCGTGGAGAATGGCGCGGGCATTGATGTGCGCGGAAAGCAGACTGGCAACGCAGTGGTAGTGGCCAACGCCGCGGTATCTTCGGCACTGACTTCACCCGGCCTTTGGCGCGTGGCTGCCACTTCGGAGTGCATTGTCCGGTTCGGGGATAGCTCTCTCACGAACGCCGCTAACGGCGAATATTGGCCTGCGGGGCATGTAGAAATCGTATCCCTCTCGGACGGCGCAAAGATCGCCGTGGACGCCCCATGACATTCCTGCCCCGCATGAATGGCTTCATCGGCCTTGGGGGGCTGGGCGCCGGCGGGCACGGGGCGGGCGCTCCGCCAGGCTACAGCTATCTCTACGACGGTGAAGAGCAAATCTTCGATGGCGATGAGCCGATACTTGAATCTGTGGGCAGCGACAACGGCGAGTAACCGCCGCTCAAAAGTGTGGGAAATACAGTATGGCACGGCTCCAAAATACCCAATCCCTGATCCGCCTGGGGGTTTCTCCCTCACCTGATCGCCAGCGCTTCTGGCTCGGTCGCCCGTTGCGTGTTTCAGGCTTTGGCAATTCCATTGTGCAGGGTGGCGGCAGAAACATCATTGACGCGGCAGTGCGCACATCTGGCTTGTTCCAACTAGCGCCCAACTACGGCGTTGGGGGTGAAAACTCCACCCAAATGGTTGCTCGTATGTCCGCCGTGGTGGGCTGCGATATGGTTCTGATCCTTGAAGGTCCGAACGACGCGGGTGCTGGCGCGACAGTGCGCACTCACTTCGACAACTACCGCATAATGATCGAACATTTCCTTGGCCGTGGCATTCTTCCCGCCGTGGTGGCGGCAACGCCGCGGAATGCTTCGCCTGGCATTATTGAGGCCTACCGTTGGGCCGAAATGCTGTTGTGCGCGGAATATGGGATTCCTTTCTACGATCCCTGGATTGAGTTGGTGGAGCCAACCACAGGCGCATGGCTGACTGGTATATCCGATGGTATTCATCCCAACGATGCGGCGAGCGATACGGCTATTGTGGCGCTTCGGTCATTGCTTATCGGCGCGACTTTTACCGAACTATTCGTACCGCGCGCTTCTGTTGCTGATGCATCGGACTATCTGATTTCGGGCGGTAATCAGCTGCTCACCGATAACAGCGGCACAACCCCCAACGTTGCGTTCACGGGATGGACAAAATCAGGGGGAACGCCGCCAACGTATGACGTAATTGATGCGCCTACGGGCCATCGCGGCAAGTTTATCCAGATGACATCAAACTCTGCATCTGGCGGGACACCACTGATCTTCCGGCGCATAACCGGGAAGCATCAGGCGGGTGATGAAATACTGGTTTCGCTTGCCTGCGCGTTCCCCAACTTCGTTTCCGGGGCCACGGCAAGTGTCACGCTTGCAGGCGGCGGCGGTATTTCCGGCGGGCCGGGTGGGGCGGGTGAGCTGACCAAGACCCTGACATATTCCCATGCCCTTGCGCGCTATGTTGGGGTCTTAAAGACCACGACTTCAGATCTGATCGAGCTGCGCGTCTCGCTCGGCAACACTGGCATTGGAAGCATCCTGCAGGTCGGTGAAGTTGAGATCGCCAATCTCACCAAGATGCTTTCACGCTAATCCCCCCACGAAAGGAACCGACATGCGTAAATCAGGAGGCTCAGGAAAGCCAACACAGCCGGACCCGAAACCCAAGCGCAAAGCTGCAGTGACGAAGAAGTCAGGCGGCACCGGCAACACCCGCCCCCCGCCAAATCCGCCGAAGCCGTAAGGTGCCTTTCAGCATGATCTACGTCGCGCTGCTGATGGGGGCCTTGCTGGCCTCTCTCGTCGCCGGCCGCAATGACAGAGGCCCGGCCATTGTGTCGGGCCTCGCCATATTGGGCGGATGGCTGCTGTTCGTGTCGTCATGGACCAGGTTCGCGCCTGCCCACGTTTTCACCTGGCTGAGCTATTCCGACATCTGGGCAATGACCGATCTGGCGGTTGCCGCGGTGATCGGGGTTGTCGCCCGCGATCGCTGGTGGGGCAAGGCGCTGTGGAGCCTGATCTTCGCACAAGTCTGCCTGCATGTGGCGCACCAGTATCTGGGGCTGAATTTCGCCTCTTACAGCATGTTTTTAGACGCCCTGTTCCTGGGGCAATTGGCAGTATTCTATATGCTGGGTGGAGGGGCAATTGTCGATTTTCTGTCTCATGGCCATGTCGATGGCGACCATGTTTTTCGTGCGGCTCAAGCAGCACCGTCAGAAAAAGAACGGTCGTAAGTAGTGGAAGCCTGGATCGCCCAATTCATCCCCTCGGAGGGCGTCCAATCATGGGTGCGCTGGATGGCCGTAATGGTGGCGCTCCTTTTGGGTTTCTGGAAAGCCTTGCCGTCTGTGCTGGATGCTTTCGAGCGCCGCCAGTCCGGCATTGAGGTTCGGACAGAAGCACTGCTCGACGCCCAAGCCAAGCGATTTGAAGCGCAGTTGGCGCAGGCTGATGCCCGCCATGACGAGTGCATGGAAGGGCAGAAAGAGCTTCGCGTGGAGATGGCCCAGATCCGCCGGGAAAATGCCGATCTGTGGGGCACGATTCACGCCATGCGCCAAGGTGCGCAGAGTGTCGAAACAGTCGTGGCCAAGACGATCAAGGACGCGCGGGAAGCGCCTTAGGACGAAGGGTAGGAACATGACCACCGCTGACAGAATAGTCAAAGTTCTGCGCCCTGAAGCGCCGGGCCAGCAATTCATGGCGGATGAAGTCCCGCTGATCAATCAACTGGCGGTGATGTGGGATTTGCGGGCGGGGCGGGCACCTGCAGTAAAGCTGCGCAGGATCCACAACCCTGAAGCCTTCTTCGCCGCGGTGCGCAAACTGACCGGGCCACTGGACAACACCCAGGTCGAAACGATCAATGACCTGCTGAGCGCCGCGGCACACTGGCCGCTTGGCTGGCTCGCCTATGGTTTCGCTACGGCATGGCATGAAGCGCTGCTCAAGCCGATCGAGGAATGGGGGCGCGGGAAGGGGAGGCCTTACGCCAAGCCGGGCAAATACGGGCAGTCTCAGCATGGCCGCGGACTAGTGCAGCTCACATGGGACCGCAATTACGAATGGGCCGACAAGGAACTGGGCCTCAACGGCGCGCTGTTGAAGGATTTCAACCTGGCGCTCAAACCTGAATACGCCACCGCCATCTTGGTGCGCGGGATGGAAACGGGCGCGTTCACCGGCAAGGGCCTGTCGGACTACATCAAGTCGGACGCCGGGACACTGGCTGAATTTACCGCGGCGCGCAGGATCATCAATGGCACGGACAAGGCGGCGCTGATCGCAGGCCATGCCGAGAAGTTCCGCGCCGCTCTGGTGGCAGGAGGCTGGGCATGAGCATTCTCGAAGCCCTCAAGGGCATTGGCGGCACCTATGAGGTCCAGCGCGTTCTGGGGGCCTCTGGAACGCTTGTCTACGTCGTGGCCGCGCCCGCGTTCATGGCTATTGGCGTGATCCAGGACGTATCACTGACCGAATTCTCGCTGGCATTCCCCGCGGGCCTTGCTGCCTGCATCGGCGCAACAGCCGGCGCCATCGCACTGAAGGACCGTAACGTCGCCAAGTCCAAGGCGATCGAGGCGGAAGGAGAGGTGAAATGAGCGGTCGAATTGGCAAAGTTCGCATGAAGGCCACGGGCTTCGAGTTCCGCGTTATCTCTGGGCCACCGGAACCTGAAAACGACGCGGGCGCCAAACTGATGGAATTTTCACGCGCTATCAGTGCGGATCCTGAGCTTATGGGCTGTATGGTTATTGGCCTGACCCGGGACGGATACCGTATCGGCCTCCATTGGGATGATGAGCACTCCTCCATCCCGCGATCACTCTTCCCTTCATATGTGGCTGAAATCCTCCGCCGGGAATTGCTGACCGGCCCTGAGGCAGAATCTGTGTTCGACAGCAAATTTGAATGGGTGGAATGAAATGATCTTCGCATGGATCACAGCAAAGCTGCTGGGCATGGGCGTAGGTGAGAATGTCGCCAAGAAAGCCGCGCCCTATGTGTTCAGCTTTGGCGTCTGCCTCGTGCTTGTAGGCCTAGCGCTTCTCTGGCTGCACTTCCACGATCGATCAGTCATCGAAACAGACCGCCTCCAATCCCGCGCCGATGTGGCTGAAACGACGGTCAAAGCCGAACGCGATGCCAATGCCAAGGATGCCGAGCGTCAGACCGCCAATCAGGCCAAGGACGCAGAACTGAGAAAGGCTATCTCCGATGCCGACACTGATGAAATCAATCCTGTTGGGCCTGTGTCCCGGGCTGTTACTGACCGGCTGCGTGAGCGGGCGAACAGAACTGGTGCTGCCACCGATTGAGCGGGCCGAGCCTGTTGCATTCCCTACTGTCCCTGATGGGGAAGCTGTGTGCGATGGTGTGCCGTGCCTGAGTGACCGGGAGAATGCGGAACTGATCGCTGATCTGGCTCAGGCGCTGGATGACGCCAACGCGCGGCTGTTGTGGCTCAGGGATTTTATTCGGAGGGCAGGGGATTGACCTGGGCAGGATATGCCGGTCAACTCGATTAATACTTTGAATTTAATGCCATAAGCGCTGGGCGAACTATCCGGAATTTCCGGATAGTTGCCGGTCTTTCCCGACTGTTGTGGCTGAGGGATTGGATTGGGACGGCGGGGGAGTAGCTGCGGGCCAGTCGCTACTCTGGCTTGCGACTAAACGGTTTATCCATGGTTCCCGCATAGCCCGGATGCATCCTTTTCGGCCACACCCGCTTAGCGTCATTGTCGAAAGCGAAAATGCTCGTCAGTTTTCTCGCTCTCCGCGCTTCTGCTTTCAGCGCCGCCGCAGCGCCAACAAGCTATCATCACCACGGAAAAGAGCAACCCCGGAAGCGCATGATGCCGCCTTACGGTTGGGCATCATCCCTGCGGACAGGGATGTTGGTGCTCTGCGCCTCCGGGTGCTTTGCTGCCGGGAGAAGTTCCCGCTTCTCCCAACGATACCCAACTGAGCTTGCGCTTGATCGGGTGAACCTTTGCCTGCGGAGGCAGCCGACTGAGGGCGGTTCAATCCCTCAGAAGAAGGGTGGGTCCTGTTTGTATCAGAACTGATCGCCCTTCATCAAGCCTATCTAATACAGCCGAATCCGTCAAGCCCACCCTCGCGCACGTTCCCCAAACGTTCTATGCCCGGCACATGTCCAGCAAGCGATTCACTGACACAGGCTCACTGTCACGCTTTGGCTACAACATGTTTGTCCAATGCCTGGATTGCGGGCATCAGGCAGAGCTTCCACCACGCTATCTCGTTACCCATGCAGATAGACCGCACACCCGTAGGCATTTGATGGAATCGCCCCGATCACTCCCCGCGCTGGCCCGGCGATTACGCTGCTCCAGATGCGGAGGAAGGCGGGTTGATTGGGGGCCGAGGAATAGGGATTAGGGTTGTGGAATCGGTAGATTTGGCAATCCTTCGGCGTCTCGGAGATGAAGAACGTCAAGCACCACATGCCCATCGTGGGCCGAAATGCAGCAAATCTCGCCATCAATCACGACCTCAACCAACCAGCGGAAAAAATCCACAGCGCCGCTAACATCGGTGCGGTCGTAAGAAGGTTCCTGCCTACCGAGATAAGCAAGGACTAGTCTCAGGTGATTTGGATCGCACTTGATTTCGATCTTCCGCCTGTCGCCGTCGGCCATCAACGTTCTCCCAATGCGCTGTCTATCATTGCTTGATAGATGACAGTCGTTGTTTCAGGCTCAACGCCTTGCCCAGCATTTAGGGAGGCAGTAATTCCCTCGGTAACCGCAAGATCGCTCGGTTCCCTAATTGCCCAAAGGACGGTGCGGGCTTGGCCTCGGTAGGAAGCCTCCAGAGCAAGCTCAGAAGTGTCTTCCGGGTCATCAATTAGATCAGCCAATTCGTGCCAATTCTTCAAAGCCCTCACAGCACGTTCTAGCGGTGTCATTGATCTTCTCCGGGTGGTGGGGGAAGGGGCATCCAGTGGGTGGGCGGGAACGGTATATCAATGCGCTGTTGATATATTGGCCATATGTAAGCCCCTCGCGCCCAATCAATCCATTGGACTGTTTCCCACGTGTGATCGCAGGTGTTGTGCGTCACACAAACGAGAATAGAGGTTCCGTCTCTCGGGGCCGTCTCGATCGGTTGCCAATTCAAACCCTCCCTCAACTCTGCTGAACCGGAGGGGCGGGTATTCCAGCGGCTGATTGCCTCCCCCTTTCTGGTCGCGCTTATTTGGATATTGCAGGATTTACAGTGAACATGCCACTCAGGGGTGAGGGCAGAAATCACTGTCTTATCTCGGTAAATCCAAACATAAGGCTGCTCGCCACCACAGAACGGGCAAGGCTCCAAACTCGCTTTGTCCGCACTCATTTCATCTGCGTCTTGGGTGGACTGCGAATGGACAGCAACTCTCGCTTTGTTCTCGTTTGAGTCGGGTTCCGTTCCATCAGCAGGTGACGGAAAACTAGGCATTGTCATAGCATCCTATCCTTTACACCGAGAGGGTCGGCGGTTCGAGCCCGTCACCGCCCACCATGGATTTCTGGCACAAATCCTTGCATTTTTCACCGCGTTTGGCAACGGTGATCTTGCTGTTCTGCCCCACGGTGGACAACAAATGGACAGCGCCATAAGCCCGCGCTTCCCGACTCACCGCAAGCCACAAGGTGGACAGCGAACGAGTCGCGTCCTTCAGTCTGTCGGGCCGGTACTTCGCATAGTTCTTAGTGGTGCGCGCCAGATGCCCGGCATGGCCAAGCAATTCGCTGGTCTGCCGCTCAGGCACGGTGTGGTCCGAATAGAGCCATGTCGCGACCGTGTGGCGGATATCCTTTGCCACCGTCTCTGGTGTTAGCCCCAGCGCCGCTCTCATGGTCCGCCAGGCTGTCTTGCGAGACTTGGCAGGTGTTGCCCCATCCACAGCCCAAGCGCGCAGGATGGGCCTCAGGGGGCGAATGGCGGGGATGAACTGATTGCGCTTCTTCGTCAGCGGCGCGTCGGGGTTCTGGGTGTCGATCAAACCATTGCTGTCGTCATATTGGCGTGAGGCATCGAACTTGGCTGCAGCTTCCGGACGGGTGCCCGTGCCGAGCATCAGCGTGAAATAGCGGAGCATGTCGGGGAAGTGACGGCTGTACCAATAGATGCGCCCCAGCTGCTCGATCGACAGCAGGTTATCCCGCGCCGGTGAGCGATAGCGTTCTTCCAGCGCCGGGATCTTTGGCGCCATCGGAACGCGGCGGTTCTTCTCTGCGTGGATGATGGCTGCGCGAATGTCGTCAAGGTTGCGCTGGACGCTTTCGCCTTTCACGCCTTTGGAGCTGTGATTGTAAAGCTGATCGCGCCAAGACACGCTGTATTGGTGTGGGCCCATGCGCCATTCCCGGAACCGCTCGAACAGCGAGGGGGTGAGGTCGGTCACCACGGCGTTAAAGCCTGCCTCGTCCTGTTCCAGGAAGCCGATGAACTGCCGCAGCGAACTGGCGATCTGGTCCGGCTTGACCGCCTTCTTGCCGCGTTCGGTCCAATAGGTCATCATCAGCGGGATAACCCGCGCGTCATGCGCTTCCTGAGGCTGCTTGGCCTGATGCTCGGAATGGTGGGCATCAATGAGCGACTTGGCTTCATCTAGGCATGTCGTGTGAGTGCTGCGATAGACGATCTGTCGAGTACCGGCCTTGTAGTTGGTGATCTGCCAGTTGGTCGACTTGCCGTCGCGGCGCTTGTCGAGCCAGAATTCTCCGACGACGTAGGGGGATTCCGTTCTGGACATAGTTCGTCAACTTCAACCTGGGTTATCAAGCGCAAGCCGCCATATTCGGCCATCTCGCGCAATTGTTCATTTGTGAATTTGGCACCGGTGCCGTTGCGAAGGGCTCTGCGCCATTTCGATGCGATTGAATGTGCCGTCATCCCGCCTCATCCCTTATAGTATCAGCCTCAGAGGCTAGTTGAGCGAGTATGCGGGCATGGCGTTTATAGCCTGCCTTGTGGAGCTTTACGGCCCTGCGCCAGATGCGTTGGGGTTGGGTCATAGTTTCCCCCGTGCGTCGGCTATGGCCATTTTCGCCTGGATCTCGGCAGACATTTCAGCCTTACCCTGGTGCGCGATATAGCCGCCGATGCCTATCATCATGGCCCGTTCGTCTTCCAACAGCAGCGGCTCGATCTTGGCATATAGGCAGGCGAGGTTCTGAACTGCCGCCACTGCCCACATATCGTCTGGGAGCGTCTGGCTGGCCTTCATCATCATACCGATGATCTTGCTTTCATGTGGGGTGAAATCCGTCACAATCCCTCTCCCTGGTTCTGATCCACTGACTGGATGGGTGGGGGTGATTGAGTGGGCGCATCCTGACGGACCGCGCTTTCGCCTTCGGTCGAGCCTGTCGTCTCGCCGCTTCGCGCTTCAATCGCTTGCGCTGGCAGTGAGGCAAAGCAATCATCGCAAAGATAATGAAGTTTCGATGTGAACACGGCTCCCCAATGGAGAGGTTCATCATGACGCTTGGTTTCTCTTTTCCCACATTTTGCGCAAAGGGTATATTGATTGAGAGTGCCCCAAAATTCCCCACGGTTGCAAAACCATGTCGCTCTATCCGCGTCAGGGATCGAAGCCCGAAGGGCCGAGACGGTAGGCTCGGCTTGCGAGAGCCCGTCAGCTTGCTGGACGCCCATATCCTTTCTCATTCCCCACCGCCTTGCCCATGGGGCTGTAGCGCGCGGATGGCGGAGGCGTTGTGGCGGCAGGCTTGGATGTAGCTTTGTAATCCGCCGGCGTTCTCTGCATATCCATCGCAGATCCTTGCCGCCTCTTCCAGCGCCTGTGCGCGGGCTTGTTGGGCGTGACGGGCGAAAAATCGATCGAATGAATCTTCTTCAACGCTGCCAGGAACGCCTTGTCGCGCCATCAATATGGCGACGACTTTTGCTAAATGCGCAGATGCTGCCCTATCCCTCTGAGTAACCCCCAACGCGCCATCTGCAATTTGCTCGGCGGGCTGCTGGGTGAGGGTGGCGCGCATGTCTGCACAAACGGCAATCATCAACTTCCCGTTCGCGCTGCTTGGGTCAAAAGCCCTTGTTTCAGCGCGCGTCTCGTAGCCAAACAAGGGTGCAAGGCGTTCGTATGTTTCGTGGAATTTGGCCGCCAGTTTGTTGCTATCCATGATCGGGTTCCTGTGTTTGGGCGCGGGCTTTGAGGGCGGCGAAAAACGCATCAATCTTGGCGATTTCCTGCTTGTGCCGAGTTGAGCGGTAGCCACTATCAAGCGCGGCTCTGGCCCACCGGAGCATGTCTAGTGCAGCCATCAGTTCATCGTGTCTCGCGCGTTCCTTGGCCTGCGCCTGCATGTAAGCCTCGCGCAGAAACGGTGGCTCGACCTCACCTTGGGCTTCCCGGTTAGTCGGCATGGGGGTTCTCCATGATCTTTGAAGCCGCCCAAACGAATGCATCATCGCGAACATCGTCCAGCGAGGCGGCACCGTGGATCGTGGTTTCTGCGTCCCATTCCCCGCTATCGAGAGTTACGTGGACCGAACCGTCTGCTTCAAAGTGAATGTCCAGGCAGGTGCCAGCTTGGCCGACATGCCAATGCTCGTAAGGGCAATCGCAGTCTGGCGTCGTCCCAAAGTCGATTGGGCACTGCATATCCAGTTCCCGGCGCATCATTTCCCCTCCCGGCCCTGATCGGTGGAGAGGGCGGCGCGCAGTTGTTGAGCGCCGTAAATGTGGATGATTTGCGCGAGGGTTGGCCTCGCGATTGAACCTCGAAGCAAATTCACATGAACGACATTCGGGTCTTTCAGCCCCTCAATCTCCGCCCGTGCTGCCAAGAGGGATTGCTGGCGGTGGGTGGCGAGGACATCCTTAACGACTTGCTCGAAGAAACTGCTGCCCTTGTACACCGTTACTTCTTCGGTCCACTCGCGATGCTCGCCGCTGTAGTCTTCCGACCTTTTCA
>Ga0247803_1000143_pt1 | contig 42936 bp, 43 predicted proteins | sample UWRJL014104B1_FD_180928 | JGI IMG/M metagenome (GOLD analysis project Ga0247803, IMG submission 180928) | Plant litter microbial communities from Arlington Agricultural Research Station in Wisconsin, United States - UWRJ-L014-104B-1 | ecosystem: Environmental > Terrestrial > Plant litter >... | reverse complement strand
TGGCGTCGTTCAGCCACAGGCGGGTGCGGTGCAGGTCGGTGACCGGCTCCTCGCCCAGCGGGATGACGCGGCAGTTGTCGTACCAGCGGTGGTAGTAGCCGGCGACCTCTTCGATGTACCGGGCGATGCGGTGGGGCTCGCGCAGTTCGGCGGCCTGGGCCACCACGCGCGGGTATTCCTGCAGCACGCCCAGCAGCGCCGATTCGCTGTCGTGGGTGAGCAGTTCGGGGGCGAAGGCGCTGCGGTCCACGCCGGAGTCGACGGCGTTGCGGCCGACGGAGCAGGTGCGGGCGTGCGCGTACTGCACGTAGAACACCGGGTTCTCGTTGGTGCGCTTGCCGAGCAGGTCGAGGTCGATGTCCAGCTGTGAGTCGCTCGAGGAACGCACCAGCGAGTAGCGGCCGGCGTCCACGCCCACGGCGTCGACGAGGTCGTCAAGGGTTACGATGGTGCCGGCGCGCTTGGACATCCGCACGGGCTCGCCGCCCTTGAGTAGGTTGACCATCTGGCCGATGAGGATCTGCAGGTTGACGCCGGGCACGTCGCCGAACGCCTCGACCATGGCCATCATGCGGCCGATGTAGCCGTGGTGGTCGGCGCCGAGCATGATCAGGTTCTGGTCGAAGCCGCGCTCACGCTTGTTGAGGTAGTAGCCCAGGTCGCCGGAGATGTAGGCCGGTTCACCGTTGGAGCGGATGATGACGCGGTCGCGGTCATCGCCGAACGTGGTGGTGCGCAGCCAGATGGCGCCATCCGCCTCGAAGATGTGGCCGAGTTCGCGCAGGCGTGCGATGGCGCGTTCGACGGCGCCGGATTCGTGCAGGGAGTCTTCGTGGAAGAAGACGTCGAAGTCGACGCCGAAGCCGTGCAGCTTCTCCTTGATCTCGGTGAACATGAGGTCGACGCCGATGGAGCGGAAGATCTCCTGCTGTTCGTCGCGGGGCAGGGCGGCGATGTCACCGTCGTGGATCTCCACGACCTTGTCGGCGATGTCGCCGATGTATGCTCCGCCGTAGCCGTCTTCGGGGGTGGGCTCGCCGAGGTAGGCGGCCAGCACGCTGCGGGCGAACCGGTCGATCTGCGAACCGTGGTCATTGAAGTAGTACTCGCGCGTCACATCCGCGCCCTCGGCCTTGAGCACTCGGGCGAGGCTGTCGCCCACGGCGGCCCAGCGCACGCCACCCATGTGGATGGGACCGGTGGGGTTGGCCGAGACGAACTCGAGGTTGATCTTGATGCCGTCGTACATGTGGCCGGTGCCGTAGACCGGGCCGGCGTTGACGATGGTCTGGGCCAGGGCGCCGGCGGCGGATGCCTCGAGGCGGATGTTGATGAAGCCGGGGCCGGCGATCTCCACGGAGGCGACCTCTGGCATGGCTTCCAGGCCCGTGGCGAGCTCGGCGGCGACCGCGCGCGGGTTGGTGCCCAGCGGCTTGGCGATCTTCATCGCGACGCTCGAGGCCCAGTCGCCGTGGTCGCGGTTGCGCGGGCGCTCAAGCGACATGTCGGCCACGCTCAGGCCGAGGTCGGCGATCTCCGCGCCCTCGCCACGTCGGCGCTCGACCAAGGAGTTGACGAGGTCGAGCAGGGACTGGGAAAGTTCGGCAGGGGTCACGGCGAACAAGCTTACCCGGCGTCCCAGTTGGTGGCGTCCCAGTTGGTAAGGTCAACGCGTGACCCACTCCAGCTCGTCCTCGTTCGCCACCGGCCGCCGACTGCGCGCCGCACTCGCCCTCACCGGCGCTTCGCTTGCTTTGATCGCCCTGGCTGGATGTGCACCGGCAGGCGACAGCGAACCAACTGCGTCGGCCACGGCAAAGCCCACCGGAACGGCCACGTCTGAGCCTTCCGCCACCGCGGAGCCCACGGCCACGGCCACCCCCGCTCCAGTCGCTGCGGGCACCGCCGTGGACAAGAGCTGCGACCAGGTCCTCACCGCAGACGACGTGTACGACCTCAACCCCAATATGGGTGTCGACCCGGGCTACTCGGCATCGAGTGAAGCCGCCGTCACCGCGACCAGTTATGACGGCATCTCCTGCGGCTGGCTCAACGAGACCAGCGGCGAGGTCATCGAGGTGTCGGTGGCGATGCCGAACGACACCCTCGCCAACACCCTGAAGGATGCGGCCCTGGCCGGCGGCGAGATCGTACCGACCTACGGCAGCGCTCCCACTGTTGAGGGCTACTTCAGTGCCGCCACCGGTACCGCCCAGGTCTTCACCGGGGGTTACTGGGTGGCCGTCACCTCGCCCGACATGATTGAGCCCGGCGACGCCGAGCGCATCATGGGCACGGTTCTCGGCAACCTGTAGCGGCGCTGGGTAGGGGCTAGCCCCTCCTCCACAGGCGAGTATTTAAGTACTTTCCCACAGGGGTCTTTTTAGGCCTTGGAGTGTCGGTGGTGGGTGCTTCACTGTCCCTATGGCCACCTCAGATGCCACACCCGGAGACACCCCAGACGACGCCGTCGATCCAACCGCCGACCCGGCGGTTGACCCGATAGCTGCGGCGATCAGCGCGGTGATCGACCCGCTGATCACCAACGAGAAGGCGCTGGCCGCGTGTTACGCGGAGCGCACCCGGCTGCTCAGCGAACTCGACCGGCTCGGCCATGAGCCGCGGATCATCGCGGGATTGTGTGGGGACCCGGTCGAGTCCGGCCGGAACGATCCCGACACCGGCGCGCACGGTCCGGCCTGGGACGACGAGGAACTCGCCCGCCGCGCCATGGCCGCCGAAGCCGCCGGGGCGCTGCGGTTGAAAGCAAGCACCGCCGGGATCATGGTGTTCAACGCCGTCCGCCTCACCGACCAACTCCCGCAATTCCACCAGGCGCTGAGTCGGGGCAGCATCACCTGGGGGCACGTGTTGAAGATGCTGGATCTCACCGAGGGGGTTCCCGAAGAGATCCTGCCCGCGTTCGAAACGAAGGTGCTGCCCGCGGCCCAGAAACTCACCTCCACACAGTTCCTGCGGGTCGCCGGCCGGATTCTGGAGCGGATGCACCCGGTGCCGCTGCAGGCCCGCGCCGACGCCGGCCGTGTCCAACGGCGTGTGCTGCTCAACCCCGACGCGGACGGCATGGCCTGGCTGAACGCCTATCTCAGGGCCGAGGATGCCCAGGCGATCTACGACCGGCTCAGCCACATCGCCACCACCCTCGACACCGACGCGGGCGCCGCGGCCTCGGTACCCGGCGCCGATGAAGCGGCCGTAGCCCGAACCAAGGACCAGCGTCGCGCGGACGCCTACCGCGACCTGCTCCTGGACGGTGTCGGTCCGGCCGGGCTCGGCCACGGCATCCGCGGCACCGTGCACCTCACCGTCCCGGCCCTGACCCTGCTCGGCCGAAGCGACGAACCGGCCATCCTCGAGGGCTACGGACCGATCGACCCCGAGACCGCCCGCCGCATCGCCGGCACGGCGACCAGCTGGAGCCGGATCCTCACCCACCCCGAGACCGGCTGCCGGCTCAGCATGGGCCGCGAGCAATACAACCCGCCCGCCGACATGCGCCGATACCTCGACGCCCGCGACCAAACCTGCCAAGGCATCGGCTGCACCCGCCGAGCCACCCTCAGTGAAATCGACCACACCCAGCCCTGGAACACCGGCGGACCCACCAACGTGGACAACCTCGTGCACCTCTGCAAACCCTGCCACCGCCTCAAACACCAATCCAGCTTCACCACCAACCAAGGCCCCGGCGGCGCCCTCACCTGGACCACCCCCAGCGGCAAGAAATGCACCTCCGCCCCGGCCAACACCGACCCCGCCACTTACGACCCGGCCACGTACGAACCGGCCACGTTCAATCCCGCCAAGGACCCCGCCGGCTCCGACAGCCCGCCGCCCGGCCCGATCACCCCGCCGCCCTCGCCACCTCCGCGGCTCGGCACCCAGGACCCTCCCCCGTTCTAACCGACCCGGTTCTGCACCGGCACCATCGATCGGCGCAAAGGCGTCCGCCCAGGGATGCTAACCTAGAGGTTCCTGGGCCCCCATAGCTCAGGGGATAGAGCACTGCCCTCCGGAGGCAGGGGCGGCAGTTCGAATCTGCCTGGGGGCACATTTGTCACGTGACACGCTAGTTCGGACTTCTGCCACCTACTTCGGACAGACCGGGCGCCGTTCTTGGCGACTAGCGGCGAGGATCCCGCTGCTTGCGGGGTAGGCGGTTGCCATCGCCCACTGACTGGTTTTGGCAGATTTGTCTCTCGAGCGCATCGCCACCGCTGAAAACAGCCTGGGCCATCTGGCGACTCCGACCTGCTCAAAAAACGATCAGTATGGCAGGCCGGTACACAACGGACGTTCTCAACAGGATTTCACCAAGCCCAAGCTTGTGACTTTCGGCGCTATGTGGCGGCGTTCTGTGATCGCTATTTGGCGCTTCGAACTGGATACCGGCGCAGGCTCAAAACGGTAGTCAGTGTCTTATATCCCATGGGTTTCGAGGCACGTCGGTTACGCGACACCTCAGTCGCTCCTACACCTCACAAGATTGACTGCCCCTAGGACTGGCGCGGTACCGAGCCCCACGTGTCTCGCCTTATGCGACGAGTCAGATACGCCCCAGAAGCTCGGTGCGTTTTGCTTCATATTCAGTTTCGGACAGGATTCCCTCGTCACGAAGCTGAGCGATCTGCTTGATCTGTCCAACGGGATCGGGCGGCGTAGGAGCTTGACTACTGACGCTCATTCGAGAGAGCCGCAGGGCGATGGCGATGACGGCGACCGCGACGATAGCCATGATCACAAGTACGCCGAGGACGATAAGAAAATGCCAACCACCGAGATTGCCGAGCATGCTTCCCCCTAATCGGCACCCTGCCGACATTAGACGCGACACTACCGGTTGCATCGTGGCTCTGGGGAGTTTCGCTCAGGATCGTCTTCGCGGCGCGATGCAACGTCGCCGTACGATCCCGAGATCCGTGTTTACGCAACGAGATGCCGCCACCTCTACGAGCCGTCGGATTCGACGCGGGCAATCGGCGATAATTTGCGGGCAACGTCTTTGGCAGACGCACTCTAAGCAGCGACACACAATCTCAGAGCGTCTCATATCCCATAGGTTTCGACACACTGAGGTTACGAGACACCTGGGTGGCTGTCTCGGGCGCGCCAGTCACTCCCAAGTTCAGCTACAAGTGTGATTTGTCTCGGCGACGAACAATGAGCGCGGCAAGGCTCAGCAGTACTGCGAACAGAGCGAACGCCACCATCAGGCTTGTTCGTACGGTATCCACGACGACGGTAGCGAAAAATACTGGTACGGCGACCGCGTGGCAGCAGGCCCACCTAGGGCGCCGGCGCCGGCGCCGCCGCGCCGAGTTGCACCGCCAGCTCCATGCTTCGCAGGCGGGCCGGGGAGAAGTCGTAGGGCATGCTCCGGATGATCTCCGCCGCGCTTCTCACGCGCGAGCCCTCTGCCGGGTTGGGGTCGGGCGCCGCGTCGGCGTCCCCGGGCGGGTGCAGCTCGTCCCAGGCGTTGAAGATAGCGTCGTCCTCCTCCAGCTGACCGGACTCCTCGATGACGCGCATCAGCGCGGTCTCGAAGGCGTGCCGCTCGGCCGCCACCTGCGCCACCCGGGGGTCGTCGACGGCGACCGTGTCGTCGAGCGCCTCCTCGGCAGCGTCGACGCGGTCGGACTCGGCTCGCAGTGCCGGATCGAGGGCCAGAGCGAGGAAGCGGCCCGCCTGCATGACGGCGCCGAGCGGACCGAAGATTCGTTCGGTGACCAGAAGGACGTCCAGGTCGTCCTGGCGCAGGGAGCCCTCGGGCGCGCCCTCGAGGCGGCCGGAGACGAGATCGTCGAGCAATCCCAGTCGGCTGCCGAGGGTCCGCATCCGCTGCACCGAGGCCCGCTTCCGCCGCAGCTCGGCCTCCTGCGCGGCGAGGGTGTCCTCCAGACGCGCGAGGACGCCTGCGATCTCGTCCTCGCCGTCGGCGCCGCTCGGTGCGGCGCCGGCGAAAGCGTCGCGGATGTCGTCAAGGGCGATCCCGGCGTCGGCCATGCGGCGGATCCAGAGCAGCCGGATGATCTCCGCGTGGCCGTACCGGCGGCGGCCGTCGCCGCCCCGCTCCCGCTCGGGCAGCAGGCCGACCTGGTGGTAGTGGCGGATCGTCCGCGGAGTGACGCCGACGAACGCCGCGGCGTCACCGATCAGGACCTCTCGGGGCGGGGTCGGGAACGCGTGCATGGCAAACCTCTCGGATTGGGACAGGATGTGCTTCCAGCAGACCACATGACGCTACGGCAGGAGCAACTCGATCTGACAAAAGAACGCCGACTCCAGCCGCGAGGGCACCCAGCTGATCGCAGCTCGAGCACAGCCGCCTGATCCACGCTCCCCGATCGTGCTGCGACCCTCTCTGATCGGTCGGCGCCTCGGCCGCCGTCTCGACACTCTCCGCACGTACCCCGTAGAGACCCGCCCGCTGCTAGTCGGTGAGGAGCTGCGGGAACGTCTCAGCGATCGCAGCATCCACGGCGGCGTCGTGGCCGGCAACGGCCTTCACCTCGTTCAACGGGTCCGAGGAGCCTGGCACCGGCACTCGGTCGGTGGCCTCCGCGGCAACAACCACGGCGAGGGCCTTCTCTGCGGAGGAGCCGGCCGGGCCGTCCCGAATGGGGATCGACTGACGGGCACCAGCGCAGTGCGGACCCGTGGGCGGCCAATGAGTGTTGAAGGCCCGCGCGCACCGCGGCCCATTCGGTGTCAAGAGGAGTCGCCGCGATGGGCTAGGGGTTGAGTTGGTCAACCGTGGCGACTAACTCCAGGCGTTGCTGGAGCAGATCACTGGCCGCGCTCAGATTGGAGAGGGCGGCCAGTACGACAACAATCCCCACAACGACGCTGATTGAGAGGGACACGCTCGCGATCCGCCGGACAAAGGAAAGAACGACGACGACTACCGCCGTGACGATAGCAATCGTCTGCCCCGCGACTGTCGCGAAAGCCATCACGATGGCGCTTTCAGCGGTGAGAGGGCCCCAGCTATTGAGAGCGAGCCCCAGCACCCATGGGATCACAAACACGCCAGCGACAAAAATGAACGAGCGACTAGTCCACAGCAGCGATTTCCGCGGCTCAGTCTTTCGCGGGTCGGTAGCGACTGTGCTCATGCTGCCGACGATAGCGGACATGGACACACGCACCTACGACCAATTCTCAATGACGCGGATGCGTGACTCGGCAGGGCAATGCTTCACCAATACGCGCCCACAGCTCTGCGTAGTTCATCGAAATCCCTCACGTTTCCGAATTCCCCCGCGGATGTCTTCCACAACACAAGCTTGATGCCGCTTCGGGGCGGACCTGGGTGTCCGACGGAAGAACAACAAAAGAACTGAATCATCATCCGTGAACTGTCGTTCATCCAATGCACACCGTCGGTTAATCGACATCCGGCCCCGCAACTTCCAGCATTGTCCGAACGGCATCCTCGCTATCTGGTGGAGGCCGGCTGCTGCGTCCAAGGCTTCGCCACACCCGCACCACTGCTCACACTTTCCGAAAGGCGTCGCGATGAACCGTCCAATTCGAGTGCTGTCGCTGTATGAAGGCTTCTTTGCCGGCGGAGCCCGTATTCTGCACACAGACGTCGTCGCAGGACTCCACAGTGGGGCCGGCCAACAGCACAGCGTCCTGTCGATCGCATCAGCCGCCCGCCGCGATTCGTCCATCCAGTACCTGCACTCAGATCCGCGCTACGTCCGCCTCGCCCGGTCCGGTATCGAAGTGACCACGCTCGGGCGGCTTGGCGGGGCTGACGCGCCTGCACCAGCCACATTCACCGAACGTCAACTGCGCATCGCGTGGGACGCGGTGCGGCAAGCAGACGTGATCCTGTCGTTGAAGGAGCAGCCGATCGGGCTGCTGCTCGCGTTGCGCGAGCGCGGGTTGATGCCTGACATTCCGGTCGCCGCATGCCTCCATCGATCCGACCCCCGGCACTCGGGGCCGGCCCTGTCCTGGCTCAGCGAAGCATCCTCGACCGGTCTGTTGACGGCGGACATCTCGTGCGCCCAGTCGACCAGCGACGCGTACACGGCTTTTCTCGCGCCCACCACCGAACGATTCGTCATCGGCAACGGCATTGACACGGATCGCTTTCGCCCCGGAACTGAGGACGAGCTAGCGGCGACGCGAGAGCGGTTCGGGATACCGGCAGCAGCACCCGTCGTGGTGCTTGCCGCGAGGTTCGATGCGATGAAGAATCCCGGCCTGTTCCTGCGTGCCGCCGCTCTACTTTCCCAGCAGCGCCCCGAGACGCATTTCCTGGTCTGCGGCGCTGGAATGACGCTGGAGAACGACGCATTTCGCACCCTTGTCGATGAGTCGGGTGTCAGCGGTGCGACAAATCTGCATGCGCTCGGCCTCCGTGATGACATGCCGGCGATCTACCAGATCGCCGACATCGTCGCCCTCACGAGTGCCTTCGGCGAAGCGTCACCCCTCTGTCTCCTGGAAGGCGCCGCTTCAGGTGCGACGCCAGTCACCACAGATGTCGGCGACTCCGCACTAACGGTGAACGGGATTGGATTCGTCACGACGCACGACCCAGCCAGCATCGCCTCGACCTGGGATGACGTACTCGACCGGCGACCAGAGCTCCGCCGCCACAGCCTTGCCGCCCGCGCCCGCTTCGGACGGCAACGAATGATCGCCGAGTATGCGGACGTCGTGAGTGGCCTCCTCGGCAGCAATCTGGCCGCGGCCTGACACCTGGCTTACAGCGCGACGCTGTCACCACCCGCCGCGCGTGGGCGTGTGGCCTCGTCGGGCGTCGTCGGGCATGGCCATTTCAGCGCGCAGACCGAGGAGCCGGATCGGACGGCCCGCTTCGATCCCGGCTGCGAGTTCCAGGACCCGCGCGAAGATGTCGCCCTCGTCTGATGTGGCGGGTATCTTCCGAGCGCGTGTCATCGTGTCGAACGGCGCGTAACGGACTTTGAGGGTCAGCCCGATGACGGGCCGCCCTTCGATCCGAACGTCTCCGAGGACACGCGCCGTCAGCTCGCGCATGGCGTCCTCCACCTGGGCGGGCTCGGTCAGGTCGTGCTGAAAAGTGGTCTCTCGACTGTGCCCGCGGGCAACCCACGGGGTGTCATCCACAACACTGGCGCCGTCCCCACGGCCGAGCTCCGCGTACCACGGGCCCATCTTGGGCCCGAACTCTGGGACCAGGCCTTCGGGGTCGGACGCGGCGAGCTCCGCGACGGTATTGATGCCGAGCTTGGCCAGCCGGCCCGAGACCTTGCTTCCCACTCCCCACAGATCCTTGGTGGGCCGACCGCCCATGACGTCGAGCCAGTTCTCCGTCGTGAGGCGAAAAACGCCGGCCGGCTTGCCGAATCCGGTGGCGACCTTGGCCCGAACCAGGGTGTCGCCGATGCCCACGCTGCAATGCAGCTGAGTCCGCTCCAGAACGGCGGCCTGCACCTGCCGGGCATAACCTTCCGGATCCTCGGTCGTGATACCGACGAACGCTTCATCCCAACCGAGCACCTGCACGGTGGCGCCGGGCTGCGCGAGCAGGGTCGCCATCACCGATTCCGACGCCGCGAGATACGCCTCATGATCAACCGGCAGAATCACGGCATCGGGCACCTTCCGGGCCGCGATGCGCAGGGGCATCCCCGAACCCACTCCGAATGCCCGGGCTTCGTAGGAGGCGGTCGACACCACAGCTCGCTCCGTGGGATCGCCCCGCCCGCCGACAATGATCGGCCTTCCTGCCAGCTCCGGCCGCCGAAGCACTTCGACGGCCGCGATGAACTGGTCAAGGTCGACGTGCAGCACCCACCGGATTCCGCTCACGCCACCAGTGTGCCCCGAACATCTCCGACAAGCACCCTCCGCCCGCCGCCGTCACGCGTGGCACGCACTCAGGGTTTTGGTGCGAACTCGATCGAGTCGAAGACGGCGCGCGCTTCCTTCGTCAACGTCGGATCAACCGACGTGAACTCCCCCACTGCGATCAATGCGAGCTCGCCGTTCAGGTCGAGCACCCGCTCGGTCTCATGCTCGCTCTTCTCGCCGTACACGCGGGAGCAGGTGTCTTCCAGGTCCGAGTAGAGGCAGAGCCGCTCCTCGCCGCACGCGGTGATGTCCACGCCGTTTTCGACGGCGTAGTCGAACTCGAGACCGGAATAGTCGCCCATCACGATCTCCTCGGGAGGCGTGGTCTCCGTTGACGATTGTGCGGCCATCGCGGTGGCAAAGGCCGCCGGCGAGGGCTCCACCGGCACGAGCGTGTCCTTCCAGGCGCAGGCGTCAGTCGGCACGTAGCCGGGGCCCAGGAAGTTCACGAAAGCTCCCCACTCGCCCGCCTCCTCTTTGAGGACACCCCAGCCGAACGACTGCCAGCCGTCGGGAACTGTGAGCTCAAAAGGCACCGTGAAACCGGTCACGCGGTAGGTGCCGGGGTCGAGGTCACCGCTCGCCGGCAGGAACGCCGTCGTTTGAGCCTCCGCGGTGGGTGCGGGCGAAGGCGTGTCGGCTGTCGGCGTACAGGCCGCGAGGCCGGCGCACGCCAGCAAAGCGACCGCGACACCCGCCAGCGGCGAGCGCGTCCGATGTGTGGCGCCGGAGCGCCGAGATGATGTCCACATGACGAGTCCTTTCGTTCGTACCGTGCAGCACGATGGCTGCATGCTCAGTAAAGGACGCACCGATATCAGCCGGATATCGGCGCCCATCCGCCCGGTATCGGCCCGGTACCGGCCGTCTTGACTGATGTCGGAGGCGGGCGCACAGTGGCGTCATGGAGGTACGGGTCCTTGGATCGCTGACTCTCGATGATGGTCGGATTCCGCTAGCTCCGCGCGATCGTGCGGTGCTGGGTGCGCTGACGGTCCGGCTCGGTGAATCCCTGTCGGTCGGGTCCCTCGCAGGGGCCCTGTGGGGTGACGACCTGCCTGCCTCGTGGTCGCACGTCATCCCGGGCTGCATCATGCGGTTGCGCCGGCTGATCGCACCGGCCCGGATCGAGACCACGCCGCTCGGATATCGACTGACTGCGGAGCACATCAACGTGGACGCCGTACAGTTCGAGCGGCTCGTGACGCGGGGCACTCAACAACTTGAACTCGGTGAGCCCGAGCGTGCCGCGCACACCCTGTCGGAGGCGCTCGCGCTCTGGCGGGGTGAACCCTTCGTCGAGCTCAGCGATTGGGAGCCGGCCCGAATCGCGGCCGGTCGACTCGAGGACCTGCGTTTGGGGGTCGAGGAGCTCCTCCTCGACGCCCGGCTCCAAGCCGGTGAGCTTGAGGAGGTCGCCCCGTTGGCGCGGGCCCGCGTGGCCGAAGCGCCGCTGCGGGAGCGGCGCTGGGTCGTGCTGAGCGTGGCGCAGTACCGCCAGGGCCGGCAGGCCGAAGCGCTCGCCACCGTGCGCAGGGCGCGGGGGCTGCTCTCCGCCGAGCTGGGCCTGGATCCGTGCACGGAGCTCGCCGAGCTGGAGCAGTCGATCCTCCGGCAGGATCCGTCGCTCCTGTCCGACCAGGTATTCCGGCCCGGGAGCGCCGAGTGCCCGTACTTCGGCCTCCCTCCCGCGGGTGTGGCGGACGCCGAACGATACTTCGGTCGCGAGCGGGAGCTGTCGTGGGCGCTGCGAGCGCTCGAGGAGCACGGCGTGCTGCTCGTTGCCGGCTCCTCCGGCGTCGGAAAATCTTCCTTCGTCAGAGCCGGGATCGGCGCGGAGTTGATCGCGGGCGGCACAGAGGTCACCGTCGTGACGCCCGGCGAGCATCCTGTCGATGCTCTTCGCGATGTCGGTCTCACACCCGGAAGGTCAGTGCTCATCGTCGATCAATGCGAGCACGCCTTCGCCGCAGCCGACCCCGACGAGATCCGGGAGTTCTTCGGGGCTCTGTCGCAGACGGTTTCCCGTGGCCTGCTGGTCATCGCCATCCGCGCCGACCGTCTCGGCGACCTGGCCGATTACGACGGCTTCGCCGAGATCATCCAGTCACACCTGCTCATGCTCACCGCACTCGGCCCCGACGGCCTCCGCGCCGTGATCGACAAGCCCGCGGAGCAGGCCGGGCTGATCCTGGAACCAGGCCTCGTCGAGATCCTCCTCCGCGACGCCGACGGACGGAACCTGCCGCTGCTCTCTCACGCTCTCCGCCAGGTGTGGTCACGGCGCGAGGGCCGCGTCATGACCGTGGACGGATATCGGGCATCCGGCGAAATCAAGGGCGCCGTCGCGAAGACCGCGGAAGAGGTCGTCGCCGAGCTCCCGACTGAGGACAAGCAACTGCTGCGCGACATCCTCCTCCGTCTCGTCGAAGCATCCGCGGACGGTGCGGTTGTATCCCGTCGGATCGATCGCGCGCGGATTTCGATCGACGACGCCCACGCCCGGATCGTCGACCGGCTGGTCGACGCGCGCCTGCTCACGACCGGTGAGGAGTCGGTGCAGCTCTCGCACGAAGCGCTGGCCCGGGAGTGGCCGCGGTTGAAGGAGTGGCTCGCAGACGACGTCGAAGGACAGCGGATCATGCGGCACCTTGGCTCCACGGCCGCCGCCTGGGAAACGATGGGACGACCGGACAGCGAGCTCTATCGCGGCGGCCGGCTCACGGCGACCCAGCATTGGCGGGATGCGGCCGATCCCGCACTCACGGCGGTCGAACGAGCCTTCCTCGACGCCTCGGCCGCGCAGGAGTACGCAGGGCTCGCCGCCGCCCAGCGGCAGCTGCGGAAGGAGCGCCGGATGGTGCGCCGATTGTCCTGGGTGTCGGCCGGCGCAGCGGGACTGGCGATCCTCGCTCTCGCGGCAAGCCTGATCGCGGGCTTCCAGACCAACCTGGCGGGGGAACGTGAGACGGTTGCCGAAGCACGGCGGATCGCCGCGATGGCGCTCGAGGAACCACACTTCGATCGCGCACTGCTGCTCGGTGTGGAAGCCATCCACCTCTGGGACAGCTCCGAAACACGGGTCAACCTCGTGCGGGTCTTCTCGCGTGCACCCCGGGTGACGAGCATCATCCGCATCCAGGAAGACGGCGTCTCCCCGACGAGCATGTCGATCGCGGAGAACGGCACGCGTGCGTCTGTGATCGATAGCGACGACGACGTGCTCCTCTTCGATCTGGACACCCGCTCGGAGCTCGGCCAGTACTCCCCCTTCGGAGGGAACGTGGTGACCTCGGCCATCGACCCCGCATCGGGCGCCGTCGCGTACAGCGCGACCTTGAACCTCTGCACCGTGCTCCCCTGCCGGCTTGGGCGAACGGGAACGCTGGATCTCGCGGGCGCGGGTCGCGCGGGCGCCACGATCTTCACGGGCTTGGCTGGGACGGCGGCGGATGTCGAGTACTCGGCCGACGGATCCCAGTTCGCTGCGCTCGACCCGACACCCCCCTCCGAGCCGTCCGGGAGGGTCGCCCTGTGGCGCGGCGGCGCGGAGAACCCGACCGACCCGACAATCCTCAGTCTGGACGTGAGCGGCTCAGAGGCCGGCGCGCCATCCGACTGGGTCGGCCAGTTCGGCGCCCTGAAGTTCTCGCCGGACGGTTCGCGGCTCTACGCCAGCCGATTCGGGCCGACCGTCGTGTTCGACACGGCGTCGGGCGCCGAGATCGACCGGATCGCCGGCAGCGGGATTCTGGCCGTCAGCCCGGATGGCCGTCGTGTCGCGGTCCGCGAGGGCTCACTCGCGGTGAAGATCGTGGATTCTTCCGGGGTCGCAGCACCCCTCTCGGTTCCGCTGACGGTCTTTCCGTCGGTGGCCGATTTCAGCCCGGATGGCCGCCACCTCGCTGTCGCTGCCGGCTCAGGCGTGGCGGTGATCAACACCGACACCGGCGACCTCACGGAGACGCTCCGCGATCACGACGGCGCGGTCACCGCGGTCGAGTACCGGCCGACCGGTGAGCTGGTGACAGCCGGGGCGGACGGCGCGATCATCACCTGGGACCTCGGTGACTGGTCGGCGCGCTTCCGCGCGGACACGTTCGTCGTGCGGGGTGCGATCGGCAGAGAGAACGACGAGCGCACCCTCGTTGTCGAACAGTCCGATGGGAGCACGCAGCTGGTCGTCGCCGAGCCGGCGGTGTGGGAGGACCGCGCGTGCCGGATTGCGGGACGGATGTTGACCGAGCAGGAGTGGGGCGAGCTTCTGGGGGCCAGGCCCTACACGCCGGCCTGCCGGGAGTGACTCACTGAGCCAGTCCAGTCGTGCCGGCATCGGCCGGCACGACTGGAGCCGCGGTCAGAGGGTCAGTTACGCAGCTCGAGGTACTTGGCGATCAGTGACTTGGTCGACGAGTCCTGGGACTGCAGGGCGGCCTCGTCGCCCTCGACGGCAGGGGTGATCTGCAGCGCGAGCTGCTTGCCGAGCTCCACACCCCACTGGTCGAACGAGTCGATGCCCCAGATGGTGCCTTCGACGAACACAATGTGCTCGTAGAGCGCGATCAACTGGCCGACCACGCTCGGCGTGAGGGCCGGCGCGAGGATCGACGTTGTCGGCCGGTTGCCGGGGAACGTTCGGGCGGGGACGACGGACTCGTCGGTCCCATCGGCGCGCACCTCGTCAGCCGTCTTTCCGAATGCCAGCGCCTTGGTCTGGGCGAAGAAGTTCGCCATGAACAGAGCGTGCACGTCCTGGCCGGGCTCAACGGCGGCACCGTCGCCCGCCTCGTCCTTCAGGGGGTGGGCTGGGTTGGCGACGGCGATGAAGTCCGCCGGCACCACCCGTGTGCCCTGGTGCAGCAGCTGGTAGAAGGCGTGCTGGCCGTTGGTGCCCGGTTCGCCCCAGAAGACCTCGCCGGTGTCGGTCGTGACGGGCGAGCCGTCCCAACGCACACTCTTGCCGTTTGACTCCATCGTGAGCTGCTGCAGGTAGGCCGGGAAACGGTGCAGGTACTGCGCGTACGGGAGCACGGCGTGGCTCTGCGCCTTGAGGAAGTTGGAGTACCAGACGTTGAGCAGACCCATCAGCACGGGCACGTTCTGCTCGATCGGTGCGGTTCGCATGTGCTCGTCGAGCGCGTGGAAACCGGCGAGGAACTCACGCCAGTTGTCGGGGCCGATGGCGATGACCACGGAGGTGCCGATGGCGGAATCGATCGAGAACCGACCGCCCACCCAGTCCCAGAAGCCGAAGGCGTTCTCGGGATCGATGCCGAAGGCCGCGACCTTGTCCAGGGCGGTCGACACGGCGACGAAGTGCTTGGCGACGGCGTCGGCGCGGGCGGCGTCGCTGTCGTCGATCGCGCCCGCAGCCAGGAGCTGGTTCCACAACCATTCCCGTGACAGTCGGGCGTTCGTGAGGGTCTCGAGGGTACCGAAGGTCTTCGATGCAACGATGAACAGCGTGGTCTCCGGGTCCAGGCCGGCCGTCTTCTCGTAGACATCCGTGGGGTCGATGTTCGACACGAAACGCACCTCGAGGCCCGCCTGCACGTACGGCTTCAACGCTTCGTAGACCATGACGGGACCGAGGTCTGACCCGCCGATCCCGATGTTGACCACCGTGCGAATCTGCTTGCCGGTGACGCCGGTCCACTGGCCGGACCGGACCTTCTCGGCAAACGCGTAGACCTTGTCGAGCGTGGCGTGAACATCGGCGTCAACGTCCTGGCCGTCGACCAGGAAACCCTGGGCCGGAACCAGGCCGGCACCATTTTTCGGTCGTCGCAGCGCCGTGTGCAGAACCGCACGGTCTTCGGTGACGTTGATGTGTTCGCCGGCGATCATGGCCTGGAACCGGCCCGTGACGTCGGCATCCTTCGCGACCTGCAGGAGGTGGGTGAGGATCTCGTCGGTCAGGAGGTTCTTCGACAGGTCGACGGTGAGGTCGCCTGCCGTAAGGGTGAATCGCTCGGCTCGCCCAGCGTCGGTGGCGAACCAACCGCGAAGGTCAGGCGAAAAGCCGTCGGCGATGCTGGCGAGCTGCTTCCAGGCGTCGGTCGACGTCGGATCAACGGGGGCAGATGCGGTCATGGGTTCTCCTGAAGGCCGGAACGATGAAGCTGAAGATTGCCCGCGGCTCCCGCAGCGCAGCGAGGCGGACCGCTATCAAGCCTATTGCCGAGCCGCCGTCATCGGAACGCACCGTCGCGAACCGTACCCGTGGCGCGTACTGTGGCGACAAACGGGAGGAGTTGAGTGCGATGACGAACGATCTATTCCAGGTCGCGTCGGATGCCCTTTCCGATAACCGAGGCCGGATCTCTGACTTGGCGCGACCGTTTTTGCAGTTCCTTCCGGTCTCGGGAGCCTCGGTCTCGACCTTCGGATCCTTCCTCGGTGCCGAGACGATCTCGGCCACGGATGCCCGGGCCGGGCGAGTAGACGAATTGCAATTCGACCTGGGTGAAGGTCCGTGTTGGGACGCCCTGGTCAACCGGCGGCCGGTACTCGAACCCGACCTCGCTACGAAAAGCAACGCCTCGTGGCCGGCGTTCCTGGCCGCCATCCACGAAGAAGAGATCGGGGCGATCTTCGCTTTCCCGCTCCTCTTCGGACCGCTCGAAATCGGCGCTCTGGACCTCTACTCGGTGGCGCCGGTCTCGCTCAGCCCGGAGCAGCAGCGACAAACCCTGGTTCTCTCCGCCATCGTCAGCCGGATCATCCTGCGCCACGCCATCAGCGGTGACGAGCTGCCCGATGAGACGACCACGTTCTCGCGGCGATTGATCCACCAGGCGACGGGCATGGTCCTCGCCCAACTCGGAACGACCGCCGAAGACGCGCACCTGATCATCCAGGCCAGGGCATTCGCCGAGAATCGCCCGATGCGCGAGGTCGCCCAAGACGTCATCGAGCGGCGGATTCGGTTCACCGCGCTAGCCGAGCCGGGTGAGGCATCCCATGAATGAGACCATTCGTTCGGAAGAGACCGTTCGCCTGGAACGTCTCTTCGACGCGTTCGCGACCTTCGCGGACACCCTGGTGGCCGGCTACGACGTGCTGGACCTTCTGCAGACCCTGGTGGAAACGTGCCACGAACTCCTCGATGTCGACTCGGCCGGAATCCTCCTGGCGAACACCGATGACAAGTTGGAGGTCGTCGCCTCCACCAGTGAGGCCAACACCCTCGTTGAGATCATGCAGCTGGATGCCGACGCCGGGCCCTGCCTGGAGTGCTTCCGCACCCGCGCCGTTGTTTCGCTGCCCGACATCGACGTCGGGTCCTCCCGCTGGGCTGACTTCTGCGAGACCGCCCGCGCCCAGGGCATCCATTCGGTATACGCCATCCCGCTGCGACTGCGAGAGACGACCATCGGCACCATGAATCTGATGCGGAACGAGCGTGGCGAGCTCAACCAGCGGGACATCCGGGCCGCCCAGGCCTTGGCCGACGTGGCGACCATCGGCATCCTGCAGGAGCGCACCATTCGGGACGCCTCGACACTGCGCAACCAACTACAGGAGGCCCTCTCGAGCCGGATCATCATCGAGCAGGCCAAGGGCGTCGTCGCCGAAACCGCCAATGTGTCCATCGAGGCGGCGTTCGTCCTCATCCGCAACCACGCCCGGTCGCACCAAACCTCCCTGAGCCTCGTCGCGCGGCAACTCGTCACCAGGGATCTGCGCTTCTGAACCTGGGCCGAGGCGAAAACTAGGTGAGACTGGGCAGATGGGCGATCTCACTGTGCGCGGCGGCGTTGGCAGCACCGTCGACGCCGAGATCACCGTCAAACGATCCAGATTCCTCTGCCGCCTGGTCAGGATCGACACGGAGGATGCCGCGCGTGCGGCCATCGACAGCGCTCGTAAGGAGCATTGGAGCGCACGCCATCACTGCTCCGCGATGGTGATCGGGCCCAGCGGCACTCCCGATCAGGTGCGGCGCTCCAATGACGACGGCGAACCGTCCGGAACCGCGGGGCGCCCCATGCTGGAGGCGCTGTCCGGCCGAGGCATCGTCGACGCCCTGGCTGTCGTCACCCGCTACTTCGGCGGCACACTCCTCGGTGCCGGCGGTCTGGTGCGCGCCTATTCGGAGGCGGTGCTCACCACCATCGACCGGGCTCAGTCCCTGGGGATGTTCGTGGAACGCGAACGACGTGAGTTGTTCACGCTCACCCTCGCCCACGCCGACGCCGGCCGTATCGAGGCCGAGTTGCGCCAGCGCGGTGTGCTGATCCTGGGCACGGACTACGGGCGGAGTGCCCTGCTGCACATCAGCGATGATGACGCCGAACGGCTCACTGCGATCGTCGCCCACGTGACGGCGGGCAGCGCACACCTGCAGAGCGTTGGCCGCGAATGGGTCGACGTCGAACCGGCCTGACGACCTGCACCGGCATACAGTGGGCTGCACATCACGAAGGGAGATCACCATGGCCGGCCGCATCCACATCGACCACTTCACCACTCTCGACGGGGTCGCGCAGGCCCCCGGCGGGCCCGACGAAGACACCGACGGTGGATTCGCGTTCGGCGGCTGGCAGGCGCCGCTTATCGACGACACCGTCGGCGCCCAGGTCGACGCCGGGATCCAGACCATGGACGCCCTGCTGTTGGGCCGGCGTACCTATGACGTCTTCGCCGGGTACTGGCCGCACCAGTTGGACGGCCCCGCCGCCGGCATCGCCCGCAAGTTCGACACGATCCCCAAGTACGTGGCGTCGCGCGGTACGCCGCAACTCGGTTGGCGCGGCTCGCAGCTGCTCGGCCGGGATCTCGCCACGGAGGTGAACGCGCTGCGCGAGCGACACCAGGAGATCCACGTGATCGGCAGCATCGACTTCGCCCGCACCCTGGTTGCCGAGGGCCTCTTCGACCAGCTGAACCTGTGGGTGTACCCGATCGTGCTCGGGGCGGGAAAACGCCTGTTCCCCGACGACGGACCGCCGACCGCCCTGCAGCTGCTCGCGGCGGAGCCTGTCTCGGAGCAGGGCGCGGTGCTGCTGCGTTACGGGTCGACGGGTTCGGTACCGGCGACGGGTGACATGACCCTTTGAGGATGCTGAGCATCCACGCTGCCGGGACCTTGGTCACTGGGACCAGCGGCCCGGCAGCATCACGCTGGAGGAATGTTCCGTTCACACTCTGCGGCGAGCCTCGGCGCGCTGGTCCTGATCCTTTCCCTCACGGCCTGCACCGGCGGGGGTGAGCCGGCCCCGGCGCCCACGTCGGCACCGACGTCAGCGGCGAGTTCGTCCGGCCTCGGTGCGGATGCCGCGGCGCTGCTCGCCGAGTTCGACATCCCGGCACCCGCCAACGTGAAAGACCTCATCGAGCAGCTCCAGGCGAAGCCGCTGGCCGAGCGTCCCGACGGGCTGATGGCGTCCGTGCGTGTCGATGAGCTGCTTCTCTCCAGCGGGGACGACGAGGTGGCCCTCGCCATCCCGACGGGCGATTTCCACCTGTCCGTCGCTCCGTATCTCAACGACACTCACGACTGCTTCTTCCATTCGTTGACCACGTGCGTCGGGGAACTGGCCAGCGAAGAGCTGCAGGTGACGATCACCGACGACGCCAGCAACGAGGTGTACCTCGACGACACGGTCACCACGTTCGAGAACGGGTTCTTCGACGTCTGGCTGCCGTCTGGACGGGACCTGACGATGCGCATCACCGACGGCGAGAACACCGCAGAGGTGCCGGTGGGTACCGGCGCGGAGGACCCCACCTGCGTCACCACGGTGCAACTGAGCTGATCGGCCGGTCAGGGTTCCGAGTTGCCCTCGCCGCACCGCTCGCACCAGACTGGAACCACCGGATCGCTATTGAGTTTTCCGCCTGTGGCTAAGGAGCTCACCATGACCGAACCGAACGACGCCCGCGTCGGCCTGTACATCGACTTCGACAACATCGTCATTTCGCGCTACCAGCAGCTACACGGCCGCAATGCCTTCCAGCGCGACGGCATCCGCAACTTCGACAAGACCAGCCGGGATGCCGACCCCGAGGTCGCCGCCCGGCTGGCCGCCGCCACGGTCGACTTCAACGCCATCATCGACTTCGCCGCCTCGTTCGGCACCCTAGTGGTCAACCGCGCATACGCCGACTGGTCGGTGCCCGTGAACGCGAGCTACCAGCGCCAGCTGATGAGCCGCGCGGTGGACCTCACCCAGCTGTTCACCACCACCACGCGCGGCACGAAGAACGGTGCCGACATCCGTCTGGCCGTCGACGTCGTCGAAGACCTCTTCAGGCTGCCCGACCTCACCCACGTCATCATCATCGCCGGCGACTCCGACTACATCGCCCTCGCCCAGAAGTCGAAGCGACTGGGCCGCTTCGTCGTCGGCATCGGCGTCGCCGGGTCCACCAGCACCTCGCTCGCGGCCGCCTGCGACGAGTTCGAGGACTATGACTCGCTGCCCGGAATCGTCAAGGTCACCGCGAGCGCCGACGCCGAGACCCCCCGTGCCGACAAGCCCAAGAGCGGCGGCCGCCGGGCGGCCGAGCCCGTGGAAGTGGAGCCCGCACCGCCGGCCAGCACGACCCGCAAGCTCACGACGATCCCGATGTTCTCGCACACGGATGACTCGCCTTACGACGAGCCGGAACCGGCCGAGGACATCGACCCGCAGTCGCTCGCGACCGAGCTCCTGGTGCGCGCGCTGAAGATCGGCCACGCCAAGGGCGACGACGACGAGTGGCTGAATACGGGCACGGTCAAGAACCAGATGCGCCGGATGGATCCGTCCTTCAACGAGAAGCCGCTGGGCTTCCGCTCCTTCACCGACTTCCTCTCCTCACGCAGCGACCTGGCCGAGCTGGCCGAGGACGGCTCGCAGCGCCTCATCCGGCTGCGGCCGGAGGCAAACTCCCCGCACTGAGCCTCAGCACCCCGGGACCTTGTGCCCTGCAAGCGCTACCAGAACCATGTAAATTCAACTGGTGTGTGAAATTTAACAGGATATTCTCAGTCGGCTAACCCGGTTTGACTGAGCTGTACCAAGCGGGAACCACGCGTTTGGCATCCACACCGTAAGGAGATTCAGGTGGCGTCCTCACCCGCTAAAGACATTATTGAGAGCATCGGAGGAGCCGGGAACGTCGTCGCGCTCACTCACTGTGCCACCCGACTGCGCTTCACGCTCAAGGACGCATCGGGAATCGACCTGCCGACTGTGGAGGGTATCCCCGCAGTCCTGGGTGCCGTTCCCCAGTCCGGCGATCGCTTCCAGGTCGTCATCGGCGGCGCTGTCGAGACCGTGTACAACGAGATCCTGGCACTGCCCGAGATGAAGAAGATCGGCACCGGCGAGAGCGCCGACGACATCAAGGCCGCCGAGCGCGCCAAGGGCCCCCGCGGCAAGTTCGCCGGGCTCGACACCTTCTTCGAGGTCCTGTCCGACTCCTTCCGCCCGATCCTGGGCGCGCTGCTGGGTGCATCGCTGTTCATCACCTTCATGGCGCTGATGGCCACCCTCGGCGTCATCCCCGCCTGGAACGCTCCGGGCGTAACTCTCGAACCGGGCTGGGCCTTCATCAACCTGATGTGGCAGGGCGTCTTCGTCTTCCTGCCGCTCATGGTCGCCTACAACGCCTCCAAGCGCCTCGGCGCCGACCCGTGGGTCGGCTTCGGCATCATGGCCGTCGTCATGCTGCCGGGCTTCTCGGCCCTGGCCGCCTCAGACGGCGCCCAGACCGTCTTCGACGGCAAGGCCGCCATCGTGTCGATCTTCGGCCTGCCGCTGACCGTCACCGACTACAGCTCGCAGGTCTTCCCGCCGCTCCTGATGGCGGCCGTTCTCGGCCTCCTCACCAAGGGCCTGAAGAAGATCATCCCGGCCAGCGTCCAGCTGATCTTCGTGCCGTTCCTGAGCATGCTCGTGATGATCCCCGTCACGGCCTTCCTCATCGGCCCGATCGGCGTCTTCGGCGGAGCGGCCATCGGCGAGTTCCTCAAGTCCATCAACGACTTCTCACCGCTCATCTTCGCGATCGTCATCCCGCTGGCCTACCCGTTCATGGTTCCGCTGGGCCTGCACTGGCCGCTGAACGCCGTCATGCTGCTGAACATCCAGTCCCTCGGCTATGACTTCATCCAGGGCCCGATGGGCGCCTGGAACTTCGCCTGCTTCGGCGCCACCGCCGGCGTGCTCTTCCTCGCCATCCGCGCCAAGAACAGCCAGATGAAGCAGACCGCGACGGGTGCACTCGCCGCCGGGCTCCTCGGTGGTATCTCCGAACCGTCGCTGTACGGCATCCACCTGCGGTTCAAGCGCATCTACCCGCGCATGCTCGTCGGTTGCCTCGTCGGTGGTGTCATCATCGGCCTCGGCGGTGGCGTCACGACCAACGCGTTCGTGTTCACCTCGCTGCTGACCATCCCCGCGTTCAACAACATCCCGTTGTACGCGATCGCCGTTGCCGCGTCGTTCTTCACCGCGATGATCCTCGTGATCCTCTCCGGCTACCTGTCGCCCGAGCAGAAGGCCGAAGCGGCCGCACTGCTCGCCGCTGACACGGCAGCCGAAGAAGCCAAGCTCGCCACCCCCGCCACCGTCGCCGCCCCCGTTGCGGCACCGGTTGCCACGGCCACCAGCACGGATGCCGCCATGGCACCCGCCGCCGGCGGCACGGCCACCATGGTCGCCACGGTCCTCGCCACGATCGGTTCGCCGGTCGCCGGCATCGTCGTGCCGCTGGCCGATGTTCCCGACCCGGTGTTCAGCAAGGGCATCGTCGGCCTCGGCGTTGGCGTCGACCCGACCGAGAACACCGTCTACGCACCTGCAGCGGGCAAGGTCCTGGTCGCTCAGCCGACCGGCCACGCCTTCGGCCTGATGCTGGACGGCGGCATCGAAATGCTCATTCACGTGGGCATCGACACCGTCAACCTCGCCGGCAAGGGCTTCGACGTCAAGGTCAAGGCCGGCGACAGGGTTGAGGCGGGTACCCCGCTGGTGACCTTCGACCGCGCCGTGATCGAGGAAGCCGGCTACTCGCTGGTCACCCCGGTCCTGGTGACCAACCCGAAGAAGTTCGGCTCGATCGACCAGGCCGCCACCGGCCAGGTCTCGGTCGGCAGCCCGCTGATCACGGTGACCGCCAAGTAGCACCCCACAGGTAACACCCCGCACGTCACAAAAGGTGGGCAGACAAGTTCTCTGCCCACCTTTTGTGTTGCCTGCTGTGCGCCAAGGAATACCCAGGTGTTGACTACCGTTGTTACCAGTTCGTCCTCGACAACTTCAGCAAGGAGACCCATATGAGCACCATTGACGTGACCGAGACCACCTTCGGCGAGACCCTGTCAGCCAACGACATCGTTCTGGTGGACTTCTGGGCCGACTGGTGCGGCCCGTGCAAGCAGTTCGCGCCGACCTACGCGGCGTCCTCCGAGCAGCACCAGGATGTGGTGTTCGCCAAGGTCGACACCGAAGCCGAGCAGCAGCTCTCCGCAGCCGCCGGCATCCAGTCCATCCCCACGCTGATGGCCTTCCGTGAAGGCGTTCTCGTGTTCTCGCAGCCCGGAGCGCTGCCGCCCGCGGCCCTCGAGCAGGTTGTCACCGCGGTCAAGGCGCTGGACATGGCCGATGTGCACCGGCAGGTGGCGGAGCAGAAGGCCGCGCAGCAGACGGCGCAGGCCTGACCTACAGGCCCGACTGGTAGGCGGCGCGAGCCGCCGGATCACCGCCGAGCCCGATGCGGTCCGTTCCGATCCGGTCGTCCAGCCAGTCCTGCACCGGGGTGGGCAGCAGACGCGAGACGCGAAGGACCGGGCCGAGCACCCTCGGCACGGTCACGGCAAACGGTCCGTGGTCGATCGCCCGCACAACCGCCCGGCTCACCTGCTCCGGGGTGACCGCCGGCGACAACCGCGGCGGGGTGATGCCCGCGCCCATCGGGGTGGCGACCAGGTTGGGCAGGATCACCCGCACCCGCACCCCGGTACCACGCAGCTCCCGGCGCAGCGCGTCGCTGAACCCGATCACGGCGGCCTTCGCCCCCGAGTACACGGCCAGGCCGGCCAACGGCTTGAGCCCGGTGGCACTGCCCAGGTTGATCAGGGTGCCGGCATCGCGGGCCAGGAACCGGGGCAGGATGGCAGCGGTCACCTCCACGAGGGCCGCATAGTCCACGTCGACCACGGTGCGCGCCAGGGACACGTCCTGACCGGCGAAAGCGCCGGTGGGCATGATGCCCGCATTGTTCACCCAGACGGCGATCGGGCCGATGCTGCTTTCGACGAACTCGACCGTCTCGGCCACCAGGGCTCGATCGGTGATGTCCAGTCGCACCGCGGTCACCGCTCCGCCGAGCTCGACAGCGGTACGCCGGGTGGACTCGAGGTCGAGGTCGCCGATCACCACCTGGTAGCCGCGGGCGAGCAGATCGGCGGCGACCTGCCGGCCGATCCCCCTCGCCCCGCCCGTGATGACCGCGACCGGGCGTGCGGTCATGACCGCGTCACGTTCATGCCGAAGATGATCGCCGCATGGTGCACGGCGATGTTCAGCACCGGCCGACGCCCGCTCAGATAGCCCAGCGGGCCGTTCTCGGGAAAATGCCAGGCCGCGCGCAGGCCGGCCAGCCGGCCGACGACCCGGTTGTGCGAGAGCGTCACCCGGCCGTCGAGGTTTTGCAGAATCGGCAGCGCGAGCTGACGCATCCCGGGCAGCAGGGGCAGCCCGCGGCGAGCGCGCAGGCCGGCGACCGCGGCGCCGTCGACCGACATGGTCATGCTCGTGACACCCCCGCGGTCGCCCTGCCGGAACACGGCCAGGTGTTTGGGGATACCCCAGAGTTCGCGGCCGCCGCGCATCGACGTGGGGCTGTCGACCCAGATCTGCGGAATCGTCACACGCAGCCCACCGCGCCCGAAGCTCGGCACCGCGACCAGCAGTTCGTCGTAGTCGAGTACCCCGCCGGGCAGGTAGCGCACCGAGGCGATCCCCACCACGACCCGGGAGCCCAGCCGCAGCGCGCGACGCCCGTTCGGCAGGTCGAACCCGGCGGGCAGGCTGGTCGCCGGCACGAGGAACACCGACACGTTCAGCGATCCGCCCAGATACCAGGGCTCGGGCGGATACTCGGTGCTGTCCGTCACAAAACGTCCCTTCGCCTGGTGCAGGTCTCGCTTTCAGTGTGGCATGCAGAATGGATGGCATGGTCACCGTTCCGAGCAGCCTCATCGCCCCCGCCCTGCGTCTCATGCGCGCGAACCGCGTGTTCGTCACGGCCGACGGGGCGCGCCGCAGGGTGCGCGAACTCGAGCTCCGACCGACTCCATACGGACCACCCAGCCGGCTGCGCCGGGACGTGCGGGTGGAGGTCTCCCAGCGGGGCTGGCCGGTCTACACGATCACACCCTTCGGCAGCACCCCGACGGGAAGTGTGGTCTACGTGCATGGGGGCGGTTGGCTGAACCAGATCGCCGGGCAGCACTGGCATCTGGCCGCCCAGATCGCCGCCGAGGCGAACACCGTTGTCACCGTGCCGATCTACCCGCTGGTGCCCTTCGGCACCGCAGCGGTTGTGGCCGCCGGAGTCGTGGACCTCGTGCGGCAGAACCGTGAGTGGTATGGCACCACCTGCATCGCCGGGGATTCCGCCGGCGGCCAGATCGCGCTCTCCACCGCCCTGGCACTGCGGGATGAGCACGGCATCACGCTCCCCCGGACCGTCTTGATCTCGCCCGCCCTCGATCTCAGCTGGAGCAACCCGCGCATCCCCGCCGTTCAGCCCAGCGACCCCTGGCTCGCCACACCCGGCGGAGAAGTCCTGGCCCAGCTCTGGAAAGGCGACCGGGACATCCTGGACCCCGTGGTGAGTCCGTTGATGGGCGACCTGGCCGGGCTGGGCCCGCTCACCCTGTTCAGCGGCTCCCGGGACGTGCTGAACCCGGATGCGCATCTGCTCGCCGGCAAGGCCGCCGCCGCCGGGGTCGACCTGGGCTTCCACGAGGCCGCGGGGCAGGTGCACGTGTACCCGTTGCTGCCCACCACGATCGGCGGCGATGCCCGTGCATCGGTCGTTCGAGCGCTCCGTTTGGGAGTGACCGCGCCGCTCAGCGTCGGCGAGACGCCACCTGCGCCCCGATAGCCAGGGTGAACACACCCAGGGCGGCGATGAGGCCGATCACAGCGACCTCGCCGATCACGACAAAGCCCACCAGCGACACGACAGACAGCACCGCGGCGAGGAGCATGCTGGTGATGGCAAGGATGCGCATGGGACCATCCTGCTGCATCGCAGGCGGATCAGGCGGATCAGTGGGGCCAGAGACCCGGCACGACGATCGCGAGCTTGCAGCGTGGGCAGCGGTGGCAGGACTCGAGGCCCTCGGCCGTGTCGACGCCGTCCGGGGTCATCTCGGTGCCGCAGGCCGGGCAGAGCGGGCCGGGCTCGTCGACATCGAATCCGTCCTCGTCCATGGTTCCAGTCTGCCGGGCTAGGTCGCAGGGCCGAAATTTCGGGCGACCCGGAAGCCGACGTCGTCGATCCGCAGGCCCGGGTAGCTGCCCCGGCGCACGGAGGCACGGCAGCTCCAGTGCTGGTCGAACCAGCCGCCACCGCGCAGCACCCGGTAGGTGCCGTAGCGTGCGGGGTCGGCGAAGTCCCAGCACCACTCCCAGACGCCGCCCAAGGTGTCGTACAGACCCCAGGCGTTCGGCTGTTTGCCGCCGACGTCGTGCGGGCGTTCGTCTGAGTTGCCCCGATACCAGGCGATCTCGTCGAGGTCCCCGTATCGGGGCCCGGTGGTTTCGGCGCGGCAGGCATGCTCCCATTCCGCCTCGGTCGGCAGCCGGTAGCCGTCCGCGCTGCGGTCCCAGGCGATGGCCTCGTCGGCGCCGAGTCGGTATGCCGGCGTGAGACCGGCCTGCTCCGAGAGCGTGTTGCAGTACCGCACGGCGTCCCACCACGAGACGCCTTCAATGGGCAACCGGTCGCCCCGGGTCGAGGCCGGCCAGGCACCGGCGACCTGGGCGTACTCCAGCTGGGTCAGCGGATGCGCCGCGATCTCGAAGGCGGCGACCTCGGCGCTCCAGCTGGTGCGGGTGCGCGCATCCGTCATCGTCACGGTGCCCGCGGCAATGGCCACCAGGCGGGGCGCGTCGTCGGTCGGCATACCTGCACGGTACCGGCCCGCGGGAGCCGCCGTCGTTGTGTTACGCGGTGACCGCGTTACGCGGTGACCGCGACCAGCACCAGCGCGCGCAGCGTCGGCTGCTCCGCCCAGGTTCCGGCGAGCACCTCGTGGGTGGCCGCGTCGGGCGCCAGGCCCGCCAGCACATCGTCGGCGCCAAGCACCCGGGCCACGACGATCCGCAGCGATCCCGCGGTCACGATCGTCGCGCCGGGTTCCTGGTGGATGCTGATGTCGGCGACGGCGGGCGGCGTCACGCCGGTGCTTCCGGGCGTGCCGCTGCCGGCGACGACGGCGGTGGGCTCGCGCACGACCAGCTGCCCGTCGATCTCGATCGTCAGCTCGGCCTGGCGTCCGCCGGTGAGCGCGGCGTTCGCGACGGCGGCGAGGTAGGCCGGGTCGCCGGTGGCGTCGTAGACCCACCGCTCCCCCAGCACCGAGTGCTGCATGGTGGTGATGAGTGCCGCCTCAGCGCCGGCGAGCGGGGCATCCCGGTAGGTCACCGGTACCTGCAGCACCGGACCGTCGCCGGCCGTGATGAGGATGGTCTCGATGCCGACCTGTCCCTCCGGGTCGTCGAACCTGTAGGCGGCGAGGTTCGTCACGCTCACGCCGGCCTCGCCGACGAACCAGGGCTGGGTGGGCGCCCAGCTGGTGAGCAAGTCGATCTTCGACGGAGTGATGTCAGCTTTGTGGAGGAGGGCCATGACACCGATCCTACGGCGACCGGATCAGCCGGCGTCCTGCAGGGCGGACTGCACCGCGACCACGCCCGCGCCGAACTGGTCGTCGAAGAATCGTTGGATCGAGCCGTCGTCGTAGATGACCGAGACCCAGAGGTAACCGTTCTGGGTCCAGTTGGAGAGGATCGGCATCTCGGACCAGTCCGAGGCTGTGGCCGGGCTGTAGTCGGCGGCGTTCAGCTCGTCCTGCAGGTCCAGCAGGGTGCTCTCCTCGCTCGGGCCGGGGGTGGCCTCGTCGAGCCGGGGATCGATCTGAGCGAGCGGGTCGTAGAGCGAGAGCGGGGCGGGCGGCTGGGTCACCGTGAACGCGGTGGCGTCCCAGGTTCCGGTGATGGCATAGCTGCCCCAGGTGACGCCGGATGCCGTCTCGGACTGGTCAACCGTCGCCCAGTCCCAGCCGAGGATGGGCGGACCGCCGCACAGGGGCGGGTAGGAATCCGCGACCCCGCCCAAGCAGAGCTGGGGCTCTTCACCGTCCTTCTGCAGCACCGTGGCCTGCGCGAGGACCTCACCCGCGGCTGCGGGGCGGGGAAACTGGCCTGGGGTGGCCGGCGAGCCGGGTCCGGGCGTGTCGCTGGCGACGCATCCGGCCAGGGCGAGCAGGCCGACGGTGACGGCGGCGAGCAGCAGGAGCCCCGGGATTCTCATGACCGAAGTGTGACAGGCGGGCGCGGCCGCCGGCAATGATTTATTGTCTAGGAATGACTTTCAACGACGATGCCAAGTACTCCGGCCAAGGGGTGCGCAAATCGGGCCGCCGCACCGGCCTCGCCGTCGGTGGCGGAGGCCTGGGCCTCGTGGCCATCGTGCTGCTCTCCCAGCTGCTCGGCGTCGACCTGACCGGCCTGCTCGGCGGCGGCAGCGCCGGTGGCAGCAGCGAGGGCGAAACCACCGCGCTCACCGGCTGTTACACCGGAGCGGACGCCAACGAGGATGTCGAGTGCCGGGTGGGACTGACCCGCGACTCGCTGGAGGGCTACTGGGCCGAGCAGGCGCCGGCCATGGGCATCCCCTACATCTCCCCCAACATCCGGCTGTTCATCGACGGGGTCGATACCGCATGCGGCGCGGCCACCAGCGCCGTAGGGCCGTTCTACTGCCCGGCCGACAAGCTGATCTACCTGGACACCGCGTTCTACGACACGCTGCGCACCGACTTCGGCGCCACGGCGGGGCCGCTTGCGCAGCTCTACGTGGTGGGGCACGAGTGGGGCCACCACATCCAGAACCTGGCGGGTACCTTCAGCACCGCCGACACCTCGCAGACCGGACCGACCTCCGACGCCGTGCGCGTCGAGGTGCAGGCCGACTGCTTCGCCGGCGCCTGGCTCGGCTCCGCGGCCGAGACCACGGATGCCGACGGCACCCGCCTGCTCGAACCGATCACCGACACCCAAATCACGGATGCGCTCAACGCGGCGTCCGCGATCGGCGACGACCGTATACAGGAGAAGACCCAGGGCCAGGTGAACCCGGAAACCTGGACCCACGGCTCCAGCGAGATGCGCCAGAGGTGGTTCCAGACTGGGTACACGAACGGGGCAGAGGCCTGCGACACCTTCGCCGTGGCCGACGCCGAGCTTTAAGTCGAGCTGGAGGGCGAGCCGCTACTTGGGCTCGGTCAGGTCGACGACCCGGCCCTTGGCATCCGCCTTGACGATCTCGATGCCCTTGAGGGCGGCGGCCTTGGTCTGATAGCTCTCCGAGGTCATCAGAACCTCGCCGTTGTGGGCTTTGAGCTTGAAGACATAGCCACCGGATCGGTCTGCAGTCAATTCATACTTGCCGGACATGACACGCTCTCTTCGTCGAGATGGAACTCCGCCGGCTACAAGGCCGGTGGCGCAACCTTACCGCGCGGCAGGGCTGTCCCCGGCGTGCAAGCCGAGCGCGGGCAGCAGCACGCCGTCGATCAGCGAGATGAGAAAGTCCCGGTCGACGGGCTTTCGCTCGATCAGGGTTCGATAGGTGGCCATGGCAGGGGTCACCAGACACAGCGCGTCGATGTCGCCCCCGGGGGTGACCTCGCCGCGGTCGATAGCCCGCTGGATCAGGAACCGGTTCGCCGCCGCGCGCGGCTTGATGAGGGCATCGTTGGCCGCGTCGGCGAGGTCAGGAGTCGCGGAGATCATCGACATGACACCGGCCATGATCTGCATCTTCTTCACGGCGTCTTCGATGGAGCGGGGCTTGATCATCGCCACCAGGTCTCCCCGCAGCGTCCCTGTGTCGGGCAGCCGGGCCTGATCCAGGTCGGCTTGCTTCATGCAGGCGACGGCGTCGATGACAAGTTCGTTCTTGGACGGCCAGCGCCGGTACAGGGTGGCCTTGCCGGCCTTGGCCCGGGTGGCGACCATGTCGATGGTCATCCCGTCGAAGCCGGTCTCGGCGAGCACCTCGAGCGCCGCGGCCAGGATCTCCGGGTCGCGAGTGTGGTCACGCTTGCGCCCCAGCTTCGTTTCCGCGGCAGGTTCGACCGCGCTGGGTTCGAGCTGCGTCATTGCGTCGACCTCCATTTCTGCGTAGCGGACCATTCCTGTGTGCCTCCACATGTTACCGGGGCGTAAATTCAGGAACTGTTAAGATCCGGAACTCCACAGTATCGTATATAGTCGCGTTTATGTCTCAAACCAGTGTGCCCAGTTCCCGCCGATGGTGGACCCTCAGCGTCGTCGCCCTCGCCCAGCTCATGGTCGTCCTCGACTCCACAGTGGTGAACATTGCCCTGCCCTCCGCCCAGGCCGATCTCGGCTTCTCCAATGGTGACCGCCAGTGGATCGTCACCGCCTACTCCCTCGCCTTCGCCAGCCTGCTGCTGCTCGGCGGCCGGCTCTCCGACCTCATCGGCCGCAAGCGCACCTTCATCATCGGGCTGATCGGTTTCGCCATCGCGTCCGCACTCGGCGGCGCGGCCGGCACCTTCGGCTGGCTCGTCGCGGCCCGGGCCCTGCAGGGTGCGTTCGGCGCCCTCCTGGCCCCGACGGCCCTGGCCGTGCTGACCACGACCTTCACGATCCCCAAGGAACGGGCCCGCGCGTTCGGTGTCTTCGGCGCGATCGCCGGAGCCGGCGGTGCCGTTGGCCTGCTGCTCGGCGGATACCTCACCGAGTACTTCGACTGGCGCTGGAACCTCTACATCAACGTCTTCATCGCCATCGTCGCCGTCATCGGCGCCGCGATCTTCGTCGACCACCTGCAGCGCACCGGCCCGCGTCCCAAGCTCGACATCCCCGGCACGATTCTCGTCTCGGCCGCACTGTTCGGCCTGGTCTTCGGGTTCTCCAACGCGGAGACGGATGGCTGGGACTCGCCGCTGACCTGGGGCATGCTCGCGGGCGCCGTCGTGTTGCTCGTCGCCTTCGTGCTCTGGCAGCGGAAGGCCGCGCATCCGCTGCTGCCGCTGGCCATCGTGCTGGACCGCAACCGTGGTGCCGCCTACCTCTCGGTGATGATCGCCGGTGCGGGCATGTTCGGCATCTTCCTGTTCGTCACCTACTACCTGCAGACCTCGCTCGGCTTCACGCCGATGCAGACCGGCTTCTCGTTCCTGCCGATGATCGCGATGCTGGTGCTCGCCGCGCAGCTGTCCACCAACATCTTCGTGCCCAGGTTCGGCCCCAAGATCATGGTTCCGTTCGGCATGGCCCTGGGCGCGATCGGCATGGTCCTGCTGACCAACCTCGACCTGGACAGCACCTACGCGGCCAACGTGCTGCCGCCGCTGATGATCCTCGGCTTCGCGATGGGTTCGATCATGCCCGCGTCGATGCAGACCGCCACCCTCGGCGTCGACCGGCAGTTCGCCGGTGTCGCGTCGGCGATGGTGAACACCAGCCAGCAGGTCGGCGGCTCGATCGGCACCGCACTGCTGAACACCCTGGCGGCCACCGCCGCGGCCGACTACGTGGCATCGCACCTGCCCGCCACGGCCGAGGTCGCCGCGCAGGCCGCGGTCTCCAGCTACGCCGTCGCGTACTGGTGGGGCGCCGGTTTCTTCGCCGTCGGCGGCATCATCGCGGCGCTGCTGTTCCGCCGGATGGGCCACGGACTGTCACTGTCGAACGCGCACCAGGCCGCCGACGCCGAGCCGGTGGTCGCGCACTAGAGCCGGTCGGCGTCCAGGTCGACCATGGACGCCGGCTCGAGGGCGGCATCGGTCTTCTCGGAGCGCACGAAGGCGATGCCGATCAGGATCAAGAGCCCGCCGAACAGCTGCGGCACGGTGAGCTGCTCGCCCAGCAGCAGCCAGGCGTAGAACGTGGCCGCGACCACCTCGAGCAGACCCACGAACGAGGCGAGCCGGGAGCCGAGCATCTCGCTCGCGGCGATGCTGGTGGAGTAGGCGATGGCCGTGGCCACCACGCCGATGATGATGAGCGGCAACCACCAGGGCACCGTGGCGCCGAACATCGCCACGTCGTTGGTGGCGGTGGTGAAGGGCACCAGGCCGCTCAGCCCGACCAGGCCGAGCAGCACGCCGCCCAGCAGCAGCCCGAACCCGGCCAGCGCCACGGCCGGCAGGCCGTTGCTGGGCTGCGCCGCCAGGAGGTAGTAGATCGCGCAGCCCACCATGGCGGTCAGCGCCAATGTGAGGCCGAGCACGTCCAGCCGCGCCGTTCCGCCCGGGTTCACCACGAGGATCAGGCCGGCCATGGCCACCACGGAGCCGATGAGCACGACGCGCTTGGGCACCCGGCGGGTACGCGCCCACGCCCAGACCACCAGCAGCAGCGGGGCCATGTACTCGATGAGCACCGCGGTGCCCACCGGGATGCGCTCAATCGCGCCGAAGTAGGCCAGCTGGGTGCCGGCGACGCCGACGACCGCCATCGCGACCACCCGCCAGCGGGCCCGCCAGAGCGCCGCCCAGTTGCCGCGCAGCGAGAGGATGGCCACGGGGGCCAAGACGAGGCCGCCGATCAGCACCCGCGCGGTGACGGCCGCTGCGGGGCTCCAGCCGCTCTCGAGCAGCGGTTTGGCGAGGGCCCCGGAGAGGCCGAAGGTGGCCGCGGCGATGACCGCGATGACCAGGCCGAGCGAGGTGGACGAGCGAGTCATGAGGCTCCTGGCTGACGGGCGTGCCGACGGTGTCGGGGTGCACTGTTCATGAAGATAGTGTGGTCCTGAGTAAGGAGTCAATTTGCATTTTGCCCCTGACACCGAGGCGAGTCTGGCGTTCACCGTCGACCTCGCCAACACCGTCGCCGGCGCGACGAAAAGCGGTGCCGACGAGCTGGTCACGCCGGCTCAGGTGACGACGCTCTTCGTCACCCACCGGTTCTCCGGCCGCCTCGACCAGACCGACACCGAACTGGCCGAGGTACGAGCGACCCGCGACCTGCTGCGCCGGATCTGGACCCTGGACCGGGACTCCGCGGCGCTCGAGGTGAACGCCCTGTTGCAGAGCGCCCAGGCCCTGCCCCGGCTGATGCGCCACGACGGCCTGGACTGGCACCTGCATGCCACCGACCCCGAGGCGCCGCTGGCCGAGCGCATCCGGGTGGAGGTGGCCCTGGCCCTGGTCGATGTGATCCGCACCGACGAGACCGGCCGGCTGCGGGCCTGCGCGGCACCGGACTGCGCCGGCATTCTGGTGGACCTGTCCCGGAACGGCTCGAAACGGTTCTGCAGTATCCGCTGCGGCAATCGGATGAACACCATTGCGTTCCGGCAGCGGGCGGCCGGCTAGAGGGTCACCTACTCAGACGTGCGGGTGGCGCAGGAACAACTGGCGCAGGGCACGGATGAGCAGGATGAAGCCGACCAGACCGATCGAGGCGCCGAGGAACGCGAACAGCCGCACGCCGGCCACGAGGTCGGGACCGGTGTCGGAGACCACGAGCACGATGCCGAGGCTGACGGCGGTGATGCCGATCAACACTCCCACGGTCTCGGAGACGACCGAGCCGATCCACCACCGGTCGTCGGGCTCGGCGAAGGCGCGGATCCGCAGGCTGAAGGTGCCCTTGGCCAGGGAGGAACTGATGGTTTCCAGCCGGCGCGGAAGCCGCCGCGCGGTGGCCTGCAGCACAGCGGCCTGCGACTGGAGTGAACCGAGCAGGGACCGGGGCGTGATCAGGCGCCGCAGGAAATGCGGCACCCTGGCGAGCGCCGTCTCCACCATGTCGAAGTCGGGGTCGAGGATGTCCAGGCACCGCTCCAGCGTGATCAGCGAACGCAACGCCAGACCCAGCGAGGTCGGCACGGCCAGGTGGTGGTCCCGGATCGTGTCGAGCATCGCGGCGAAGATCGAGCCGTCCGCGCTGTGCCGGTTCACCGTGAGCACGCGGCCCAGGTCGCGTTGCAGCGCCAGGATGTCGGCATCCGGCGGCGCCTCGACCACCAGCAGCAGCGCATCCGTCGTGGCGATGTCGTCGTCATTCGCCGCCGCCATCAGCAACGTCACGAGCCCCTCCCGCATGCTGCGCTCCAGCACGCCCACATTGCCGAAGTCGATCATGCCCAACATGCCGTCGGCACGCAGCATCAGGTTGCCGGGGTGCAGGTCGGCATGGAAGATGCCGGTCACGATCACCTGTTCCAGAACCGCATCCAGCAGGGCCCCGGCGAGCGCACCGCGGTCCTCCGGGTCCATCCGGGACAGCCGCTCCCCCGCCGCGTTCAGCGGCACACCGTCGATGAGATCCATGGTGAGCAGCCGGCGGGAGCTGGCCTCCGGGTACACCCGGGGCACCACGAGCACCTCCTGGGCCGCCGACGACGCGACCACGCTGCCGATCTGCCGGGTGCTGCTGAACTCGATGCGGTAGTCCAACTCGTCGCGGAGGGCCCGGCCGAAACCCTCCGCCAGCGTCACCGCCCCGAAGTCCCGCCCCCAGCTGGTCTGGTTCTCGATGCGCTGGGCGAGCCTGACGATGATGTCGATGTCGGCGGCGACCTGGGCCGCCGCCGCCGGCCGCTGCACCTTGAGCACCACCCGGGTGCCGTCGAGCAGTGTTCCGGCATGCACCTGGGCGACGGATGCCGCCGCGAGCGGCTGCTCGTCGACCTGGGCGAACACGGTGTCCAACGGTCCGCCGATCTCGGACTCGATCACGGTGCGGATGGCGGGCCACGGCAGTGTCGTCGCTCCGGACTGCAGCGAGGAGAGCGCGTGCGTGTAGCTGGCCGGCAGCAGGTCGCGCCGGGTCGAGAGCAACTGGCCGAGCTTGACGAAGGTGACACCGGCCTCGTTGATGGCCGAGACGAGGGCATCCGGGGTGCGCCCGCCCTTCTTGACCTCGCGGGGCGCTGCGCCGGGTCGCTCGCTGAGGATCCAGCCGATGCCGTGTTTGGAGAGCAGTGTGAGGATTTGCAGGTAGCGCTTGGTGCGCCGCCGGCGGTGCAGGGCGGCCCGGACGGCGTCGACCGGGTTGGCGGCTGTGGTGGGCCAGAGCGCCTCGGTGGCCACCAGCACCGCCATGCCGAACGCGAAGACCCAGCCGAACGCGAGCGCGACGAAGAGCAGCACGACCAGGATCGGCACGGTGGGGCTGCCGCCGTCGTCGATCACCCGGGCCTGGATCGAAACGAAATAGGCGAACGGCCAGCAGCCCACGAAGACCAGGAATCCCACCAGGAAGGTGCGCAGCCAGCCCACGGTGGTACCGAGCAGCGAGCGGGTGGCGAATCCGATGGCGACGGAAAAAACGAGAGCGATCGCGATGATGACGACCCACGCCCAGAACGATTCCAACAACCCGTGCCCCGCAATCTCTCGCTGTTGGCGCTCAGGCTACCGCGCTGTGCCGGGAGAGTCGCGGGCTGGTTAGGATCGGACCCATGCCACTGAACCCCGCGCTCCCGTTCACGGTCACCACCTGGAGCGAGGTGGAGGCCACGGTTCACCCCGGCAGCACCGGCGAGGCCACCTGGCGCACCGTCATGGTCGGCGACACCCGCACCCGCATGGTCGAGTACAGCGCGGGCTACCTGGCCGACCACTGGTGCTCCCGCGGCCACGTGCTGCTGGTGCTCGAGGGCTCCCTGCGCACCGAGCTCGACGACGGCCGGGTCATCCTGCTCGCCGCCGGCGAGAGCTACTCCGTCTCCACCGACATGGAGGCGCACCGCTCGAGCACCGAGACCGGTGCCCGCTTGTTCATCGTCGACTGAGCGTGCAACACTGGACGAGTCCCACCCCGTCCCATCCCCCCAGAGTCAGGTTCGACCAGTGAAGATCATCGTCGGTTTCGCGCTCACGCGCTGACACCCGTCGATCTGCCGCGCCCGCGGCTTCCGGTGTCAGTGCCCACACTGACGACTGGGAGTTCCATGGCTACGGCCCACATTTCATCCATCCTGCTCACGGATGTCGGCCTCACCTGGCCCGACGGATCCATCGCCCTGACCGGCATCACCGCCGCCTTCGGCCGCGGCCGCACCGGACTGGTCGGTGCCAACGGCTCGGGCAAGTCCACGCTGCTGCGGCTCATCACCGGCGACCTGCAACCCTCCACGGGCAGCGTCACCCGCACCGGCGAGGTCGGCTACCTGCCGCAAACCCTCACCCTCGGCGTCTCGGCGACCGCGGCCGACCTGCTCGGGGTGCGCCCGAAACTCGACGCGTTGCGGGCCATCGAGGCCGGCGATGTGGCCGAACGGCACTTCGACGTGCTCGGCGACGACTGGGACATCAACACCCAAGCCGGCGAGGCGCTGCGCTCGGCCGGGCTGACCGAGAACGACCTCGACCGGCCGGTCGGGGAGATGTCCGGCGGCGAAGCGATCCTCGTCGCCATCGCGGGGCTGCGCCTCGGCGCCTCGCCGATCACGGTGCTCGACGAACCCACCAACAACCTCGACGGTGCCGCCCGGCGCCGACTGGCCGCCCTGGTGCGCTCCTGGCCTGGCGCCCTGATCGTGGTGAGCCACGACAGCGCCCTGCTCGAGCTGATGGACGACACCGCCGAACTGCACGCCGGCGCCCTCACGGTGTTCGGCGGCCCGTACGGTGCGTTCCTCGAGCACCTCGACAGGCAACAGGCCGCCGCCCAACAGGCGCAGCGCGCCGCCGACCAGGTAGTGAAGAAGGAGAAGCAGCAACGCGTCGAGGCCGAAACGAAACTGGCCCGCCGCAGCCGGTTCGCGCGCACCGAGTACGAGAACAAACGGGTGCCCAAGATCGTGATGGGGCTGCGCAAGTCGGCCGCGCAGGTGTCGGCTGGCAAGCTGCGCACCGAGTTCGACGGCAAGGTGCAGGACGCCCGAGCGGCGGCCGCCGACGCATCCGCCCTGGTGCGCTCCGACGACACCATCCACGTTGACCTGCCCGACCCGCAGGTGCCCAACGGCAAGCGCCTGGCCGAGCTGCACGGCAGCGACCGCGTCTTCCTGCTGCACGGTCCGGCGCGGGTGGCGCTGACCGGCCCGAACGGCGTGGGCAAGACCAGCCTGCTCGAATCCCTGGTGCACCCGGAGACCGCCAGGGCCGGGCGTGCCACGGCGATCGCGCACACGCGCCGCATCGGCTATCTCAGCCAGCGCCTGGACGGGCTCGACGACGCCGCCAGCGCACTGGAGAACTTGGGCGCGGCCGCCCCGGCGGTGCCGGCCGGGGAACTGCGGAATCGGCTGGCCCGGTTCCTGCTGCGCGGGGATGCCGTGACCAGGCCGGTGCGGAGCCTCTCCGGCGGGGAACGGTTCCGGGTGTCGCTGGCGCGACTGCTGCTGGCCGACCCGCCCGCGCAGCTGATCGTGCTGGACGAACCGACGAACAACCTCGACCGCCAGAGTGTCGACCAGCTGGTCGGCGCCCTCGGCGGCTACCGGGGCGGCCTGCTGGTGGTCAGCCACGACGAGGCCTTCCTGGCCAGGCTCGGCATCACCGACTGGCTCAGCCTGGATGCGAAGGGGCGGCTGGCCGAGGGGACGCCGCCGGTGTAGGCGGAGTTAGTGCGGCGACAGTCAGTGCCGCAGGCTCACGCGGCGGTCCGGGCCAGCGCGGTGAACGCCGAGGTGGCGCGCGGGTTGTCGGCTGGGCACTCGCTGCGGAATCGGCGGGTGGCCACGCCGGCCTCGTAGGAGGCGAACTCGATGTCGAAGCCGGACCCCAGCTGCACGGCCAGCCGCAGGGCCAGGCGGATGCCGGTGGCCGTGAACTCGCTGGCCAGCTCGGCGCTTCGCCAGCCGCAGTCATCAGTGAGCGCGTCGTAGTAGCCGATCTCCCACCGGATCAGGTCGGCGACCAGGGCCGGGTCGAGGTGGGTGGCAGCGTACGCCACCGGATGGGGACACCACAGCACCGTGCCGGCGTAGTCGGGCAACAACCGCACGAGCACCGTGGACGCAGTATGCATGATCGCGCTCTCCCCCCAGCTGCGGACTACACTCTCGAACTCCCCGTCCCTACGATTTCAGGTGCGAGCCGCAGACGCAATTCCGGGCATCCGCACTGCTCTCGTTTCAGTGACCGCTGGTGCTGACCACCGCGGCATCGCCGCAGGAGGAGGTCTGCGCCTCGGCGACCCGGGCGTCGTCCGCCGGCAGGGATGCCGACACGGCGGTGTAGCCGTTGATGGCGGTGAGCCCGTCGGTCGACACCGAGATTCCGGTGGCCAGCAGGGAGTAGCTGTCGTCGCGGTTCTGGGTGACCTGCAAGCCGTTCAGCTCGAGTCCGTCATCCACCTCGAGGCAGCCCACGCCGGTGCCGTTGTCGTGGGTGTTCTGCATGTCGAACGTGTACGGGCGGGCGTCGACCCCGATGGGGGTGACGAACCCGCACTCCACGATGGCGTGCAGGGTGGCCCCGCGGCTGTCATCGAGCACGGTCACCACCACCCCGTTGTGCAGCGCCGCGGTCCAGCCGCTGTGCTGTCCGGGGCCGGCCAGGTCGTCGGGCAGGGTGAGGGTGGCACCGGAGGCGGTCGTGATGCCGTAGGTGAACGGTGAAGTCGTCTCGTCGTACCAGGCGGTGTCGTTCTCGCCGTCACCGTCGACGTCGGCGATCTGGGCGCTGGCCGCACCGGCCGGCATCGACTCGGCCGTGGCGGGACAGCCGGTCGGTTCGGCGTCGGCGGGTTCGGCGGAGGCGTCGGGCAGCGCGGCGGAATCGCCGGCGTCGCTCGGCGTCACGACACCGGTCTGCGCCACGCCGGATGCCGCGCACCCGGTGAGAGTGAGCGCCAGGAAACCGGCGACGACGAAAAACCGACCTGCGATCTTGGTTTTCGAGTGAACGGTTGACATCAGCACGATGCTACCGACGTTGTCTGGGCGGCCTCCGTGTTTCGGGTGCGCTTTCGGAGGCGATTGCCAGCGTGGACTCCGGCTGGTGCCTGGAGAGCCCCAGAACACCGTAGGCGGCGATCGCGCCGGCGATGACAAAAGCGATCAGGGCGTAGAGCGGAGCCTCGGAGGCCTCCCCGAGCACGACGATGCCGATGCCGACGGCCACGAGGGGATCCACGACCGTGAGACCGGCGATCACGAGGTTGGGCGGGCCGGTGGAGTAGGCGACCTGCACGAACACGCCGCCGACGATCGCGGCGGTGAGCACGCCGCCCACACAGAACAGGGTGAGCAGCGACAGGTCGCCGGCCACCAGCTGGGTGATGGTGAGCTTGGCCAGGGTGGCGACGAAGGCGTACAGCACTCCGGCGCCGAGGACGTAGGCCACGGCGGTGAGCCGGGCGCGGAGCAGGGTGAAGATGAGCCCGCAGGCGATCAGGACGACGCCTAGCAGGATCAGGATGATCACCACCTGCGGCGGCTGGATGGGCCGGTCGGTGGCGTACACGGCGGCGATGGAGACGAAGATCACGATGCCGCCCACCGACAGGGCCACCGAGCGAAGCACGGTGCCGTCCAGCCGGGTGTGAGCGAGCCGGGAGTCCACCACGGTGGACAGCACCAGCGCTGCCACTCCGAGCGGCTGCACGACGAGCAGCGGGGCCAGGCCCAGGCTGGTCAGCTGCAGCACGATGGCGAAGCCGAGCAGCAGGGTGCCGAGCAGCCAGGACGGCCGGCGCAGCAGCGCCAGCAGCTGGCCGAGGCTCATCTTCTGCTGGTCGCCGGGGCGCATCCGGGAGGCCTTGCCCACCCCGCGGTGTTGCAGCTGCGCGCCCAGTGCCAGGAAGACGGTGCCGGCCAGAGCCACGGCGATGCCGAGATTCTTGCGGGCGACCGGGTCGAGAAACTGCACGATCGTATCGGTGACTTCGGTGGGCATAAAGGGGACGGGCACATCCAGACCCTATTTCAGTGCGGCGGCCGGCGACAATTCGGCCGGGGCTATCTCGCGGTCGGCGGCAGGTGTTAGCGTGCCCGCATGAAGCAGAAAGAGCTCTTTCTCCAGGCGGATGCCGCGTTGCGCTCCGTCATCGACCGGATCACCCCCGACCAGCTGAACGAGCCCGCCCCGACCGACTGGGCGGTGACGCCGAACCCGACCCTGCGGGACGTTCTGGCCGCGCATGCCCGCGACGAGGCCTGGGTGCCCGATGTGCTGAGCGGCCGCACCATCGAGGACGCCGGCGGCAGCTACGACGGTGACCTGCTCGGCGATGACCCGATCACCGAATACGACCGGCTGAACGACCTGGCCACCGCGGCCGTCAACACAGAGCTCGACCCGGAGAAGGTCGTGCACCTGAGCTACGGCGACTTTTCGGTGCGCGAATATCTCGAGCATGTCAGCATCTACCGGGCATTCCAGGCCTGGTCCATCGCCCGGCAGCTGGGCTGGGACTACGCGCTGCCGGCAGGCCTGGTGGACAGTCTCGAGGAGGTCATCGGCCCGCAGATCGACGGGTTCCGGGAGATGGGAGTGTTCCCGGCCGAGGTGCCGGTGCCCGACGGCGCCGACCGGGAGACCCGCCTGCTGGGCAGGGTCGGTTACTGGGTGCCCAAGGACTGACTCGCCGGGTCGGCCGGCCGGGACCGACGCGCCTGGTCGGCCAGGGTGATGGCGACAACAAGCACGCAGAGCGCCGCGACCAGGACCACCACCACGGTGACCCCGGTGGTCTCGGCGAGCAGCGGCACCAGCAGCACCACGGCCGCGGCCGGCAAGATCACGATCGGCTTGATCTGCGACCGGGACTGCAGAACCGCGTGCACGGCCCAGAGCAGCACCAGGAAGATCCCGACCGGCAGCGCGACGGCGTAGCCCAGCGCCACCGACGACACCTCCAGGTGGTGGCCGGCCTCGGCCACCGCCACTTCGAGGCCGGCGCCGAGGGCGGCCAGGGCGGCGAAGACGCCGTAGTGGCCGTAGCCCCACAGGAAGGAGCGGCCGCGATTGACCGAGAGCCCCTCCCCCGCCGGCTCGAGGAAGTACAGCCACCAGATCGCGAACAGGATCACCAGCGCCGCAGCGGACACGAGCACCAGGTCACCGCTGACGCCACCCGCGGTCAGCGCATCCTGAACGCCGTAGGTGGCGGCCAGCACGCTCTCGCCGAGCACGATGATGGTGAACAGCCCGTAGCGCTCGGCGATGTGGTGCGGGTGCCAGAAGGTCGTGCCGGTGCGCTCAGCCCAGAGCGGCACCGTGAGGTCCAGCGCAGCGAGCACCAGAAACGACGCCACGCCCACCTCGGGCGGCAGGGCCAGGCGGGCCAGCCAGCCCACCTGCACCAGCGTCACGCCGGCCGCGTAGCGCCAGGCGGTCACCCGGCTCTCCGGATGCTCGAAGCCGGCTCGCAGCCACTGGGCCACCAGGCCGATGCGCATGATCAGGTAACCCACGGTGACGGCGCGAAAATCCTGCTCGGCGAACGCGGCCGGCACCCCGGCGGCGAGCACAAGCACGCCGGCCATCTGCAGCATGGTCATCAGGCGGTACGGCACGTCATCGGTGTCGTAGGACGAGGCGAACCAGGTGAAGTTCATCCAGGCCCACCAGATGGCGAAGAACACCATCAGGAACGGGCCGACCTCCTCCGCCCCGTGGCCGCCCTCGATGCCGTGCGCCAGTTGCACCACGAGCTGGGCGACCGCGACCACGAAGGTGAGGTCGAACAGGAGCTCGAGCGGGCTGGCCACCCGGTGGGACTCAGCGGTGTCGCGCGCGCCCATCCGCCGGTGGAGTCTGAAGCCGCCCGCATCCGTCATGCGCTCAGCCTAGGGAATTGTCTCTAGGAACGCACCAGCCGGGCGATCGCGTCGCCGGCTTCCTTGAGCTTGAGTTCGGCTTCCTCGCCGCCGGTGGCGACGGCGTCGACGACGCAGTGGCTGAGGTGGTCGTTCAGCAGGCCCAGAGCCACCGACTGCAGGGCGCTGGTCATGGCCGAGACCTGGGTGAGGATGTCGATGCAGTACTTGTCGTCGGTGACCATGCCCTGCAGGCCGCGAGCCTGGCCCTCGATGCGGCGCAGGCGCTTGAGGTAATCATCCTTGTTGGAGATGTAGCCGTGCGGGCCGTCGTGGGCGGTGTGGTCGACTGGGTGGTCTGCGGTGTGGTCTGCGGTCGTCATGGTGCGCTCCTGGCTGTCGGGACCTTATACCCCCTCACGGTATCACGATCGTGCGCTAGAGTACCCGGAGGGGGTATCCCCGATCGCTCCATTGATACAGCAGAGAAGGTTCGCATCATGGCTCCCATCAGCACCGACTACCTCGTCACCGGAATGACCTGCGGGCACTGCGTCGCCAGTGTCATCGAAGAGGTCTCCCTCGTGCCGGGGGTCAGCGCCGTGGCCGTGGACCTCGTCGTGGGCGCCGCCAGCACGGTGCATGTCACGAGCGCTGCCGAGCCCGAGCGCACCGCCATCCGCGCCGCCATCGACGAAGCCGGCTACCAGCTGCAAGACGCCGGCACCGCAGGCGCCGCCGCGTGAGCGAACCCGTCGACCTCGTGGTTGGCGGCATGACCTGTGCGTCCTGCGCCGCCCGCATCGAGAAGAAGCTCAACCGCCTGCCCGGCGTCGAAGCCTCCGTGAACTACGCCACCGACAAGGCCACCGTGCGCCTGCCGGAGGGCACCAGCATCGACGACGCCATTGCCACCATTGTGGCCACCGGCTACACCGCGCACCTGCCCGCGCCGCCCGCCGCCGCGCCGCCGGCCGAGACGCTCGAACTGGATGCGGACACCCTGGCCCTCCGCCAGCGCCTGCTGATCTCGACCCTGCTGGCCATCCCGGTGACCCTGCTCTCGATGGTGCCCGCCCTGCAGTTCACAAACTGGCAATGGCTCGCCCTCACCCTCGCCGCTCCCGTGGC
>Ga0247803_1000142_pt1 | contig 43107 bp, 38 predicted proteins | sample UWRJL014104B1_FD_180928 | JGI IMG/M metagenome (GOLD analysis project Ga0247803, IMG submission 180928) | Plant litter microbial communities from Arlington Agricultural Research Station in Wisconsin, United States - UWRJ-L014-104B-1 | ecosystem: Environmental > Terrestrial > Plant litter >... | reverse complement strand
ACGAGCACCACGGTGAGGCCGGTTTCGCCCTGGATGCGCCGGATCTCGCTGCGCATCTGCACCCGGAGCCTGGCGTCGAGGTTGGACAGCGGCTCGTCGAGCAGCAGCAGCGACGGGCTGATCGCGATGGCGCGGGCCAGGGCGACCCGCTGCTGCTGGCCGCCGGAGAGGGCCTTGGGCTTGCGGTCGGCCAGGTGGGCGAGGCCGACCAGGTCGAGGTTCGCCATCACCAGCTCGCGGCGTTTGGTCGCGGGGACCTTGCGCAGTTTCAGCCCGAAGCCCACGTTGTCGGCCACCGTGAGGTGCGGGAACAGGGCGTAGGACTGGAAGACCATGCCGAGGTTGCGCTTCTCCGGCGGCAGCCGGGTGGCGTCGGCGCCGTTGATGGTGATGGTGCCCGCGCTCGGGGTGATGTACCCGGCCAGCATCCGCAGTGTCGTGGTCTTGCCACAGCCGCTGGGGCCGAGCAGGGTGGTGAGCTTGCCCTCTTCGATCTGGAGGTTGAGGTTGTCCACGGCGACGGTGTCGCCGTACGCCTGGGTGACCCCGGTGAATTCGGCCGCACTGGTCATTTGTTGATTCCTCCGAAGATCTTGGCAAATCCGAGTGTTTTCTCGGCGACGATCGCGATGACGACGGTGCCGGCGAGGATGAGCGTGGACATCGCCGCGATCATCGGGTCATAGGACTGCTGCACGTAATCGAGCATCGTCACGGGCAGGGTGCGGAATTGGCGGCTCTGCAGCAGCAGCGACAGCGGCACGTTGTTGAACGAGGTGACGAAGCTGAGCAGGCCGGCCGAGAAGATGCCCGGTCGCAGCAGCGGCAGCGTCACGGAGAAGAAGGTGCGGAGCGGCGAAGCGCCCAGGCCGCGGGCGGCTTCCTCCACCGCCGGGTCGGCGAGGGCGAGTGAGGCGCCGGTGACCCGCACCGCGTACGGCAGCAGCAGCACGGTGTGGCCGACCAACAGCGCCACGAACGAGGTCTGGTGCAGCCCGATCATGATCTGCTGGTACAGCGCCAGGCCCACGACGAGTTCCGGCACCACGAGCGGGGAGAGGAACAGGCCCTCGACGAGGGACTTGCCGGGGATTTTGCCGCGCTGGATGGCCAGGGTGACGGGCACGCCGAGCAGCAGCGCGAGCGCGGTGGACACCACGGCCAGCTGCAGGCTCGACAGCAGGGCGCCGACGAACGGCTGATAGGCCAGGGCCTCGCCGAACCAGCGCAGCGACACTCCCTGCGGTGGGAAGGTGAGGGCGTCGCCGGCCGTGAAGGCTGTGGAGACGACGAACAGGATCGGCACGATCATGATGATGTAGCCGAGCACCGCGAGGGTGCCGAGGATCGGACGGCCCTTCACGAGGTCACCCCCGCCTTGCGGGAGATCAACGAGGAGAGCCCGGAGACCATGAACACCAGCAGGGTCATCATCAGCGCCGTGGCGGATGCCGCGGCCCAGTCGACGCTGACGCTGGCGTAGGAGAACAGCTGGGTGGAGAGCATCCGTTGGCTGGACCCGCCGAGCAGGTAGGGGGTGGTGTACGCCGTCGTCGCACCGGCGAAGACCAGGGTGCCGGCGATGAGGATGCCGGGCCTGGACAGCGGGATCACGACCTTCCAGAGGGTCTGGGATTTGGTGGCGCCCAGTCCCCGGGCGGCGTGGTCCAGACCGGCGTCGACCTGGGCCACGGCGGAGTAGCAGGAGATCACGGCCAGCGGTAGGAACAGCTGGATGAGGCCGAGCACGATGGCCAGTTCGGTGTAGAGCAGCTGCGGCGGCTGGTCGGTGATGCCGAGCACCACGAGCAGCTGGCCGAAGGCGCCCTGGCTGCCGAGGATCACCAGCCAGCCGAAGGTGCGCACCACGTTGCTCAGCAGCAGCGGGAAGATGGCCAGGGCCAGCCACATCCCGGCGAAGCGGGAGGTGGAGCGGGCCAGCAGGTAGGCGATCGGGAAGCCCAGCACGACGCAGGCGACGGTGACGATGAGGCCGATCCGCACCGTGCGCCAGATGATCGCCAGGTCATACGGATCGGTGAGCATCGCCCCGAACCGGGCGAAGACGTCAGCGGTGTCGGTCGACGGCGGCGCCAGCAGCATGATTGCCGATGGGATGGCAAAACCGAACAGAATGAACACCAGACCCGGTATGAGCAGTAGTGCTGGTTTTCGAGACATACAGGGATAACCTTCGGCATACTAGGAGGGAATGAAACCGGTTGTGCAACCGGTTTCATTCCAACCTAAGGCAGATGACGCCCCCGTTTGGGCCACGAATGTTACGACCACGTAAAACCTCCGTGGTCACCTCGATCAGTTAGGCAGGATCTCAGTGGCAACTCTGGACCACGTCGCGCAGCACGCTGGAGTCTCCAAGGCGACCGCGTCGCGTGCCCTGAGCAAGCCTTCGCTGGTGTCGCCGGCCACCGTCGCCCGGGTCCTCGATTCGGCGCGGGAGCTGGGCTTTGTGCCCAACCGCACCGCTCAGGCGCTGGCCGGCGGCCGTACCGGGCTGGTGGCCATCGTGGTGCCCACCCTGGAGAACAGCTTCTTCACCCCGATCATCCGCGGCGCGCAGGAGCAGGCGGCCGCATCCGGTCTGCACCTCACCATCGCCGTGCACGGCCTGGACTCCCCCACCGACATCGCCGCGTTGGAGACCCTGTCCAGGCAGGTCGACGGATTTCTCATCGCGGCACCCCGCGGTGACGATGACGTCGTCACCGCGGCGACGGCCGGTATCCCGAGCGTGTTGATCGACCGGGAGATCCACGGCCTGCCCTCGGTCTCCGCCGACACCGCCACGGCATTCGGCCAGCTGGCCCGTGGGTTCATCGACCGGGGGCACACCTCGATCGCGTTCGTCGGCGGCCCGGACCGGTCCTGGCAGAATGCCCAGCGCATCACGGCGGTGCAGGATGCGGCGGCCGGCCGCTGCGCGCTCACCGTGCTCGGCCCGTACCCGGCCACCGTCGCCTCCGGGGTGGAGGCCACGGAGGCCGTGGTCGCCTCGGGGGCGACCGCCGTGATCTCCTATGCGGCGTCGATCTCGCTCGGGCTGATCTTCGGGCTCAACGCCAGGGGCCTGACGGTTCCCGGCGATGTGGTGGTGAGCGCGGACGACGGCGTTGTGGGCGCGCTCGGACTGCAGGGAGCGCCCTCGATCGAGGTCGACGGCGAAGAGCTCGGCCACCTGGCCATGCAGCGCCTGCTCGAGCAGATCGGCGCCCCGGCCGGCACCGCGGGCGACGACACGCAGGCCAAGCTGGCGGTGCCGGTGCGCTGGTCCGCCGCCCGCTGAGCGGGCATCCGCGCCGCGAGTTGCCGCAAACACCCCCTTCACAAGCGTCGAAGGGGCACTTTCGCGCAACTCGCGGGATCATGCACCCGCGAATTGCCGGAAAGAGCCCCTTCGCGCGCCCGGGACGGGCCGAATGCGGCAACTCGCTGCGTAACGCTTCCGTGAGGTGCCAGTTGGGGCCCCGTCGAGCGCTCGGAGAGGGCCTCAAGTGGCAGGTCGCGCTCAGGCGGGGAGCAGCGTGCCGGTGCGTTCGCGGTCGGTGCGCGCCGCATCCGTGCCGGCGGCCCAGGTGAGATAGCCGCCGTCGAGGTTCACCGCGTCGCGGCCCAGCTGGGCGAGCAGCCGCACGGCGGTGTGGCCGCGCTGGCCCACCTTGCAGTGCACGATCAGCCGGCCGGCGGGCAGCTCGGCCTGGCGGGCACGGAGGTCGTCGAGCGGGATGTTGACCGAGCCGGGGATCGCGGCCTCGGCGTACTCCCCCGCCGTGCGCACATCGACCAGGGTGGCGCCGGCCGCGCGGGCGGCGGCGAGTTCGTGCCACTGCACCGATGGGGTCAGCCCCTCCGCGGCGTTCAGCGCCACGTAGCCGAGCATGTTCACCGGGTCCTTCGCCGAGGAGAACTGCGGCGCGTAGGCCAGTTCGAGGTCGGCGAGTTCGGATGCCGTGATGCCGCCGGCCATGGCCGTCGCGATCACGTCGATGCGCTTGTCGACGCCGTCCCCTCCCACCCCCTGGGCGCCGAGGATCGCGTCGGTGTCGGCGTCGACGACGAGCTTGAGCGCCATCGACTCCGCCCCCGGGTAGTAGCCGGTGTGCGAGGCCGGGTGGGTGTGGAGCACCCGGATGCTGCGCCCGCGGGCCCGGAGCAGCTTCTCGTTCCAGCCGGTGGCGGCGATGGTGAGCCCCATCATGCCCACCACGGCGGTGCCGAGCGCCGGGCGCACCCGGATTCTCTTGCCGGTGATCACGTCGGCGACCAGACGGCCGTGACGGTTGGCCAGGCCGGCGAGGGCTACCAGGCGCTGCTCACCCGAGATCGCGTCGGTCTTCTCCACGGCGTCGCCGATGGCGTAGATGTCGGGGGCGCTGGTGCGCAGCTGGTCGTCCACCGCGATGCCGCCGCGTTCTCCGATCGTGAGGCCGGCGGCCCGGGCCAGGGCGGTGTCCGGCCGCACCCCGATGGCGGCGAGCACGAAGTCGGCCGCGACGACGCTGCCGTCGCTGAGGGTGGCGGTGTTCTCGCCGAGCTCGGTGACCTGGGTGCCCAGGCGCACGCTGACACCGGCGGCGCGCAGCCGCTCGGCGACCGGGCCGGCCATCTCGGGGTCGAGCGGCGGCAGCACCTGATCACCGAGCTCGACGAGGGTGACGTTCAGGCCCCGGTGCACGAGGTTCTCCACCATCTCGAGGCCGATGAACCCGGCGCCGATGACGAGGGCGCTTCGCGGCGCCACGGCCAGGGCGGCCATGGCCGCGTCGACGTCGTCGATGTCGCGCAGGGTGAGCATCCGCTCGCCGCCGGGCAGTGGTGGGCGCACGGGCGAGGCACCGGGCGAGAGCACGAGGGCGTCGTAGGCTTCGGTCGACTCCCGGCCGGTCGTGAGGTCGCGCACCCTCACGGTCTTGGTCCCGGCGTCGATGCCGATCACCTCGGTGCGCACTCGCACGTCGAGGGCGAAGCGGCTGGCGAGGGTGGCCGGCGTCTGCAGCAGCAGGCTGGATCGCTCCTCGATCACGCCGCCGAGGTAGTACGGCAGACCGCAGTTGGCGAATGAGACATGGCCGCCCCGTTCGAACACGGTGATCCGGGCGTTCTCGTCGAGGCGGCGGAGGCGGGTGGCGGCGGACATGCCGCCGGCGACGCCGCCGATGATGACGTATCGGTTCTGGGTCATGGCCCCAGTCTGCTATACCCCTAGGGGTATCTGCAAGTCGGTGCCGGATGCGCCTGCGCCGACATAAAGCACGTCCGGCGGCCGCACCCTCGTGGGTGCGACCGCCGGACCGATGCTTGCGGCGCCCGGTCGTTACCCGGCCGCACCCCGACGACGAAGCACCAGCACGGTGCCGCCCGCGAGCACCAGGAGCAGCGCGAGCAGTCCGGGAAGGGCCAGGTTCACGCCCGTTTGCGCCAGCGTGCCGGACGCGGCCTGCGACGCAGCGGCGCTGACGAGGATGTCGTCCCAGCCGATCAGCGTGCCGTCTTCGGCCACCACCACGATGCGGTGCGCGCCCGGTGCCGTGCCGGTCGGGATGACGACCTGCACGGTGCCCGCGGCGCTGACCGTCGTGGACGCCAGCAGCGTCGGGGTGGAGTGCAGCCAGACATTCACCGGCTCACCCGCGAAGGTGCGTCCGACGGTGACCGTGATGGTGTCCCCCGGCTTCGCTGCGGCCGGCACCGACACCGGTCCGCGCGCGGACTCGACCAGGGCGGCCGTGGCCACCGGGGCCGGGGTGGTCGGGGCCGGGGTGGCCGTCGGCTGTGCAGTCGGCTGGCCACTCGGGACGGGAGCCGGCGTTGTGGTCGGAGCCGGGGTCGGCTCGCTGGTCGGGGCCGGGGTCGGCTCGCTGGTCGGAGCCGGGGTCGGCGCATCCGTCGGAACCGGCGTCGGCTCGACGGTCGGCACCGGCGTCGGCGCGACGGTCGGCACCGGCGTCGGCTCGCCGGTGGGCTCCGGCGTCGGGTCCGTCGGCGTCAGCGGGGTGCAGTCGATGCTGCCCACCCGGATCGCGTTGCCGCCGGTGTTGGAGTCGTCGGCCCAGAAGACGGGCTTGGCTCCGGCGATGCAGGCGCTCTGCGGGGCCAGGGCGAAACCCTCGTTGTTGATGTTCGGCATCGAGGCCGGGCGCTCGTACACCGTCGTGACGCCGAAGCGCCCGTCGGTGGCGCCGGACTGCGCGACCTCCAGAACCGCGGACCGGCCCGCGCAGGTGTCGTCGCAGACGGCCCAGAACCGGCCGGTGGAGGCCTCGAATTCCAGGTCCATCACACCGGAGAATCCGCTGGCGATGGTGGCGACACGGGTGTACCCGCCGGTGGTCTGGTCCAGCGCGTAGGCGTAGATCGCGCCGTTGGCTTCCAGACCCACGAAGAACAGGCCGGTGCCGTGGCCTGCGTAGACAGCCGGGTCGTAGGTGGCGTTGGTGTGCTCGTCGAGCATCCCCTGGGCCACCAGGAAGCTGTCCGGCACCCAAGCGATGGCCTCGAGGCCGGCGTTCGCGCCCACGACGGGCAGGTCGGCGGTGAGGTTCCACTCCATGCTCGCGGTGAGCTCGGTGCCGGCGGCGGATGCGTCATAGCGCAGCACCGCGGGCCGGCTGACGCCGCTCACGTTGTTGTTGCGCTCACTGGCGATGAAGAGCCCGCCGGCGGCGCCGGCCGAGGTCAACGTGACACCCTCGGCATCCACGTCGCCTGTACCGTCGGTGTAGTGCAGCAGCTTGCCCGCGCCCCAGCCGTTGCCGGAGTCCGGCGCCCAGCCGGCGCCGTCGGAGACGAGCCTGTAGAGCGCACCGGGGCCGTTCTTGGCCGCCCAGAGCACGTCGCCGGCGGCGCCTGCGGCACCCGCAGCCTCGTAGGCCAGGCCGCTCATATTGCCGCCGAGTACGCCGGCGGGGTCAACGGTCTGCACCGTGGCCGAGCCGGGCTAGGCCGCGGTGACCAGGTCGCCGGCGCAGCTGTTGGCGGTTCCCTTGGTGCTCGCGGTCGTCGCCGTGAAGTCGCCGGTGCCGTCGGGGCAGCGGCCGTAGCTGGTCACGGCGTGCGCGGTCCACGAGTAGCTGTCGAGCAGGGTGCTGCCGTCGGCGGCGAAGAGTCGGGCGCTGTCGGCGCCGCCCAGGCCGAAGCCGCCGGCGATGTCGACGTCGGCGGCGAGGTAGCCGCCGGCCGCGATGGTGCTGCCGGCGGGGAGCACGACGGCGTGGCTGTCGTCGTTGTCCTTCAGGACGAAACCGGAGACATCCGCCGCGGTGGCACCGTTGTTGCGCAGTTCGATCCAGTCGCCGGGCGTGCCGCCGCTGGACTCGACCTCGTTGAGCCGCACGGGTGACCCGCAGTCGTTAGCGGCGCCCTTTGTCGATGAGGTCATCTGCACCAGGTCGGTGCCGCCGGGGCAGAAGCCCCAGGTCGTGGCAGCGTGGCTGGTCCAGCTCACCGAGGCGACGAGGGTGAATCCGTCCGGGGCGAAGAGGCGGGCCGAGTCGGCCGAGCCCAGGCCGAAGCCGAGCATGCCCTCCTCGACGATGAAGAAGCCGCCGGCCGCGATCACGGAACCGGCCGGGAGGACCGCGGTGTGGGTGTCGTCGTTGTCGCGCACGATCCAGCCGCTGAGGTCCACGTCGACCGTGCCGGGGTTCACGAGCTCCACCCAGTCGCCGGGGGTGCCGCCGCTGGACTCGGTCTCGTTGATGCGCACATCGGCCGTTGCGGGCACGACGCAGTCGTTGGCGGCGCCCTTGGTGGCGGTCGCCGTGTCGGCGAAGACGCCGACGCCGTCGGGGCAGCGACCGTAGGTCACGCCGGCGTGGGCGGTCCAGTCGTGGGCGTCGATCAGCGTGACGCCGTCGGAGCCGAAGAGGCGGGCGCTGTCGGCGCCGCCGAGGCCGAAGCCCAAGACCGGCGCCTCGACGACGAGGTACCCGCCGGCGGCGATCGTCGAGCCGGCCGGCAAGACGGCCGCGTGGCTGTCGTCGTTGTCCTTCAGAACCAGGCCGGAGGCATCCACCGGCGCCGTGCCGGTGTTGACCAGTTCGATCCAGTCGCCGGCCGAGCCGTCGCTGGATTCGACCTCGTTGAGCCGCACGGTGTCGGCGGCCGAGGTGACGCAGGCGTTCGCGGCGCCGCGGGTGGATGCCGTGGTCTCGCGAAAGTCTCCGGTGCCGTCCGGGCAGCGTCCCCAGGTGGTGGCGGCGTGCGCGGTCCAGGCGTAGGAGTCGACCAGGGTGGTGCCGTCGGCGAGGAAGAGCCGGGCGATGTCGGCCTTGCCCAGGCCGAAGTTGGTGGCGCCGGCACCGTCCACGTCCACGGCGAGGAACGCGCCGGGTTCGATGACGGTGCTCGCCGGCAGCGCGAAGGTGCGCTCGTCCTTGTCGTCCTTGACGACCCAGCCGGAGACATCCGCCGCCACCTGGCCGGTGTTGGTCAGTTCGATCCAGTCGCCGGGCGTGCCGCCGTCGGATTCGACCTCGTTGATGCGAACCGTTGGGGCCTCGGCCGCCATCGCCGGGCTCAGGGTCGCGGCGAGTGGAACCGCCAGGGCGAGAGTGAGAATGGCGGCCAGGCTTGGCCGACGCCAGTGAGTGCGCACAGAGATGCCCCTTCGAGGCTGTGGGTGACGAGCCTCGGACGGGCCCAGTTCACTCTGGCGACGGCGGGAGAACGCCCGGTGAACGGCGGGCGAACGCTCTTCGCCGGCTGCCCCGGTTGCCTAGCGGAGCACAGGACGGAACGGGATCGACGACGCCAGCACCAGAACCAGCAGGAACGACCCGGCGAGCACTGACACCCAGGCGCCGCGCGGTTCGGTGACGATCAGCCTGGCGCCGCCGATCGCGGCCGGCATCAATGCGATGGCCGCCAGGGACGCCCCGCTGAGCACACCGGCCACGATCCGGCCCCAGAGCCGGCCGCGGCCGGAGATCGCGTAGCCGCCGCCGACGCCGATCAGGGCCACACCGATGGCGGCCCCGCCGATTCCCGTCGTCACCAGTTCCACGGCCGCTCCCGGCCGCAGCAACGGCGCCACCGCGAACGCGAGCGGCGCCAGGGCCAGCCACCGCCAGCCTCTGGCTCCCCCGGACCGCCGCAGCGATTCCGCCCAGCCGAGCAGTGCGCCGGCAACAGCGCCGGGCAGCAGGATGGTGGCAAAGGTGCCGACCCAGTCGAATCTGGAGGCGATCCCGACGAGCTCGACCATGTAGGCGCGAAACCCTGCCGCCCAGGCGATGCCGCAGATCGTTCCGATCACGATGAAGGATGCGCGCGGAACCAGGGCGCTTCGCTCCATGGCGCTGTTGTCGTCCACGCTCGCCTCCACCACGGTCGCCCCGTTCAGGTGTTCGCCGACGACACTAGAAGGGCTCCGGGCAATCGGCAAGGGCCACCGGGTGTTCCTGGGACCGCCTCGTGCCTATGCTGGAACGACCATGCGACTCCTGCTGATCCGCCACGGCCAGACCCCCGCCAATGTGCTCGGGCAACTCGACACCGCCCACCCGGGCCCGGGCCTCACCGAGCTCGGCGAACGTCAGGCGGCCGTCATCCCCGAGGCGCTGCGGTTCGATTCGATCGACACCATTTTCGCGTCGACGCTGCACCGTACCCAGCTCACGGCCCGGCCCCTCGCCGTGGACCGGGGCCTGGACATCCAGGTGGCCGATGGCCTGCACGAGATCGAAGCAGGCAGTCTCGAACGACGCAGCGATCACGCCTCCATCCGCACCTACATGGAGACGGTGTTCGCCTGGGGTGCCGGCAACCTCGACGTGGGCATGCCCGGCGGGCCGGATGGCCACGCGTTCTTCGCCCGGTTCGACTCCGACATCGCCGTGGCCGCGGCCAGCGGGGCGACAGCGGCGGTGTTCAGCCACGGCGCGGCGATCCGGGTCTGGGCGGCGGCGCGGGCCAGGAACGTGCCATCCATGTTCGCCGGCCTGCACGACCTGGACAACACCGGCGTGGTCGAGCTGTCCGGCTCGCCCGACGAGGGCTGGACCCTGCTCTCCTGGGCCGGGGTGCCGCTGGGCGGCATGCCCCTGGTCGACACGACCGCCGTGGACCCGACCGGCGAAGCGCTCGACGCCTCCTAACTGCCTCCGGCACAACCGCGCCTCGATCTCAGGAAAGAGTGAGATTTCAAGGACGCAATTGCGCGCGGAGTCCTTGTTATCGGCCGTTTTCCCAATAAACCGGCGTGGCTCGGGCGGCCTCGGTGAGCAGGGCGACGCTCTTCCGGATCATCGCCACCCGGTGGTCGACCGAGGCTCCGGCGGGCCGCCAGGCGAATTTGATCCCGGAGTAGAGCAGCCCGCCGGCCTCGGCGAGGGCGCTGCGGGCCAGCGCCACGGTGAGCATCGAGGCCGGCTCGGAATACCCCGTGGGGTCCGCCGAACCAGGTTCCGGGGCGAACGGCAGATGCGCATCCGCCCAGGCGTCGCCGTAGACGCTCGGCCGGTCGGCGACGCCGGAGAACATCACCGCGCCGAGCAGGTCGGCGTCCCGCGCCTCCCGCACCTGTTCGAGCACGCGGGACGCTGAGCGCAGTTCGATGGCCGACCGGCCCCAGTTCAGGGCGATCCCCACCGGCACGCCCGACGACCGGATCGCGGCGATCTCGTCTCCGAGGGGCAGGAAGCCCTTGGCGTGGGCCTGGCCGGGCACCCGGGCGTCACAGTGCTCGAGCAGCACCGCAGCGCTCTCCCAGTTCCAGGCGCCGATCTCGGCCAGGGAGGTGGCCAGGGCGGCCGCGCTGGCCGATGAGCTCGGGTGCGGCCCCGGGCCGGCCTGCAGTTCCACGGCGGTGACGACGGCACTCCCGGCGGAGTCATTGAGGCGGCGCACCCCGGCCAGCATCTCCGCCACATTCGCCACGGCGGCGCGGCGGCCCCCGGCATCGTCGGAGGCCAACCCGTGCCTGGGGTCCCTGGCCACCGCGGCGACGGTGTAACCCACCGAGGTGAGCACCACCTGCCACCGGGGCGGCAGGGTCGCCAACAGCCACGGCTCGTCGTGCGGGTGCAGGCTGCCCAGCCACGGCAGTTCGAGGCCACGGATGCCGGCGACCTCGGCCAGCCCGGCAAGGTAGCTGCTCTCGACCGCAGGGTCCCACCGGTGTGCGGTGGGCGAACTGGCGTAGGCGCCGACGATGATGCCGGAGCCCGGCCCGGCGCAGACGCTCACCGCGAGACCGGTTCGGTCGCGGCCAGGGCGGCCAGTTCGCTGCGGCGGGGCATGCCCTCCCAGTCGCCGGGCACCAGGCAGGCGTACGCGCCCACGGTCACGGCGGTGGTGAGGCACACCGCCACGCTCTCCCCCGCCAGATACTCGGCCAGGTAGCCGGCTACGAACCCGTCGCCGGCGCCGACGGTGTCCAGGGGCTCCACCGCGATGGCGGACCGTTGGTATTCCTTGCCGTCGACCACGGCCACGGCGCCGTGCTCGCCGAGTTTCACGATGGCCTGGCCGGCACCGGCGTCGACCAGCCGGTGGGCCAGGTCCATCCCGCTGCCGCCAGCCGCGGGAACGCCCGCTCCGAGCGCGATCTCGGCTTCGCCGTCGCCGGCGAAGACCAGGTCGGCGAGCGGGATGAGCCGGCGGTAGACCTCGCGGGCCTCGGCGGCCGACCAGAGCTTGCTGCGGTAGTTCAGGTCGAACGACACCGGCACGCCGGCCTCCCTGGCCAGGTTCACCGCGGTGAAGGTGGCGTCGGCGGCGGATGGCGACAGGGCCGGTGTGATCCCGGTGACGTGCAGGAGGGCCGCCGACCGGATGGTGACCGGGTCGATGTCGGCCGGGCACAGCCGGGATCCGGCGCTGCCGCTGCGGTAGTACCAGACCCGGGTCTGGCGGCTGGTGCGGCGTTCCTTGATCATCACGCCGGTTTGCGCGTCCGGGTCCCGCACGGCGCGCACCGACACGCCCTCCGCGCCGATTTCGCGGGCCACCAGGTCGCCGAGCGAATCCTCGCCGACCCGGCCGATCCAGGTCACGTCCACCCCGAGGCGGCGGAGGGCGATGGCCACATTGCTCTCCGACCCGCCGATGCCCATGGTCATGGCGCGGCTGTGCTGCAACGGCCCCCAGGTATCCGAACTCATCAGCGCCATGGTCTCGCCGAGGGTGACCACGCCACCACCGCGACCGCCGCTCATACCGCGCTCCCGGCCTGGCCGTTTTCGCGGCAGTCCCGAACGATGGCCACGGCTCGCCTGGCCCGGTCGGCCAACGCGACCAGGGAGCCGCCGGCCAGGGCGTCGCCGACCAGCGGACCGCCGAGGCTCACGGCCACCGCCCCGGCCCGCAGCCACTCGGGCACGTCGGCCAGGCCCACCCCGCCGGAGGGCAGGAACTGCAGGTCGGGGAACGGGCCCCGCAAGTGCGCCGCATAGGCGCTGCCCACGGTCTGGGCGGGGAAGATCTTGACCGCGGTTACGCCGGCGGCCCACGCCGCGTACAGCTCGGTCGGGGTGAGACCGCCCGCGTAGATCGGGGTTCCGGCGCGCACCGCGAGGTCGATGATCTCGAGGTCGACGACCGGGGTGACCAGGTAGTCGGCGCCGGCATCGATCGCGCGGCGGGCCTGGTCGGGGGTCACGATCGTGCCGATACCGATCTCGACCTGCTCGCCCAGGCTGCTCCGCAGCGCAGGCAGGTGTTCGAAGGTGCCCGGTGTGCTGAGCGTCAGTTCGATGGAGCGCACCCCGGTGTCGGCGAGCACCTCGACGACGCGGTCGTAGTCGGTGGCTCGCGCCGCGCGCAACACGGCGATCAGCGGGTTCTGTCTGAGCAGGTCCGAGGGGGTGCGCCGCTCCGCTGCCGGTGCTACCGGTGCGGGCGTGAGGGGGGTGCGGGTCATGGATGCTCCGGTCATGAGGGTGTGCGGCCCGTGTCGCGGCCCAGCGTGACGAGGGCCAGGTAGACGGGCAGGGAAAGGCCGAAAAACGGCACCAGGGTGGGCAGCAGGTAACAGGTGAGGACGAAGATCACGACGATCGCGAGCATCAGCAGCGCCTGCACGGGCCGGCGGGCGATCAGGTAGCCGGCTTCCAGCAGCCACTGGCGGGCGGTACCCTCCCGGCTCCGGGCGGCAGCCACCGGCAGCGCCAGCAGCAGCAGCGTCACCGCCAGGGCGACGGGTACCGTGGCCGCGGCCAGGACCAGCGCCACCGGGCTCGCCCCCGCGCCGGCTGCGCTGAGTTGTTGGCCGAGGAAGACACTGTCGACCAGAAGCAGCAGCACGACGGCGACGCTGGCGATGCCCAGTGGCAGGGTGCGCCGCCAGGTGGCGCCGAACTCCCGGAACGTGGCGGTGAAGACGGCAGTCTCGCCGTCCTGCAACCAGAGGCGCAGGGCGCGAGCGGCCGCCACCGACGCGGGCAGGATGGTCACCACCGGCAGGGCCAGGATGAGCGCGGCCACCCCCACGAACGCGAGGTTCGCGGGATAGGCCATGGCCGCGAGCAGCCGCTGCTCCCACCCGCGGGTGGCCGGAGCGGGGCGGTTGCGCGGGAGCCGGGTTGCGGCGGTCATGGGGTGGTCCTTTCGTCTGCGCCGGTTTCGGCGGCGAATCCAGTGCCTCTCACCTGCGCCTCGCCGGCAGGCGCGGCCAGGGTGACGGTCTGCCCGTCGAGGTGCAGGGCGACGTGTTCGTGGCGCCCGGCCCGGCTGAGCGCCAGGTGCACCGTCCGGTCCTGGATGGTCGCGGTCACCGTCGCGGCCTCGGTGTCGTTCCAGGCGCGCGGCTCGAGCACGGTGACGAAGACCGCGGTCGTGACGGGCGCGGTCGTGCGGCGCAGGGTGTGCTGCTCGGTCTCGATGGCCAGCGCGGGTGTGGACGAGGTGGGGTTGGCCTGCACCGTGCTCGCAACGACCTCGGTGTGGGCCTCCGTCGGTTCCAGCAGCGTGACCAACAGGCATCCGCTGCCCGCCTGGGCGAGGTAGCGCGCGGCGCCCAGGGCCGCGGGCGGGTTGTCGGTCTGTAGCAGCCAGGTGAAGGCGCGCGGGTCTTGCGCCACGCACTCGTCGACCGTGAAGACCGTGCCTGCCGGTGACATCACCAGGTGCCGGCGCAGCCGCTGCACGCCCAGGGCGGGGTCGTACATCGCGCCGATCTCGCTCACCGTGTGCGCCCAGCCGCCCAAGAGGGTGGTGGTCAGGACCTCGGCGATGTGCCGCCGGTCCAGGTTTTCGAACACGTGGTAGCGGTCTTCGTTGACGAAGCCGTGGCCGTCCACGAGCATCCCGTTGTGGTGCGCGGTGCGTTTGCGGCTCGAGTAGCCCTCGTCGATGGCGAGGTAGGAACCGTGCCCGAGGATCACGAAGCTGCCGGCGTCCGGATGCTGGTGGCCGGCGTTCAGGGTGGTCCAGCCGTGTTCCAGGTCGAGCCGCGCCGAGGCGGCCCAGGCGGTGTGGCCGCCGCCGGGAGCCGCCTTCACGGAGACGAGCGTCGCATCCGGCTGCCAGGAGGTGCGCCCGACGACGAGCCCGAGGTCGGGGAAGAACCGGCTGGTCGGCAGGCTCTGCGGGTCGATCTCGGCCACGGTCGGGTCGAACCAGAGCAGTTCCTGGTAGGCCTCTGCACGCACTCCGGGCCGCACGCCGCTCTCGTAGGCCTCTCGCCAGAAGAACCCGTCGGCCACCCGGTGCGCCAGCCACTGGGCCTGCCCGATGCCGTATTCGGCGGCGAGTTTGTAGTACAGGGCAACGGAGTGGCCGCTGCGCCGGTCGTGGCAGTCGCCGTGGTTGACGATGCGTTCGAGGTCGGGCGCGGCCTGGTAGAGCCGGTACCAGAAGGTCTGGCGCAGGTAGGCGCTGCGGGCGAACCAGTCGGTGCCTTCCGCGGAGCGCAGCATGTCGAGGTAGCTCACCAGCCACGGCACGCCGTAGCGCCAGTAGACGACGCCCTCGTTGTTCGAGCCGTCGTCGGGCAGCAGGTCGAGCACGGTGTCGAAGTTGGCCTTGGCCAGGTCGGACCAGGCGCGAGCATCCGGATGCTCGGCGACGATGGCGTAGGCGGCCGTGGCCAGGCCGGCGAAGCAGATCCAGTTGTGGTTCTGCCAGTACGACGAGGCCCACCAGCCACCCTCGGAGGCAACCGCGAACTCGTGCAGCCGGGTGCCCTGCAGGATGAGCTTGTCCCGCAGGCGCGTGCGTTCGGGTTCCGGCAGGGCGTCGCCCGCCCAGGAATAGGCCAGGCCCAGGCCGTGCAGCAGCCAGCCGGCATCGAGGTCGTGATCGGGCAGGTGCGCCTTGCCCCAGTGCGGGTAGCCAACGGCCACGTCGAGCCAGCGGCGCAGCTCGGTGAGGTAGTGCTCCTGCCCGGTCAGCCGGTAGGCCAGCGCCAGGTTGGCGGCGGCGGGTCCGAGGTAGGTGATCGACGCGTCCGGATGTTCCGGTGCCAGCGGCAGGCCCCGGTACCGTTCGCACTCGTCGAGTAGCCGGCGGAACTGCGCGGCCTTCACCGTGAGGATCTCGGCGCGCAGCCGGTCTTCCTGCCCGGCGAGCAGTAGCGGCCGGTGGCCCGCGACGGTGGCCGGCGCCGCGTTCATCGGGTCACCCGGTGGTCGGTGGAGAGCCCGTCGGTGAGGAGGACCCGTACGGAGGTGAGGCCGGCCGGGCCGCTGTGCAGGATCACGTCGCGCGCGACGGCGGTGCCGGGGGCGTAGACCGAGACGAACCAGGCCTCGGGCCCGGTGACGGTCCAGTCGGCGATCGTGAGGGTGCGGGCCGGGTCGTCGGAGGGGCCACGGCCGGGCCCGGCCAGCAGCACGGCCGGCGCGGTGGCCCGGTGGAAGCCGTGCAGCTCGTCGGCGCCCGGCGCCGGGTGCGGCTCCGGTTCGCTGTCGCGGGTGGCCGCCCAGGTGGTGCGCCAGGCGCTGCCCGCCGCCGTGACCGTGAGGGGCACAGCGGGACGGAGGGCGAGGGTGATCCGGCGCAGAGCGTTCGTGTCGGTGCCGGCGGTGGTGTCGGTGCCGGCGGTGGTGTCGTCTACGACCGCGTGCACGATGTCGAGCAGGTAGTCGTCGGTCATCACGAGCTCGCGCCGCAGGGTGACCCCGTCGATGGCGTCGGCGGCGCTGGCCACCACGCGCGTCGCCGAGAAGTCCTCCACCACGCCCGTTGTGGGCAGTTGGTCGAGGTCGTCGACCCGCACGGTGGGGTGCGCCAGCGTGCGGGCGTAGTAACCGCGGCGCAGGGTGCTGGCGTACGGCGGCACACCGGGTGCGGGCTGCCACGCGACACCGGTGCCGTAGAGGTAGAGGCCCAGCTTGTCGAGGTGCCCGTGCGAACCGCCGTGCGGGCCGGCGTCGAGCACGGCCTGCCAGGTGTCGCCCCGGTCGCGGAGCACCGCGTAGCCGGCGTTCGCGAACAGCACGGATGACCGTGGGCCGACCGATGGCTCCCTCGGGTCGCGGGTCGGCGCGGGCAACGCCGGGCCGGCGAACCAGCCGGTCAGCTGGTCTTCGAGGCCGTCGTGGGCGGCCCCGAGGGACCGTCGGGTCGCCGCTTCCACCTGGCCGAGCGGAGACTCTGCCCAGAGCTGGCCGGCCAGCACGCAGACCTCGAGAACTTCGAGGTGCGCGGGAATCCGGTCGTACGGTCCGTCGTGCAGCATGGGCAGGGTGCCGTCCGGCGTGGCCAGGCCGGCCAGCACCCGCACCATGGCGCCGAGTCGTTCGGCGGCGTCGGCGGGCAGCGCCGCCGGGTCGGTCCCGCGCAGGGCCAGCAGGTAGGCCCGCAGCACGAACAGGTGGTAATAGGTGGATCCCTCCCACTCCCAGCCGTCGGCGCCGATGGCGAGCCGGGCGTGCTCGAAGGTGCGGTTGACCCAGTCCTGGCCGTCGTCGGCGTGGCCGAGGGCCACCAGGGCCCGGTTGAGGGTGGTTCCGGCCGCGTCGATCCAGGCGACGTAGTTGCTGGTCGGGTCGTTCTTGTCGACCACCAGGGTGTGCCGGGCCGACGTGATGGTGGCCAGGAGGCCGGTCAGCAGGGTGACGACCGGGGCGCCCAGGGCCGGCCTGATCGTCTCGTCGGTGGCCAGCTCGGCCACGGCATCGGCCAGCTGCACCGCCCAGATCGCCTCGGTCAGGGCCTGGGCGAAGAGTTTGCCGCGCAGCATCCACGGTTCGCTCTGAGTGCTCCAGCCGGCCGCCGAGATATCGGCGTAGACCTCGGCGAACTCCGTCACGATGCGCACGGCCTCGTCCCGGTCGGCCGGGTCTGCGGCTCCGCGTGCGCGGGCCCCGGTGTGGCGATGGGCCAGCAACCGGGCCCGGCGGGCGCCGGCCTGGTGGCTGTAGACGGTCCAGGCCGACGCGAACGGTTCGCCAGTGAGCCGGCAGCCGTACCGGCACGGGTACGTGTCGCCCAAGCGGGGTTCCAGCTCGGTGCCGTGGGTGGGGCAGACGTAGTCGTGCCACCACCCTCCCCTGGCGTGCTGCACGCCGGTCACCGGAAGTTCGCCCCGCCGTTGATGTCGATCACTTGACCGGTGACGAACGACGAGAGATCCGACGCCAGGTACAGCACGGCGCCGGCGACATCGTCGACCGTGCCCGGCCGCTGCAGGGGCAGGCCGGCCACGATGTTCTTCTGCGCGGCTTCCGGGGTGAAGGTGTTGTGGAAGGCGGTGTCCTCGATGAAACCGGGCGCGAGGGCGTTGACGGTGATGCCGTCTGCGGCGAGTTCCTTGGCCAGGCCGCGGGCGAACCCGACGATGGCGGCCTTGGCGGTGGCGTAGGCCACCGACCCGGCACCGCCGCCGTTCTCGCCCGCCAGCGACGACATCAGCACCACCCGGCCCGCGGCTGATTCGGCCAGGTACGGCACCGCGGCGCGGGTGACGTAGAAGCTGCTGGACACGTTCACCGAGAGCACACTCGCCCAGTGTTCGTCTGACATCTCGGCCACGGTGGCTCGCCCCACCAGGTGGCCGGCGTTGTTGACCACGATGTCGATGCCGCCCAGGTGCGCGGCTGCGGCTTCCACCACGGCGGATGCCTGGGCCGGGTCGGTGAGGTCGCCGCCGATGGCGATGGAGCGCCGGCCGGCGCCGACCAGTTCCCCGGCGACGGCCTCTGCGCCGTCCTTGCTGTTCGCGTAGTGCACGGCGACGTCGGCGCCGCGGGCACCGAGGGCCCTGGCGATGGCGGCGCCGATGCCGCTGCCGCCGCCGGTGACCAGGGCACGCCGGCCGGTGAGGTCGAGCTGCAGGCCGCCGAGGGTGGCGGGGGTCAGGAGTGCGGTGTCGTTCGGCATGGTGAGTCCTTTGGTGGGGTGTCGTGGTGTCGTTCCGGATGCCGGACTACTTGATGCCGGCATGGGTGAATCCCTGGATGAAGTACTTCTGGCAGAAGAGGAACAGCACGACCATGGGCACGGTGGCCAGGGTGGTGCCGGCCATCAGGTAGTGCCACGAGGTGCTGTCGAGTTGCTGGAAGACCGCCAGCCCCACCTGGATCACCCGCAGGTCGTCCCTGGTGGTGACCAGAAGCGGCCAGAGGAAGTTGTTCCAGCTCTCCTGGAAGGTGAGCAGGGCCACTGTGGCCAGCGCCGGCTTGATCAGCGGTGTGTAGATCTGGGCGTAGATGCGGAATTCGTTCAGTCCGTCGAGGCGTGCGGCCTCTTCGAGTTCACGGGGAAGCGAGAGGTAGAACTGCCGGAACAGGAAGATCGCGGTGGCACTGAGGCCGCCGGGGATGATCAGCGCCCACCAGGTGTTCAGCCAGCCGGTGCCGCCCTGGCCGAAGATGTCATTGCCGCCGAAGAGGGGCATGAACTTCACCAGCAGGAACTGCGGCACGATCTTGGTGTACGTGGGGATCATCAGCATCGCGACGAAGCCCATGAACACCCATTCCCGCCCGCGGAACGGGATGCGCGCCAGCGCGTACCCGGCCATCGAGCCCAGCACCAGGGTGATGATGGTGTGACCGGCCGAGATCAGGAAGCTGTTGCGGAAGTACAGGTGGAACGGTGCCGCCTGCAGCGCCTCGCTGTAGTTGCTCCACTGCCAGACCTGCGGCAGCAGCGTCGGCGGGAACTGGGCAAGTTCAGCGGGTGACTTCAGCGACGTGGCGATCATCCAGAGAAACGGGATGATCATGGTGAAGGCGCCGATGCTGAGGATCACGTTCAGCAGCAGCCGGCCCTTCCAGGGCCTGCGTCGCTTGGTGCGGGGCTTGGGGGCGACCGCCGGTGTTGTGCCCGGTGTTCCCGGCGTGGCCGGGTGCATCCGTGTGGCGCTCATTCGTCATCACCTCGGGTCGCGCGTCGGCTGATCAGGGTCATCACGAGCAGGAAGGCGAACAGGCACACGGACTGTGCCGAGGCAAGGCCCATCTGGAAGTTCTGGAAGGCGGACCGGTAGACCTCGTAGGTCATCATGGTGGTCGCGTTCGCCGGGCCGCCGTCGGTGAGGACGTAGATCTGGTCGAACACCTGGAAGGCTCCGATGATCGAGATGACGAGCACGAAGAACGTGGCGGGCTTGAGCATCGGCAGGGTGATGGCGAAGAACTTGCGCACGACGGAGGCTCCGTCCACTGAAGCCGCTTCGTACAGGCTGTTGTCCACGTTCTGCAGGGCAGCGATATAGATGAGCATCTTGATGCCGATGCCCTGCCAGGCCCCGACCAGGATCACCGCCCAGAGGGACCAGTCCGGATTGGCCAGCCAGGCCTGCCCGGGAATGCCGATGACCGACAGTGCCGCGTTGAGCAGTCCCTGCTGCGGGTTGTAGATCCACAGCCACACCATCGCGATCGCGACGGTGGCGGTCACCTGCGGCAGGAAGAACGCGGTGCGGTACCAGGTGCGCAGCCAGAGGTTCTGGTTGAGCGCCACCGCGATGACCATGGCAATGGCCATCGACACCGGCACGGTCCAGAAGGTGTAGACGACGGTGTTCCAGGTGGCCAGACGGAAGGTCGGGTCGTTCCAGATCTGGATGTAGTTGTCGATCCCGATCCAGCGCGGGGCGTCGAAGATGTTGTAGTCGGTCAGGCTCAGGGCGAAGGTCGCCAGCACCGGCAGGGCGGTCCAGAGCCCGATGTGGGCGACGGCGGGCGTCACCATCAGCCAGCCGGCCCGGCTCAGCTTGCGCTGGGACCGTGACCGATCGGGCCGCCGGGGCGCACTCGGCAGGGCCCGGGCCGGGCGAACGAGTCTGGTCGCTGGGGCGGGGCGCGTGGGTGCGCTCATGGTCAACCGCCCATCTTGGAGGTGAACAGGTCGGCGAGGTCGTCCAGGGCCTGCTTCGGTGTCTTCTGCGCCAGCAGCGCGGATTCGATGGCCGGCGCGATCTCGCCGCGCAGTCCGAGCCATTCGCTCGGTCCGCCCTCACGCTTGGCCACGTCGAGGTTCTCCATCGAGAACTGCACGAGCCGGTTGCCCTGGGCGTACTCGCTGTCGAGCAGTTCGGTCAGGGCAGGGATGTTGCCCCGCTGTTCGTTCGCGGCAAGCGCCGGTCCGGGACTGGCGAGGAATTCGAGCAGGGCCTGGGCTGCTGCCGGGTGCTCGGAGCCCTTCGACATCGTGGCCAGGGTGCCGCCGACGAACATGCCCGGCGCGTCGCCGGGGATCAGGAAGGGTTCCAGCTCGGGCAGCAGGTCAGGGGCGGCCTCCAGGGTCTGGGTCCAGAGGTTGTTGTGGGCGATGCCCATGGCGGCCCGGCCGTTGATCAGCGGGTTGACGGTTTCCTTGGTCGAGGAGAACCCGGTGTCCTCCACCTTGCTGGTGTGGATGAGGTCGACCACGGATTCCAGGGCCTCAACGCCCTCGTCGGAGTTGAAGGCCGGCGCGGTGTTGTCGTCGTTGAAGAGCGTGCCGCCCGAGGAGAAGAGCATGGTCTCGTACATCTGGCGGGCATCCAGCGACAGCACGTCGAAGCCGGCCCGTTCGAGGGCGCCGCTGTCCGAGCGCACCGTGAGCGCCTCGGCCATCTCCACCAGTTCGGCCCAGGTGCTCGGCGGGGCGTCGTAGCCGGCCTCCCGCAGCAGGTCCATGCGGGCGACGCCGAAGCGGGCGTCGAGCATGATCGGCACGCCGTAGACGTCGCCCTCCCAGACGCCGGCCTGAACGATCTCCGGGGTGGTCGACTTCTCGAGGTCGGCGACGCTGATGCCCGACTCGCTCAGGTTGGCAAGCACACCCTTGTCGGCGAAGGCCTCGACCCAGCCGACGCCCATCATCATGACGTCGGGCACCAGGCCGGAGACGACCCCGGTGGTGAGTTTCTCGTTCAGCCGGGCGAAGTTGGTGTAGTCCACGGTGACGGTCACGTCCGGGTACTGCTCGTAGAACTGCGGCAGCAGTTCATCCTCGAGCAGGCGCTGGCCGGCGGCGCCTTCGTAGATGGGGGTGAGCAGGGTGATGTCGCCGCTGACCGCATCGGAGTCGGCGCCCGCAGACCCGTCCTCGGCGGAGCAGGCCGAGAGGGCCAGGGCCAGGACGGCCGCGGTGCCGAGGGCGGTGTACCGACGGGCCGGGTGCCGTCGTGCCGTGCCGGCGGCGGAAGCCTGCCGCGCTGAAGCGGGTCTCGTGGAAGTGTGTCGTGCTGTCCCAAAGTTCATGAGCATTTTCCCTTCACGGGGAGTGAATTAGTTGGTGGCGACGCTGCCGCAAACTCAGACGTCTTCGTCGTCGTCGTACCGCCGTTGGGGGCCAAGCTCGTGACTATGGCCCATCCGACTGGTGTAACGATTTACTGACCATAACTGGCGCTTTTCGATTCGTCAAGCATTCCTCAGCCCGGCATAACCGGGGGTCACCCGCCTCGTCGGTCGTGGGTCGGGCACAACATTGCCAACAAGCTGGTAGATCGTTACACTGCTGGAATCCCCCACACTTCGATCCCCACCACGTGAACGGACAATGATGGAGAAGGTTACGATCCAACAGGTCGCCCGGGCCGCCGGTGTTTCGGCGAGCACGGTGTCCAACCTGCTGAACGGTCGCTCAGAGCGCATGCTGCCCGCCACGCGGGACCGCATCACCGAGGCGATCAGCCGGCTCGGCTACCGGCCCAACCGGGCGGCCCGCGAGCTGCGAACCGGCCGCACCCGAACCGTCGGCCTCATCGTGCCGTCGGTGGGCAATCCGTTCTGGGGCGCGTTCGCCAGAGAGCTGGAGCACGCCGCGCTCGCCGAGGGCTACAACGTGCTGCTCTGCAACAGCGAGCGCGACCCCGACCGGGAACGCCGTTACGTCGAAGAGCTGTGGGACGACGGCGTGAGGGAGATCGTGCTGTGCACCTCACTGCCGTCGTTGAAGCACCTGGCCCACATCATCGAGCAGGGGCTGCGCCTGGTCACGTTCGACCGGCCCACCCAGGCCGATGACCCGTCCACCGTGGTGAGCATCAGCATCAACAACGTGGTGGGCGGCCACCTGGCTGCGTCGCACCTCACGAACCTCGGCCACCAGAACCTCACTTTTGTCTCCGGGTCGCTCCGTTCGGTCAACCGCACCGGACGGTATGAGGGATTCTGCTCTGCCGTCGAGGCCGCCGGCCTCGCCGTGGCGGATATGACCCTCTGGGCCGGCGCCGACGAGGCGCCGTTCGGTGACGTCGAAGCGGCCGATGTGGGCCGCCGCGCCGTCCACGAGATCTTCGCCGCCGCCAACCCGCCTACCGGCGTGGTGGCCATCAACGACATGACCGCCCTCGGCGTCTGCCGGGGCCTGCGGGACCTCGGCCTCCAGGTCGGCCGCGATGTGTCGGTGGTCGGCTTCGACGACATCATCCTGGCCGATCTCTACGACCCGCCGCTCACGACGGTACGCCAGCCGATCGGCCAGATGGCGCAGCTGGCCATCGCCGAAATCGTCTCGCACCACGGTCTCGCCACCGGCGAACCGGGCCGGTCGGTGCTGCTGCGACCGGAACTGATCGTGCGCGGATCGACGGCGGCACCGCCTGTCGACTAGCACCCCGCCTCCCCCGCCACCCGGCCGCCGCCGGTGGGGAATCACCCTGGATTCCCTCACCGTGCCCAATTTCAGGTTGTTCACGATCTCCAACGTGATCGCCATGACCGCCACCTGGATGCAGCGCATCGCCCAGGGCTGGCTGGTTCTGCAGCTGACCGACAGTGTCGCGGCCGTGGGTGTGACCGTGGCCATGCAGTTCACCCCGATGCTCCTCTTCGGCCTCCTCGGCGGGGTCGTCGTCGACCGCTATTCCAAACGGATGCTGCTGATGATCACGCAGTCGGCCGCATCCGTGCTCAGCCTCACCCTCGCCGTGCTCACCCTGAGCGGTGTCGTCGAGGTCTGGCAGGTCTGGGTGATCGCCTTCGTGCTCGGGCTCGTCACCGTCATCGACAACCCCACCAGGCAGGTCTTCGTCAACGAGATGGTCGGCCCGCAGTTCCTGCGGAACGCCATCACGGTCAACTCCTCGGCGTTCCAGCTGGGCGGCCTGGTGGGCCCGGCGATCAGCGGCCTGCTGATCGTGGCCGTGGGCGCGGGCTGGTCATTCGCCATCAACGGGATCGCCTGCCTGGTCACGGTGCTGGCGCTCGTGCTCCTGGACACGACGGCGCTGCACCGCAAGCCGCCGACGCCCCGGAGCAAGGGGCAGCTGCGCGAGGGACTGCGCTACGTTCTCGCCACCCCCACCATCCTGTGGCCGCTGGTGATGATGTCGTTCCTGTCGGTGTTCGCCCTCAACATGCCCGTGCTGCTCGTCGCCTTCGCCGGTGACATCTTCGCGGCGGGCGCGGGCGGCTACGGACTGTTCAACAGCCTCGTGGCCGTGGGTGCGCTGACCGGCGCGCTGGCGTCGACCCGGCGGGTCACCATCCGGCTGCGCACCGTCATCTTCTGCGGCGGGGTCTGGGCGCTCATCCAGGCCTCACTGGGCCTGATGCCCACCCAGCTGGCCTTCGGCGTGGTGCTTGTGGCCTCCGGCATGGCCAACCAGTTCTTCTTCATGGCCTGCAACCCGCTCGTCCAGCTCTCCTCGAACGTGCGCATCCGCGGCCGGGTGATGTCGGTGTACGTGCTGGTTCTGCTCGGCGGCCAGGCTCTCGGCAGTCCGCTGATGGGGTGGCTGATCGAACACTTCGGCGCGCACACCGGCATGCTGGTCTCCGGCCTCGTCCCGGCCACCGCGGCGGTCACGATCGCGATCGTGCTCGCCAGACGCCATCAACTGACCTGGGACTGGCGGGGTGGACGCCCCGGCCGCTGGCGTATCCGGCGCCGGTGAGCACCCCGCGCCCGGTTGAGAATCGCGCCTCGAAATCAGGCAGAGGTGCGATTCCCGGACGGATGTGCGCTTAGGCCAGGGCGCCGGCCATGGCGCCGGCGGTCAGCTCCACGGAGTGCAGCCGGTCACCGATCTGCTGCGACGCGTGGGCGAGGATCAACTCGTCGGCCTGGGTGGCCGCGGTGAGGTCGTCGAGGAAGGTGCGCACATCCGCGGGAGTTCCCACGGCCGTGTACCGCATCATGTCGGCGAGGCGGCGGCCCTCCGTGGTGGTCAGGAAGGCATCGATCTCCTCGTCGGAGTATTGCGGCGAGGCCGGCCCGCGGGCGATCATGCTGCGCACCCTGGAGCGACGCATGATCTCGAACTGCTGCGTGGCATCCGCCGCGTCGTCGGCCGCGATCACGTTGGCGGCCACCATCAGGTAGGGCTCGGCGAGCTGCGCCGACGGCCGGAAGTCGCGGCGGTAGGTGGCGACGGCCTCGAACAGGGAGTCGGGGGCGAAGTGGGACGCGAATGCGTACGGCAGGCCCAGCGCCGCCGCGAGGCCGGCACCGAAGAGGGAGGACCCCAGGATGTAGAGGGGGACGTTGGTGCCGGCACCTGGAACGGCTCGCACCCCGGGGATGATCGACTCGTCGCGCAGGTAAGCGGCCAGTTCCATCACGTCCTGCGGGAATTGGTCTGAAGCGCGCGGGTCGCGGCGCATGGCCCTGGCGGTGGTCTGGTCGCTGCCCGGGGCCCGGCCCAGGCCCAGGTCGATGCGGTCCGGGTACAGCTCCGCGAGGGTGCCGTACTGCTCGGCGATGGTGAGCGGCGAGTGGTTGGGCAGCATCACGCCGCCGGATCCGAGCCGGATGGTGGACGTCTGCGAGGCGACATGGCCGACGAGCACGCTGGTGGCCGACGAGGCGATCGTGGGCATGTTGTGGTGCTCGGCGTACCAGACCCTCTCGTACCCGTGCTTTTCGGCGGTCTGGGCGAGGGCAACGCTGGCCGCGAAGCTCTCCCGCACGGTCTGTCCGGGGGCGATGGGGGCGAGGTCGAGAATGGAAAGCGGTGTCGTCATGTTGGGCGTAACGGTTTTGCCGGGCGAATCGTTACCCGCCTCACCGGATTCGGCCGACACCGGGCAGAAACCGGCCGACCCTGGCGGCGTAGTCCGAGTAGGCGGGATGCTCCTCGACGAGCATCTGCTCCTCCCACCGGGTCTTTCCAGCTAGGAGGCCGACCAGGGCCACCCACACGACCACGTGCAGCAGGGACGAGCCGATCAGGACGAGTCCCAGCCCGCCCGACATCAGCCCCGTGTAGATCGGGTTACGCACCACCGCGTACACGCCGTTTGTGGCCAGCGGGGCGTCCTCGCGCGGTATCGGGCTGGCCGTCATGGCCGGGCCGAGAGTCGTGGAGCCCTGCACCGCCAGGGTCACCCCCACCGCGATGAGGGCGATCGCGGTGGCCACGACAAAACCGTTCACCGGCCACACATTGCCATGTGGCGTGATGAGAAGGGCCACCAGCAGAAAGATCTGCACGACGACCAAGCCGGACGCGAGCGCACGTTTCATGCACCGAGAGTACGCCCGCCTCACCGTGCTGGGCAGGTCCCCTGGCTCTTCCCAGCCGGCACGCAGAACGGCCCGCGGGCCAGCGGTCAGGTGCCGGAGCACTGACCTGCTGCCCGCGGGCCGTTCCAGGTTTATCGAATGCGACGTTCGGCTAGTACCAGCCGACGGATTCGGACTTGGCCCAGGCCGCGCACGGAGTGCCGTAGCTGCCCGAGATGTAGCCCAGGCCCCAGGAGATCTGCGTGGCGGCGTTGGTCTTCCAGTCCGCACCGGCGGTGGCCATCTTGCTGCCGGGCAGCGCCTGCGGGATACCGGTGGCACCGCTGGAGGCGTTGTAGGCGTTCACGTTCCAGCCGGACTCCTTGTCCCACAGGCTGACGAGGCAGCCGAACTGGTCGGAGCCCCAGCCGTACTTGGCGGCCATCATGTCGCGGGCGATGGCCTGGGCGCCACTCGGGTTGGCCGGGGCAGACGGGGCCGGAGCGGTGCTGGCCTTCGGAGCGGCCTGGGCGGCCTGAGCGGCCTTGGCGTCGGCCGCTGCTTTCGCATCGGCGGCTTGCTGGGCGGCGGCAGCCTCGGCGGCGGCGGCGGCTGCCGCGGCGGCAGCAGCCTGCTCGGCGGCGACACGATCCACCTCAGCCGTTGCGGCCTGCACGGGCGGCACCGCCGCATTCGTGAGATCGACGAGCTCGTAGATCCGCTCGGGCGCGAGGTATTCGTAGTTGCTGAGCATCGCCACCGGCGTGGCCAGCTGGGTGGCGTCGGTCTTGTTCTGGGCCGCGGTGATCACGGCCGTCGCGCCGGCGAGCGTGCCGGCGGCAGCCTTCTCGGCGTGGGCGTCTGCGATGCCGCTGTAGGCGTCGAGCTGCTCGGAGTGCCTGCCGGAGCCGGATGTGAGGGCCGCCGATTCGGCGACGCGATCGTTCTGCGCCGCCATGGCCGGCTCGAGCACGAAGCCGGTTCCGGCCATCGCCCCGATGGTGAGGACCGCGAGGGCGGCCGCCGAGCGGCGGGTGACCCTGGTGCGGTGCGTCTTCGACGCACGGGTCTCCAGGGGCTGGGCGGAGAGGGGCTGGGCGGAGATGACGGCTGTCGCGGAAGTTTCGGGTGTTGCTGGGGTGCTGGAAATCGGGGAAGTCACGGTTGTGTATGTCTCTCACTGAGCGAATCGCATGTACGCGGGCGCAGAGCGGTTCTTATTCGACGTTCCACAGGCGGGGGCCCGCCCGGGCGAAGTGACCACCCTGCAATATGTTTCTGCATGGATCCTCACCTTTTGCCGGGAATGTTCCCCGAATCCGTGTGCCCCTGTTGCATCGCAGCCTGTGAACTGGATCACTTCTCGATGGCCGGTGAGGCGTCGATTCGCGCCTCGACAGACCGCTCCATCCGGTGTTCAGAGCGCCAGAACCCGACTCGAAAAACTGTTCAAAAAAATCTTGCAACCCCCTTGAAAATTCAGCCGAGAGGCCGTTCCCGTATCGGTCAACGGCGTCACTAGAGGCTTTGACCTCCCTCGAACGGGGGTATCGATTGTTACCGTGAGACTCCCCACAACCTCAGGAGCCGGCATGCTGTCCCCCCAGTCCCATCCCCTCATCGAAGCCACGCTCCCCCTGGTCGGCGAACGCATGCCCGCCATCGCCACCGGGTTCTACTCGCGCATGTTCGCCGCGCATCCCGACCTCTTCGACGGCCTGTTCAGCCGCTCCAACCAGAAGAGCGGCGTGCAGCAGCAGGCCCTCGCGGGCAGCATCGCCGCGTTCGCCGCGCATCTGGTGAAGGATCCCACCAGCGCGCCGGAGATCATGCTCTCCCGCATCGCCCACAAGCACGTCTCCCTGGGCATCCTGCCCGAGCAGTACGACGTGGTCTACAGGTACCTCTTCGAGTCCATCGCCGCCGAGCTCAGCGACGTCATCACGGCCGAGATCGCGGCGGCCTGGACCGAGGTCTACTGGCTGATGGCGCACGCCCTGATCAAGCAGGAGAAGGGTCTGTACGCCGCAGCGGCCAGCGACAAACCGCTGGCCCCGTGGACGGTGACGCGCAAGGAGCCCGCCGGTAGCGACGCCGTGACCTTCACGCTCGTGCCGTCCGATGACACTCCGGCGTCCGCATCCCGGCCCGGCCAGTATGTGGGCGTGACCGTGCGGATGCCCGACGGGATCCGGCAAGTGCGGCAGTACTCGCTCTCGGCCGGGACCGACACCGGGACGCGGGTGTTCACGGTGAAACTGGACAACGACGGGGAGGTCTCCCCCGTGCTGCACCGCGACGTGCAGGTCGGCGACCAGCTGACCCTCTCCAACCCCTGCGGCGACATCACTCTCGACGCGGGTGACGGTCCCCTGGTGCTGGCCTCGGCCGGCATCGGCTGCACCCCGCTGGCATCGATCCTGCGCTCACTCGTTGAGACCGGGTCGGAGCGGACGGTGCTGGTCATGCACGCCGAGAGCACCATCGAACGCTGGGCGCTGCGCGAGCAGATGCGCGCGGACGTCGCGACCCTGCAGACCGCCGAACTGGAGCTCTGGCTCGAGGAGCCCGGAGCCCAGGAGAGCGCGCGCCCCGGTTTCATGTCCCTGGATGCGGTGAGCATTCCGGACGACGCCTCGGTGTACCTCTGCGGGCCGCTGCCGTTCATGCGGGCCATGCGGGCACAGGCGCTGGCGTCGGGGATCCCGGCAGCCCGCATCCACTACGAGGTCTTCGGCCCCGACCTCTGGCTCGCGAGCGCGTAGACAGCGGCAGGGTGGTCAGCGGCAGGGTGGTCAGGTACGCGGTGCCAGGGTGACAGCGGCGACCTTCTCCACCCGGGGCTGCCCGTCGTCGTCCTGGACGCCGGTGATCCAGCGCAACCGCAGGCCCTGGGGTGTCTCGGCGACGCTGGCGAGGCAGTTCTCGAACCACGGGCCCCGGATCCCCTGCCAGCGCAGCGGCGGGGCCGGCACCCCGGCCGCCCTGGCGAGCATCTCGCTGGGCCGGTTAGCGATCGCGTAGGACAGCACCGCCGAGAACGACCGAAGCGGCAGCGCCAACGGATTGCGGATCGGTGAGCACACGGCTTGGACGATGCGGCTGCCAGAGCTTCGCTCCACCTCGGCGACGTAGGAGTAGTGCACGTCGCCGGAGAGGAAGGTGATGGTCTCGGGCGCGGGGCCGCGCTTGCCGTCGGCCACCTCGGTGGCCATCTGCGCCACCCGCCGAAAACTGGACTGGAAGGCCGCCCAGTGTTCCAGGTCGAGCGCCTGGCGCAGCGTCTCGGCCACCGCGGCCATCCGCTTTCCCCAGGCGCCCTCGGCGGTCGCCTCGTTCCAGGCCTCCACGTGGTGCAGGCCGGTAGGCAGCAGGAACGGCAGCGAGGTGCCCACGAGCAGGTGGCGGACGCCGCCGCGCATCCGTTGGTCGAGCCAGCCCGATTCGTCGTCGTCGACCAGCGCCCGGTTGTCGGGGTCGAGCCGGCGTGCCGCCCGGGAATCGACGACGATCAGTCGGCTGTCGCCGTAGTCCCGGCAGTAGCTCCAGCGATAGCTGGCCGGGTCGGCGTCGGCCCGTTCGACGAAGGCGTCGAGCCGGTCGCTGAGGTCCAGCTCCGCGTCGGCGTCGTGGGCCGCGATGAGCCGCCAGATCTCATCGGCCGCCCGCTCGTCCGGCGACAGGTTGCCCAGGTGTTGGTATACCCAGTACGAGCCGAGCCCGGCGACCAGCCTCCCGTGCCACCAGGAGGTCTGTTCCATCTCGCGCTTCCAGCTCAGCGACGCGTTCCAGTCGTCCCGGATGTCGTGGTCGTCGAAGATCATCGCGGTGGGCACCGTCGACAACAGCCACCGGTTCGCCGGGTCTGACCAGGCCAGCCCGTAGAGGTGCGCGTACTCCTCGAAGTCGGCCAGTTCCTCGCCGGGCGGCTCGCCCGGATCCCGGCGGGCCCGGATGAACTGCTGCATCTGCTCGCTTGTCGTGTCGGCGTAGACCTGGTCGCCCAGGAAGAGCGCCAGATCGGGCCAGGCGAATTTTCCCGGCTGCGCGGCCATCTGCAGCGCGTAGCTGCGCAGGGCGTCCACGCCGTGGGTGCGGTTGCCGGCCGCGTCGTGCGGCACACTGGTGCGGCACGACCCGAACGCGAGCCGCAGGGGCGCGCCGGGCGTGAGGGTGGTGATCACGGAAGCGGGAAACGGCGACGACGCCGGTGGCCAAGCCTCGACCCCGTCGATGTCGACCGTGTACGGGGTGGTCGCGCCAGGGGTCAGACCGTCGACCTGCACGAGTGCGTAGTGGTGCCCGTGCACGGCGAAGGTCCGCGCCGACCAGCTCCTGGTGCCGGCCCGCACCGTGACCCGCGCGGCCCGCGCGGTCTCCACCCACAGGCTGGCCGAGTCGGTATCGACATACCGCAGCATGGGGCCGAGGATCAAGACCGATGTCGTCATGGCTCGGGTTCGGCGCTGACGTATCTCTCGGCCAGGGCGGTGAAGAGAGCCGACCGGGCCGGATAGTAGTCCGTGAACACGGGCACCGGCCCGGCGCCGGACGGCGCATCCCGCACGGCCGGATCCCGCACGGCCGCATCGAAGAGGTCCAGGTAGAAGTCCCAGCCCGGGCCGATCTCCCCCAGGCCGTCCACCCCGGTGAGGTGCTGGATCAGGCTCAGGCGGGTCCTCCCGGCCGTCTCGGCGAGCACCAGCTCCAGGCGCCAGTCGCCCTGGTCTTCGAGCATGGAGACGGCCAGTCGGGTGGGCCGCTCGCAGGCGTCGATCCGCATCGGCACCCACGGGTCGCCCTCTTCGAAGCGCATCTGCACCCGAACGGTTCCGCCCGGTGCACCCTCCCCTTCCCAGGGCCCGAACCACGCCGTGGTGCGGGCGGGGTCGGTCAGGGTCGCCCATACCTCGTCGACGCCGACCGCGAAGCTGCGGCTGAGGATGAGGTCCGGTCCGCGCTCCCCTGGCACCAGCCGCGGGTCTGCATTTTCGTTGTCGGTCGTCATTTCGTTACGCCCTCTCGGTAGTCGCCGGCGACTGAGTGCTCTGGGCGTTCAGTGTGCCCGAGTCGGCGACCGGGCGCAGCAGGAACATGCGGACGACACGGCCGGAGTCGCGTTCGTAGGCGCGATATCCCGGCCACTGGCGCTCGATCCGGTCCCACGCCGCATCCCGGCCGGCGGGGCCGATCAGGCTCGCCCGCACCGGCAGTCGTCGGCCGCGCACGACGATATCCGCGTCCGGATGCGCCATCAGGTTGTAGGTCCAGGCCGGATGGCGCACGCGGGCGAAGCTGGTGCCGGCAACGATGGCCCGGCCCTGGCCGTCCGGCGTGTACATCAGCCGGCTCTCCCGGGGGAGCCCGGACCGGGCTCCCGTCGAATGGAGCACAAGCGAGGGCACCAGCAGTGCGCTCAGTTGCACCCGCCCCCGGCTGATCCGCTCGACGAAGCGCTCCGTCGGCGGCAGCAGCACCGGCGCGGCCGCCCGGAACAGCCGGGTGCGCGTGAGCGGCGCCACGGCCGAGCGGACCAGGCTGAGAACGGTGGGCATGCCGCCATTCTGTCCCGGTCGCCGGCCGTCGGCGATGGTTCACTCCACTCGACTCAGTCGGCGAGGATGAGGTACAGCGCGCGGCGCACCTCGTCGAGCTTCTCGGTTGCGGCGGCGCGCTGGGCGTCGGTGGCCGCGGAACGGAACTGGTGCACAACACCGAAGAGCTTGCCGACGCTCTCGTGGAACGCCGCGTCGGCGTCCGACTGCCCGGGAGTGGCCTCCCAGGCCTTCTTGAGGTCGTCGGCGTGCTCGGCCAGGTAGGCCCGGCCGGCCTCGGTGAGTTCATAGTCGGTGCGGCGTTCGGTGCCGGTCGGCGAGATGAGCTCCTCGTCGACGAGCTGCTGCAGCGTGGGATAGATGGAGCCGGGGCTGGGGCGCCAGGCCCCGCCGGTCTTCTCCTCGATGGCCCGGATCAGCCCGTAGCCGTTGGAAGGCCCGTCGGCCAGGAGGGAGAGGATCGCCGAGCGAACGTCGCCCTTGTTCGCGCGACGGGAGCCGCGCGGTCCGCCTGGGCCGAAACCCGGACCGAACCCGCCGAAGCCGGGACCGCCGGGACCGAAGCCCCGGCCGAAGCCGCGACCGTGTTCCTGTGGCGTGTCGTGGTGGGCCCGGTTCATCCCCGGGCCGAACTCGGTCGTGCCGAATTCTGGATGGTGTGTGTGGTGAAAGCGCTTCATGGTCGCATTCGTCCTTTCACGTTGTGCGTCTCACGGTGTCCGCGTGTGCGGTGTCTGCGTGCTGACGCGCCGCGGAACTTCCACGACACTCAACGATATATCGCTGAGTGTCGGAATGTCAATGATCGCCGACGGGAGAAAAGTTTCTCGATAATCTTTTGCGCCACGCGTTTCCGCGGCCATCGTCCGCCACGACTGGGATCGCCAGCGCCGCATGGCCCCCTGCGCGGACCGCATTCCGGCCGATCAGGGCCGCACACTCGCGCCGGGACCAATCCACCAGCGCACGCGCTCCGGACCACCTATGCGGCCCGGGTCACACCGAGGCCGGAGCGAAACTAATGAATTGGAGTTACGAAAATGAAGACCATCACAAAGCGCATCACCGCATTCGGCGTTACCGGCGCAGCAGCATCTGCCCTCATCGTGGGAGGCCTGGTGGCTCCCGCCCAGGCCGCGGAGCTCGACACCGCCGGCGCCGCGGTGACCGACAGCTCCACGTCGGCCACCAGCACCCAGCTCATCGATGACATCCTGCGGGATGCCGTCGCCGGCAACGGCGCGTCCGGCACCGGCATCCTGGCCCCCGTGGTTTCGGGTGCCGATGTCTCCGGCACCGACGTCTCGGGCACCGACACCTCCGTCAACGAGGGCGGCATCGTCACCGGACCCGTCGTCGACGGTCCGCTCGTTGACGACTGGCTGAACAGCGACATCAACGATGTGGCCTCCGGCAACAACGTTGCCAATGGCATCGACGCCCCGATCGCGTCCGGCAACGGACCGGTGGCTTCGGGCAACGACACGTCGGTCAGCGCTCCCGTGACCGCGCCGGTGGATGCGCCGGTCGGCTCGGCGAACGAGACCGAGCTGGGCGACGTGACCGGTGGCGACCTCGGCGCAGAGATCGGCGACGCCGTCGACGCCACGGTTGACGACTCCCTCGGCGACGTCAACCTCGGCGCCGTGAACCTGGGCGCCGTCCTCGGCGACTAAGCCCTCCAGAACGCCACGACAGGGCGGCTCCCTTCGGGGAGTCGCCCTGTCGCGGTTCCGGCGCCCGGTCAGCGGCGGTCACGCCTCTCGTCCCTGCGGTCGCCGCGGCGCCGCACCCCGTGGGCGACGACAGCCGCCGTGCCCACGGTGGCGGCGGTGCGGGCCACGGGCGCCCCGATCACCCCAGGCCGTCCGACCCTTCTGCGAGCGATAGGCATGTCAGGCTCCTTCGCCCGTGCCTGATGCCGCGCTGTCTGCTGCCGCATCATCGGCTTCGATGGCGGCGGCGAGGGCCTGCACCGGGATGCGTCCGCTGGCGACCAGCTGGCCGCCGGCGTGCCGCACCGACGCTCCGAACGGTGCCGCCCAGAGGTTCTCCCAGACCAGGAGCGCGGCGCTGCTGCCGGGCTCGATGGCCTCGGCCGCCGAAATCACGTCGTCCTCGCTGAGGAGGGTGGCCAGTTCGGTCTCGAAGGCGCGCAACTCCCCGAGTTCACCGTCTTCGACATCCGACAGCTCCGCGATCTCCAGTGCGCCGTCCGCGTCTTTCTTCAGGATCAGCAGGTCCAGGATCTTCACCAGGCCGCGATCCACGAGCGAGGTGATCTCGGGAGCGATCGCCCCGTTGAAGGTGCTGCCCGGAAACTCCACGACGATCCAGTCGACCGGCCCGAGTTCATCGATGGTGTCAGTCATAACCCACTCCACTTCGCTGAAATGATGCGAACGGCGGGCACGGGTGTGCGCCGTCGTCTCCGGCTGCCGGAGGTGTCAGTGTCCATCCCTCCGGCAGCACTCGCGTCACCCGCGACGGGTGAAGGTCGTCAGAGCGTCGGCAGCACCTGCTCGCGCACCTTGCGGCGCAGCACCTTGCCGAGCATGGTGCGCGGGGTGTCGGTGATCTGCACGATCCGGCGGGGAATCTTGTAGGCGGCCAGGTGCTCCCGGCAGTGGTCCTGCAGGGCCTTCTCGTCCAGGGTCGCACCGGGTTCGAGTTCCACGGCGGCGACGACCATCTCGCCGCCGCGCTCCAGCGGCTTGCCGAACACCGCCGCGTCCACCACTGAGGAGTGCAGCCGCAGCACGGTCTCCACCTCGGTGGGCGCCACATTGAAACCACCGGTGATGATCAGGTCCTTGGCCCGGTCGACGATGGTGGAGAAGCCGTCCTCGTCCACGGTGACGATGTCGCCGGTGCGCAGCCAGCCGTCGGGGGTGAGGGTTTTGGCGGTCTCCTCCGGGTTGTTCCAGTAGCCCTGGAACACCTGCGGGCCCTTGAGCAGCAGCTCTCCCGGCTGCCCCTTCTCCACCTCGACTGTCGGGTCATCCGGGTCGGTGACCTTCATCAGGGTCGACGAGAAGGGGATGCCGACGGTGCCGGGCCGGCGGGTCGGGTAGAACGGATTGCCCATCGCCACCGGGGACGCCTCTGTCATACCGAAGCCCTCCACGAGCAGCCCGCCGGACACCGATTCCCACAGCTCCACCACGTGGTCGGGCAGGTTCATCGCCCCGGAGATGCAGAACTTGCACGAGCGCAGCGAGATCCCGCGTTCCTTCGCGGCGAGCGCGGTGCGCTCGTAGATCGGCGGCACGGCGCAGTACACCGTGGCCGGGGTCTTTTTCATGGTGTCGAGCACGGTCTTCGGATCGAATTTGGGGAACAGCACGATGAGGGCCTGCTTGTGGATGCCGTAGGTCAGGTACAGCGTGAGCCCGAAGGAGTGGAACATCGGCAGGATCGCGTAGAAGACCTCCTTGCGGTACTCGGCGCCGTGCATCCAGGCCTCGCCCTGCAACGCATTGCAGTGCAGGTTGTAGTGGGTGAGCATCGCGCCCTTGGGGCGGCCGGTGGTGCCCGAGGTGTACTGGATGGCCGCGAGGTCCTGCATCGCCGGACGCGGGTGGGTCGGGTCGATCGCTCCGTGACTGAACAGGTCCTTCCACGGGGTCGTGCCGGCCGCAGAGCCGGTCAGGGCCGCGCGGGATTCGCGCAGGCTCTTGACGGGAAGGTAGAGGGCCAGCCTCTTGATGGTGGGGAACGCCTGGAGCAGGTTGACCGAGACGATGTGGTCGATCTCGATGTCGGCCGGGAACGCCCGAACGGTGGGAGCGACCTTGTCCCAGGCGATCACGATGCGGGCCTGGTGGTCCTCGAACTGGTGACGCAGCTCCGGTGAGGTGTAGAGCGGGTTGTGCTCGACCACGATCCCGCCGAGGCGGAGGACCGCGTAGAACGCCACGACGTGTTGCGGACAGTTCGGCAGGATCAGCGCGACCCTGTCGCCGGCGCGCACGCCGAGCAGGCGCAGTCCCTCGGCCGCCCGGTCGATCTGGGCGCCGAGTTCGGCGTAGCTGGTGCGGCGACCGAAGAATTCCAGCGCCGGTGCGTCGCCGGCCTCCGCGACCGCGTGCTCGAGCATCTCGACGAGTGAGGTGGTGGGGTAGTCAATTTCTGCGGGCACCCCCGGCTGGTAGTGCTTAACCCAGGGCTGTTGCTCAGTAATGGCCATGCAGCCATACTCCCGCGAACTGCTGCCGTGCGGGGGCGCAACACGGCACCGGGTGGAGCACGTCCGTGCAGGTCCAGCAGATCTTCGCGCCGCAGCGGTTGACCGTCGTGGTCATCCGGTGCCACGGTGTGAGCGAACACCTGCGAAGCCAGGTCCCACGAAGGAGAGAGCATGCCCACAGTTCCGTCGCGCGATGGCACCACGATCGCCTTCGACAGTCTCGGCACCGGGCCGGCCCTCATCCTCATCGACGGCGCCACCTGTTACCGCGATGCCGGACCCATGCGCCCCCTGGCGGCACTGCTGGCCGACAGCTTCACCGTGTACGTCTACGATCGGCGCGGGCGCGGTGCCAGCACCGACACGCTGCCGTTCGCGGTCGACCGGGAGATCGACGACATCGCCGCCCTGATCGATGTGGCCGGCGGCCGCGCGGCCCTCTTCGGCATGTCCAGCGGCGGCGCGCTGGCCATCGCGGCCGCCGCCCGGCTGGGCGCAGCGGTCAGTGAGCTGGCGGTCTACGAGGTGCCGGTGAGCATCGACCTCGATCCCGCCGTCACGGCATATTCCAGAGCCCTCGCCGAGGCGCTCGCCGCGGGCCGCCGCGGTGATGCGATGGCCCTGTTCCTGGCCCGGGTGGGCGTGCCGGCCGAGCAGGTCGCGGGGATGCGCCTGGCGCCGATGTGGGCGGGGTTCGAGGCGATCGCCCCGACGCTCGCCTACGATGACGCGGTACTCGGCGACGGGCTACTCCCCTACGACCGGATCGAGGCGATCCAGGCGCCTGCGGTGGTTCTCAGCGGCGAATTGGCACTGGAGTTCATCCGCGAATCGGCCAGGGCGCTGGCTACCGCCCTGCCGCATGGCCACCATGTCGAGTTGCCGGGCCAGTCCCACGATGTGGACCTCGCCGTGCTCGCCACCGCGCTGCACCAGAACCTGAACTCGAGCGCGCCGGACATCACGCCGGACACCGCGCCGGATTAGGCCAGGGCGGCCCGGCATCCGGGCGACACCACACGAGTGGTGGAACCGGGAGAGGTCACCAGCTTGTGCGGCGCGCGCGTGGGCCGGGGCTGCAGGGAGCCGCCGCAATTGGGGCAGGCGCCCTGGGGGAACGTCGCCACGCAGTCCGCGCACCAGGTGCATTCGAACGAGCAGATGAACACGCCATCGGCGGACGGGGAGAGGTCCCGGTCGCAGCACTCGCAGTTCGGTCGCATCTCCAACATCACGGTCCGCCTGTCTTTCGGGTTGGGCCTGGCTGTCCAGATACGAATCGTACCGGGATCGCGGGGCCCTGCCTGTGCGCGGGCTCAGTCGGTGTCGGTGGCGGACGCGGCCGCGTTCCGGGACTCCCGGGCCAGGAAGGTGCCGAGCTCGCTGATGGTGCTCATCAGCGGGGCGGGGAACACGACGATGGTGTTCTTGTCGACGCCGATCTCGACGAGGGTCTGCAGGTTGCGCAGCTGCAGGGCGATCGGATGCGCCAGCATGATGTCCGCAGCCTGGCCCAGGGTGGCAGCGGCCAGCTGCTCCCCCTCGGCGTTGATGATCTTGGCGCGCTTCTCCCGCTCTGCCTCGGCCTGCTTGGCCATCGAGCGCTTCATGGTGTCAGGCAACAGGATGTCCTTCAGCTCGACGAGGGTCACCTCCACGCCCCAGCCGAGGGTTTGGGCGTCCAGAATCTCGCGCACGCTCACGTTGAGCACCTGGGTATTGGTCAGGGTCTCGTCCAAGGCGTGCTGCCCGACCACCTTGCGCAGGGTGGTCTGGGCGATCTGTTCGATCGCGGACCGCACATTCTCGATCTCCACAACCGACTTCACCGAATCGATCACCCGGTAGTAGGCCACGGCCGAGACCCCGACACTCACGTTGTCCCGGGTGATGATGCCCTGCGATTCGATGGGCAGGGTCACGATGCGCAGGGAGACCCGGTGCATGACGTCGATGAACGGGATGATGATGTGCAGGCCCGGCTTCAACGTGCCGACCAGCCGGCCGAACCGCAGCAGCACACCCTGCTCGTATTGCGTCACCACCCTGATCGACAGGGCCAGCAACACGATCAACAGAATCACGGCCAGTGCCAGCAGCACCCAGAACGCCACCATCAGGAACACCTTCTCCACAACGGGATGCCTCAGTCACATCCACCGTCTACCGGTCATTGTGTGCCCGCCCGCGCCCTTCCGCCAGTACCGCGGCCGGGCGGCCTAGAACGCGTTGAGGTTTGCCCGCAGGCCGCCGCCGCCGAAGGAGTCCCGGAGGATTCCGCGCTGCCGGAGCTCCGGCACCAGCTGGTCGAGCATCCGGTGCACGGTCACGGGGTGCAGGTCGCCGTTGATGATGAAACCGTCGTTGTCGGCCCCGCCGTTGTCGGCAGAGTCGCCCAGTTCTTCGATGAAGTCGGCGAATTGACCGGCGGTGCCCACGAATCCGGTCTTGTCGCTGATGCGGCCCTTGCGGGCCTTGCGCGATGCGATCTGGCGCAGGGTGTCGGAGCCGATGTCCCCGTCGGCGCCGACCAGGTTGTTGATGGTGCCCTGCGACACGTGCTGGCCGAAGACACCGGGTGCGATCGGCCGGTCGAGGTCCAGAACCGTGAGGTCCGTCTCCAGGTCGCTGGATTGCGCGGCCAGGACCTGCCGCAGAACATCGTCGGTGGGCCGGGCGGCGGACGCCACGATGCGTTCGACCTCCTCCTCGCTCGCGACGATCTCGGGAGTGAGCACAAACAGGATGTTGATGTCGGAGGGCAGCCGGCCCGCCGCCGCGGCAGCGGCGTGGATCTTCGCCCGGTAGGCGGTGACGCTCTCCACCGTCAGGGGGGCCAGGGCCAGTTGCACGTCGGAGTTGCCGCCGGCGAAGCCCAGGCCCCGGCCGGAGCCGCCCGGCGACACGATGATCGGATCGCCCTCGTCGAACGGCAACGCGTTGAGCGGCCCGTCGAAGCTGAAGTACTCCCCCTCGTGCCGGAACGCGTTCAGCTTCGCGGCATCCGCGAACTGGCCGGTGTCCCGGTTGTTCACGTGGGCGCCCTCGCCCCAGCTGTGCCAGAGCCGGCGGACGCCGCCCAGCCATTCTTCGGCGCGGTCGTACGCGGCGTCGTGGCCGAGTTCCGGCAGGCCGAAGTGGCGTGCGCTCTTCACGTCGGTGACGACGTTGACGCCGAACCGGTTGCTGCTCAGGTGTTGCAGGGTCGCGAACTGGCGTGCGGCCAGGTACGGCGGGTACGCGCCGGCGTTCACGGTGGGGACGACGCCGAGGTGCTCGGTCACGTCGAACAGGTAGGGCGCGAGCATCAGCGGGTCGTGCTTCGGTCCGCCGTAGGCCGAGTTCACCCGCAGGTTCAGGGTCTCCGGTGATCCGAGCGACAGGGCGTCCTCGATGATCAGCAGGTCGAAACCGGCCCGTTCGAGTTCGCGCACCGACTGCTGGTAGATGGCGGGTTTCTGCCACTCGTAGTTCCAGCGATAGTCGGGGCGTCCCCAGCCCTGGGGGCCGAAGCCGCGCCCGAAGAACCAGCCGAAATGCTGCAGATGTGCCATGCACCCAGTCTCGGGCGGCGGTGCGGGCTCCGCACGATTGTGACCTCGTGTGAACCGGCGCGATTGTCGTGCGGCAGGTTGCTCCGTAGCGTGGCACCGTCGAGAGGAGACGCCCCATGACCACCACCGCCACACCGTACGGGCAGGACCACTTCGGTTTCGCCACCGAGCAGGTGCACGCTGGGGAGATCGTCGGCGGCGATTTCGGCGCCCGCATCACGCCGATCTACCTCACCGCCGGATTCGTCTTCGGCTCGTTCGACCACGCCCGGGCCCGCTTCGCCGGCGATGACGGCGGACTCGTCTACACGCGGTACGGCAACCCCACCAACGCCGCGGTGGAGGCCAGGCTCACCGCCCTGGAGCACGGCGTCGATTCGCTGTTGGTCAGCAGCGGGCAGGCGGCGATCACCGTGGCGCTGCTGGGCATCCTCAAGGCCGGCGATCACTTTCTCTCAGCGCCGAGCCTGTACGAGGGGTCGAAGACACTGTTCCGGGAGAACTTCGCCAGGTTCGGGATCGAGGTGGAGTTCGTCGACGATCCGCACGACATCGACGACTGGCGCCGCCGGGTGCGCCCCAACACCCGGGCGGTCTACGGCGAGACCATCCCCAACCCGAAGAACGACCTCATCGACATCGGCCAGATCGCCGACTTCGCGCGCGAGGCGGGCCTGCCCTTCGTCATCGACAGCACCGCATCCACGCCCTACCTGATCCGGCCGTTGGACCACGGCGCCTCCATCGTGGTGCACTCGGCCAGCAAGTTCCTCAGCGGGCATGGGGCCTCCCTGGCGGGTGTGGTCACCGACGGCGGCACCTTCGACTGGGCCGCCTACCCCGACAAGTTCCCGCAGTTCTCCACTCCGCTAGGTGGTGCCGGCACCCCCACGCTGGTGGAGAAGTTCGGCGCCACCGCCTATCTCGAATACACCCGCACCATCATCGCCGGCCGGCTGGGCCCGGTGCTGTCGCCGTTGCACGCCTTCCTGCTGCAACAGGGCCTGGAAACCCTCTCCCTGCGGGTCGGCCAACACTCCCGCAATGCCCTGGCCGTCGCGCACTGGCTCGAGGCCCAGCCGGAAGTGTCGTCGGTGGACTACCCGGGGTTGCCGTCGAACCCCTCCCACGCGATCGCCCTGAAGTACTACCCCCGCGGCACCGGGTCGGTCTTCGGCTTCACGTTGCGGGGCGGCATCGACGACGCCCGCACCCTGATCGATTCGCTGGAGCTGTTCAGCCGCATGTCGCACCTGGGCGATGTGCGCTCGCTGGTGCTGCACCCCGGCACCACATCGCACGCGCACCTGACCGAGGAGGAGCGGGTGCGGCTGGGCATCCATCCCGGCCTGGTGCGGCTCTCGGTGGGTATTGAGGATGAGGACGACCTGCTCGCCGACCTGGCCGGGGCCTTCGCCGCGGTGCGGGCGACCCGGCCGGTGCGTGCGACGGCGGATGTGGCGGCGGTATTCGCCGAGGCCGAATTGCCGCTGTCGGCGTGACTGCGGGGCACCGATTTCACGCTCCCGAACGGGGTGAGCACTTCGACCGACTACCGTAGTAGTATGACGCCTCCTGATTCAACTGCACCGACCGAGGCAGCCACTGCCCGCCCGACCATCACGTTCTCCGAGCTTGGGCTCAGTGACTCCGTACTCAAAGCCCTCAAAGACGTAGGCTACGAGACTCCGTCGGCCATCCAGGCTGCCACCATTCCCCCGCTGCTCGACGGCCGCGATGTCGTGGGCCTCGCCCAGACCGGCACCGGCAAGACGGCCGCGTTCGCGCTGCCGATCCTCTCCCGCCTCGACCTGTCCCAGAAGAGCCCCCAGGCCCTGGTTCTGGCCCCCACCCGCGAACTCGCCCTGCAGGTCTGCGAGGCGTTCGAGAAGTACGCCGCCCACATGAAGGGCGTGCACGTGCTGCCCGTCTACGGCGGACAGGGCTACGGCATCCAGCTGTCCGCGCTGCGTCGCGGCGTTCACGTTGTCGTCGGTACGCCCGGCCGCATCATGGACCACCTCGAAAAGGGCACCCTCGACCTCACCCAGCTCAAGTACCTGGTGCTCGACGAGGCCGACGAGATGCTGAAGATGGGCTTCGCCGAAGACGTCGAGACGATCCTCGCCGACACCCCGGACGACAAGCAGGTGGCCCTGTTCTCGGCCACGATGCCCGCCCAGATCCGCCGCATCTCCAAGCAGTACCTCAACGACCCCGAAGAGATCACGGTCAAGAACAAGACCACGACCTCGGTCAACACCACCCAGCGCTACCTGCTGGTCTCCTACCCGCAGAAGGTCGATGCGCTCACCCGCATCCTCGAGGTGGAGAACTTCGAGGGCATGATCGTCTTCACCCGCACCAAGAACGAGACCGAGACTCTCGCCGAGAAGCTGCGCGCCCGCGGCTACTCCGCCACCGCCATCAACGGCGACGTGCCGCAGGTGCAGCGTGAGCGCACCGTCGAGCAGCTCAAGAGCGGCAAGCTGGACATCCTGGTCGCCACCGACGTCGCCGCGCGCGGTCTCGACGTGGAGCGCATCAGCCACGTGATCAACTACGACATCCCGATCGACACCGAGTCGTACGTGCACCGCATCGGCCGCACCGGCCGGGCCGGCCGCAGCGGCGCCGCGATCAGCTTCGTCACCCCGCGCGAGCGTCACCTGCTCAACGCCATCGAGCGTGCCACCCGTCAGCCGCTCACCCAGATGCAGCTGCCGAGCGTCGAAGACGTCAACGTCACCCGGCTCGCCCGGTTCGACGACGCGATCACCGCCGCGCTGGAAGAGACCGCGCGCATCGCCGCGTTCCGCGACATCGTGGGCCACTACGTTGAGCACCACGACGTGCCGGAGGCCGACGTGGCCGCCGCCCTCGCCGTCGTCGCCCAGGGTGAGACCCCGCTGCTGCTGAACGCCGACGACGTGCGTGCCGCCGCCCGGTTCGACCGTGAGCGCACCGAGCACCGTGACCGTGACCGGGGCGACCGTCCCGTGCGCGAACGCCGCGACGACCGGAACAGCCGGGACGACCGCGGTAGCCGCGACGACCGGGGCAGCCGTGATGACCGCCCGCTGCGCAGCGAACGCCCGGAGCGCCGCTCACGCGACAGCAACCGTGCCATGGCCTCGTACCGCATCGAGGTGGGCAAGCGTCACAAGGTGGAACCGCGCCAGATCGTCGGCGCCCTCGCCAACGAGGGTGGCCTGAGCCGGGAAGACTTCGGCGCGATCCAGATCCTGCCCGAGTACTCCCTGGTGGACCTGCCCGCCGACCTGTCCGGCGATGTGCTGGGCCGCCTCTCGGCGACCCGCATCAGCGGCAAGCTGATCGAGATCCACGCCGACAACGGCGCCTCGGCCGGCCGCAACGACCGCCCCCAGCAGGGCGACCGCTCGGAGCGCCCGCCCCGCCGCTACTAGCACGAACCGCTTGACCGCTGCGCGGGTCAGGCGCCGTTATGCGGGTGGCGTGCCACCCGCATAACGGCGCCTTGCCCGCGCAGCTCTGTTTCCCCACGACGCGGGTTTTTTGCGGTTTTCGCCGCTGGCGAACCTCCCGGTGCGACATCTGACGAAAAGTCCTCTACTGTTGAGCAAGCAAGGGGAGTACTCCCACGCGGCGCACCCGTCAATACGGACTTAATGAAGAGTCCCGGGACGCTGGCTCGACCGCCCTCAGGGGCCGCCGGGTGGAAGAGACCTTGATCTCCGTCCATTCCCCCTGCCCTGGAGCTCTCCTTGAATATCACTCCCCTGATCTGGATCATCACCATCGCCGTGACGATCGCCTTCTTCGCCTACGAGTTCTTCGCTCACGTGCGGAAACCGCACGAGCCCACCGTCGGCGAATCGGCCCGGTGGTCGGCCTTCTACATCGGCCTCGCCCTGCTGTTCGGTGTTGGCATCGGCATCGTGTCCGGCTGGCGCTACGGCGGCGAGTACTTCGCCGGCTACCTCACCGAGAAGGCACTGTCGATCGACAACCTCTTCGTATTCCTCATCGTGATGGCCGC
>Ga0247803_1000141_pt1 | contig 43134 bp, 47 predicted proteins | sample UWRJL014104B1_FD_180928 | JGI IMG/M metagenome (GOLD analysis project Ga0247803, IMG submission 180928) | Plant litter microbial communities from Arlington Agricultural Research Station in Wisconsin, United States - UWRJ-L014-104B-1 | ecosystem: Environmental > Terrestrial > Plant litter >... | reverse complement strand
GACGACACCGCGGCAGGCACGGGACGGAGGAGTGGCGCGTTCTGACGTCAGGCGCGCCGAGCATCCGCGGCTCGTTTCGCCTCGTCGAGAGAGACGAACCGCTGCGTGGCACCGGTGCGGCAGTCGGTGAGACGGAAGCCGAACTGCGGGCACAGTTCGATCATCGCGACCGCCGTGCCCTCATCGTCGCGGCCGATCAGAACGACGTTCTGCACGGCCGGCACATAGCGCCAGTCGAGTTCGTGCGTGGGTTCTGGGGCGGTTTCCATCTCGACTCCCGTCGGATCACGCCTTCGGGATTGCGAATCAGTTTCGTCTAGGCTGCTCAAAATGTAGCCCGCCGTCGGAACGTGGCGTTTCGGGGTTGACCTTCAGGGACGAGTATGGTTCTCGGCTTGACCGATAACGCCGGAGAGGGTGGGTACGTGAAGTGCTGCGTTCACTGGCTGCGCTTGGGGAGTGGGCAGACTATATACGTCACGGAAGGGCTTGATGGAAACTCAGTGATTGCCGACTGGGCCTCCCGCTCCGACGGGAACCGACGCGCCTGATTTATCCGGGGGCTCCACTCCGCCTGTCCTCGCCGAGCGGTGAGATCGCAAAAAAAGACCCCTGAACCACTGGCGAATTCGACCCGCACGCCCCACTCAGCCGACTTCTTCGTCACGACTTCCCCCTTGCGACTCGCGTCTATAGATAACAACTTCAGACGAGTCGTCGACGATCCCGACTATATCGACCGGATCGGGAATGACAGCATGTCGCAGGTTCATAAACTCTACTTGACATAATGTGCATTATCAGCGCCTACTATCGACTCGGCCGAGAGGGGTTGAGGCTTGGGCTGGTGAGAAATGCGAAGCCCGCGCGATCGACGGCCGACGTCGTCGCCGACAGCACGACGGCGCCGGTGCCTGCCGCCCCGTCGATGCCGATCCAGGAACGAAAACCGCCCGTGCCGCCGTTGTGCCAGGTGATCGGGCGACCCTTCATCTCGATCGTGATCCACGCGGCGCCGATCCCGACTCTGGGACCGAAAACCGTCGTCGGCTCCAACGCGTCGATGCCTGGCGCCGACCCGTCGAGAATCGCGGCGGTGAGCCTGGCCATGTCGGCGATCGACGACCTGATGCCGCCGGCCGGTCCCAAGGCCTCGCCCGTCCACGGCTCGCGCCGGATCCAGCTCTTGCTGGAACCCTCGACAGCGTCGGACCGCACCTGATCCGCGCTGGCGGGTGTATACGTGTCGCGCAGGTCGAGCGGCATCACGACCCGGTCGCGCACGAGGTCGCCGTATGTGGTTCCGGCTGCCGAGGCTATCGCCTGCCCCAACAGCATAAATCCGAGGTTCGAATAGTGTGCGCGTGGCGGTCCGACCCTGACGTCGCGGGTCATGACCAGCAGTTCCTCCAGGCTGTCCCCGTAGGGATTCGTGCCGTGACGCCACAGTGCCACAGTGCGCTTGGCCACGTGGAAGGACGGTGGCAGCCCGGGCAGACCCGAGCGGTGGGTGCTCAGCGACTCGAGCGTCACGGCCGCGGCCGCGCACTCCCCCAGTTGCAGGTGGTCGCCCAGCGTCGCGTCGCGCGTGATCTCGCCGCGGGTCAACGCGTCGCGGTACAGGAGGCCGGTGATCGCCTTTGAGATCGATCCGATCTCGAAATCCGAGTGCGGTGCTGCCGAGCGGGCGGCGAGCGTCGTCGCTCCGGGCGTGACGAGTGCGACCGCTGCCGGAGCCCGGTGCCTCACATGTCCGTTCAGGCGGGCGGCCAGTTCTGCGTCGCCCGAGACGATGTCACTCACGGGTTGACGTCGAATCGTCGGCCGCCGAATTTCTTGTGCACCGCCTGTTTGCTCACCCCCAGGGCCTCGGCGATCTGCACCCCGTTCGCGCCGTTGGAGCGCGCCCGGTGCACCAGCACCGCCTCGGCTCTGGCCAGTTCGAGGCGCAGCTGCCGAAGCGAGCGCAGCGCCGTCAGCGGGTCGTCTTCGGGTGTTCCGACGAGTCGTGCGAGGTCAACCATGTCCATGCGGTCAACCATAGTTGACTATTTTTGCAAAAGTCAACCTTTGTTGACTTCTCCGACGTACTGCGCCAGATGCTGCCCGGTGAGGGTCGATCGGTCGGCGATCAGGTCGGCCGGCGTTCCCTCGAAGACCACGCGGCCGCCGTCGTGTCCGGCGCCGGGTCCGATGTCTATGATCCAGTCGGCGTGCGCCATGACGGCCTGGTGGTGCTCGATGACGATGACGGACTTGCCCGAGTCGACAAGGCGGTCGAGCAGTCCCAGCAGGTTCTCCACGTCGGCCAGGTGCAGTCCCGTCGTCGGTTCGTCGAGCACGTACACGCTGCCCTTCTCCCCCATGTGGGTGGCGAGCTTCAGCCGCTGGCGTTCGCCGCCCGACAGCGTGGGCAGCGGCTGGCCGAGGCTGATGTAGCCCAGCCCCACGTCGGCGAGGCGCACGAGGATGGTGTGCGCGGCCGGGGTGCGGGCCTCCCCCGAGCCGAAGAACTCCTCGGCCTCGGTGACCGACATCGCGAGCACCTCGCTGATGTCGCGGCCGCCGAGACGGTACTCGAGCACTGTCGCATCGAAGCGCTTGCCCTCGCAGACCTCGCAGGGCGTGGCGACGCTGGCCATGACGCCCAGGTCGGTGTAGACGACGCCGGCGCCGTTGCAGTTCGGGCAGGCGCCCTTCGAGTTGGCGCTGAACAGCGCCGGTTTGACGCCGTTCGCCTTGGCGAAGGCGGTGCGGATGGGATCGAGGAGTCCGGTGTAGGTGGCCGGGTTGCTGCGCCTCGAACCGCGGATCGCGCCCTGGTCGATCGAGATGACGCCCGCGCCGGCGGGCATCGAGCCGTGCACGAGCGAGCTCTTGCCCGAGCCGGCCACCCCCGTGATCACCGCGAGCACGCCGAGCGGGATGTCGACGTCGACGTCGCGCAGGTTGTTCGCCGTCGCACCGCGGATCTCGAGCGTGCCCGTCGGCGTGCGCACCGAGTCCTTGACGGCGGCGCGGTCGTCGAAGTGGTTCCCGGTGAGCGTTCCACTGGCGCGCAGCCCTTCGACGGTGCCCTCGAAGCAGATGGTGCCGCCTGCGGTCCCCGCGCCCGGCCCGAGGTCGACGACGTGGTCGGCGATGCGGATCGTTTCCGGCTTGTGCTCGACCACCAGCACGGTGTTGCCCTTATTGCGCAGGCGCAGCAGCAGGTCGTTCATCCGCTGGATGTCGTGCGGGTGCAGGCCGATCGTCGGCTCGTCGAAGACATAGGTGATGTCGGTCAGCGACGAACCCAGGTGCCGGATCATCTTGGTGCGCTGCGCCTCGCCGCCGGAGAGCGAGCCCGACGGGCGGTCGAGCGAGAGGTAGCCGAGTCCGATGTTCACGAATGAGTCGAGCGTCTCCTGCAGTGTGGTGAGCAGCGGCGCGACAGACGGCTCGTCGAGCCCCCGCACCCACTCGGCGAGGTCGCTGATCTGCATCGCGCAGGCCTCGGCGATGTTCAGTCCCAGGATCCGGGCCGACCGCGCGCCCTCGTTCAGCCGGGTGCCGCCGCAGTCGGGACAGGTGGTGAAGGTCACGGCTCGGTCGACGAAGGCGCGGATGTGCGGCTGCATCGCCTCGCGGTCCTTAGTGAGGAACGACTTCTGCACCTTCGGCACAAGCCCCTCGTAGGTCATGTTGATGTCGCCGATCTTCACCTTGGTCGGCTCGTGGTACAGGAAGTCGTCGAGTTCCTTCGCGCTGAACTCGCGGATCGGCTTGTCTCCGTCGACGAAGCCCGATCCCGTGTATATGCGCACGCCCCAGCCGTCGGCGGTGTAGCCGGGGATGGTCAACGCTCCCCCGTTGAGCGACTTCGAGTCGTCGTAGAGCTGGCCCAGGTCGATGTCGTTGACCTTGCCCATGCCCTCGCAGCGCGGGCACATGCCGCCGGTGATCGTGAAACTGCGGCGTTCCTTCGTCGTGACGCCGCCGCGCTCCATGGTGACCGCTCCCGCGCCGGAGATCGAGGCGACGTTGAAGGAGAACGCCTGCGGCGAGCCGACGTGCGGCTGGCCGAGCTTGCTGAACAGGATGCGCAGCATCGCGTTCGCGTCGGTGGCCGTTCCGACGGTCGACCGCGAGTTGGCGCCCATGCGCTCCTGGTCGACGATGATCGCCGTGGTCAGACCCTCGAGGACGTCGACGTCGGGCCGGGCCAGGCTCGGCATGAACCCCTGCACGAAGGTGCTGTAGGTCTCGTTGATCATCCGCTGCGACTCCGCCGCGATAGTGCCGAACACCAGCGAGCTCTTGCCCGATCCGGAGACCCCGGTGAACACCGTCAGTCGACGTTTGGGGATCTCCAGACTGATGTCCTTGAGATTGTTCTCGCGCGCGCCCGTCACGCGGATCAGGTCGTGACTGTCGGCGACCCGGGAGTCGCTGGTCGGAGTGGTCGTCGTGGCGTCAGTGCTCATCGTCTCTCCATCTGGCTTGGCGGGATTCCGCCGCGGTCGCCGTCGGCCGCGCCTGTCACGATTTAACCAGATGAGGGGGCGGCGCTACTCCCCCAGAAAGATCTCGAGCGCCTCGACGACGAGTGCGTGGTCGTCGGCCTGGGCGAGCCCCGAGACGGTGACAGTGCCGATGAGGCCCGCCTCGCGGATCACGATCGGGAAGCAGCCGCCGTGCGCGGCATACAGCGAGAGCGGCAGGCCGGATGCCTCGTTGAAGTCCTTGCCTTCGAGCTTGTGCAGCCTCCCCACCAGGAACGAGCTCGCGTTGTAGCGGCGCACGGTGCGGGTCTTGCGCGCGACCCAGTCGTCGTTGTCCGCCGTCGTTCCCGCCAGCGACACATGGAACACCTGCTGGTCGCCCTTGGTGATGTCGATGGTGATGCCGAGCCCGCGGTCGGTGCCGAGGCGCACGAGCAGCGAGCCCAGCTCGTAGGCGTCGGCGTGGGTGAACCGCTCGAACTGCAGGCGGGCCTCCTGCTCGCGGATCTCGGCGATCTGGGCTTCGTAGTCTTCCGACACGGTCACTCCTGGTTTCTCGGCAGATGGGTGTGCACGAGCTCGACGAGCTGTGCGGGTTCGAATGCGTCGGTGCTGGCGCTCAGTTCGTCGAGCGTGAACCAGCGGTGGGCGTAGACCTCGACCTTTTCGTCGTCGGTCCAGTTCGCCTCCGACGGGGTGAATCGGTCGACGACCGCGCGGTAGAACTCGGCGTGGCCGGTGTCGTGGTCGGCGGCGTCCCACGCCACGTCGAAGTCGTGCGACCAGACGGGCTCCCCCAGATCGACGCCGGTGAGACCGGTCTCCTCGAAGAGCTCGCGGTACGCGGCATCCGCGTGATCCTCTCCCGGATCCACTCCCCCGCCCGGCGTGAGCCAGCGGGCCACCCCGCTCGAGTCCGGAGCTTTCGTCAGGAACAGCAGCACGTGGCCGTCCCGGTCGAAGAGCAGCACCCTCGAGGTGAGGCGATGGTGATGGATGTTGGCCACGGAGAGGTGCCCGCGCTAGTTCGCGGCGAGGAAGTCGCTCACGTCGCCGACGTAGCGCGTGTTGTTCGCGGGAACGGGCTCGACGGCGGCGGCGGTGACCTCGGCGGCGAACTCGCTGACGTTGTACAGGCGGCCGGCGGCCTCCTTGCGCTGTCCGATGGCACCGGGGTTGGCACGCTCGAGCAGGGTGGCGGTGATGGTGCCCTCGATCATGTCGCCCGAGACGACGACGAACTCGATGCCCTTCTCGGCCAGGGCGGGGATCATGTCTCGCAGGGCGTCCTCGCCCGCGCGCTTGCTGAGGGCGACCGGGATGTACTCGGGCATCGTCTCGACTGTCTTGATGAAGTGCGCCTGGTGGCTGGTGACGAAGACGACGCGGGCGCCGGGGGCGAGCAGCGGCAGCGCCGCGTTCAGCAGGTTCACCTGCGCGTCGCGGTTGAGCTGCATCGCGTAGTCCTCGGCCATGCCGCTCTCCATGCCGCCGGAGGCGTTCATCACGAGGATGTCGAGGCCGCCGAGCTCGGTGGAGATCGTGTCGAAGAGGTGGGCGACGGATGCCGCCTCCGTGAGGTCTGCGCCGACGGCGATCGCCGATCCGCCCTTCGCCTCGATGGCGGCGACGAGCTTGAGCGCCCGCGCCTCCTTGTTGCGGTAGTTCACGACGACGCGAGCGCCGGCCTCCGCGAGGTAGGAGACGGTGTCGGCTCCGATGCCTCTCGACGATCCAGTTACAAGGGCGCGTTTGCCGGTCAGTGATCCGGGCTGTACAGGGTTGCTCACAGACACCGAGACTACCAATACCCCTGCCGTTTAGGCGCCCGTGCTAGTTTCGAGACGAAACGACACACGAGAGGTGCCGCCCGATGCTGCTGGATTTTCTGATCGACTACGCATGGGTGGTGTGGGTCTCTCTCATCCTGATCTTCCTGGTAATCGAGGTCTTCACCCTCGACTTCACGTTCCTCATGTTGGCGCTCGGCAGCGTCGCCGGACTCGCCACGAGCTTCACTCCCCTTAATTTCTGGTTGCAGATAGTCATCGCCGCGGTGGTCTCCGTGTTGCTGATCTTCGCGGTACGGCCGCCGCTGCTGCGCCGGCTGCACCGTGACGACGACCCGGCGCTGAGCAACATCGACGCCCTGCTCGGCCAGCACGGCACCGTCGCGACCGACTTCGTCGGCGCGAACGGCTACGTCAAGCTCTCGAACGGCGAGACGTGGACCTCCCGGCTGACCGACGCGACATCCGACTACCGACTCCAGACCGGCGACCGCGTCGTCGTCGTCTCCATCGATGGGGCGACCGCTGTGGTCGAACCCGCTGAAAGGACCGCACCGTGAACTCCGGCGAACTATTCGGACAGATCGTCCTGGTGATCTTCCTGATCATCATCGCGATCTTCGTCATCACGATCCTCTTCCGCTCGATCCGCATCATCCCGCAGGCGAACGCCGGCGTGGTCGAGCGCCTCGGCAAGTACCGCAAGACGCTGATGCCCGGGCTCAACATCCTCGTTCCCTTCATCGACCGGCTGCGTCCACTCATCGACATGCGCGAGCAGGTCGTCTCGTTCCCGCCGCAGCCGGTCATCACCGAGGACAACCTGGTCGTCTCGATCGACACCGTCGTCTTCTTCCAGGTGACCGACGCCCGCGCCGCGACCTACGAGATCGCGAACTACCTCGGGGCGGTCGAGCAGCTCACCACCACGACCCTGCGTAACGTCGTCGGTAGCCTCAACCTCGAGGAGGCGCTCACGAGCCGCGACACCATCAACGGAAAACTGCGCGTCGTGCTCGACGAGTCCACGGGCAAATGGGGCGTGCGTGTCGGCCGTGTCGAGCTGAAGGCGATCGACCCGCCCGTCTCGATCCAGGACTCGATGGAGAAGCAGATGCGCGCAGAGCGTGACCGCCGCGCGCAGATCCTCACCGCAGAGGGTACGAAGCAGGCGGCGATCCTTCAGGCCGAGGGTTCGCGTCAGGCGTCGATCCTCGAGGCCGAGGGTGAGGCCCAGGCAGCCGTGCTGCGGGCCAACGGTGAGGCGCAGGCCATCGAGACGGTGTTCGGCGCGATCCACGCGGGCGACCCCGACTCGAAGCTGCTCGCCTACCAGTACCTGCAGATGCTGCCGAAGATCGCCGAGGGGCCGTCGAACAAGCTCTGGATCATCCCTACCGAGCTCACCGAGGCCCTCAAGGGGATCACCTCCGGCTTCACGGCGGGCCGCGGCCCGACGTCGCCGACGGACAACTCAGGCCCCGGCGCATCACCGTTCACTGCGTCGCCGTTCGGCACTCCCGCGACCGGTCCGACAGACAGCGGGCCGACCTCCACCCCGCCGACCGCCTAGGTCTTCCGCCACCCACCCGGAGCTCGCACCATCGCCTACCTCACCCCCGCTCCCCCGCGGGTGCTCGCCCACCGCGGGCTCGCCCTCGAGGCGCCGGAGAACACGCTCCTCGCGTTCGTGGCGGCCATCGGCATCGGCGCCACCCACATCGAGACCGACGTGCACGCGTCGAGCGACGGCGTGGCGGTCGTCGCCCACGACCCCGATCTGACCAGGGTCGCCCGGAGTTCCGCGACCGTCAGGGAACTGCCGTTCGCCGTGCTGAAGAAGATCGACCTCGGCGACGGGCAGGTCTTCTGCTCGCTCGCCGAGGCGCTCGACGCCTTTCCCGAGACCCGGTTCAACATCGACATCAAGTCGGCCGACGCCGTCGCTCCCACCGTGGCGGCGATCCTCGACGCCAGAGCTACAGACCGCGTGCTGGTCACCTCCTTCAGCGAGACCCGACGCCGCGGAGCCGTGCGCCTATTGCCGGGCGTCGCGACATCCGCTTCGTCCCTCCGCTTCGCGGCGGCACTCGCCGGCGGCAAGACCGGACTCACGCCGCTGCTGCGTCGCGCGCTGCGCGGCATCGACGCGGTGCAGGTTCCGGAGCGTTACTCAGGGGTCACGATCGTCACCGAACGGATGATTCGACAGCTGCACTCCGCTAAGGTCGAGGTGCACGTCTGGACCGTCAATGACGCTCCGGCCATGCACCGTCTCCTCGATCTCGGGGTCGACGGCATCGTCACGGATCGCGCCGACATCGCACTCGGCGTCCTGACCGCTCGCGCACAGTAGCGCCGTATGTCGGCGTTCGCTCGCCGGTGTCCGCCTGCTCTGTGATGCTGTGAGATTCCTGTGAATGGCCCCCAATCGGGCCGCTCTTGGAAGGTTATGTCCAGCTAGCGGGTTTATTAATTCGTATGTACCGCGAGAGCGCAGCGCGCGTCTCGCGTGAAATTCCTAAGAGGAGGCCACACAATGGCAGACCGTAGTTTGCGCGGCATGAGACTCGGCACCCAGAGTCTTCAGAGCGAAGTCGGCGTGGAGTTCTCTCCGCGAAAGAAGAGCGTCTACCGCACGGCAGACGGCGAGACCTTCGAAATGGTCTTCGCCGCCGACGCCGAGGTTCCCGGCGTCTGGGAGTCCGCGAAGAGCGGGCTTGAGGGCGTCCTGCTCGACGACGACGGTGTCGCCGTCGTCTCCGAGGCCGTCGAGACCAAGGTCCCCCGCAGCCATTGGGACATGCTCCTCGAGCGCCGCACCCGCCCCGAGCTCGAGGAGCTGCTCCAGGAGCGCCTCGACTTCCTCCGGGCGCGACGTGGACAGCAGAAGATCGGTGCCTAGCTAGGCCCTGAACACGCGAAAGGCCAGCCCTCGGGCTGGCCTTTTGTGTTGTCTGGGGCGCAGGCGCCGGGTCGGCTACGAGCGGGGCCGCGGGCGCTTCAGGCGCACCCCGACGCCCCAGCTGGTCACCCGCCAGAGCGCCTCGGCGACGATGCCGAAGTGCATCTTCGACTCGCCGTTCTCGCGTTCGACGAACGTGATCGGGTGCTCGACGACGATGAGGCCCGCCTGCTCGATGCGCCACGCCACCTCGACCTGGAAGCAGTAGCCCTGGCTCGACACCTCGGCCTGGTCGAGCCAGATCAGCGCCGAGGTGCGGAACACCCGGTAGCCGGCCGTGATGTCGTGGATGCTCGAGCGCAGCGCGATGCGCGAGTAGGTGTTGCCGGCGCGCGAGATCGCCTGGCGGAGCCAGGGCCAGTTGCGCACCTCTCCCCCGGCGATCCAGCGCGAGCCGATCACGAGGTCGGCGCCTCCGCGGGCGAGCGCGATCATCGCGGGCAGCTCTGCCGGGTCGTGGGAGCCGTCGGCGTCGATCTCGACGACGAAGTCGTAGCCGCGGGCTCTCGCCCAGGCGAACCCGGCGAGGTAGGCGCGGCCGAGTCCGTCCTTCTCTGTGCGGTGCAGCACGGAGACGGCGTCGTCGGAGGCCGAGAGCAGGTCGGCGAGCCTGCCGGTGCCGTCGGGGCTGGAGTCGTCGACGATGAGGACGTGGGCGTGCGGTGCGGCGGCGCGGATGCGACCGACGATCGACGACAGGCTCTCGATCTCGTTGAATGTGGGCACGATCGCCACGACGTCAGCCACGGCCGCTGCCTCTCGTTCGGGATGTGCTTCTCGCTCGGGACGACTGCCGCACGAGGACGCCGGCGAGAACCAGTCCGAGCACCCCTATGCCGCTGACGAGCCACTCGATCTGACGGCCGAGGAGCACGGCCGGGGTGGTGACGCTGCTGAGCGGCACGTCTTCGACCATTGCGCCCGCCGTGTAGGTGGGCAGCCGGTCGATCGTCGAGCCGTCGGGGGCGATGATCGCGCTGGTGCCCACCGTGGAGATGTTGACGACGGTGCGGCCCAGCTCGATGGCCCGCACCCGTGCGATGGCGAGCTGCTGCACGCTCTCGTCGGTCTGCCCGAAGTCGGCGTTGTTCGACTGGGCGAAGATGATCTGGGCGCCCTGCTCGACGGAGTCGGTGAGGATCTGGTCGTCGACGATGTCGAAGCAGATGTTGACGCCCGCGATCACGCCGTCGATGTCGAAGACGTCGTCGGTGGTTCCCGGGGTGTACTCGCGGCCGATCAGGTCGATCAGGTCGGGCGCGAACTGCCGCCAGAACGAGCGGTCGGGAACGTACTCGCCGAAGGGCACCGGATGCTTCTTGTCGTAGAAGTCGAGCGCGCCCTCCCCCGCCTTCCAGAGCAGCGAGGTGTTGTAGTACGTGTCGTCGGCGCCGTTCTCTCCCTCGCGGGTGGTGATCGCGCCGGTGACCAGGGGCGCATCCATGGCGGTGCTCACGTAGTCCAGCACCTCGGCGCCGTACGCGAAGTCGTAGGGGCTGATGTCGGTGCCGCCCTCCGGCCAGACCACGACGTCGGCGTCCTCGCCGATGATCGGGTAGGTCGCGTCGAGCTGCGACTGCAGCAGGTCGCCCCGCTCGCGCTGGTCGAAGTAGCCGGCCTTGCCGTTGCCCTGCACCGCAGCGACGCGCATGCTGCCCTCGGCGATCACCGGGAAGGCGGGGATGGCGAGGATGACGGCGGCGAGGCCCACGGCCACCGCGCCACGCACGGCCCGGTCGGCGGTGCGTAGGCGCAGGCACTCCACGACGACGGCCACGAGGTACACCATGACGAAGCTGACCCCGGAGACGCCGATCCAGCCGAACAGAGCCGCGAACGGGCTCTCCGACTGCGAGAGTGCGACGCGACCCCACGCGAAGCCGCCGTACGGCCACACGCTAGCGATCGCCTCGCGCGCGGTCCACAGCCCGGCGACGATGAGCGGCAGGAAGAGCAGGCGCGCCGCGGTGGATCGCCACACGCGCGGCACCCAGCGGTAGGCGAGGGTGATGGCGACCGCGCCCACGGCGAAGAACAGCGCCTCGAGGGTCGAGAGCGCCACCATCGGCAACGGGCCGAGGAACAGCGACGCCCACTCGATGTGCACGAGGTAGAAGCTGAGCCCGGCGAGGAAGCCGACGAGGAAGCCGCCCCAGGCGCTGCGTCCGATGAGCGCCGCGAGCACCAGGCCGATGCCGACGAAGGTCGCCGGCCACCAGTCGCGGTCGGGGAATCCGGCGTCGAGAACGGGGCCGGCGCTGAGTGCCACAAGCACCGCCGCCCACAGGGGCAGCGCGCGTCGGGCGGGGGGATGCACGGATAGAGCCTAGGCGACGGAACTGTACGCGACGATCCCACGGCGGATGGCGTCGAGTGCCTTGCGCGCTGTCGCCCCGACGGGCGAGTCGGCCACCACCGACAGCTGGTCGAGGAGGTCGATCGTCTGCTTCGTCCAGCGCACGAAGTCGCCGGCGGCGAGGTCGGCCTCGCTCAGCACCGCGTCGAGCCGGCCGCCCTTGGCCCAGTGGAACATGGCGAGGCACAGGCCGGTGGCGAGCGGGTTGCTGCCGGGCAGGCGTTTGTCGCGTTCGAGGTCGTCGAGGTTGCTCCACAGGTCGCCTGTAGCGTCGAAGGCGGCGCGGAAGGGACCGTGCGGGAGGTTGCGTTCGTCGGCCTGGCCCTCGTCGCGGCGCGGTTCGTAGATCAGGGCGGCGGCCATCGCGGCCATCGAGGGCGCGTCGAGCTTGTTCCAGAGTCCGAGTCGCAGGGACTCGGCGACGAGCAGGTCGCGTTCGCCGTAGATGCGGCGCAGCATGCGGCCGGCCGGCGCGAGCACGACGCGGCCGTTGTCGTCGCTCTCGAGGTAGCCGAGGATCGTGAGCACGTCGGTGACCCGATCGAACACCTTCGCCACGGCTCCCGTGCGGGTGCGGATCTCGGCGGTGATCTGGTCGGTCTGCTTCTTCAGCTTCCAGTACCGCTCGGCCCAGCGCGCGTGGTTCTCGCGGTCGGGGCAGAGGTGGCAGGGGTGCAGCTTGAGGCGCTTGCGCAGCGCGTTCAGCTGGTTCTGCCGCTTCTCCCGCTCGCCCCGGCTCGAGTACTCGCTGCGGCCGGCGCCCTTCTTCTCCAGGTCGCTGAGCTCGCGGCGGATGGTGGAGTACTCGGCGAAGTCGCCGAGGTGGCACGTCATCGACTTGCGGTAGCCGTCGAGCGACTCCTGCTGGCTGCGCACCTTCTGCGCGAGGTCGACGACGGCGCGGTCGGCCTGGAACTGCGCGAAGCTCGACTCGAGGATCTCGCGCGTGCGCTGTCGGCCGAACTGGTCGATGAGGTTCACGGCCATGTTGTAGGTGGGCTTGAAGCTCGAGTTGAGCGGGTAGGTGCGGCGGGAGGCGAGCGCCGCGACGGCCTGCGGGTCGAGCCCGTCGGCCCACTGGATGACGGAGTGGCCCTCGACGTCGATCCCTCGGCGACCGGCACGCCCGGTGAGCTGTGTGAACTCCCCCGAGGTGATCGGCACGCGCGCCTCGCCGTTGAACTTCTCGAGCTTCTCGAGCACCACGGTGCGTGCGGGCATGTTGATGCCGAGCGCGAGCGTCTCGGTGGCGAACACGACCTTGACGAGCTTCTTGCGGAACAGCTCCTCGACGACCTCCTTGAAGGCGGGCAGCATGCCGGCGTGGTGGGCGGCGACGCCGCGCTCGAGCCCGTCGAGCCACTCGAAGTAGCCGAGCACGCCGAGGTCTTCGTCGAGCAGGGTGCGGCAGCGTTCCTCGACGATCTCGCGGATCTCGTCGCGCTCGTGCTTCTGGGTGAGGCGCACGCCTGCGCGCAGCACCTGCTGCACAGCGGCGTCGCACCCGACGCGGCTGAAGACGAAGAAGATGGCCGGCAGCAGGTTGTGCGAGTGCAGCAGCTCGACGAGCGCCGCGCGGTCGGTGCGAGCGCCTCCTCCGCCTCCCCCGCCGAAGCCGTTGCCATTGCCGTTCTTGTTGCCGCGACCGCGACCCTCGTGGCGCTTGCCGCCGTCGAATCCGCCGTTGCCGCCGCGGCCGCGGCCGTCGCCGTGCGAGAGCCGCACCAGCTCGGGGTTGACCCGGATCGGGGCGAGACCGGCGAGGGGCACGGCGGGCGGCCGGGAGCCCTTGGCGCGCTTGTCGACGCCGCGCCGGTCGCCGTAGGCCACCGGGTCTGCCGTTGTCGTGGTGACGACGGCCGGCATCCGCGACCTGGCCTCGTTGGGGCCGCCGGCGGCGTCGAAGAGATCGAGCAGCTTTCCCCGCACGAGCACGTGCTGTTCGAGCGGCACCGGACGTTCCTCGGAGACGATGACCTCGGTGTCGCCGCGCACGGCCTGCAGCCAGTCGCCGAACTCCTCGGCGTTCGACACGGTGGCGCTCAGCGAGACCATTCGCACGGAGCGCGGGAGGTGGATGATCACTTCCTCCCACACAGCGCCGCGGAACTTGTCGGCGAGGAAGTGGACCTCGTCCATGACCACGTACGAGAGGTTGGTGAGCAGGTCGGAGCCCGCGTAGAGCATGTTGCGCAGCACCTCGGTCGTCATCACGACGATGCGGGCCTGCGAGTTGACGTTCGTGTCGCCGGTGAGGAGTCCGACCGACTCCGCGCCGTACTCGGCCACGAGCTCCTGGAACTTCTGGTTGCTGAGCGCCTTCATCGGCGCCGTGTAGAAGACCTTGGCGTGGCTCTCCTGCATCGCCTTGAAGATCGCGAACTCGGCGATGATCGTCTTGCCGGCGCCGGTCGGGGCGGCGACGAGCACGCTCTTGCCCTGCTCGACCAGGGCGCACGCCTCCCGCTGGAACGGGTCGAGCGCTATCGGCAGCTTGTCGGTGAACGCGTCGAGGATGGGCAGCTGGCGTTTCTGCTTTGAGGCGGCATAGCGTTCTGAAGCACTGAGCTCGGTCGTCATGCGATGAGTCCACCCGTATCGGTTTCGTAGGAGGCGAGCCGCTTCGCGACGCCGCGGTCGTGCAGCCAGGCGATGCCGGCGGCGACGTAGTACAGGCCGATCATCGGGATCGCCAGCATGAACATGGCGAGGATGTCGGCGCTCGGCGTCGCGAGCGCCGTGAAGATCACGATGCACAGCACGGCGATGCGCCAGCCCTTGAGGATCGCGGCCGCCGACAGCAATCCGACGAAGTTGAACAGCACCAGGAACACGGGGAGCACGAACGCGACACCGACGGCCAAGACCAGTTTGATGAAGAAGTCGAGGAAGTACCGCGCGGTGAGGAAGGTGGAGAAGTCCTCCGGCGCGAAGCTGAGCAGCAGCGTGACCGTGCGCGGGAAGATGACGGCGCCGAGCGTGGCGCCGGCCAGGAACAGGGGGATGGCGCTGCCGACGAACGCCAGCGCGTAGCGGCGCTCCTTGCGCAGCAGGGCGGGAACCACGAAGGCCCAGATCTGGTACAGCCAGATGGGGCTGGTGCCGACGATCCCCACGAGGAACGCGATCTGGATGTTCGTGTCGAACGCCTCGGTGATGCCGGTGTAGTTGATGGTCGCGTTCTGCGAATCGGCGATCTCGTTGATCGGCGCGCTGAGCGCCTTCCAGATCCTCGGAGCGATGATGAACCCGCCGATGGCGCCGAGGACGATGGCGATTCCGCTGATGACGAGTCGCTTGCGCAGCTCGACGAGGTGCGCGCCGAGCGACATGCGCCGTTCGTCGACGCGCGGCTTACGTTTTGGCATTAGCCCGTTTCGAAGCTTCGTTGGGGCGAAACCTACGGCTTGGTGGTCGGAGTGTCGGAGCCGGACTTCTCGGTCGACTCGGCCTTGGTCGCCTCGGTGCCGTCGTCGTCTTTGTTCGTCTTGATCTCGTTCTTGAAGATCCGCATCGACTGGCCCATGCTGCGGGCGAGGGCGGGAAGCTTGGGAGCGCCGAAGAGAAGTACGACGATGATCAGGATGACCCACCAGTGCGAGCCGAGATTAGCCATGCTCATGAGGCCACTCCTTTAGTTTGATGTCAGCGGTTGTGATCATTTTAGCCCTTTGGATGCGGGCCTGCCTGCGAGCGGCCTTACGGTCGGCCCGTCGGCGCATCCGCTGCGCGGTCCGCTCCCTGACCACGGCGGAGTCCTCGAGCACCGCGTTGAGCGGGCGCACTCCGTCGGGGCCCTCGACGCCGTCGAGGATCGAGAGCTTGTCGGTGAGCGTGAAGAAGTCCTCGAGCACGCGGAAGAAGCGGCGAACGATACGCCACGCGAACAGCCCCACCATCGCCAACAGCGCGATCGCGAGTCCGGTCCAGATGAGCAGCCAGCCCCACCACTCGATCATGACGGGTCCTCCTCGTGGCGGGCGGCTCCTGCTGCGGCCCACTCGGCGACCGCTCGACGCGCCTCGGGCGGGTCGACGACGGTGGCGACGCCGGGCATGCTCGCCATCAGGCGCTTGAGGCCGTGGTAGTGGGACACGCGCAGGGTCGTGCGCACCTTGCCGTCCAACTGCTCGCGGTCCGCGCCATCCGGAATATAGTCGGCGAGCAGCGCGACGGCGGAATTGGCGACATCGACGGTGACCACCAGATCGTCGTCGGAGGTCTCGAACAGCGTGTCGGGCAGCGTGACGTCGGAGGCCCGGTGGCTGATCGGCTCGCTCGAGACCCGCGGGTTGGAGATGCGGTCGAGACGGAACGTGCGCACGGCGCTGCGCAGGTGGTCCCAGCCGCGCAGGTACCAGTCGGCGTCCATCGACTCGACCCGCAGCGGGTCGACGCGGCGGCGCTCACGCTGCCCGCGGGAGCCGAGGTAGTCGAACTCGAGCTGGGTGCCGCCCGCGACCGACTCGCGGATGAGGGCGAGCGTGGCGTCGGACTCGGTGCGCTCGACGGCGAGCGGGCTGGGGTGCGCCGAAGCGCCACGCGACAGCTTGGCCATGAGCGAGGCAACCGCGGCCCGGTCGGCGTTCTCGGGCAGGCTCGACAGGTACTGCAGCCCGGCGATGAGCGCCGCCGCCTCCCGGGCGGAGAACCGCGGAGAGTCGTCGAGGGCCACCTGGTTGGTGAGCACGATCTGGTCGTTGTCCTCGAAGTCGTCCCAGGCGATGTCGAAGAGGTCTTCGTACTGGTAGGTGTTGGTCTCCCCCGGCACCCCGGAGACGGCGATGAGCCGCACGGCCTCGCGGATCTGCTCGGGGTCGACGGCGAAGTGCTCGGCGACCTCGGCGACGCTGACGCGCTCGCGCTCGATCAGGAACGGCACGAGCGAGAGCAGGAAGGTGAGCTTCTCCTGCGCGTGCATGGGCTTGGGCTTCTTGGGTCTAGCCATGGTCGGCCGCCGTCTTCAGTAGTCGGTCGAGTACCGCTCGGCGCAGCTCGGGTGGGGACACAACGAGCACCTCGGGGCCGAACCCCGCGAGCTCGTCGGCGAAGATGTTGATGTCGGAGTAGTGCAGGCGCAGCAGGTTCTGCGATTCAGCGGATGCCTCGGCCACGGTTCCCCGTCGCTTCGCCAGTCGCGTGGCGGCGTCGGAACCCGGCTCGACGTCGACGACGGCGGTGTGCGAGTCCCATACCTCCTCGAGCTCGAGCAGGGCCTTGGCCGACTCGTCGTCGGTGGGCGGCGGGAACGTGGTGCCGGTGGTGGTCACCCGTGACACGATGCGGCGCAGCAGGAACGTCTTGCGGGTGCCGGTGCCAGCCTCCTCGGCGGCGAGGTGCCAGCGTCCCTGGTGCTGCACGAGGGCGAGTGGGGCGACGGTGCGCACGCGCGCCTCCTCCTCCCCCGGCTTGAGGTAGGAGAAGCGCACGTACGCGTTGCGTCCGAGGGCCGCGTTGAGCGCCTCGAAGGCCACGTCGCGCACCCGCACGCGCGGCGCGTAGCCGAGCACGGGCTGGTCGGCGGTGACGCCGAGCGAGCGCAGCTTGAGCAGCGCGCGACGCGACTCCGTCGACAGCGAGCCCTCGCGCCACACCATGGCGGCGAGACCCAGCAGCGTGGTCTCCTCTGCCGAGAACGCGATGTCGGTCGGCAGCTCGTAGGCGCCGCGCGGGATGCGGTAGCGCAGGTTCTGGTTGTTGCCCGGGTCGCCGGGCGACTGCACCGTCTCGAGCGGCACGCCGAGCTCGCGGATGTCGTCCTTGTCGCGTTCGAATTTGCGCTCGAGATTCGCGTTGTCCCCCGTGTGCGCGAAGTCCTGGCGGTAACCCTGAACCGTCGACAGGATCTCCGTCTTGGTCAGGCCGTTCTCGGTCGCCAGCAACGCCAGGACGAGGCTGAACAGCCTCTCCTCGACGGGCACTTTGGCGGAATTCTCGAGCGACACGAATCGATCCTATGGTGAGGACACCCGGCCAGTGTCGGTGGTTGCAGAGCTGAGGGTTGTGCTGACTCCCGGTCGCGCTAGTCCTGGATGCCCAGGATGTCGACGACATAGACGAGGGTGTCCTCTGCCGCCACTCCGGCAGGGAGGGTGGAGCCCTCTTCGAAGCCGTCCTCGCCCGGGGGGATCACGACGACGAGCTGGCTGCCCACTGTCGCGCCGACCATGGCCTTCTCGAGTCCGGGCAGCACGCCGCCGGCGGAACCGCCCGTGGCGTCCGGGCTCATAAAGAGCGTTGTCGGAACCGAGGAGTGCTCGGCGGTGAGCCAGGTGGTGTCGATGACGTCGCGGGTGCTCCACAGCAAGCGCGTGACGTGGGCCACGACGGCGTCTTCCTTCTCGACCGTGTCGCCGTCGCCGAGGATGGTCGTCGCGGTCTTCAGCTCGGTCGGGGCGTCGCCCGTGGGGATGGTGACGCCGGGCTGGCCGCTCGGCGCGAGCGCGATGGCCGGCATTCCGTTGACGGCGAGCTGCGGGACACCGGTGGCGCGGCCCATGAAGCTGCGCACGACGTCGACGATGAGCACGATCGTGTCGTCGGGGGCGAGTCCGCCGCCGCTGAAGCCGATCGACTCCGCGGTGGCGGTGACGCCGAGGCGGTCGCCGACGTTCGCGCACTCGAGGATCGAGCCGAACTCGTCGGTGTCGTCGCCGACGGTGCGGCGGAGGATCGAGTCGGGCTCGATGCTCGTGATCGGGATGATGTCGGCCGTCTCCGCGCTCACGACCGTGAGGTGGAAGTCGGCGATCTCGCCGTCGTAGAGGGTGTCTCCGTCGCCCTGGTCGATGGTCGACACCTCGAGCCCGCGCGTGATCAGCGGGGTCGGGAAGCTGACGGCGGGCAGATCGCCTGGCTCGCCCTTCGCCGTGATGAGCGACGATGCGTCGCCCGGCTTCGAGGTCGGCTCGCAGGACCCGGATGGACCGGAGGTGGCGCAGGCGGAGAGTGAAGCCACCAGTCCAACGGTGATGATGGCCGCGGTGAGAGTGCGCACAAATCCTCTTTCTTGGGTGCTACGAGTACCGGATAATCCTACCCACTAGTGAGTGAGCTCTAATCAGCGGCGTTCTCGGCGGCGACGGCGGCCTCGGCCACGGCCTGGGCGTGCCGGGCGGTCTTGCGCAGGCGCTTGTCGCTCGACGTGCGTTCTCCGAGCGATCCGGGGGTCCAGGCCTCGACGTCCTCGTCGCTGAAGTCGCTCTTCGACGCGCGGCGCTTGAGCTCGGGCAGGATCGTGCCGGGAGCCAGGCGACGCGCGGTCAGCAGGAATCCGGTGTGGCCGATCATGCGGTGGTCGGGCCGCACGGCGAGCCCTTCCACGTGCCATCCGCGGATCATGGTCTCGGTCGACTCGGGGTTGGTGAACTGTCCGGTGCGGCGCAGCGCCTCGGAGACGCGCGAGAGCTGGGTGACGGTGGCGATGTAGCAGATGATCACGCCGCCGGGGGTGAGGGCCTCGGCCGCGACATCGAGGCACTCCCAGGGGGCCAGCATGTCGAGCACGACGCGGTCGACGGTTCCGGGATTGGCCACCTCGGGCAGCGTCTCGGCGAGATCGCCCAGCGTGATGTCCCAGTTCGACGGGGTGGCGCCGAGGAACGCGGTGACGTTGGCCCGGGCGACGTCGGCGAACTCCTCGCGGCGCTCGAACGAGTGCAGGGCGCCCGACGGACCGATCGCGCGCAGCAGCCACAGCGAGAGGGCACCGGAGCCGACGCCTGCCTCGACGACGGTCGCGCCGGGGAAGATGTCGGCCGAGGCGAGGATCTGCGCGGCGTCCTTGGGGTAGATGATCGCGGCACCGCGCGGCATCGACATCACGAAGTCGGTGAGCAGCGGGCGCAGGGCGAGGTACTCGATCTCGTTCGTCGAGAGCACGACCGACGCGTCGGGCTGGCCGATGACGTCGTTGTGCTTGAGCACGCCGCGGTGGGTGTGGAACTCGCCGTCCTCTTCGAGCGTGATGGTGTTCATGCGGCCCTTGGGGCCGGTGAGCTGCACGCGGTCGCCGGCACGGAACGGCCCGCTCTGGCGGCGGAAGGTGTCGTTGGTCATCAGGAATTCCTTGTTGTGGTTCGCGCGGCGACGAAGACGTCGGTGAGGTGGCTGAGGGTTCGGCCGGCGAGGGTGGGCCAGATGGTGTGCTCGGTGGACTCGTCGATGGTCACCATGTGCGGGACGCCGATGGAGACGGCTCCGGATGCCACGGCGGAGGCGAGCCCGGGCAGCGAGTCTTCGAAGGCGACGCAGTCGCGGATGTCGACGCCGAGCAGCTCGGCACCGCGCAGGTACGGCTCAGGATGCGGTTTGGAGTGGGTCACGTCGTCGCCCGACACGATGGCGTCGAACGCCGGAAACTCGATGAGCGAGACGACGAGCTCGGCGAGGCTCCGCAACGACATGGTGACGAGGGCGGCCTTCAGGCCGGCGTCGCGGATCTCGGTGAGAAGCTCCAGGGCGCCGGGACGCCACGGCACCGCGATGCGGATCTGCTCCATGACGCTCGCCGTGAGGGTCTGGATGATCTCGTCCTCGGTGAGGGTCACGCCCTTGGCCTGCAGGATCCGCGCCGAGTGCCAGAGGCCCTGGCCGACGAGGGAGAGAGCCTCCTCGTGGTTCCAGGTGCCGCCGTACGACTCGACGAGCAGCGTCTCGGCGCGCATCCAGTACGGCTCGGTGTCGACGATCGTGCCGTCCATGTCCCAGAGAACGGCTGCCGGTTGGAGAGAAGTCACAACGGGCGAGTCTACCGACGTCTGGCTGCGTGCGAACCGCGAGAGTTCTATCCTTGGACGACGGGCGCTCACACAGGCTCGACTACACGTAAGGATGTTTCTGTGGCTGACAGCACGGGCTTTGCAAGCGGGCGGCTTCTCGTCGTGGCCTTCGAGGGCTGGAACGACGCGGGAGAAGCGGCCAGCAACGCCGTGCGCACGCTCGAAGAACAGCTCGAACTGGTTCCCATCACCACGGTCGATCCCGAGGACTATTTCGACTACCAGTTCAACCGGCCGAACATCTCGCTCGATGACGACGGCAACCGGGTTATCGAGTGGCCCAGCGTCACGATGTACGGCCCCGCCGACGCGGGATCGAGCGACGTCGTTCCGCTCGCCGCAGACGCACAGCTCGCCGTGACGGGCGACAACGGCGCGAACGTCTACCTGCTCGTGGGCACGGAGCCCTCGCGAGGGTGGAAGACCTTCACGGCCGAGATCCTCGACGCTATCGACACCCACGGCATCACCGCGGTCGTCTTCCTCGGCGCGATGCTCGCCGACGTTCCGCACACGCGACCGATCTCGGTGTTCGTGAGCAGCGAGAACTCCGACGTGCGCGAGCGCCTGTCGATCGAGCGGTCGAGCTACGAGGGCCCGGTGGGAATCCTCTCGGTGCTCTCCGACGCAGCAGAGAGGGCCGGCATCCCCACCATGTCGATCTGGGCCTCCGTGCCGCACTACGTGCACAACGCCCCGTCGCCCAAGGCGACACTCGCGATCATCGACAAGCTCGAGGAGATCATCGACGTCGTGATCCCCCGCGGCGAGCTCGTCGACGAGGCCGCGGCCTGGGAGACCGGGATCGACGCGCTCGCCTCCGATGACGACGACATGACGAGCTACATCGAACAGCTCGAACAGGCCCGTGACACCGTCGACTCCCCCGAGGCCAGTGGCGAGGCGATCGCCCACGAGTTCGAGAAGTACCTGCGGCGCGAAGACGGCAAGCCCGACTCGGGCGGCAAGGCCGGCGGCAGCTAGAGCGCGATTCCGAGCAGTGCGTCGATCGCGGCGACGTCTGTCGTGGTGGCCGGCGCTCCGGACGCGATGCGCGCATCGACCGCGGCCAGTGCTGCCGGGGTGTCCAGGTCGTTCGCGAGGGCTGCCCTGAGCGCGTCGAGAAGGGTCGCATCCGCCGTCGCGTCGTCGGGGACGCCCGCGGCCGCCCATGTCTCCCACGTGCCTAGCCGGCACTGCGCCTCGGTGAGCTGACCGCGCGTCCACTCCCAGTCGGAGCGGTAGTGCCGGTCGAGAAGAGCGAGGCGGATGGCGCGGGGGTCGGTCCCCTCGGCGGTGAGAGCCGACACGAGCACGAGGTTGCCGAGCGACTTGCTCATCTTCTCGCCGTCGTAGGCGACCATGCCGGCGTGCGAGTACACGTCGGCGAGGGAGCGACCGGAGAGGGCCGCCGCGTGGCCGGCGCTGAACTCGTGGTGGGGGAAGAGCAGATCCGACCCGCCGCCCTGCACGGTGACCGGTGTGTCCAGGTAGTGCTGGGCGATGACCGAGCACTCGATGTGCCAGCCGGGGCGGCCGGCGCCGACCGGAGACTCCCACGCGGGTTCGCCGTCGCGGGGTCCGCGCCAGAGCAGCGGGTCGAGGGCGTCGCGTTTGCCCGGCCGGTCGGGGTCTCCCCCGCGCTCGGCGCTGAGCACCAGCATCGTCGCGCGGTCGAGGCGGCTCTCGTCGCCGAGTGTCCAGGCGGCAGTGGCACCTGCGGCGTTGTCGAAGTAGATGTCACCCGTGCCGTCGTCGAGGCGGTACGCGACTCCGGCGTCGAGGAGCGTGTCTATCGCCACTGCGACCTCGTCGATCATGTCGGTGACAGCGACGTAGTGGGTCGGCGGCACGATGCGCAGGCTCTCCATGTCGCCACGGAACAGGTCGATCTGCTGGGCGGCGAGTTCACGCCAGTCGACCCCGGTCGCGAGGGCGCGCTCGAGCAGCGGGTCGTCGACGTCGGTCACGTTCTGCGCGTAGCGCACGTCGTAGCCGCCGTCGGTCCACAACCGCACGAGCGTGTCGAAGGCGAGGTAGGTGTTGGCGTGTCCGAGGTGCGTCGCGTCGTACGGCGTGATGCCGCACACGTACAGGCTCGCCTCGGCGCGCGGAGTCGCGTCGACCAGTGTGCTACTGGAGGAGTCGAATACACGCGGTACGGGAGCGCGCCCCGGCAGGCGCGGGACGACGGGCCGGTTCCACGATTTCACTGCATCAGCCTATCGAGCGCCGGCTGGGCGCCAGCTCAGTCGAAGCCGGGATGCTCGCCCGCCGCCGCGAAGGCACGCAGATCGTCTTCGCTGAACGGATGCGCGGTGGTCACGACTCTAGCGCTGTGGTCGTAGAGCCTCGGGACTGACGGACCCGCGATCACGTCTACGTCGAAAAACACTTCGTCGATATCGTTGGCCATGATGGCCTCCTCGATCTTCACACTGGAAAATAAAGCCGAGGTCTAGGGCCATTGGTCAAGAGTTTACTCGCCTTTGCGGAAAACGGTCCGGGTCATACAGAACTCTGTCAGAGTGTGAGCGAGCGGTTGACGACACGCTCGGCGACGTCGCGCAGGTTCAGGTTGTTGCTGCGGGAGTAGTCGCGCAGCGTCCGGAACGCCGCGTCCATGTCGAGGTCGCGCATGTACGCGATGACGCCCTTCGCCTGTTCGATGAGCACCCGGCTGTCGAGGGCGTGCTGCAGTTGGTTCTTCGCGATGTCGGCTTCGCGGATGGCGCGTTCCTGGAGGATGCCGATCGTGGCGACGTCGGCCAGCCCCTGTGCCACCGACATGTCTTCCTCCGACAGTGCGCCCGGGCTGGCGTGGAACAGATTGAGTGTGCCGATGACGCTGCCGCGCAGCCGCAGCGGAACGGCGTGCACCGAACGGAAACCCTGTTCGAGCGCCGCCTGACCGAACCCCGGCCACACGTCGCCGAGCTCGGCGATGTCGCTGACGGTGACCGCGGCACCGGTTGTGAAACACTCGACGCACGGGCCCGCACCGTAGCTGAGCTGCAGCGTCTCGACGAGCATGCTCCTCTCGCTCGTCGAGGCCACCACGGCGAGTTCGCCGCTGAGATCTGCGAGGAGGATGCCCGCCGCCGATGCGTCGAGCAGCTCGGCGCACGTGTCGACAAGGGTCTGCAGCAGATCTACCACGTCGTAGCCCGCTACCAAAGTATCTGCGAGGGTGACGAAGGCCGAAGTCAGCCTTCTCTCCCTGGTTTCGCTCGCCATCAACCTAGTTTACTCCGTCCAAATCAGAGGCTGCCATCGGTCGCGAAGTCGAGACGACGCTCCACGATGTCATTCGCCACCTCGGCGACAGAACGGCCGCTCGAGTAGGCGTGGGCACGCAACAGCAGCGCAGCGTCGGCTGCGCTGATGCCGAGTTGGGCGAGCACCATGCCGGTGGCCTGATGCACCTCGCGCCGGTTGTTGATGCTGGGTCCGCCGAGGTCGTCTGTGGCGTTGTCGGCGAGTATGCGCCGCAGGACCTGCCACGATGCGAGGGAGGCCAGCTCCGTGGCATCCGTTATCTGCTCCGCCTCGAGCGGGATATGACTCGACGCGTAGAGGTCAACCGCGCCGATGCCGAGGGAGCCGACGAAGAGCGGAAAGGCATACAGTGCCCGCACATCACCGGTAGCGGCGTTCTCGTGGACCGCGTTGGCGAAGAGCGGCCAGATGCCCGGGCCGTCGGCGTGCAGATCGGGATGCAACACCGGTACGCGCGTCGACAGGGCGTCCCAGCATGGGCCCTCGCCGAGGTCGAACTGGAGCTCGTCGAGTCGCGCCGCCGTCGGGTCGCTCGAGCAGACGGTGGACTGCCCGCCGACTCCCGCGAGCACCGACACCGACGCGCCGCTCACGGGCAATACGGAGAGGAAAGGGGCGCAGAGGCTGGTGTTGCGCTCGTGGGCGTAGAGCAGATCGCTACGCGCCTTGCTGAAAGCCTGTCGTGCTGACATGGGGCCCACCCTCATCGGTCGCATTGTCGGGGCGAGTCAACGTGATTCTGTCAGCATCCAGTGTACCGCGCCGTCTAGGTGGCCTGCAGGACCCCTGTCGTGAGGAGCACGAGGAGAGTAGCGCCGAGCGCGATGCGGTAGATCACGAACGGCATAAAGCTGTGGGTGGAGATGTAACGCATGAGGAAGGCGATGACGAAGTAGCCCACGCCGAAGGCGATGACGGTGGCGACGGCAGTCTCCGCGTAGCCGTACGCGCCCTCGGGTTCTCCGAAGCTGTGGATGAGCTCGTAGAGGCCGCTGCCGAAGACCGCGGGGATCGCGAGCAGGAAGGCGAAGCGGGCGGCGGCGGGGCGTTCGTAGCCGAGCGCCAGCGCGGCGCTCGTCGTCGCACCCGAGCGGGAGACGCCGGGAATCAGGGCGAGCATCTGCGCGAGGCCGATCGCGATGCCGTGGCCGTAGGTCAGCTGGTCGAGGGGGCGCGCCTTTTTGCCGAGACGGTCGGCGAGGCCGAGCACGATTCCGAAGACGATGAGCACCGTCGCGGTGATCCAGAGCGAGCGCCACTGGTCGCGGATGTATGACTGGGCGAAGTAGCCGAGGAGCACGATCGGCACGGTGCCGATGATGATGAGCCAGCCGAGTCGTACGTCGGGGTCGTTCTTCTGGATTCGGTTCGTGCCCGCACCCCCGGTTCCGCGCAGCGAGCGGAACCAGCGACCGATGATGCGGGTGATGTCCTTCCAGAAGTAGATGATGACCGCGGTCTCGGTGCCGAGCTGGGTGATGGCGGTGAACGTGGCACCCGGGTCGGTCTGCGAGGGCAGGAACTCGCCGACGATGCGCAGGTGCGCGCTCGACGAGATCGGGAGGAACTCGGTCAGGCCCTGGATCAGGCCGAGGATGATCGCCTCGATGAAACTCATTGATGCCCCGCTGTCGAAATCAGTAGTTGGTAAGCAGGTCGCCGAGGACTCGCCTGCCAAAGACTAATGCGTCGAGCGGGACCCGCTCGTCGACACCGTGGAACATGCCCGGAAAGTCGAGTCCGGCGGGCAGCTTGAGCGGCGCGAAGCCGTAGCCGGTGATGCCGAGGAGACTGAGCGCCTTGTTGTCGGTGCCGCCGCTGAGCAGGTAGGGCAGCACGGGCGTGCCCGGGTCGTGCGCCTGCAGCGAGCCGACCATCGCGTCGACGAGGGCGCCCTGGAACGGGTTCTCGAGGCCGATGTCGCGGTGCATCACGACGATCTCGATGTCGGGACCGACGAGCTCTTGCACCTCGGCGAGGACGGCGTCCTCCTCCCCGGCGAGGGTGCGGATGTCGACGAGCGCTTCGGCGCTGTCGGGGATCACGTTGTGCTTGTAGCCGGCTTTGAGCAGCGTCGGGTTGGTCGTCGTTCGCAGGGTGCCCTGGATGAATCCGCCCGCCGAACCGGTGGCGAGCACGATCTCCTCCGGACCGACCCGTTGCGGGTCGACGCCGAGGATGCGGGCCAGCTCGGTGATGAGCTGCTGGGTGGTGTCGGTCAGGTGCACCGGCCATTCGCGGCGGCCGACCTTGACGATCGCCTCGGCGAGCTTCGTCACGGCGTTGTCGTGCATGACCCGGCTGCCGTGGGAGGCGGTTCCGCGCGCTACGAGCTTGATCCAGACGAGCGCCTTCTCGCCCGTCTGCAGCAGGTAGGCGCGCTGGTCGTTGATGGTGACCGAGTATCCGCCGACCTCGCTGATCGCCTCTGTCGCTCCTGCGAACAGGTCGGGGCGCGTGGTGACCAGGTGGTGCGAGCCGCGCACTCCCCCGGCCTCCTCGTCGGCGAAGAAGGCGATGATCAGGTCGCGCTTGGGCTGGACGCCAGCGTTGTTCATGTCTTGCAGGGCGGTGACGATCATCGCGTCCATGTTCTTCATGTCGACCGCGCCGCGGCCCCAGAGCATGCCGTCGCGCACGACGCCGCCGAACGGGTCGACGCTCCAGTTGTCTGGATCGGCGGGAACGACGTCGGTGTGCCCGTGCACGACGAGGGCCGGCAGTGTGGGATCGGAACCCGCGACCCGCGCGACCACGCTCGTGCGCCCGGGGTCGGAGTCGACGTAGGTCGTCGACAGACCCAGTTCTTCGAGAAGCGAGCCGAGATATTCTGCGGCGACCGTCTCCCCGTTCGAGACGCCCTCGCCGTAGTTGGAGGTGTCGAACCTAATCAGTTGCTGGGCAATTCGGGCGGTTGCTTCGAGCTCTGGTTCGGTCGTCATGGCTCAACGGTACCCGTCGCCCATGGCGTGTCGGGGCCTCGTGGCGCCAAGTGACAAAAGCACCTCTCAGAGCATGCTATTCTCGTTTCTCGGCGGTCAACGCAGTGTAAAAACTGCAGAGGCTGGCCATGCGCGCGGATGGCGGAATTGGTAGACGCGCTAGCTTGAGGTGCTAGTGCCCGTAAGGGCGTGGGGGTTCAAGTCCCCCTTCGCGCACGCAGAGTAGTTCGGGCAACCGCCCGTAACTATTCGAAGGTCATGAAGAAAAGGGCTGAACGATCGGATTACGATCGTTCAGCCCTTTTCTGTCGTTCTGAGTTCGATCTCTCAGATCATGCGACGTCTCCGGCGGTGCGGCTCCGGTCGACGATCTCCGCGACCGCGGCCAGCCCCTCAGCGCCTTCCAGCCCACGGTCTCGAACCGATGCGACGTCTGCACCGAGCCGTCCCAGGCCCTCGGCGAAGTGCTCGATGTCCTTTCTCATGAGGACTTGGAGATGCGGGGCGATATCCGGGGTGATCTGGTTGCCAAGCGCCTGGATGACGAAACTGCCGCCGCTGCTCGTGGCGAGGAGACGCTGGAAGGCGGCCACGTCGACTCCGGTGCCGTCGGCGATGGCGAAGACGTCTTCCGCGTTCTTCAGGTTCGTCATCGTCAGGGCATTGTTCAGCAGCTTCGCCTGCTGGCCGGCACCGGACGCACCCATAAAGACCACCGCGCTCGAGAACGTGTCGAACACGGCCAGGGCGGAGTCGAAGGCGTCCCGGGCCCCACCGACTATTGTCGTGAGGGTTCGGGCCTCGGCACCCGGTCCCCCGCCGCTCACGGGGGCGTCGAGCATCGCGATGCCCAGCTCGGCAGCGTGTGTTGCCATGAGCTGTGCCCGCTGCGGGTCACCCGTGCCGTGGTTCACCAGGATGGACCCGGGACGCATGGCGGCTAGGACTCCTCCCTCTTCTAAGACTCCATCCACGTCGTCGTCGTCGCGGAGGACGAGCAGCACGATGTCGGATGCCGCCGCCAGCGAAGCAGCGGAATCGTGGACCGTGTGCGGTCGCCCGGCGACCGCGTCGAGGGACGCCGATCGACGCGCCCAGACGTGCAGATCGAAGCGAGAGTCGGCGAGAGCGCGGGCCATCGGCGCTCCCTGGTCGCCGAGGCCGATGAAGCCGACCGTTCGTACGGCTGTAGAGGTGGTCATGGTCTTCCTTTTCTGCGTCGGATGCATCAGACGGTGATGAGCGGGAGCGCCGCTTCCCACAGCCGGTCTGCGTTGGTGGGATCGAGCGCGTAGAAGGCGACTCCGGACAGCCATCCATTGCCGTCGTAGACGGTGACGGCCTCGTTGTTGTCTTCGAAATACCGCCCTCCGATGCCCTCGAGCAGCGGCGAGGTGGCGACGAAGAGCGTTGTCGCAGCCCCCTGCTCGATCGTCTTGCGCCCTTCCGGCGGAGTCTTCAGACCGCCGGTGTGCTTCTGCAGGCCCGTCGCGATCGCTCCGGGCATAACGGAGTTGACGGTGATGCCGTCGGCGGCCCAGCGGCTGCTGGCCGCTACGCCGAACAGGATGGCCGCCGTCTTCGACTGGCCGTAGGAGACGAGGGGCTCGTACGGGCGGAACCGGAAGTTGATGTCGTCGAAGACGACCGGGGAGAGCAGGTGGCCGCTGGAGCTCACCGTGACGACCCGCGCGTCGCCGGCGGACGCCAGCGAGTCGTGGAGTCCGAGGGCGAGTGCGAAGTGTCCGAGGTAGTTGGTGGCGAACTGCAGCTCGATTCCCTCGGCGGTCCGCTCCTCGGGTGTCGCCATGACACCCGCGTTGTTGATGAGCAGGTGCAGCGGGCCGTTCCACTTGGAGACGAACTCCCGTACCGACCATAGATCGCTGACGTCGAGCTGTGCGGCCCGCACCGTCGTTGATCCGGTCGTCGAACGGATGTCCTCGGCTATGCCGGTTCCGGCCGCGAGGTTTCTCACGGCCAGGGTGACGTCGGCTCCGCGCAGGGCGAGGACCCGTGCAGTCTCGACGCCGATGCCCGACGAGGCGCCGGTGACGATGGCCCTCTTTCCGCGCAGGTCGATTCCTTCAGTCACCTGTTCGGCGGTTGAGGCGAATCCGAAATCGGATGTGATGAGTGTCATGGTGTTTCTCCTTCTGTCGCTGGGTGAAACAGCACGATGCCATCAGGGAATGCCCGGTGTCGTGGGCGAGCTGCTACTGGTAGTGGCACTACCACGACATCGGCCGAGGCGGCGAGTACGGTGAGGCCGTGGCGAAAATCGACGGCAACAGGATCGGTGAATTTCTGCGCGCACGACGCGAGCAGATCGCGCCGGCGGATGTCGGCATCCCGCTGTCGTCCAGACGGCGAGTCCCCGGCCTTCGGCGCGAGGAGATCGCCATGCTCGCCGGAATCAGCGGTGAGTACTACCTTCGGCTGGAACAGGGTCGGGAACAGCATCCCTCGGACTCCGTGATCTCAGGTCTGGCCCGCGCTCTGCAACTCGACGACGACGCGACGACGTACCTGTTCGAACTCGCCCGCCCGGTGATGCGGCGTGCAGACGCCCTCGAGCCCGAGAAGGTGTCGGTGGGGATACGACAGCTTCTCTACCTGTGGACGGCCACCCCCGCGTACGTGCAGGGCCGAGCCCTGGACGTGCTCGCTTCCAATGAGATGGCTCGGGCCCTCTCCCCCATCTTCACTCCGGGCGTGAACCTGGTGCGAGCTGCATTTCTGGACCCCGAAGTCAGATCTCTCTACAGAGACTGGGACCGGATGACCGCCAGCACGGTAGCCGGACTCAGGGCCCAGGCCGGCAACGACATCGACGACCCCCGGCTCACCTCGCTCGTCGGCGAGCTGGCGCTGAAGAGCCCCGAGTTCGCGACGCTGTGGGCGCGCCATCACGTGCGGCCGAAGGGGGCTGGGCGGTCTGTCCTCCAGCATCCGGTTGTCGGCGATCTCGATCTGCGCTACGAGAAGCTGACCGTCGGCGAAGGCGGTGCCGGGCAGGTCATCGTCATCTACCACGCCGACCCCGGGTCGCCTTCGGAGACGAACCTCGCGCTGCTGAGCACGACGGCGACGGACGGACACTCTAGAGAGCCGACCTGACGAGAGGATATCCGCGTTCCTCAGCGGTCACCGTTAGTCGAACGGCCCCGGACACGCCGCGATGATCGGGGCGGCAGCCGGTGTGCCAAAGACGGCACCCATATCCGGAGCCCACCCGGGGTTCGGCCAGTTCGCGATGTAGTCCGCGCGGCTGGGTGCCTTCGTGCTTCGAAGGCCGTTGGCTGCGTAACAGGGCGCCAGGAACTCGGCGAGGTAGTCGTAGTGGTACCCGACCTGAGCCGCATTCCACGGTTCAGGTCTCAGCGTGACGGTTGCCCGGCAGACGAACTGAGCGAGATGGTGCGCTTCGGAGTCCATCTCGGCGTCGTTGACGACCGTCTCGCCGATCTCATTCACCTTCGTGCCCAGCCTCAGACCGCTGGCCATGTAGCAGGCGTGAAGCGTGTCCAGATAAATGTCCTTGCCGGTGTATCCATCGAACGTGACGTCGGGTCGGACGGCGCCAGGGTGCATGTGCGCGACGGGCCGCCAGTCGATGTCCTGCTGTGCCAGCCGCAGCTGCTCGGTGATTTCGTCGGACGGCTGGTCGGGAGCTGGAGACGGTCCCAGATCGGGCATGTCGATGGTCTGAGCGGCTTCGGCTCTCGGGCTCGATTCGCCGGTCGTCCGGGTCGGACCGGCTTCGGTCGATGCGCACCCGGCAAACAGGGCGGTGGCGGACAGCCCGACGACGAGCACTGCAGCGATCCGACCGGAACGCGACAGTGACCGTACCCGCGCGAGCTCGTACGTGGACTCTCTCATGCGAGACATCCTAGACTTCGCGCTGTTGCGCTACCGCTCTTCCCCCGACGCGGTCTCCGGTCCTAGTCTGCCAATCACCCGCAGAAGCGGGATCAGATCGACCGAGGAGGAGCTAGTGGGAACAATCGTCACGACAGACGGCACGGAGATCTTCTACAAAGACTGGGGCACGGGGCAACCGATCGTCTTCAGCCACGGTTGGCCGCTCTCGGCCGACGACTGGGACAACCAGATGCTCTTCTTCCTGGGGCAGGGCTACCGGGTGATCGCGCACGACCGCCGTGGCCACGGACGCTCGACCCAGACGGGCGACGGTCACGACATGGACCACTATGCCGCCGACCTCGCTGCGCTGACCGAGCACCTCGACCTGCACGACGCCATCCACGTCGGCCACTCCACCGGAGGCGGCGAGGTCGCCCACTACATCGGACAGCACGGCGAAGACAGGGTGTCACGTGCGGTGCTCATCAGCGCCGTCCCGCCACTGATGCTGCAGACCGACGCGAACCCGGGCGGGCTGCCCAAGAGCGTCTTCGACGACCTGCAGGCTCAGCTGGCCGCGAACCGCTCGGAGTTCTATCGGGCGCTGCCGAGTGGACCCTTCTACGGCTACAACCGTCCCGGCGTCGAGGGTTCGGAGGCCGTTATCGAGAACTGGTGGCGGCAGGGGATGATGGGAGGCGCGAAGGCACACTACGACGGCATCGTCGCCTTCTCGCAGACGGACTTCACCGACGATCTGAAGAAGATCACCGTGCCGACCCTCGTGATGCACAGCAGGGACGACCAGATAGTGCCATATGCGGCATCCGGACCGCTCTCCGCCGAACTGCTGCAGAACGGGACTCTGAAGACCTACGAGGACTTCCCCCACGGCATGCCGACCACCCAGGCAGACACCATCAACGCCGACCTGCTCGAATGGCTGCGTGCCTGACCGCGGTAGAACGCTGAGCCCGACGGCTTGGTAGACTGGCCTTTCTGCTCTTGAGACAGCAGGACCCCGACTGTGTCGGGACAGGATGACTCCGACTGAGAAATCAGCCGGGGTCATTCGTGTTTAAGGACTACGCCGCCTGCTCTTTGGCGGTCGAACTCGCATTCACGAGGATCGGCAGGTGGTCGGATGCACCGATGGGAAGCGTCTCCACGCTGTCGATCGTCATGCCGACGCTCGTGACGAAGTCGAAGTGACCGGTGAAGATCTTGTAGCGGGTGTAGGTGCGACGGTCGCTGAGCGACAGGTCGTACCCGGTCTTGCCGATGCGCTTGCCGAGGCCCTTCTGGAACAGCGGATAGTTGTAGTCGCCCACCATGAGGTGCGGCAGCTCCTCCCCCATTGCCTTGAGCGCCTCGTGCGCGGCCTTGATCTGATTGCGGCGCAGCGAGTTGAGCGCCGTGAGCGGCGACGCGTGGAACGACGCGGCGACGAACTCGAGACCGGTCTCGGCGTCGAAGAACCTCGTGCCGATGAGTCGTTCGTGCGTCGGCGCCGCGATGCGGTCGTGCAGTGACTTCTTCAGCTCGAAGGTCTTCGTCTCGAGCGGGGTGAACCGGTCGGGGCGGTAGTAGATCGCGAGCCCGAGGCGGTTGAGCTTGGTCGCGTCGGCCAGCTTCATCTCGCCGAGCTCGGCGGGCAGCAGGTTCGTGTCGCACTCCTGCAAGCAGAGCAGGTCGAGCTCGTAGGTGTGGGCGAGCCCGGCGAGCTCTGCGCTCGCCATGTTCTTACGAAGGTTGTAGCTTGCGATTTTAATGTCTGTTCTCCGACTGCCCGGTGGCGCTCACGATTGACTCGCAAAGTCTACGACGCAAGTCGGAGCGCCAGCTCAATCGGCAGACAGCGCGGCGTGGCGTTGCGGCGCTGTTCACCACCGGTTCAACAGCCGCCCGCCCCGCTGGGCCTCGACGCATCCGGGCGATAGCGTTGCCGCATGAGAGTTCCCCCCGTGCGCAGACGAGCGGTGGTGAGCGGGGTCGTCCAGGGCGTCGGCTTTCGGTGGAGCGCGCGTGCCGAGGCGCAGAGACTGGGCGTCACGGGCTTCGCCCGCAACCGGCCGGATGCCACGGTGGAGGTCGAGGCGGAGGGCCCGCCCGCCGCGGTGGCCGCGTTCGTCTCCTGGTTGAAGAAGGGGCCGCCGAGCGCGCGGGTCAGCTCGGTCGAGCTGAGCGACCTGTCGCCGCTCGGCTCCACCGAGTTCAACGTGGGCTAGGGCGCTACTCGACGAAGCGGATGCCGGCGAGCAGCCGGGTACGCACGTCGAACACCTCGTTGCCGCCGCTGAGGGCGCTGCCCGGCAGTCCCTCGCGCAGTAGAGCGGGCAGGTACGAGTGGCGCACGACGGCCGCAGACGCCCCGCGCACACGGCCCAGCTCGATGACCGGTTCGGAGAGGTCGTCGTCGGGCAGCACGATCACGAGACCGGTGAACTTGAGCCGCAGCCCGCGCTGAAGGGCCTTCACCCGGTGTCCGAGCTCGTGCATCGGACGGTCGCCGCCGACCGGTTCGCCGATGAGCTCGCCGCCCTTGACCCGCACCGGTCCGCCGAAGTCCTCGGAGAGGATCGCGAACAGCCCGCTGGCTCCGAGCACGACGTGGTCGATCTTCTCGTCGGGATAGCCCGTGGAGACGTCGTGCCACACCGTGTACGCGATGCCCAGGCTGGAGATCGTGCGCGCGGTCGCCTCCTCGGCGAGAGCGTCGGCGAGGAGGTGCCTGATCTCGCGGGGGGCGCTGCGCACCAGCGCGGGGTCGTACGGGTCGGGAAGAGGTGCGCCGATGCCGACCCACTCGCGCATCAGGCCGAGGAAGCGTTCGCGGCGCCAGCCGCCCGGGTGTCCGTAGGCGCGTGCCGGTGGGCGGGTGTCCTGCGCCGGGCGGGCGCTCGGCGCCGCCCACGGCTGATGCTCGCTGTCGTCGAAGTGGCGCGAGGGACGGCCGCGGTCATAGGCCGCCCGGTCCTCTGGTGTGCCGATGCGCTCCCAGGCCAGCTGCACGGCCACGAACCGCGCCGAGCTGCCGCCGGTATCGGGGTGCGTCTCACGCGCGAGCCGTCGGTACGCGCGGCGGAGCTCGTCATGGCTCGCACTGGGACTCACGCCGAGCACCTCGTAGGGCGTCGCCGAGATGGGGCTGTCAGGCATCCGCTCGCTTTCATCGTGCTGGTTCATTACAGACGATACCGAATGGATGCTGCTGGTCTGCTCTGCGTGTCCTCCACGGCTACTGCGCGTGCCCGGTTGTCCCCGGCGGGCGGCGGGCGTCGGCGGCACCTGTCAGGCTGTACGGATGACCGACACCGCCTCGACGACCGACACCCGAGCATCCGCCCTCACCGTTCTGCGCACCCTCGTCGGCCGCGACGATGCCGACTTCCACGACGGCCAGTTCGAGGCCATCGCTGCGCTGGTCGACGACCACCGGCGTGCCCTCGTGGTGCAGCGCACCGGGTGGGGCAAATCGGCGGTGTACTTCGTTGCCACCCTTCTGCTGCGTCAGCGCGGCGGCGGGCCGACCATCCTCGTGTCGCCGCTGCTCGCCCTGATGCGCGACCAGGTCGCGGCCGCCGCCCGCGCCGGGGTTCGGGCGGTGTCGATCAACTCGTCGAACGCCCACGAGTGGGCCGAGGTGCTCGAGAAGCTGCAGGGCGACGAGGTCGACGTTCTGCTCGTCTCACCCGAGCGGCTCAACAACCCCTCGTTCCGTGACGAACAGCTGCCGGCTCTCGTCTCCCGCGCGGGCCTCCTCGTCGTCGACGAGGCGCACTGCATCTCCGACTGGGGTCACGACTTCCGTCCGGACTACCGGCGCCTACGCGACCTCATCGCCGAACTGCCCGCCGACATCCCGGTGCTGGCGACCACCGCGACGGCCAACAGCCGCGTCGTCGCCGACGTCGCCGAGCAACTCGCCGGCCACACGACCGAGGTGCTCACGATCCGCGGACCGCTCGCCCGCGCATCGCTGCGGCTCGGGGTGTTGCGGCTCCCGACAGCGCAGGCGCGGCTGGCCTGGCTACTCAGCCACCTCGCCGAGCTGCCCGGCAGCGGCATCATCTACGCGCTCACCGTCTCGGCCGCCGAAGACACCGCCCGTCTCCTCCGCGAGGCCGGCCACGAGGTGCACGCGTACACGGGGCGCACGGACACGTCGGAACGCGAACAGCTCGAGGGGCGTCTGAAGTCGAACGACCTCAAGGCACTCGTCGCGACGAGCGCGCTCGGCATGGGCTTCGACAAGCCCGACCTCGGCTTCGTGCTGCACCTCGGTGCCCCCTCCTCCCCCGTCGCCTACTACCAGCAGGTGGGTCGCGCCGGGCGCGCCACCGCCAACGCCGACGTGCTGCTTCTCCCCGGCAGCGAAGACGAGGCCATCTGGAACTACTTCGCGACCGCCTCGATGCCGAACGAGAGCAAGGCCCTCGCGGTGATCGCCGAGCTCGGCGACACCCCCCTGTCGACCCCCGCTCTCGAGGCACGGGTCGACCTGCGGCGCACCCCGCTCGAGCTTCTGCTCAAGGTGCTCGACGTCGACGGTGCCGTGCGCAAGGTCACCGGCGGGTGGGTCTCCACCGGCCGGCCGTGGGTCTACGACGCCGAGCGCTATCAGCGCATCGCGGCCGCGCGCGAGCGTGAGCAGCAGTCGATGCTCGACTACGAGGTGCTGCCCGCCGATCCGAGCGGGTGTCGCATGCAGTTTCTGCAGCACGCCCTCGACGACGACACTGCTGTGCCCTGCGGCCGCTGCGACAACTGCGCCGGGGTCTGGTATCCGTCGGAGATCCAGACGGATGCCACGGCGACAGCCGCACGCTCGCTCGACCGGGTCGGGGTGCTCGTCGACCCGCGTGCCCAATGGCCGAACGGCATGGACAACCTCGGCGTCGCGGTCAAGGGCAACATCGCCGTCGCGGAGCGCAACTCCCCCGGCCGTGCGCTCGCGCGCCTCACCGACCTGGGCTGGGGCGGCGCCCTGCGCGAGGCCTTCGCCCCCGGTGCGGTCGACGCGCCCGCATCGCCGGCCATGATCGCCGCGTGTGTGCGGGTGCTCGCCGATTGGGGCTGGGAGTCCCGCCCGGTCGCGATCGTGAGCGTGCCCTCGCGGCGGCATCCGCTGCTCGTCGAATCGATCGCTCAGGGTCTCTCCGCCGCCGGCCGGCTCCCGTACCTCGGAGCGATGAGCCTCGAGAAGGGCGGACCGACGGGAGAGGCCGGCGGCAACAGCGCCTACCGGCTCGCGGGCGTGTGGGACCGTTTCGGGGCGCCCGAGCTGCCCGAAGGCCAGCCGGTGCTGCTCGTCGACGACCTGGTCGACAGCCGCTGGACGATCACCGTTGCTGGCCGGGCGCTACGCCGGGCCGGCGCCTCGGCTGTGCTGCCGTTCGTGCTGGCCGTGCGCGGCTGATCGGCACGCGCCGCCGACCGACGCGGCATCCCGGCGCGCGATTTCAGCGGGGCTTCAGCGGCCGTGCGCCAGACTGGGCGAACGGACCGGGCTGGAAGCCCGACGAAGGGGGCGGCGTGCGCGTACTGGTGGTCGAGGACGAGACCCGTCTCGCCGAGGGGCTGCGTCGCGGGTTCGAGGCCGAGGGCTTCGCCGTGGATGTCGCGGCGAACGGGACCGACGGGCTCTGGCTCGCGCGCGAGAACCAGTACTCGGTGATCGTGCTCGACATCATGCTGCCCGGCATCAGCGGATACCGCATCTGCGAGACCCTGCGCGCCGAGCGCGACTGGACGCCCATTCTGATGCTCACGGCCAAGGACGGCGAGTGGGATCAGGTCGAGGCCCTCGACACCGGAGCCGACGACTACCTCACCAAGCCGTTCTCGTACGCCGTGCTTCTCGCCCGGGTACGCGCCCTGCTGCGCCGAGGGGCCGCCGACCGCCCGGCGGTGCTCGAAGCCGGCGATGTGCGGCTGGATCCCGCGTCGCACGCGGTCTCGCGCGGCGACGTGGTGATCGACGTCACGGCTCGGGAGTTCGCCGTGCTCGAGTACCTGATGCGCCGCAAGGGCCAGATCGTGTCGAAGCGCGAGGTGCTCGACAACGTGTGGGACGCCGACTTCGAGGGCGACTCGAACATCGTGGAGGTGTACGTGCGGCACCTGCGCAACAAGCTCGACCGCCCATTCGACCGGGCGGCGATCGAGACTTTGCGCGGTTCCGGCTACCGGTTGGCGAGCAACGGTGGCTAGGCGCCCGGGCCCGACGCGCCGGCCGCTCACGCTCCGTGTGCGCATCACCCTCGCGACGACCGTGGTCGCCGCCGTCGCCCTCGTCGCCGGCGCCGTCGTGTTCGGCGTCGTGTTGCGCACCTCACTGCTCGACGCCGTCGCCGCATCGGCAGAGACCTACGCGAGCGACCTGTCGGAGGGCTCCGGACCGTCGCTCTCATCGTCGATCGCCGAGCTCGACGACGACGACCGGTTCGTCCAGCTGCGGAACGACGACGGAGCGGTCGTCGCGGCCAGCGACGGCGCCGACGGCGTGCCGTCCGTATCCGAGAGCGACACCGAGGCCCGCCGCATCGTGAGCGTCGACGGTGACGACTACCTCGTCGTGGCCGAGGAGACCGACGACGGCACACTCGTCGTCGGCCAGAGTGTCGAGGACGCCGCTGAGGCCGTCGCGACGGTGACGGCGCAGCTCGCCGTGGCCGTTCCGCTGGTGGTGCTGCTGATGGCCGCCACCACCTGGGTCGTGGTCGGTCGTGCCCTGCGGCCGGTCGAACGGATGCGCCGGGAGGTCGCCGCAGTGACCGCGAGCCGGCTCGACCGCCGCATCGCGGAACCGGGGACAGACGACGAGATCGGCCGCCTCGCGGCGACGATGAACGGGATGCTCGACCGCCTCGACGCCTCGCAGAGCGCCCAACGCCGATTCATCTCGGACGCCTCACACGAGCTGCGTTCCCCGCTGTCGTCACTGCGGCAGTTCGCCGAGGTGGCCCGCGCCCACCCCGACCGTGTCGACGCCGCCGACCTCTCGGAGGCGATCCTCGACGAGGGCGCTCGGCTCGAACGGCTCGTCGACGGAATGCTCGCCCTCGCCCGCGCCGACGAACAGGTGCTCGTCTCGGCCGCCGCACCGGTCGACCTCGACGACATCGTGCTCGCCGAGGTGCGCCGTCTGCGCGCGTCCGGAGGCGTGCGCATCGACGCCTCGGCCGTCGGCGCGGCCCGCATCGCCGGAGATGCCGGACTTCTGTCTGGCCTCGTGCGCAACCTCGTCGACAACGCGGCCAGGCACGCGGCGAGCGAGCTGCGCATCGAGCTGGCGGAGACGCAGGACGGTGTGACGTTCGCGGTCGACGACGACGGCCCCGGCGTGCCCGAGCGGGAGCGGGAGCGCATCTTCGACCGATTCGTGCGTCTGGACGACGCACGAGCACGCGAGGCCGGCGGCAGCGGCCTGGGCCTCGCCATCGCCCGCGAGATCGCCCTCGCCCACGGTGGCACAGTCACCGCCCACACCAGCACGCTGGGCGGCGCGCGGTTCGAGGTGCTGCTGCCCGCGTCATCCGAATGATCCCTCTGCCCGCCGCCGGTCGCCTTTCTGAAGGCGCCTTCAGCGGGCTTCAGTCTCGCTTCAGCGTCTGAATCGCACACTGTTCCCATGCCGAAACGGCAGTGAAACCAAGGAGAGCATCGTGAAGAAGAAGACCACCTGGATCATCGCGGGAGCCGCAGCCATCGTCGTGCTCGGTGGAGCGGGAATCGCCGTCGCGGCGACCGACCCCTTCGATCAGGACAACGACGCCCTCACCGGCACGAGCCTCGAGCGGGCCAGTGACGCGGCCCTCGCCGAAGTCGGCGAAGGGACCGTGACCGAGGCCGAGCGCAGCGACGACCTCGACCACGCCTACACGGTCGAGGTTCGCCGCGAAGACGGCAGCGACGTCGACGTCGAGCTCGACGAGGACTACGAGGTCGTGCGGGTCGACGGTGCGTCCACCGGTGGCGGCGCGACCGGAACGAACTCCGAGACGCCGAGCGACGACCCGACCGACGCGGCGACCGGCGACGACGCGGCTATCTCGGCCGACGACCGCTCGAGTGCCGAGAAGGCCGCGCTCGACGCCGCCGGCCCCGGCACGGTGACCGACCTCGACCGCAGCGACGACACCGATCACGCCTGGGAGGTCGAGGTGACGGGCGCCGACGGCCGTGATGTCGACGTCGAGCTCGACGCGCAGTTCGCCGTCGTGCGAATCGACTCCGACCAGCAGTAATCTCGGGTGTCTGGGGAAACGCTGACCGTGGTTCGTGTACCGCCGCGACAGGGCGTATCGTCGCCATCATGACGATTTCCGAGATCCCCATCACCACCATCGACGGCAAAGAGACGACGTTGGGCGAGTACGACGAGAAGGTTCTCCTCATCGTCAACGTCGCCTCTCGCTGTGGTCTCGCGCCGCAGTACGAGAAGCTCGAGGCGCTGCAGAAGACCTACGGCGACCGCGGATTCACGGTCCTCGGATTTCCCAGCAACCAGTTTCTGCAGGAGCTCGGAACCGAAGAGAAGATCGCCGAGTACTGCTCGACGACGTGGGGAGTGACCTTCCCGATGTTCGAGAAGATCCGCGTCAACGGCAAGCAACAGCACCCGTTGTATGCCGAGCTGACCAAGACCCCGGACGCCGCGGGCAAGGCGGGCAAGGTGAGCTGGAACTTCGAGAAGTTCGTAGTCACCCCCGCTGGCGACGTGCACCGGTTCCGTCCGCACACCGAGCCCGATGCACCCGAGATCGTCGAGCTCATCGAGTCATCACTACCCGCCGCCTGACGCGGCGGCCCTGACAACGGAGAACCTCAGATGACCACGCTTTCCGCCGACGCAGCCGGATCGTTCGAGATCGGCGGAGACCTTCGCGTCACCCGCCTCGGCTACGGCACCATGCAACTGACCGGCCCCGGTGTGTGGGGTGAGCCGCGCGACCCGGCGGCGGCGGTGGCCGTGCTGCGGAGGGCGGTCGAGCTCGGCGTCACGTTCTTCGACACCGCGGACTCGTACGGGCCGTGTGTAGCGGAACCGCTGCTGCACCGGGCGCTCGCCCCGTATTCCGACGAGATCGTCATCGCGACGAAAGCGGGATTCACGCGCCAGGGTCCGAACCAGTGGACCCCGGTCGGTCGGCCCGCCTACCTGCGACAGCAGACCGAGATGAGCCTGCGCATTCTCGGAGTCGAACGGATCGACCTGCAGCAGCTGCACCGCATCGACCCCGATGTGCCGATCGAGGACCAGATCGGCGAGCTCAAGGCGATGCAGGACGAGGGAAAGATCCGGCATATCGGACTCAGCGAGGTGAGCGTCGAGGAAGTCGAGGCCGCGTCGAAGGTCGCCCGGATCGCCTCGGTGCAGAACCTTTTCAATCTCTCGCGCCGCACCGCCGAGCCTCTACTCGACTACGCCACCGCGAACGGCATCGCATTCATCCCCTGGTTCCCGCTCGCGACGGGCAAGCTCGCTGCTGCGGGTGGCCCTCTCGCGCAGCTGGCAGCCAAGCACTCCGCGTCGCCGTCGCAGCTCGCACTGGCATGGCTGTTACGGCGCTCCCCCGCGATGCTGCCGATTCCGGGAACGTCGTCGATCGCGCACCTCGAGGAGAACGTCGGCGCGGCGGCCATCGAACTGAGCGACGAGGAGTTCGCCGATCTGTCGCGAGCGGTCTGAGCCAGTCCCCTCCTTACGTCGACGGCCTGCCCTGCGTCACGCATAGTCGTCGGGGGCGAGCAGCCGCACTCCCCGGCGGTGGCTGAGGAGCACGGCGCGCAGCGCCACTCCGGCGTCGCGGCAGCCGTCGCGGGAGAGCCGCGCCCACGCCCGGTCGGCGTCGGTGAGGCGGTCTGCGTCATAGCGCTCGATGACGACGACAACGCCCCGCGCATGAACCGCATCTGCCGTGCCGCGAACGAGCTCGGTCCAGTTGTCGAGATCACTCGCTTCGGGAGCGACCGGGATGTCTGAGATCGGCATGACGAGCGGCAGCTGCGTGTTGTTGTCGTCGACGAAGAGCAGCCAGATCTGACGGCTGACAGCCCGACCGATGAGCGAGCCGACGCGGCGCTCGATGACGTCGTCGGTGTCGAGCGGTTCGAGATCGGCGAGTGCGCGGTCGATGGGGTCCATGGGCCAACTCTCGTCGTCCGTGGTTCCGTGCCGACCGCCGGGTCGCCATCTGTGGAGTTCCTGCGGCGAGGGGCGGCTGTGGAGGAGCCACTTGCCGCTCGCCGCGACCCGGTATTGACTGGAGGAACTGCCACGCAGATCCACGCCACCACCGATGCAAGGAGCGGACATGAGCGACATCTACCCCGTAGGCCTGCCGTCGAGCAACGATCCATTCAGTGACGACCAAGAGCTCGACGACGAGTCGATCACCGAGTACGCCCGACTCACCGACGACGACTTCGCGGGCGAGGATGACTACGTCGGTGACGACGACGCGATAGACACGAGCGCAGACGACCTGCGCTGACGATCCCCAGGCGTGACGCGACTCAGCGCACGGTGAACCAGCGGCCACCGGCACGCTGGGTGACGGTGAAGCGCGGCACGTCCGCCGAGCCACGCGTCGTCGCGACCACGTGTTCGGCGATCTGATTCGCCAACTCGGCGTCATCCGATTCGAACCGGATCGTGACGCGAGCCTCCCCCGAGACGACGGCCAGATCGGCCGCCTCGACCATCGTCAGCTCGGCGGCGGCCGCCTTCGCGGCCGGCAGCACGGCGGCCGGCGAGACGCCGGACCGCACAGCGCCGACGACCATGGTCACGCGATAGTCCGGCATCCCTCCACGCTACCGGGTGCTCACCCGGTCGAACTTGCGCACGGCGAGCGGCACGAAGACGATCAGCATCACGGCGATGCCGATGAGAACCGTCAGTTCGGGGTTCTGCAGCGTCCACACGTCGGGTTCCGGCATTCCAGGGGGCGTATTGCCGAACAGGTTGCGGGCCGCCTGGACGAGCGCCGACACCGGGTTGATCTCGGCGATCGTCTGCAGGGCCGGCGGGAGCGTCTCTGCGGGCACGAACGCGTTGGAGATGAACGTGAGCGGGAACAGGATGAGGAAAGAGACGTTGTTGATCACCTCCGGGCTGCGCACGCTCATGCCCACGAACGCCAGCACCCACGACAGGGCGTAGGCGAAGAAGAGGAGGAGTGCGACGGCCGCGACCGCCTCGAGGAAACTGGAGCGGATGCGCCAGCCGACGATGAAGCCCGTGGCCATCATGACGGCCATCGAGATGGCGTTGATGAGCAGGTCGCCGTTGGTGCGGCCGACGAGCACCGCCGACGGACTCATCGGCAGCGTGCGGAACCTGTCGATGATGCCGTCCTTGAGGTCTTGCGCCATCGCCGATCCCGAGTACGTCGAGCCGAACACGACGGTCTGCGCGAAGATTCCGGCCATGATGAACTCGGTGTAGGTGCTGCCGGGGATGTCGATAACGCCCTCGTACACGTAGGTGAACAGCAGCACGAACATGATGGGCTGCAGGGTGGTGAAGACGAGGATGTCGGGCACCCGCTTGATCTTGATGAGGTTGCGGCGCGTGGTGATCCAGCCGTCGGAGAACCAGTGGGCGATCGACGGGCCGTCGTCGCCCGCTCGGGGCCGTGTGACGGTCGCGGTGGCGGTCATGACACCTTCTCCTTCTCGCTTGGCTCTTCGACCGACGCCATGTGGCCGGTGAGGCGGAGGAACACCTCGTCGAGCGTCGGGCGTCTCATACCCGCGTCGTAGAGGCGGATGTCGAGGTCGGCGAACTTGGCGAGGATGCGCTGCAGCACCATGGGCCCGTCGTCGGCGCTGACGGTGAGCTCGCGGCCGTCGTCTGAGACGGTGGGGTCGGAGCTGCCGTGACGCCGCAGCACCTCGAGGGCCGACTCGCTGTCTTCCGACGAGACCAGGTTCACTTCGACCCGCTGGCCGCCGCTCGACGCCTTGAGCTCGTCGGAGGTTCCGCGGGCGATCACCCGGCCGAAGTCGATCACCGAGATGCTGTCGGCGAGCTGGTCGGCCTCTTCGAGGTACTGGGTTGTGAGCAGCACCGTTGTGCCCTCCCCCGCGAGCGTCGTGATGACGTCCCACATGCCGAGGCGGCTACGCGGGTCGAGACCCGTGGTCGGCTCGTCGAGGAACAGCACCTGCGGGCGCTTGACGAGGGCGCCGGCGAGGTCGATGCGCCGCCTCATGCCTCCCGAGAATCCCTTCACCGGGCGGTTCTGCGCCTCTGTGAGGTCGAAGAGCTCGATGAGCTCTCGAGCCCGGGCCCGCGAGGCGCGCGCGCCCAGGTGGTAGAGCCGACCGACCATGTCGAGGTTCTCGAAGCCGGTGAGGTTCTCGTCGACCGCGGCGTACTGCCCGGAGACGCCGATGGTGGGGCGGATGCGTTCGGGATATCTGAGCACGTCGACGCCGCCGATCACGGCTGTGCCGGAATCCGGTCGGATGAGGGTCGTGAGCACCTTGACCGCCGTGGTCTTGCCTGCGCCGTTCGGGCCGAGCAGGGCGGTGACGGTTCCCTGCGGCACGCCGAGGTCGAGACCGTCGAGAGCGTGCACGGGAGCGGCGCGTTTCGGCGAGTAGGTCTTGGTCAGTGCCGTGGCCTCGATGAAATTCACGAATGTGTCCCTTCG
>Ga0247803_1000140_pt1 | contig 43166 bp, 45 predicted proteins | sample UWRJL014104B1_FD_180928 | JGI IMG/M metagenome (GOLD analysis project Ga0247803, IMG submission 180928) | Plant litter microbial communities from Arlington Agricultural Research Station in Wisconsin, United States - UWRJ-L014-104B-1 | ecosystem: Environmental > Terrestrial > Plant litter >... | reverse complement strand
GTGGTGCTGGGGCTTCCCGCTTGTCCTGACGGCTCTTTACTATATCGCTCAGCCTTCACGCTACTTCATCTTTGCCATCTCAGGATGCGTTGCGGCCTACGATACAAGCTGGCCGAGTATCATCGTTTCTTGGATGTGGGGTCCGATCACAACGTTTGTCGGCGCTTTCTATGCTGGTAAGTTGATAGCTCCAACCGCCTTAAGCATGAAACTAATCCGCACTTCAGGCCTTCTAATTCTCCGACTTTTCCGGTACCGCCGCGAGTTCCATCGCCTAGTAGCTGCTCGTAACACCACCAAGTCGCGTTTCTTGCGCCTCTTCTTGATGGCAATCCTCTTCATCACCCTGTTTCTACCATACACTCTCTACATCCTCTATGTACTCGCGAGCACCGTCGAGGATCCGTATGACTGGAATTTAATCCACGGACCGAATTGGAATGTTATCATCAAGGTCCCAACCCAAGGCGGGGTCCGCTTCGACATCTGGGCAGAGATTGCCACAGGATACCTCCTCTTCCTACTCTTCGGTACCGGCACGGACGCGCACAACACTTACAAGCGAATGCTCTGCGCTTTTGGTCTCGGCAAGATCTTCCCCGGTCTTTACGTCATGCACGGGAGTGGCTCCTCTACGCCTTCCAGCGTTACCTTCGCCAAAGGGTTCGCTTCCAGTTGTGCAAGCAAAGCTAAGATTTTCTTTTCAAAGAGTGACTCTGTTACCGAGATCCCCCTTGGAAGTGCCAGTAACGACTCCATCTGCTTCGGAACACCGACCACAACCTGCTCTGGGCAGCTCACACACACCTCAACCAATGAACCGATAATTCCACAGAACGTACGAGTTGCCGATCAATCCAGCACCAACGGCTCCTTCTTCAACCGTATGTTCAATCGCCGCAATGCTCCAGAACCAGCCTTACCCATAGTCACCACTCGATCAATTGAGCAGGTGAGCGCCTTCGACATGTGCCCGGTTGCTTCCGTACCCCCTGTTGTGCACGCTCGTGCCTGGGCCTCGGAGCGCTTGGCCACAGGCAGACATCACAGCGCAGACGGTGTTCACAGCGAAGACGGTGTTCACAGCGTGCATGAACTCCATCAAGCTCGTTGCGAAGATGACGGTACACAGAAGCAAACTGATGCCAGTTACTGGGCCTAGTCACGGGCGTCCCTACCTTCGCTGAATCACAGCAGCCGGCGGAGAACATGTACAGTGAAGCTTTCAGCATCTTGTTGAAGCCTGGAAAATATCTTCGATTTGGGTCAACGCTTACCAGCAGAACATCTCCTACCATATTACTTCGTATATCTATCCATCTATGGGGGCTTCGCACTGCAATAGGAAGGCGGAATTATTTGTATTTATCTAGAAGATCTGGTTGATTTCCAATGAATTTATTTTTAACGAACAGTCCTCCATTATCAAAAGTTCAAATTGCTTGTGCGCGCGTAATCGTAGCAACCTTGCAGAATCATGCAACCTGTCACTTTCTATAGTGGTGAATGGTTGTTTAGCTCAACATACCTGTGTTGTACGTTGCGATATTGCGTGCCCTACGACACAAACTGGTAGCGCTTTCACTATGGTTCCGTGATGCCGCATCCAGACCTGGACTCTGGACAGGACGGAACGCTCACATGTGAGCAATGGTGCCACGGCACTTAGACACCAGACGCGCCGAATAGGTCTGGGCGTGCGGAGAAAGGGCCGATGCGATCAATTCACCAAATCCATGACATCACAATTGCAAACGGAAAGACAGGCATTATCGTGAAGCATATTGATTTCATTAACCGTGTTGTATGTCCACATGGCAAATGCATCTCTCAAAGGCGAGCTCGAAAGCAAGCCGGTGTTAGAGGAACATTTGTGATGTTAGGTTCAAGTAACGTTCGAAACCCTCAACTTGTGCTTGACCAGCATCCCACTGATAGCCTCAACCCGGCACAATTGCTTCCTCCGCAGCAGACCATTGAAGCACTCGCGTGTCCTCCGCATGACGTATTCGGATGATCGAAGTACAGAAGTCGAAAGATGATGGAGATATCGATTGTCGGTTGGGAGGTATGCGCCGTTTAGTCGTTCATCGATGTATATCTCGAAATTGAGGTGGTGGGTTGCTGAGATTGAGGTGCGATGCGTTTACTTGCTGTAGGATTGTTAGAGCGAGGCAGCCAACTGTGCAATCGAGGTGGTACTTACGAGCGAGCCCTCACCTTCCTCCTCTTACGCTTGAGACGGCGAACGCGCTTCTTCCTCCATTTGGCTCTCATCTTGTCGGCTGGCTAAGGATGTAAGGTCAGCGAATGCATGCGGAGCGGGGTACGGGCGACCGCGACGAGCGCAGGTAGATATGCATTGAGCTCAAGGTGCTCAACTGAGCTACTTGAGCACATGGAAAGAATAGAGCTGAGAACGTACGTTGCTTGAAGATGAGTGTTGGGGTTGAAGAGAGGAAGTTGGAGCTCGCGAGCAGACGAAGATGTTGTGCGGGCAGAGCTCGCTAAGCGAGATGCGCTAAACCACACTCGGGGAATAAGTGGCTGGGCATAAGTGTACGTAAGCAGGCCTCGTACCCCACCTTGATGCACCTTCCCTCTCATCATTCACCGACGCTTGTGCATAAACGGGCCCAGCAACCTCGAAGCAAGACGAAGATGGATGGTGAGGGGGAGCTGGTGGGATATCTGGAGGTGAAGTTGAAGGGAAGTGGCCCCAATCGTGAGTACATCCCTGACAAGGTAGCACCACCGGGTGCCGTATCCATCGCCGATAAGTACAAAGTCGCGGTCTGCAAAGATTATTCAGGCGCGTCTCAGCACGCTTGATTAGATACAGGAAACCTTATGCCTTAACTTTTGTAACACGCACCGGGCCGAATCGCCTTGGTCATCGGCAATGCATGATTGCAGGCCGTGGCGCTAACATTGGCAGCAACGCCGGATCTGATCGACATATACGGAAATGAACAGTTCTACCTCGGGAGGAATGCATCTCTCTGGTGAGGGCAGTATTCTCCTGGTGGACTGTTCTTATTCTGATGTGCAATTGCAGTCGCCGCCACTGGTCAGACCCTACCATTTCCAATAGACATCTTCGTATCCACTGCATCCTATACGAGAAAGATTGCGTCTCTGACATACGGCCCTTTGTGTACGCAACTGACGTGTCGACGAACGGCACCTTTCTCAGAAAGAACAATGCTGAGTGCTTGAGCTCACAGGGCAAGGGTGGAGTTCTTATGGGTCGCGATAATGGCTCATTCCTCCTCGACGAACAAGACGAGCTCAAGATTGCGGAATCTGTGACCTTGATTTACCATGAGATGGAAACCGCTACGGACCATCAACTGACGATTACGCAAAAGCGAGAGAAGCAGATCTTCGCCTCTCGGTATCTCGTAACGGGTCGACTACTCGGCAAAGGCGGGTATGGAAAAGTGCTGGTGGGTATACACCAGAAGACTCAACGGCAACTCGCCTGTAAGGTGGTAAATCTCCGCGGTCTTTACAATGGCAGCACACCTCCCAACTTGTTGTTGCACGACGCAGACTACACGCAAGAGAGTTTGACTACCGGTACGAGGAAGCGCTGGCCCAGCAAGGTTGCGCGGTGCTTTCGCGAGTTCGAAGTCCTCAAGGATATCAGTCATCCGAACATTATCAGCATTGAAAAGGTGTTCTGGAACTCCAATACGATCTACATCTTCGAGGAACTTGTTACTGGTGGTGACCTCTTTTCTTACATCGAGTATAAGCGAGGTCGACTTGCAGATGTGGAAGCAGCTGTCATTGTTCGACAAATACTGATCGGAATCGAGTACCTTCACAGCCACGGGATTGTTCACCGCGACCTCAAGCCTGATAACGTCCTCATGACTTCACTAGAGGATGGAGCAAGAATCGTCATTACCGACTTTGGCAATGCTAGGTGTCTGCCCCACGCCCATACCACCCCTCGCGCTCGTTCGACCTCAAAGGGACGTATGTTTTCCTTGGTCGGAACTCTAGAGTACGCCGCACCCGAGATACACAAAAGGAACCCCACCATCCCAGCTGAGCAAGGTTATTCTAAGGCAGTGGACATGTGGTCGATTGGTTCTATTACGGCAACACTTCTTACGGGCGACGTTATCTTTACCGACCGTGGACATCCTGATTACGATGAGGACCCCTTTGAAGTCATTATGGGGCTCGCTGCACGGTGCGACATTAGCGTCATTGACGACGAAACCGACAATGCTTGGAGCAAAGTGGGTGACCGACCAAAAGACTTTATCAAGAAATCACTTGTTCTGCATGAGGAAGACCGCCTCACAGCCACGAAAGCACTGGCGCATCAATGGTTTTCGAACTCTCGACATGCCCCTGAGTTTGAGGCGCTGTATGAGCGGTCGATCAAAGACTGGCAGCCACGAGAGAAAGCCGTTGATCTTGTAGAGCGCATACCTGAGATCTTGCCCGCGGCCGGAGAATCACACAACACGATGTCTTACCACTTCCCCCCGGCCTCTCGTGAATGGCCTATTTCCAACAATCGCGTGCGTGCCACACCTCAACAATCAGCCCAAAAACCGCCCTTCGCGCCTGTTACTGAAGAGTACGAAGAGCATTACTTCGAAGGTCCCAGCAATCATGAGCGACAATTCTTCGAGCAGCAGTCTTACGAACATGGTTCCAATGGTTATGGATGCTTACAAGCTCCGTCCCAGTTTCATCGTCCAGATTCGCTCGACGATTCGATGAAATATCTCTCAGTAGATGCTGATCCCCCGGCTTCAGGTATGTATTCGGCACATGAAGCACAACCAAGGTACTTGTATGATAGAAATCTGGGTGAAGTGGAGGTCGAAGACTCCCAACAGGGTGACAATTCGCAATCGCGTACGCCTGAGACGCAAATCGATTCCCTGGTCATTAGCGACACTCCCGTCAAGGTTGGTACCAAACGCCCGCCTTCGTCGCAGGAAATGCTGCCACCTTATAAATCGTTCTTCAGCGAGGAGTATACAACGACCGGACATACGGTACCAAAAAGGAGGAAGTTGACCTCGACCTACTACTGATCCTCCAGCTAATCGCGCAGCGTCGCTAACATTTGGTGTTATATGTAACATGGGACGAGATGGTGGGTGCTTTCCCTTCTTCGCAATGTTGTTATTTGTAGTCGAGATGGTAATATAAATTGTCTTTAAAAGCTGTTGTATTCGCTGGTGATGTGCCCATCGAGCTTGTAAGAGAATACTATTGCGTGGATGACGCATGGGTAATTGTAGTAGGACGCCGCAATGCAACACTTGGAAAAGACCTTGCAAGAAGACCACAATGCATATTGAGACTGGCTCTGAAATCTCGTCGTATACGACTAATCTATGTGGTATACTGAAAGTGCGGGTGCCGATATCCCAGCATCTCTTCATTTTCCTCCGTCAGCCGGTAGTCTCGTTCCCCATTAGCCCGCTTCTTGTTCTCCCATCTGCAGTATAAGGAATGGGTTACTGTTAGGACAAGAGATAACGCAAGCATGCCAATGTTGATGGCGTGGCCGGTAGTATAGCGAGGCCTGAAAACCTATTAGCACAGCGTCGTAGCACATGGGTGATGCGGGGAGTACTCACGCATCTTCCTGCAAATAGGTAAACGTCGCAATGAACGCGGCCATGTTCGCAATCATGATTTGGAAACCTGTTCCCGTAGCACGAACGTAGTGCGGAGCGAGGTTGTTCGTCAACCAGCCCATGACGAGCGGTGAACAAGGAAATATGCCTGCCGCCACGAGGAACGTGCCACCATATTGGACGGAACTTGTGGTCGAAGCAATAAGCATAATGTACCCGACGATGGCAACGCTGCACCCAACAAGCATAAGTGGTCCACGCACTTGCCACTTATCTGAAAACCATCCTGTGAGCAACACCGTGAAGAAAGCGCACATGTTCGGCGGTACAGTAAACAGCTGCGCCTTGACCTGAGTATACCCCAAAGACCGGATAATCGTCGGCAGGAACAGCGAATAGGAGTATATGGGCGTGATGATCGCGAAGAAGTTTAGCGAGAGCATGATGGTGTTTACGTTGAGGAGCGCGCGTCGAACCCAGTACCAAGAGAACTTTTCTTCGTCGACTGTTTCCGTCGCGCTGGAGCCATGGGCGTCGAGGCGCATGCGTGCAATACAGGCAGCCTTTTCTTCGGGGGTGAAGAATTTGATCTCGGAAGGGGTGTGGGGGAGGACGAAGAGGATGGCGATGCCGAAGACGATGGTTATGGCGCCTTCGACGAAGAAGATGAAGGGCTGTGTTTTGAGTCAGAATTTTTTAAGGCGGAAGGTGCATGGGACTTACCCAACCGTTGTACCCTCCACTGTGAATCTGCGCCAGACCCGTGGCCAGCAAGCCTCCGAAAGCTCCGGAAAGTGGCGCCGCACAATAGAAAAGCGTGATTCGAAACATCATTTGGTGACGCCGATAGAACATGGACAGATACACCAACATGCCGCCCAACAGCCCGCCTTCAGCAAGCCCCAAGAAGAATCGTGCAACAAGCAGTCCGGTATAACTCTTCACGAAACCCGTACACATCGAGACGACACCCCAAGCAATCAAAAGACTCGGCAAGTAAAACCCGGCCCGGAAGTACTTGATGACTAGATTGCTAGGAACGTCGTAGCAGATGTATGGCACGTAGAAGACGGCCAAGGCGATGTTGAATTTGTTGGCATCGAGTTTGAGGTCTTCGGCTAGCCCGTCGATGCGAGCGTTGCCGATGTTGCTTCGGTCAATGAAGGCGAGCAGCCAGAGACCGAAGAGCCATGGCATTAATCGAATGTCGAGTTTGCGTGTGATGCGCTTGTCCAGTGCTGGGGAGATATCGATGGGTTCGGAAAAAGTTGTCTTATCTTCTTCGATATCGGCAACGGTCGTCTTGTCCTCTTCGACATCAGAAATGTGTTGAGGCGAAAGAGTTCCATCTTTCTTCTCCTCCGTGGTTGTCATCGTGGCAGCAAAAAGGTTCACGTCAAAAGGATCTGAAAGAGTGCAATGCCACGTTTTAAAAAGGTCAATTCAAATGGGAAGAAACCAAAGCGAGGAGATAGACGCAATAGGTACCAACAACATGGAGACGGGAGCCAGCTATCTTTGTACCACTGGCACCTCCAATACTCTCCAGGATGCTTCCCCGCACTCCCCCAACAAGCAGTGCTGCTGATGCACGCGTCAACAGACTACGCTTAGCAATCTCATGTCGGATCTGGGGGCTCAAAACCACCGGGCATGGCCTCGGCAATGGGATGAAATGCCGTATGTGGCACCGGCCTAAGAGTGACGTCGTATATGATAGTCGGAGAGGGGAAACATCCTTGGTGTCGATCGTGGACGTTGGTGCGTGAGCATTGTAGATCCATCTGGAGACTGGAGCAATTCAATCGTTTTTGATGCCGTATCACAAAGTCGACAGCACTCTACGTGAAGGGATAGTGATTACGAGATGAACGGTTATAGTCCTCGATGCAAGTACAGTGCGTGCTGGGAGGTGGTCACCATGGTTTGTACTTGGGTGGGTGGGTGTTAGCGTTAGGCTAAGCTTTCGGTTCTTGATTGGCTGAAATGCTTCGAGATATTGACCAGCTGCAACGGGGCGCGGATGTCATGAACAAAGCACCCTGGGTGGTCGGTCTGTTTAGATAAATGTGCTCATATAGGGACCTGGGAAGATCCGGTACAAATCACTGCCTGTACTTCAGTATTATCATATTCCGAGCCCCAAGATCTCCGGCCAAAATGACATCAAATCCTTGGCCAAAGCTTCCCCAGACCGCAACATAGACGTCAAACTCACCTCCACCCTCATGCATCTAAAGCCTCCACAATGGACGCCCCAACACCCCCACCCATAGTGAAGCTCACAGAAGACGACCTCTACCGCCGCTCATCCCAATACAAACACTGGTCTTTCACGCCGTCCAAACTCGCCGCTCTCCGCCAAAAGACAAACATCCAAGCCAGCGAGCGTGTCAAAGCGAACGTCGCACGGCGACGCGCACAGCGCGCAAAGAACATCGATACTACCAGCGCAAGCGAGAGCGATCGCGCGAATACACCAGGTGTCGAGAACGGAGATGGAGGCGCGGGGCATGGCGGCGCGGCGGGGGATAATGAAGTGGATTGCCTCACGGTCGCGGAGGAGATGAAGCTGGTGGACAAGTTCTGTCAAACTGCGCTGGAATTGGGGAAGTTCATCAAGGCCACATCTGAGGTTACTGTAAGTTCTCCCTGTCCTTCTATCGCGCCGAGATCTATGAAGACAAGAGACATTATCTGACCCAAGTTCCCTCAGGCTACAACAATTCAATACCTCCGCCGCTTCTACCTCTACAACTCCCCCATGACCTACGAAGGCCAAAACATTGCCCAAACCGCCATGTTCATTGCCTACAAAACAGAAGGCGTACACATGCCGTCCGAAGACTACGCCGCCAAATTCCCGAATTCCACCCGCGAACAAGTCCTCGCTCCCGAACACCTCATAATCCAAGCGCTCCGCTTCAATCTCGAAGTACGCCACCCCTTCCGCGCCCTGAAAGGCGCACACGTAGAACTCGGAGAGATGGTGAAGGGGACATACGTCCCGCTGCAATGGGACAAGCGGACAGCCGCACACATTCAGGACGCGATACTCAAGCTGCCGAAGCGGAAAGACGGCGCGCCTATGAATCTGAGCCAAGATGACTTCAGGAAAAGGCTTGAGTACGACTACGGCGTTGCATCCAACATCCTCAAAACATCCGCCCAACTAACAGACGCCTACTTTCACTACGCGCCTTCGCAAATTATGCTGGCCGCACACCTCCTCGCCGACGAACCCCTGACCCTCCTTCTCCTCTCCACCAAGCTCCCTTCTCCGAGCCCCATCTTCGTGAAAACCCTTGACACGATCCGCGCGTGCGCCACCATGATGTCGTCGCACCGAAGCTACACTGATTCGGCAACAGCGTCCGAAGACAAGGAAGCGAGAGATAAGAGGGAGAAGGCGGAGGTATCAGCTATTATTAAAAAGTTGAAGCAATGTCGTGATCCCGACAAGATGGATCTGGTGAAGCTAAACGAGGCGCATAAGAGAGATGCGGTACTGGACGGTGAATTGGATGAGAGGAAGGCTAAGAGGAGGAAGTTGGGGAGGGAGACGGCGCAGAAGGAGGCGGATGAGTTTTGGGGGCCCGAGTTGCCGAAGAATGGAGCCGAGTAAGGAGAAAAGGGACGGATGGCTGTGGGGTTTGCGGTACATTGCATTGCGAGGTGTTCCGGGGATTTGCATTGACATGGAGTTTTGGACTTTGCAGGCCTCCTTTCGACATGTCAGGTTGTCAATGTACGAAGAGATGGAGTGCTTACGCTCTAGGCCAATTGTAAAAAGTTTACTTTGACGGATATGGTCCTGAAGCCGTTCCGTAAGAAAGCTAATTGCACCACGGCTATCTGCTTAGAAGGGCAGTGTACTAAGTTTGAACTTTTGGGTGCTATGCAAAGAATGAAAGGTAGTATACCCCTTGGTCATGAAGCGGGCAAGTACGAACGCAGACCGCATGCAAACACCCCCAAGGGAGTACCTCTGTCAGTCTTCCCTTGCAAATTAGACCTTCCACTCCACCAAACTGCTGAAGACAATATCTTATTGATCTTTCAGGAAGATAATCCGTAGGAGCGAGAGCAAAGACCACAGACTTCTCTAACCACAAACACCCAACGCAGTGGAAAGAGAATGTAAGCACCGTGACTCTGAAGCTCTCAGTATACCTTTCCCGTCAATTTCTCAAGCACCGCTTTACCGAACGGGCTTGCGATCAATTTCCCAGGTTCCGACAAATATCTACGGCATCGGACGTCCCCGCCTCTCACCTCCACTCTGCTTACCAGTATGCATCATCGGCGCCACAGGAGCAGTCCCCATAGCATTCGGCGGCACCTTGGGCGCACCAAGCTTCGAGTGACCCAGAAAGATGCCAGGGGCTGGACGAGCCGCTTTCTTGACATCCGCGACATGCGACTTTTGCTCTGCGTCTTCGAAGTATTCGTTCAGCCCGTCGGTGTAGATCTGGTGATCGGGCTCGCAGGCGGGCTTATCGGCAGGGCGATTAGCTTTTTGCGAAGTAGAAGCGTAATGCTGGTCTTGGGGCAGATTCTTGCGAGGGTTGTGGGGGATGCTGGGATGCTCGCGTTGGCTGTTGAAAGGACGCTGCTGATGCTGCTGCTCGCGGGGGGTGTCGTGGGTACGCTGGGGCTGCTCGTTATCATAGTAGCCGATGCCTTCATCGGCAGCGACGTGACGAGGCGAACTCTCCTGGGAATGCAGCGTGGCGCCGCCGCTGGAGAGATTTTTGGCATATGCCATTTGTTCCCTGAGCTTTTCCACACGTCGGACAATTGCTGCTTCCTCCTGCTCCTCCTGGGAGCGTTGACCAGTGCTCAGTTCGTTCCGGGCTTCGTATTCAACCGGATATCGGTCATTTCGAGAGTCATTCCTACGATTGTGCGCATCGTCCCGGACAACAGCTTCGTCGGTACTCTCTTCGTCGGTCTGGCCCAGTTGATCATTGCGGGACAGTTGGGCTAGAGGTTGGGGTAAGAAATTAGCAAAACTCATCAAGAGGGTTCTCAGCACTTGATCTTTTATGCTGGGGACTTTGCTTTCTCGCGAATACGACGCAGTATATACCCCTGGATTACGTACCGTTGTGGGCCAGCTGGGCGATGTGGACTTGGGGTCGGTTCTGCACCTCCTCACTACAGGCTCCCGCCGGATTAATAACTGAGCCGCTTCCAGAGTCAACACGCCTGGGGGTATTGTGGGACAAGGACTGCTCTCGCGGAGTTTGCTCGTGAGTTTCAGTCTTCGTCTTGGCTTTTCGATGGAAAGCAGCGAACTTGAGTAGAACCTTCTCCAAGGTCGTGATAGACTTGTAGAGTTCACGGTCCTCGCTTCCAACGTTCTTGTGGACATATACCACGTTCCAGGCTGCCGTCATGAGGTCATCAAAGTTGGGCAAGGCGGTTTTGACGATGCTATTGAAGAGGTCAATTTTCACTTGCTCAGGGATGCTGTTGAATATGGCGCTCTTTGCAGTGCTGGAAATGTCGTCAAGACCAATACGTGGGCGTTTATTGGCGACATGCTTGGTGACCAGATCTCCGACATTTCGCTTACGCGAATCTCCTAATGAGATATTTAGTGGATACGTTTAAGTAGAGCTGTGGGAGTACATACCGTTGCCGGATCGTCCGTCACGCTCAGTCTCCAAGTTCAGTTTCTCGAGAGTCTATATGACAGTAAGAATTTGTCTTGTTATTACCATCAATCTTATATCACCTTGCCGGGACTGATCTGAATCTTTTGCTGATTGAGCGCGCCGCGTGCAACTTGGCGTAGCTCATTGAGCGAGCGCTTGCGCGTGTCTATTGCCTCATACTTCTTCACAAACAGCGAAATCATCTGCCTAGCGATGAAGACATGAATAGGGACGGAATTCAGATCGTCGTCTCTCTCAGGAAGGGCGCTCGATTCGCTCATCTCGCATTTCCCTTGTTCAATCATGAAATGAACCCTGGAAGTGCGTTCGCAGTGGTCCTCGGCGAACAGCACATTGCCGAGATCAAGTCGGGTAGCACCCTCTCTGAGCCTAACTTCGGAGAACGGCGGATGGAGCCTGCCCTTGACAACCTTATAGTTGGGCGGCTCTGGGTCTCCAATACCAGTGAGAAATGTATCCAGGTGCTTCGTGTCCAAGAACTTGAGTTGATCACGAAGGATGAGGGCGCGTTTCTGTGGACGGTTCATATGCGCGATGGAGGGGAACTCCGACACATCCGCTGGATAATTCATACCGTGTAGGCGTGGTAGCTTGTTCGCTTCAGTGTGCTGTACGGTCAGTTCATGGCTCAGTAGCAGTCCTCACAAACGTTCCCACTATTGGGAGGTGGGAAGGCGTTCCAGAAGAATCAAAAAACTTACAGATTTGGTTGGCAGTGGCAGGTAACTGCTGAAAGAAGGAGCAGAAGGATGGCGAGTTTATATACGCTCAGGTTTCTGGATTGCCCCCAGCCTTCAGTGTCGGTACATGCTCTCTTACTCTGAGCGCGGCAGTGAAGTAGGAACTCCATAAAGTCTCCCCCGGAAACTGATGGAGTAATAGATTAATGGAGCATTTGAAGCTGCTGATCGCGTTTCTGCGTAGGCCGACATGACAGCAGGTCTGTATCGCATCTTAGCCTTGAAGTAATGGGTGTATAAATATGTTTGCTGGTGGCCTGCATGTCCTATGGCGGGTTGATAATGCGCGGATGTGTTTCCGTCGCCCGGCTGTTGAGTGCGCGTAGGCACGTGTTGGAGGGCAATGAGGCTATGAGACACTTTTACACACGGACAGAATGGTCACAAAATGAACATTATCAAGGAAGAAGCTCAGTGGTGGTGCAAACTTTGTGAAGGAAAGGACGATGGCGAGGCTGGGGACGCACTCGGAGGGCATAACATCGAGAAACATCAATATCGTGCATTCTGTACAGACGCACCAATTATCATGGATGCCCTAATAAAGTTATTTGCATGATCATGTATTATATGAACCATTACCGGCCTACCCTCTACGTAGGCGCCTGTGATCATGCATCGCTCATTGTTATTGGTACACGGTCCAAAAGATCCGGCAGCCGTTGCCTACAAATACAAGCCCTCAGGCTCACCCTCGCTCTTCGTCTTGAGCACACGCTCTCTAGCGGCGCGGAAGTCTTCCATGTTGACCCGCATTCTGCGCTCACGAAGAGCCATCAGACCAGCTTCTGAGCAGATGGCCTTGATGTCGGCACCGGATAGGTCGTCCTTTTGGTTGATGAACTCGTCGAGATCGACATCTACGTTGAGTGACATCTTGGAGGTGTGTAGAGTGAAGATCTTCTTCTTCGTCGTCTCTGCGATGATTGTCAGTGTTTGATATCGGCTGTATACTTGACCGGCGACTTACGATCGGGATTCTCAAAGAGAATCTTTCTGTCAATACGACCAGGACGGATGAGCGCGGGATCGAGAGTCTCGATCTTGTTCGTAGCCATGATGACCTTTACGTCGCCACGATCATCGAAACCGTCGAGCTGGTTGAGCAGCTCCAACATGGTACGTTGGATCTCACGCTCACCGCCGGACGTTGACTCGTAACGCTTTGTGCCGATAGCATCGATCTCATCAATGAAGACGATAGAGGGCGAGTGCTCGGCAGCGACTGTGAAAAGCTGTCGCACAAGCCGCGGCCCGTCTCCAAGATACTTCTGGATCAGCTCACTTCCCACTATACGTAGGAAAGTCGCGCTGGTCTGGTTGGCCACAGCCTTGGCTAGCAGCGTCTTGCCCGTACCAGGAGCACCGTAGAGAATCACACCCTTCGGCGGCTTGATACCCATCTCTTCATATAGCTCGGGATGTAGCAGGGGCAGCTCCACGGCTTCGCGAACTTCCTGAATCTGTTGCTCCAATCCACCAATGTCCGCGTACGACTCCGTGGGCGCCTTGTCTAGCTTCATGACCGAAACGAGGGGATCCGCGTCGTCCGTCAGCACACCGACCACGGACACGGATTTGTGATGCAGCAAGATGCTAGCTCCGGGCTCGAGCAGGTCCTTGTCAACGAACGACATGATGGAGACGTAGTATTCGGGCCCGGTGGCGCTGGAAACGATGGCGTGGTCGTCGTCGATGAGCTCCTCGAGATTTCCGACACCCATGGGGCTGCCTCGCATATCGTCGACCCGCGACCGCTCGTCGGCATTGCGATCAAGGCCCTCCGAGTCTACACCGGCGCTGGCGGGCTGAGCGGTAGTCGCCGCCTTGGCCTTCCGCAGGCGCTCCTGGTTCTCGACGTACTCCTCCTCCAGCAGCAGATGGTCGTGGATGCGCTGCATTCGCAGGTACCTCAGCTTGCATCGCGCAGTCGGGTAGACGGTCGGAAGCTTCGCCGAGGCGCTCGGTCCGGCGGCCCTCTTCTTCTTCCTGCCGATGCGGGTCGTTGGTTGCGGCGGAGGCTCGTACTTGGGCTTGTCTTTCTGCAGCACAAACGGACGTCAGTATGCGGGCTAGGCGGCGAGGCGACGTAATGCTGGCTGGCAATCGTAGGGTGTAACGGGTAGAGACTGGAATGCATTTACTGACCTTGTCCTTCTTGTTCTTGTCATCGCCGCCGGGGGCTCCCCCAGCACTGGACTGCTGGTTACCCTGTTGATGCTGTCAGTATCGCCGCTCGGAGGTTTCGCGGGCGGCAGGCTCACCATGACACGCGCTCAACGAAGGTCGCAATGGGCGAAGGGCGGGACTGTAGGGATGTAGTATTTGCGCGTGATGGAGGACGGAACGGTGGGTCGTGGGAGCGATGGTGCAGACTGGGCGTGTTTGTAATGGGGATGCTGGCGGCTTCGACGCTGAGCCCTGGAGAGCTTCACCACGGCCCTAGCGCTGTCACGTGCGGAGGCGCCACCACTTCCTGGGGATGCCAGCACCTCGACCCATGGACGCTTCCGCCTCACGCCAAAGAGCGACAGACACGTCAGGGCACGTTTGGCTACTTCTACACCACTCGCACAGCTTCTAGCATACGCCGCTGTTGTTCCCATTCCACTGCGCTTCCCAACTGACGAGTGACGACGTACTGACAGCCCCGCCGTCTGTGATCCCCAAGCTGTAGCTTCCAGTCCCGCTGCCTCGCCCGACCGACCGACCGACCTGCACGTACCCATCGCACCCTAAACCTCAACCGCTCGCATTGTAAGTGGCTCCTCCCGCAAAGGGTCGTCCGAAAGAGCGAAAGTCCGCCGCACTGGCCCGCCTCCAGCTGCCTGATTGACTCACTGGAGCCGCCATCACTGCCTCAGGCTGACCGTCATTGCAGGGAGGTACCCGAGCTCGCTGCCTACTTGTATCCGTCCTCGGCCACCTTTCGCCCTTCTCGAACCACTCCGCACCCCTCTCTTCTCCGCACAACCACAATCACAATGGCATCGAACCGCACCCGGCGCATTGCGAAGGAGGTCGGCGACATCAAGGCCGACAAGCTCTCACAGATCTTCGTCGAGACGGCGGGGAATGGTGAAGACCTCACCCACCTACGGGGTCAGTTCCGGGGGCCGCCCGACACACCGTATGAGGGTGGCACCTACTACGTCGACATCCGTATCCCCAGCGAGTACCCGTTCCGGCCGCCGCAAATGAAGTTCGAGACCAAAATCTGGCACCCCAACGTCAGCTCACAGACGGTAAGAAAGACTCGTCGAGGGTACGAGCTCGTATGCTGACATGTTGAAGGGTGCTATCTGCTTAGACACTCTCTCCTCCCAATGGTCGCCCGTACTGACCATCAAGTCCGCCCTTATCTCACTCCAGTCGCTTCTCAGCACCCCCGAGCCCAAGGACCCACAAGATGCAGAGGTTGCCGGCATGCTCATCCGAAACCCCTCTGAGTTTGAACATGTCGCTCGCGACTGGGCAGTCAAATATGCGGGCGCCCCAAAGAAGGAAATTGCCGAAGGCAGCGGCGGTGCTACAGCAGAGTCGATCAAGCGAAAGGCCCAGCAAGCCAAGGACAACGAGGCCAAGGTCAAGCTTGCTGCGTATGGTGACCCAGTCTTGTTAGATATGGCGAACACTAACAGCATCACAGATACAAAGGATACAACAAAGATCTTGTCGACCGCTTCGTTGCCATGGGCTTCGACGTGGAAGCCGTCGTCGCCTCATTCGAATACGTCGGTATCGACAAGATGGGTGGGGAAGACTATGAGCTGGAGGAGGCGTATATGGGCGATATCACTGCCCGTCTGTTCGGCGAAGCATGATCGGTGTTCGGCATACATAAGACCTGCGAAACACACAGCATTCATTTCACAACTGTTATATTCACACAGATCACCATGGAGTCTCGGAAGATCGTCTGATACGATTCACGGATGGGTTTACAGGCGTTTCTCATGTCAGGCATGTCACATTTTCGGCGGCGTAGGACAGTGTGCTAACGGGGCGTTCCATTTACTCCAGTTTTGCTGCTAGCACTTTCGCAAATCCGGATCGACCTTCTCTTACAGCTCTAGATAGCTCATCTAGAAACCATACCAAAGACCTTGCTGTCCATGACATGTGCTGATGTCCTATATGTTTTCATTGACTTGAACAGGGCGCCCTCCGACTCCGATTATCGTGGGGGCTCACGGGAGCATACGGGTGGATCCCCAAGCTGAGCGCCTCTACGCTCGCACTGGGACTGCATAAACATACAGCCCCGGTATTTGATCAGAATGATATCTCATCAACGTCGAGCGAGTTTGCGAAGAAATGGGTTTACACAGGCAAGCAGCTAACTCGTTGTAGGAAAGCGAACAAACTTTCGAAATGTTGCTCCGCAAGCACCTTCGACGATGGACGCCCGAATACACCAGCTTTCGAGGTACACCGAGACGGGTCGTCTTTCTTCACCTCTATCTAAAACTAGTGTTACCACATCGAGTAAAAGAGACGGACCGAGAATATGGGGCCGTGCCAGAACGACTAAGTCATCATAGTACTCAGTACACGTGCAATGATGCTTCTAGCGCCAGACACTTGAAAAGATCAGATCGACGTGTTTGCTGATATAGTCTAGTCAAGGAAGAAGGGAAGATGGAGGGTTGGTGTTGCATTTGGCTTGGGTCCGTTCACGTTAGCGAGAAACCGTAAATTGATTGGCTCGTGCTAATAAGGAGGATTAGATAATAAGGAAAGGAGACCGGGTCCATTTTCGATTGACAAATGTGCCAACTGGATGCGATCGTTGTTCGTGGTTTGAAGGATTCAATCAGCGACAGCGTCGCCTTTGTCTCTGGGTAAACGCGCCACGTTGCATCAAATCGATGGCACTTTATTCATCTGTATCAGCGGTTGGGACGATGCACACCAAAGACGCATAGATTAGATTTCTAGAAGTATGGTGGAATACTATTGCGATGCACTGCTATCGGCCACTTCATGACCCCTAAGCGCATACACGGTAGTACAGTATCATCATCCTGGAGTTCAGTGGACCAGAAAGCGGTGTGGTGTGTGGACGGCTTACGTCATAGTGCGATTGAGTATATCAGTGAGGAGGTAAAGCTACCTCCCCGCCTTCCTTTTCACCTGTCACCTTCCTTCATCACAGCAGCGCGTCTGCTATAATCTGGATACCATGGATCCTATTGTTCGAGTGCCATTGTCTATTGTGCACACGTCCATCACCAAGTGTGCGTGGGTTATGTTGTCACCGCTGTGGGTACCGTCGCTCCAGCGCCTTCGAAAGAGACTCCTAACAGCGGCGTAGACCTTGACAAGTGCGGGAACAGTGAGTGAACGTCTCGCAGAAAATAAGGTGGCTGGTGGGAGCCTACGAAGTTAATTTGACTCCGAACCCGGTGAAGTGAAAGGTGTTGCTCGCAACTTGTTCTACCGCGCTCAAGTACTAAATTGCCGTCTCTACAATCAGCAATGAGTCTAGGTCGTCCATGAGCGCCGACGTATTGGTCCTGGCATTTGCGCTTCGAACGAGACCCATATCGACATGGTACATTCTGATGCTCTCGTCATACGGCTCACTCACGCCCACCCAACAACCGCAAGAGTGAAAGCAAGACCCCGCCCTGTCCCCGCTCAGAAACCGTCGCGGCCTCCCAACCACCTCGATAAAAGACCAATGAGGCTTTGCAATGACCCCTGCAGAGCCCTACGAGGCTTGAAACTGGCGATGAACGCACTGACCAGCGATGAATGTGGAGCTCTTTCGTGCATCAGGGACGCTTGGCGGCTGGAGGGCTCACAAAAGTCCAGTATGAGGCTCGCGATTTCTAAACTCAACCTCACACCCGCATTCGTATTCTTCCTACACGTATACTTCTACTGAGAATCCAACTACCCATCATACTTCCACACCACATCTATTCAACCTCACCAATTCCTCACCATGGATCCTCAGTTGGACCTCGACCTGTTTGGCATTGGATCTGGCGACCAGGCTCAGTCTCCGTCTGGTGCTGAGAGCCACCTCCAACCTAGCATCCGCCTCTGACTCCGTTCTTTACTCAGTTTGTGTCCGAGCCAGAGCCAGAGACTGAGCACGACATCTACGCGTCCGAGCCTAGCTACTTTGCGGATGCATATCAGGAGCTTCTTGGGCCAGTCGCAGACTTTAATGCTCAGAGGTATTATGGTGGGTTGGCATCTAATACTCTCGCTTTCGGCATGGTCCCTGCTAACGTGCTTTCACTCCAGATGCCGACCAGTTCTTCGACTACGATGCTGCTGCTGCTCCACCTACCTCGGAACCAACCACCTCTCATGACCGCCTTGCCGCTCGTATCCAGCAGACCAACAATGACACTGGTGCTGCTGCTGACGACGAGGTCCTTCATGGTGATTACGCTACCGCTGCCCGGGAGACAGACTGTGGGAGCGGTACTGTCACTCCTGCCGAGACTGTCCCCAGCATCGAGTCTGCTGCCAACCAAGAGACGCTCTCGCCAGGTCTCGGAGTGAACGCCAATTCCGGAGGGTTCGACAACATCAATGACATCGACCAGATCGACAACACTCCAGTCGACTTCAGCGAATACGACCACACTCCAGTCGACTTCCGCGAATACGACAACTTGTTCGACTTGAGCGTGCTTGAAGGCGCCGAGACCCCCCCTCCAACTGAAGCTCAGCTTGAAAGCTGGTCCAACAACTTCGATGCCACCAATGGTACTATCGCCTTCGAAGACTGCGCTGGTCCTCAGCAGCATGAGTCGCAACATGAGCCACAGTATAAGTACCAGCCTGAGCTGCAGTATGAATATATGCCCCAGTCGCAGCATGAATACATGCCTCAATCGCAGCATGAACACATGTCTCAGTTGCAGCATGAGGTGATCACCATCTCCGACGATGGTGAGTTCCATTCGCATGCCTTTTGCTCAAATTTCGTTCTGACTTCTACAGGAGAGTCTGATGACGAAGACAATGCTTTCACAACTCAGAACAGCATGCCGCAAGTCCAGAGCCAGATATCAGCCCAATACAAGTTCCAAGCGATGCCTCGCACGCCACCAAGTCTTCAGAAGTTGGCGCCGAAGCAAGCTCAGACGACTCCCAACGACAACTCACCACCACCTTTCATCTCGGGAATGAAGCACCTTGGCGACAATACTTACAAGCTGTCACCGCAGATGGTGGAGCGTCTATGTAATCTGGTCCCGGTTCAATCGGCCTCGGTACTCCCCAACCAGGAAGCTCTCAGCAACACCTACGCACGACTGGACCCACCGAAGCCGGCCAAAGTGACACCGACCGCCAGTCAGGCCTCTCCTCGCAAGCGTCAGCGTGATAATACTGAGCAGCCTGCTATGAGTGCCACCCCCTCGAAGCGCGCTCGTACAATCCCGAAGCCGGACCCGATCGCCTTCACGCCACCGGATAGCTCCGAACGCGGACCAATCTCGCAGATGTTCAGCAAAAAGGTGCCTCTGAACGAACGCATTGTAAAGCAGCAAGCTATGCTCAACAATCAGCAACCTATTGTTCGCCGTTCAGTTGAGACCCTGATGCGAATGCAATTCAAGTCTCTGCACCCGCAGGAGAAAGCGAGGCTCCTACTTCCGCTGCTGCAGGGTGTTCATCCGCTCGATGTCGAACGTCAAGAGCTTGCAGACGACGCCTCGTATGGTGCCATTCGCCAGCGCGAGGTCTTGGAGAATGCTGCTCTCAAGACCGACATGGCTACGCAGAGCGCTGAGTATGCTCAGCAGGAGAAGTTTTCCCAGCAACAAAAGCTGGCTCAGCAGCAGAAGTTGGCTCAACAACAAAAACTTGCTCAGCAACGGGAGCTTGTACAGCAGCAGGAGCTCGCCGAGCAGCAGAAGCTCGACCAGATTCTTGCTGAGATGCAGCAGGGTTGGCTCGCACAGTGATGTCTTCCTTCATCGATATCGACTGAGAGCATTGTATTCATACAATGACAGCAACGATCAGAGCAACGTACGAGCTTAGTATCGACACAACATTTGAGTTCAGTTCCCCCGGCGTGCGCACTGGCATGTTATTAGCACGACGACCCAGCATATCATACCCCGGCGTTTGCACCTGGCTTTCCATCAGCACGACACTTAGTACCTTCCACTTGATTCATTAGTACGACACTTGGCGTCTTTTCTTCGGCGTTGGCACTTGGTATACCATCAGCATGACGTTAGGTGCTATTATCTCGTCGGCATTTCTACCTGGCGATTCATCAGTACAACACTTGGCGTCACTTTCCCCAGCATTTACTGTAGACAGTTTCATTAGCTCCCACAATACATATTGAAAACCTCAAGCCTTTGTCTCCCCCTTTGCCTGCAAGTAATTAAACCCTCTAGCCTCCTGTCCCTCGTTGAGCCCCCAAGCCGTCGAACTATCATCATGAACAGTGGTCCTACGCATATCCCTTACGTACTTGCCCTCAAAACTTCCACCGGTAGCGCGGTGCATCACACATGTGTTGTCCCAGGCTACCATATCGCTTTCCTGCTCCCAGTCGACGCTCAATATGTACTTGGGCTGCGTAACGTGATCGATCAGCTTTTTGAGCAGGGCGTTGGACTCCGCTTCGGGTATAGGGCCGTCTGCGGTTTCGAGATGGTGACAGTGGCCTGAGATGTAAATGCTCTTGCGGCCGGATGGTTCGTGGGTTTGGAGGAGCTTGTGGCGGGTCATTGGCTGGGATGTTGGGTCGAGATCTTTGAAGTACTCAGGGGAACCTTGTTTGCGTGAGTGCAAGAGCGTGTGGGCACCAATGTAGTCTTTCTCCAGAAGCTGCTTCTTGAGATCTTCATCGAGCTCATCCCACGCCGTCCTACTATCCGCGAACTCAGTCTCCCCACCATTCCCAGGGGGTGGAAGCTTAACAGCTCGTAGGAGCGACCAGCTCGCCCGGCGAGGATTAAACGATGAGTCGACATGAAATATGCCATTACCCTTGTTGTAATGAGAACGTGGGGAATCCGCTGCAATCGGGCCGCCGCCTTCATCGACGTTACCGGCATCAAAGAGTTCGTAGTGGTTGTAGCGCAGCTTACGATCACCGGTTAGATAGCGCTTCATGTTGTCGAGCTCGCCGATTCTTTTGGAGAAGTTGACGTGTTGCTCGTCGTCCATGCTGGTGTTGGGGAAGGAGAGGACGCCATACTACGCATAGGGTCAGTTGAGTAAGCGATATGTGTAAAGGGGGTTTATTACTTTTGCCATAGCAGCTCTGATTTCCTGGAACTGCTCTTCCGACATGTTGGTGAAGTCGGCTCCGCTGATTTCGGCGCCATAGCTGGGATGGAGTTCCTTGACCGTGATGGTCTTGAAAGGCGTATCTTGCAGTAAAACACCCGGCATCTTTGTGGTGTTTCTAAGTGTAGTAGAGAGTATATATGAGACGACGAGTTCCGGAGGGATGACAGGAAACCCTATAGCCTTTTAAGTCAGCCTGCCGAGGGAAGCCTTGGCTCACAGGATCCTCCCATGATTATTGCACCACCAGTGGTAGCGATCAATAGGATAGGCGGCGCTGCATTTGAAAACGCTGACTCGTTCTCTAGCCTGTAGGAAGCTCGCTGCTCAGACGGTGCGCCCGAAATCGTTTGGTGCATCCTCAAAGTCGTATGGTGCCCTAGCGATGATCTCTTCCCCGCATTTCGGCCGCAACGGCATATCCACAACCAGATGTGGGGCATGAGAACTCACGCAACCGAGCGTGTAGACGAAGCGTGATGGTGTGCTGGATTGTATTCTAGTGATTCTCATCATGTGTCTCTTAACCTCGGCATGGGCGATGATTAGGTGTAAGAGTGAATACTGGAAGTCTGGGGTAATTCTGACTTGTAAATAAATCACCATAGTAATCTACGGTCCAGGCGTCGGTACTATCTTCCTGTTATTGCAGGACCAAGTACGAGAGCGAGGCTCGGCATAAGCCATAGGACAAGCTCGAGCGCACGGCTACCGCGGGAGGCACAAATGTGGAGATGGAGGGCTATTGAGGGCTTGAAGAAGCAAAGGTTGGACGAAACATCATATGAAGAGACCACTGAGGATCGCACCAATGTTGAAGGAGTGGAAATGTAACTTTGAGAGGTTTGATTGCTCAGGTGACCGACGCTAGCGCCGTTGTAAAGACATAACAAGACGCAACGCGACGACCTCTTCGCCTGTCTAGGAAATGTCTCGGCATGCTCAACGGGATTCCCCAAAGCGATTGATGCCGGAAACTGTCGCTGCAAAGACATACCATGACAGGCCATGCTACCATAATCACACGGTCCCAAGCTACCAACGTCGACCCTGCGGCAGCCCCATCAGCCGATGATGCTCCGCTGTCCGGAGGTAGTATCATGGCGCAACTTCGAAAAGAACATGACGAGGTGCAAACGCTTCAACAGGCTCTAGCTAATTCGTGGGGCACCATTATACCACCGCTTCGACGGAAGAAGACAGATAGTCGCCCAGAAGTTTCGTCTCACTCGCACTTCGTATACGGCGGCACGCATGGTGAATACACTTAAAAGAATAATTTGCGCTCTACTGGAGTATATTTACACGGTGTCCAGGAACAGAGACGGCGGCCATGTGCAGAGAAGCTCTCGTCGGCGTTGTCAGAGTGACAGCATCTGACACCACAGGCACAGTGACACACGCTGAACAGCTATTCATGTACTCCCATTCCTGGCTTCCAGCTAGTTCACTCAAACTCAACATTATAATACCGTTCCTCTGACCTCAAAGGCAGGATAGCCTCTGTCCTTTCCCATTACGCTGCCCAGCTCGCGCCTTCCCAACCCGCATTCCCGCCCAGTAACCTCATTGCCTCTCGCAGGATAAAAACCACACCCTAGCCTAAGGCGATACCAATCAGCCCATCGTTACATAGTTTACACGCCGCTCGACTGCGCAATCCGCATCGACACAACCGCCATGTCCGAGGGATCGTATCGCTCCGCATATGTCCGGCCGACGCTTTCGCCCAACGGGACATTTGTCAACTTCCAAGTCAATATCGAGCCCGCCCATGTTCAGAACGGATATTGGCGCTTCACGGTCGAAAATGACGGCGAAGATGATCTCCGAGCCTATCACCTAGGGTTCTACACTCCAGAGCAGGTATTATCTGCTGCGCTGAACGATGAGTTCAACCGGGCTGCTGGTGTCTCGCTCACCTGGCATCCTGGTCAAGCAGATACGTTCCAGATAGCGCGGTCAGGCGCTGCCAGAGACCATATTCGCACTATTACCGAGGAGCGATCACACCTGCGGCGACCCACATCCTTTCAAGGTCACGTCCCCGTGTACCCTGTGGATACAAGTAGTAGGCTACTAGCCCTTCGTCAGCGAAGTGTGTCCGGCAACGGGCCCTTGGGTGGAGACTCGAGTGAACCAGACTTCGTTCAATCGAGTAGACAGTCGGGATCCTTCAACAGCCCACACTCGCAACCCCTGCAGCAAGGCCAATCCCAATATACAACAAACCCTTATCGAAGCCCAGGGTTTGCAGACAGTCCAAGCCACAGACAGCTCGGCTCAAGCAATTCGCAATCTCCCGCCTTGCCCGCGAATGTGAACCCCCGGACAGGCAACAACCCCTCTCCTGTATCTGCTACAAAATCGGCCAAAGCACAGCAGGCGCTAATCGAGGTTCGACGTGCAGGATCTTCGAGCGCTGGTCAGCTTCCTCGCCGATATGAAAGCCAAAGGATACATGCGAGCAGTGCCGCGACTATCCCATTTCAGAAAGGAACAGCTGCCCGGCGCCGACCAGTTGAGAACCAGACGCAGTCGTCTAATGGTCATTTTCAATCACATGGAGTGTCACTTCCCGCCTTGAAAAACCCCTTGCCAGTACCAGGCACAACAGCATGCGGAGAAACCGCACAGAACGGAGGGAGCCATGCCTGGCGGCCACCTGCCTCTCTTCGACCTACGCAGGGGTATGCATCTACTGGAACGCACAGTTCACCATATACATCGCCTCGTGCATTGCCTTATGCGTCACCGTATAGTTCGGCGTATCACATGCAGGACGCTCATAACCCTGTCTCTCCCCGGTCTCCCTATGGAGCTATACCGACTCCGCCAACTGTTGTTCCTGGCCAGATTAGGTCACAGGGCGCCGGCTCTGATAGATCAGAACAACTACCAGCATCAAGTCCTGCTTCTGGTATGCCCAAGAGTGCAGATTTTTCATCGGACGTCGCATCTACTTCAGCTATAAAACCAACACTGAGAAAGACCGTCAGCTCGCAGTCCTTCAAACAAAACTTGTTCGAGCCCACAGCTTCCGTTTCCAGCATCGGAGGCTGCGCAAGCGCGAGCAGCCTTCAAAACCCCCGCACACCCAAGACGCAAAGCCCCGTCTCACGGGTATTTCATTCGAAACCCTCTGACGTAGAGATACTACAGGTGTCCACTGAAGCGGATAGCGCGGGCGAGAGAGGTGCCCCGAACATCGCTTCGCCTCCCCGTCCGCCTTCACGGTCTCCAAGCACAGGAGAGGTCCTAAAGAAACCGAAGGTCATCTCCAAGGCTTTTTCCAAAGGCAACAGCGGTGTTTCGGAAAGCGTGCGTAAAGAGTCGTTCTCAATACCCTTGGAGGTGCCGTGGCATGGCGCTCGCTACGACCCCAATGACCTCTTCGTCACCAACATAATGCCTCTCAGTGAAGCTGTGCCATGCATGGATTGTGGAGGAAGTAAGCACCACGCATGCAATTGTTACATAGCAAGTAAGTTGTGACACCTTGGGCTTCCCAATAGCTGGGACAAAATGTGTCGTCATAGTAAGCAACCGGGAGGGCTTTGTGTATAACATTACGTGTTGAGGTCCCTCTGGTTGCGCCAACTCTGTACCCCAATCTTAACACCTGCTCTCTCGAGATATTGACATGATTTCTCAGACCTACTACCTACCGAAGAGCCGAATGCCCTCCAGGTGCGCGATCTGGCAGAGATGACCGAGAAGTTTGACCCCGAGCAGTGGCGTGAGCACCATGTCCAACCGCCACCGTCGCCGGAGACCGAGACTGCACGCGAGAAGATCCCAGGCTTGGCTGCCATAGTAAGGAATGAGGAGAGCTACAAAAATGATCCTGATCTTCAGGGCTTGCCGGAAGATGCGCTGCCCTTCCTCTGGGAGTTGAATCTCTACCCGTAAGTTGGATTACACTCCGGAAATGTATCCGCTTTCGTACTAACGGTGGTGTAGGAATGGGGAATTCCGGGTTGCTCCTGGATTTGAGCACCTCTGGGGTGATGGTGGCAGCGAGGAAGGTACTGAAGGCACCGAAAAGCCCACAGAAGAGGGCACGAAAGATAAAGCAGTGCCGATTATGGTAGAAGGCACAGAGAGTGATGTTCGAAAGGGCGAATATGAAGAAGACGGAGATCAATCCGCGGAGATGGTGGAAATGGAGTAGATAATGGGCTCGGGGCATCCAATTTTGGAGCACCAAACGCGTCACGTGTTAGAAGGGCAGATGTCTGGCCTTCCAGAAAACAGACACTAAATCCTTCTCGAGGGGGTTTTGGGGACTACACCCGGTGCCTGATGGTGTCTGCGTGTTTTGGGAAGAGAGTGATGGCGATACGCAAAAGTGTTTTCAGCAGATGCATAGTCTAGACTTCCAAAACTTGAATAAAGCATGCTCGAGAGGACTTCTTTCTATACCGGTCGGCGAAGTATGTGACAAAGTCCTTGGCGGTAGCACATCGAAAACCCCCAATCTTGTCATCTTTATGAGTGAGACCCCTCCCGACTCTTTTCATAAAGCTCATACATCCCTTTCTCAAAGCCCAGGGCTAGATCTCCGCACTTTTGATCGCCTGTCGGAAGTACCTGCGTAGCAAAGATGCCGCAAAGTCCCGCCTTTCGATCAACAAACTGCACTAAAGTTAGCCTCTATCGCGGCCCAAGCTCAAGCAAGAAAATAGAACTCACCCATGAGATGTTCGGCAACCCGGCCCATACCAACGTACCCTCACTCCTCCCACCCTCCTCATCCCCCATAATCACCGACCCACCAAGCCCATAATCCTTCTCGATGTCCTTGGGAAGTAGACCCATGGAATTCCTCGCCACGTCAAACGAGGTCAACCCTGCGAAACCAGCTTTCCCCGCTTCATTCAATTGCGGTCGGAAAAGCTCATCTACGCTCTCCTTCTTGAGTAGCTTCTCGTCTTCGTCCGCAGTGAGGACTGCGTGCAGGACCTTGATGTACGAGGACGCATTGCCGTAGCTGCCCTGACCTCCCATGCAGTCGCGGATCTGCATGCCATTCAATTCGCGATATTCTGGGGCAGTGGCTCGATACGTTGTTTTCTCGCCTTCGGCATCGCGGCGTCCGATGCTCATTTGCTTCTCTTTCATATCTGGGCGTTGCTCTAGGAAGAACGTGATCTCTTCCACTCCCAATGGACCCCAGATATTCTTCTTCATGTACTCCTCCAACGACATCTTCGACACGCGTTCAACCAGCAAGCCCGCAAAATCCAATCCAGCCCCGTACATCCAACCCGCGCCAGGCTCAAAAATCAACGGCACGGCGAAGCGTGGGAGCAAGTCGGACTCTTTGGTGTGATCTTTGCCGGTGACTTGGAGCCATTGCATAACTTGTGGTGCGAGCTCGGCGTATGCAATGCCACTCGTGTGCGTCAATAGTCGGCGCAGCGTGATGGGCGTTTTGTGCGGCATCTCAATGGCAGACCCATCGTCATTGAAACCTTGCAAGATCTTGAAATCCTTAAGCTCCGGGATATGCGAGTAGACGGGTTCATCCAGAGAGACCAAACCACGCTCTACGAGCTGCATAACGCAAATGGAGGTCATGATTTTGGTACAAGAGGCTATCCACATGACAGCATCTTTCTGGAGGGGTTTGCGATCTTCGGGTGGGGGCTGGAGGGATTGAGACCCGAAAGCTTTGGAGTAAGTGAAAGATCCTAGCGGGGTATTTAGTAGGTGATATGAGTAAGGAAGGGGGTTGTGTAGATACCATCGCGGTTCGTGGCGTAGAGGACGCAGCCGGGGATCTCTTCGTTAGAGACGGCGGTCTCGATCGCTTTCTCAAAGGCTGCCATGTTTCGAACGCGGTATTTGGCACAGGACCTGTCTTCTACGCTGGTTTGGAGAACGTGGACTTTCGCGAAGTGATGTTATCTCTATTACAAATCAAGATGGAGGAGCGTGGTCAAATTCCCAAAACGAATCGTGCTCCGTCGTAATGAAGGTATAGTATGGACAATATCGCGTCCTACCAGATGTACTTATACACACCGATCCTATCAAGCCACCTATGACAGTCCGCCTTTTCGTCCGACGTACATTTGGGATGTTAGTGGATATTAGGTTACCCTGCTTGCCTCGGTCCCCGCGATTAATCAGACCTCTCTCCTCATTCGGTTAGCATACCGCGAGTCAGTCATTAGCGAGGATCTTTTCGTGCGGGAAATGTCAGGCAGCGATGGTGATGGTTGGCTGCTTCGTATAACATAGGGAGGAGAAAACACATTGTGTATACCAAGGTGGGCCACTGTGCTACTAACTTGTCACTAAACGTTATAACTATGTAGTTGCCTAGACGCTTTCGACGCGTGGAGGACAACGTTACATGATTGGAGGCCTGTGATGTGTATGTAGCGCTGACTTGTGCTGGGGATCCATGTTCTATACTCTGTGGATGCACACGAAGAGTTCGGCATGAGCTCTTCAACTCGCCCGCAGCATGTGCACCATGCCGCGTACGCTCTCACAAAGTCCACTTCCCAAACCACTCCAAAAGAACCCTCGTCGCATCCGCCTCCTCACAAGTCGTTTTGTTCGTATCAGTGTTCCCAAACTGACTAGGCCAGACATGGTTCATATTGGCATACAGATAATGCACAACAGTGTCATCCCAATTCCACGTTTTCACCTCCCTCACGCCCTTACACAGTACACCCGTCTCATTCTTGTTAGGGTCTAGTCCATCACGCTCCACCCACGCATTCGCCCATTCTGGAATGTTCACCGTCGTGGGCTCGCCATCCCGATGTACGTTCGGCCCGCCTTCGTACTCAATCTGATGGTCTTTTGCGCCGTGTATTTCTAGGATGGGTACGGCTTTGCGGTTGGGAGGGAGGGCGCAAGGGAGAGGCTCTTGTGTTTCCTGGTTGAGATAGAAGGCGCCTGCGACAGCGCCAAAAGCGGCGATGCGTGAAGAGGCAGTAGGATCACAGGCAAGAATCCCGGTGAAGCCTCCCCCGTTTGATTTTCCGGACGCGTACACGCGAGATGGATCGATGCAGTAGCGGTCCAAAAGGTGGTCGATGAGTTCGAGGGTGAAAGCGACATCGTTGATGTTGGTGTCTGCGTCGGGATCGCCTTGCCATTGCCTGCCGTGGGTACCCTTGCTCCACTATGTTTGGTTTAGTCGCAGCCCTTTCGTTCGGAGATTGCACGTGGACTGCACTTACCGGCACACCTTGAGGATACACGGCTATCCCTTCGAATCCATACGACTGATTCGAGAATCCTGAAAGCTGATCCTGATCTTCCATATCACTGCCGCGGCCATGGAAAGAAAGTATAATTGGGACCGGAACATCTGGATTGTATGACTCCGGGACATAGATACGATACTCGCGAGGAGTTGTCCCGCTTGCGCTTTCGATTACGAGGTTCTTTGATGTGCCCGGTTCGACGATTTTGGGAACGGGTTTGCCGCATCCAGAGGTCTGGCATGCGCCTCCAGCAGCCAGGAAACCGAGACTCACGAGCGCGGTTGACTTCATCGCGGGAATGGAAAGATGAAGAGATAAGGGTGAGGAGACAAAGTTGAAATAGAAGTGGATAGCAGAATATATATGTCAATGTAGGGCTGTGCTGAATTAGAGTACTGCCCGGATAATCCCCTTATAGATGATCTACAGCTGTGCGCATGGTCCCACAAGTCAGGATAATTCCGTAGTGCTAGTAAAGCGGGAGGCCCGAAGATATATTGTAGACGCTTCGGAGTTCCGGGTCCACGATTGAAGCACCAACCTCGCTAGACCGACATTTGCGACCGCGTTAGACGTAATGCTTTCGCGCATTTAGGGAGTAGATCGCTGCTAGCATCAGCAGATCAGCCGCAGTCGCGATGGGAGGTTGCATCATACAGGTGGAGTAGCGGAAGCCGGCAGCCCATTGAGGCTCAGAGGTAAAACGGCGCTGCTTATTCACCATTACTTTAGCGCTTACCCCAGTTGGTATACCGAACAATGGTCGACTACTTTCCAAGGTTACAGAGATTACGACAGCATGCCAATCTCACTTACAAGCCCGCTGCTCGGCGCTATGAAGACTTATTCATTTTAATGTTGCTTGCGAGATGATCGTGCTAGAAGATGCATCTTGAAGACTTTTGTCCCAGGACCAAACATAGGGTGGTGGACAGTATGAAATTGAGCATTCTTTTAATTTGCTTAGTGGAGAATAGCAAATTTTGAAAAAGTGTACTCGCTCGCTCAGTCCGTCCAAATGTTGCTGAACTCAGCAACGCTCAGATGTCGATACTAACGCTTAATATTCACAGAATCGATGCCACACGTATTCCCAAAACATGCCAAAAATGCTGATCGGTCGTAACGTCATCTCATCGTACAACATCTCTTAGAACACTATCCCAATCTCTATACGCCTACGTAGCTGTAGTACTACTATATGTGCCGTTCGGCGTCCCCGTGCCACTCGTCGCCCCACCCGTACTCTTCGTGGCTCTCTTTTGCGCACCATCGAATAGTTCGGTCCCAGAACCCTTCGCCGTGTCCTCATGCTTGGATGCGAGCTTCGGGGGCATCTTGGCGTCGTCACCATTGGCATGTCCGTTCGACTGTGATGACTTTGAGGGAGCAATGTCGCTTTCGCTGCCATTTGTCTTGGGTGTTTGGTCGACACCTGTGTGCTTGCCGTCTTTCTTCTTGCGTGCGCCTTCGATGAGCCAGCCCATGCGGCCACCAGTTAGGTTGTTGAGCTTATCGCCGATTGCAGAACCCTGCGGTGCGGACGCATCGCCTTCGTTGAGCCTGCAGTTAGATTAGTACAAAACACCGTAATGAGAGATGGAAGGACAGCTCACCACTTCATGAGGCAGTAGCCGCCGAGGCCCCACAGGAATACAAAGGAGGCCGCAAAAGTCGTCAGAAAAACAGTCGGTAGAACAACGACAAGTGCAACGCCAAGCATCAATACAGTGAAGAGTAGAGCAGCAATGAGACCGATGAGAAGGGCCGTGATGAGCGAGAAGAGGAATACTGTCAGGCCAAAGGTAAAGAAAAGTAGTATTGGGATGCCGGTGAATGCGATTTGAGTTGTGAGAAAGGCCTATCATAGTTGTCAGCCGCGATTCAAGTGTTCGGAACGTATCCGGCCATGGTAAGAGTAGGCCAAACATACCGCAAGCTTGGGGTTGTTGACCGCAAACTCCTGAAGCTTAGATAGCACCTCGGCTCTCTTCTCAGGCGGAAATGTCATGTCTAGAACACTTTGGAATGTTTTCCCAAGCTTCCCGGCTACGTCCTGTATAGTGTTTAGGATGCCCGACATGGTGTGATGCTTCCACGTCGACTGTCGAAGCAGAAGGAGGCCTCAAGTAATCGGCGATCAAGGCTCGCGCAGAAGTGAGCAATACACACGAGAAATAAGAATCAGGTAAGGTCTTGGAACGCCAAAGAGAGAGAGAGAGACAGAGTGCGAGCGAGGGTGGAATGGCGTCGCGTTCCAAACAGGCCAAGGTGTGCGTACTGCCGCTCGATGTCATTAATTGCATGTGAGATCCACCCGCCGCAGCCAACTGTGGCGCAAGGAGCTAGTCCAAATACGTGCTAGCTCCAGTCTCGCAGAAAATCTTTGGGAATCTCGTCGTGCACCACCTGCGACCCCGCAAAGCTCCAATCAAGCATGTCGGCAACTAAGAGCGACAAGAAGAGGAAGAGACAGGAGGAAGGGGGCGAGCGGCCGGCAAAGAAGAAGGCCCTTGCGCCGCCGACGGGCAACCTGCGTGTGGAATACTTGGAGAACAACGATGTACTGGGTCCGCTACTTGGTATGCGATGCTAAACCTGCGAGAAGAGTAGCTGCATGTACTAATTCCTACGCAGCGGCAACTCCAGGCCTGAACTTCCCCTCCAAAGTCACCTTCAAGCCCTACAAGCGCAGCAAAGTCCTTCCCACCGGCCAGGTCAGCGAAGTGCTCCTCCAGTCTTCGGAACACTCCCGCCTCGACTACACAGCACGCGAAGAGAAAGATGGCAGCTCGGAGAGCCAGCTCCAGGATTACATCGGCGTATACGACCCCGCCACGAGCAAGCTGCAGCTCATGCCCGTCCGGAGGGTGACAGTGCGGACCACATTGCGGAGCGAAACGGAGGAGCTACAGAATCGACAGGCTGAAGCCGACGCAGTGAGGTCTACAAACAGGGCGAAGAGAAACGAGCTTGCCCAACAGTTCGGTTCCAAGAAGTCACGGAAAGCCATCGAGGACATGACACTGAACGCTATATCGCGAGGCGACGCAGGAAAAGATGATGGCATGGCGGAGAACATTCTACAGGGCATGGCGAACATGACTTCCGAGATGCCCACAAGTCAGGACCTCGCCGCCGCTGTCGACAGCTCCAAGCCCCGTCCTCGCGCCAACCTGGCCGCCGAATACCCCGAAGACGTATACACGACCGATGTTGTGGTCGGTAGGGATCTCATGGAGTCTATACCCGTGAAAGACTGGGTCGATGCCTCACACGCGGGAGAGGGTGTGAGCGTGGGCAGCCGATTCGTCGCAAAACGCATCCTCACCTTGGTCAAGAACAAGCAGATACAGAAGCTCAAGGTGCTACGCTTCATCCTGCTGTGTATCCAATTCAACGACTCTTTGATTGGGGGCGGAAAAGGCGCAAGGAAGGTACCCAGCAAGGAGAAACTGCAGACCGCGCTGGGTGAAGACATACCAGAACCGGTAGTAAATGGCATCAGGAGGAAATTTGCTTCAGAGTACGTCTTTCGAGGATGGCGAACGTTGAGTGAAATACTGATGAGGAGAACAGAGCCAACGATATGCCCCGATGGAACACGGATAACCTGATCACACATATTTGCGCCGCGGCCCTGATTGTGGACGGCTTCGAGGTCGACGTCAACGACATCCGGAATGATCTCAAGCTGGAGAACAAAGAGTGAGAATCCCGTGCCTCAGCTTCCACCAATGTACACACCTACTAATACGTCCTTTTAGAATCAAACAATATTTCGCCGAAGTGGGATGCAGAGTCGGTCCCCCAACCGAGACGGATCAAATGAAATTGAAGATCACCAAAGCGGAAGGCAAATCACACTTCATGGCCAAGTTGAGGTTGCCGTTGCAGTTTCCGAAGGTGAGGACAGGACCGTCGAAGAGGCGGTAGGTAGTTCCGAATATCCAAACAATAGTCGGGATATTCTCTTCCCGAGAGAGGCCGTGTCCTGATCACAAAATCCGTTCCGCCCAAAATACATGCGCCGCAGACATTCACGCCAAGCCTAGTACATCCCCCCACCCAAAACTTTTAGTCGAAACCCCACACGCCTCGATCCGACACTCCTCCAGGTAGCCTTCGATCCTCACCGCAATTCAATTGCTCACGGCCCACGGTCCGTGGGCTTTCCGTCTCCGCAGACCGTCCAAAATGACTATTCATGACATCACCATCTCGATCACGCTTCGTGACGCAAGAGACAAATGACGCCTCATCGTATATCGCATATAAAGCCTCTAGTAGCCCCTAAAGATTTTTAATGCAACCATCCTCAATGCCCAAACTCTCCGAATCAAACAACCCACAACTTCCCAACATATTCTCAGGCAACCCAAACGCCACCTCCGCCATGGACAACACTACTTCCGCTGCCGACAAGTTGGGTGCGAACAAGGATACAAACGCCATTCCCCAGAGCGTATGTCTCCATATTGTCAGTTTTGGATCCGCGGAAGTCCGTACTGACTCCACATCTTAGAACCCCTCAGTCATCTCGTCTGCCGGTGCAATTGGCAAGCAGTTCAACCCGGACGGCGCCATCGGACAGATCGGCCAGGCAATTGGTGGACCCCTCAGCAAGGACGGCGCCATCGGATCGCAGTTCGATGCGAGCAAGGACGGAATTGCTGGACACGTGGAGAGGGCTGTTGATGGGCCGAGCAACCCTGCTGGTAGTGGGCTGAAGAAGTAGATATTTAGTGCGGACCAGTAAACGTCATGACGATATGAATGTACAACAGTAATTATCAACAAAGTCCAAAGTCTAAGAGTATAATCGGTCACAATGCTATTCTGTCTGATGCAAACTTGAGATATCTTTTTGACCCATCGTCACGCTTGGAATCATTCTTAATCACCAAACTCCAGCGCTATGCCCGTTATATCATACTGTATCGTAGCAAGGCTGGCGATGCTTATTTGAAGCAGTTTAATCGCCCAACCGTCGTCCAGGTCCCCTTGCATCAAAAGCCGTGCCCCTCCCACTCGCCGCCGCCGCCGCCGCTCCCCCAGCACCACCCATCTGCGCCGAGCCATACGGCCTAGCTTGCGCCACACCAGGTCGGGCCCCGAACCAGCCCTTGACGACTGGCGGCGTTGTGATGTAGTTTGTACCACCGCCAAACGTGGGCCATATCCTTGTGAGGAAATCGTACATATGGGCGGCGATGAGGCCGGTGGCCTGTGGGAGAGCGGAGTCGGGCCCATCCATGATGAGAGTCATGAAAAGCATAGCGTAGGGGAGATACTTCGAGTCGAAGGTTATGATGAAGAAGGAGACTTTGCGAGTAGGGTTGTCTTGGGCGTACGTGTATGCGTAGGCGAGGGAGAGAGCGGGGAGGAAGGTGAATGTATCGAGGAAGTAGCCTGCTGTCGCCTTTGCAAGAGTTAGCATGTGCTCGTCTCAATTCAACGCCCTGAAGAGCCGTGGGACACAAAGAAACGTCAAGGTATGAAAAGTATGTAGGGAGCCAACACCGCACAAGACGGAATTAGAGTCCGCTGCGCTTTCTCAAGTAGCATTCCCACCATGCCCACACGCCGCCCAGCCCCTTTTGAGGTATGCGAATGACGGGACTGCACGACGTGCAAGGGTGCTCTTCCTAGGCTCCAGGAACCGCTTCAACTATAGTCTAGCTGGGCGGGCAGTATGAGCCGAGGTGATTGTTTGATAAACGAAGCGCATGTAGCGCACACGAAACGAAATGAAGAAAATACGGTGCAAAAGTCACGAACAGAGCGGGGTGCAGCTTACCACTATGATTGAGCCAACAAACATAGTATACGTGAAGAAGTCGCCGGGCTGCGTGAACCGCGACGACTCACGCTCTAGGCCGCTGCCGTACTGGTATACTGTAGCCGGTCAGCTTCAGTTGCGTGGTGGGAGGTGGGTCGGTATGCGTACAGAAGTACGGATCCAGCAGGATAGCAAATTTCGGCTTCGTGATGAAGAACGCCGTCACCAGCCTCCACACCTGCGGCAACGCCTTCAACGTGAAGACCAACGGCGCGACGAAGGCAAATTGCGACAAGCTAAGAATGCCAGAGTAACCCAAGGCCGACACGACCACAGCTGCAGCTGTGATGGTCCTACGAATAGCTTGTTAGTACGAGTTTTCCGAGTAGATGCGAGCCGCCATTGACTTACCTAGTGACCGGCGGGAGGGTCCAGAAGACATCCATGATGTATTATCTGGCAGACGAGCGAGTGTGTGGAGTGGTGGTGAGGAGCTGCAGTTGCAGCCTAGAGAAGAGAGAAGAGGAAAGCTGTCCGGAGAACTGGAAGGAAGCGGCGTGTGGCGGTGGCACTTTAATCCGGCGCTATGGTTGGCTAGCGCCATCAGTACCCTACCTTATCCCACTATTCTCTTCCAAGTACAAAGTAAGGAGACCTGATCATATTTAAACGTAAAGTGAAGTTCGTGAAGGAAAATCGTTGGACACCCATGGCCGATTGGGACTCTATAGTACATGACCGCCACATCTAGCTTCTCAAACCCCTCCCCTACCAGCCATGACGAATGTCGAAAATCACAATGCAGCCCATAGAATCTCTGCATCACCCGCAGACCGACTAATCTCATACCTCAGGCTCCGTGCCCTTCACATTGCCTTCCCCGCCAACCCCAGGCGTCCCCCTCTTCTCAAATTCCTCCTCATACCTGCGCCAAACCTCCATATCTCTCGCCAAACGCCTCTGATGTCTGGCGCGGTGCTCGTAAGCAACCATGCGCTTATCGGCTCCGATCATACCGCCAAGTATCATGCCGGACATTTGGATGTAGCTGCGGGGTGTCAACAAGGGCATTGCTGCAAATGCCACAGATGGCAAGGATGCAAAGAGGGGTATGAACAGACAAGAGATAGGTAAGGTGCAATAAATGAACGTATGTAGACGGGCGACTTACACTTTGAACTGCACCGTAAGACCGCGATAAACGGGAGAAAAAGCAAATCCGAGTCCTCCGGCTACAGCTGAGAGGGCACCCCACTATTACCGTCACAAGTCAGCACATACCCTCGTTCTTGCGGAAGCAACTGCAGGCCCGATAGATCCAAACGTAATGCCCAATTCCAGATACACAGCTCTTCAACCCTCTGGCGCCGATAAGTATCCTATGTTGAGAGCCCGATAACCCTCGTACCGCCCCATATCCCATCTCTTTCCATCTCCCAACCAGCCAGAAGCTCTTGCAAAAGCAAATAACATTCGAAAAGGCACTCACCTTAGCAGCCCCTACACCCGCACCCCTCGCGGCTTCCCAAGCGGCTTCATTCGTCTCGGCGTCACTAGTCAAGCTGCCATGTTTTCGCATAGTTCGGGTTCGACACTATCAGCCGTACCATCGAGCAGGTAATAGTCAGAAAGATGTATGGGTAGGTAGACGTAGATGTGTTGACGTTCGAAGTTGTGATGTCAAAGTGCAGGACATATCCCGGGGCCCACTTTTAGAGCTAGCGGTTCATATCGAATGACCGTTGCATCACCGCTGACCAATTGTATTGAGCCTGGTCCGCGCTGTACAAACAACGATTGTGACGTGGATTTTCTGGTCGAACACCTGCACTGCTGCACATATTACTGAATTCCCCATTTCTGCAACGTGGGTGATAAAATGCGTCGCAAACGCGAGATAATGTGCCCGCTATTACAAAGTGTAACCTAACCTTGGGATGTTTGGATCTCAATCAAAACGCTGGGGCGCATGCTCCTAGCGAAGTATCTCACAGAAGCAGAGGGAAGCCCCCACCAACCAACATATACATGAAGCAAAAGGGTAATGTCCCTTCGTGTACTTTCCAATCGTTACTCGCAACTGCGTTCGTTGAAATCATTGCTTCTTGAAGAAAACAAACGCCGTGTGACCCTCCTCCATCCAATGCAAAAAGCATCCGTGAGTTTTCGATATTCCGCACAGCGAAGGGTATTGGCAGAAACGCAAAATCGCAAAGACGCTTTCCGTGAAAATGCAAACTTATCCAGGGAATCATCAGAGAAAAAAATGACTTGCCCCCAGAAACGCATTCGACGACTGGTCGAGATCAACTCGGTAGCCGTGGTCGTGGCCAAGCCCCTCGATTGTGCGTGAATGACATCTCAATCTCCTTTTCTAGAGGTATGGTGTCCTGACGAGAATCATGCACAGCGGCACCGAGCTGGACCTCTTTCTCGATGGTGGGTGTAGTGTCTAAAGTCACTTTTTCGACGAGCTTTCCGATACTAGCTGCAGTGTCCGGCCGCTCAAACTCTTCGTCGTCGACGTCCATGTTCACTGGGACACCGTTCGCTATGTTGTAGTTGCGCTGCAGGTACTGTTGCAGACGGTATTCCTGCCGCTCCCAGCTTTCGTCAACTAGGCCAAGCGCAGCTTTGATGTCCTGATCTGATAGCCCGAATGGCATCGCGCGTTCTCTTGATGGTTTGCCGTGAACCTTACTGGAGATTTTGCTGCGAACCGAAAGAGACCTCGTCTGTGATTGTGTGGCCACATCATCTCGTATTTGCTTGACCTGGTCTTCTGTAGCTTTGAGCGCGGCGTTTCGGCTCTCATGCATAGCTGGGAGGTATAGCAGCGTGGTGTTGCGATGCAGTGTGTTTACCAGATCGGTGAAACCTTGCAACGGAATGCCATTGTTCTCACAGTAAAGCTGCTGTAGTGTTGTGTTGACTCTGAGAACATCAGCAAGCGAACTTGCGCCCTGCAGCCCGAGCTTTTGATCTGAATGTGTCAATACTATGCCAGTAGATTTGGGATCAACGTACATCTAACGAACAAGACCCGCAACGCACGATTCTTGTGCAGACCTCGCAAGGCACGGTTGATGCCGACGCCTAGCTTTGTCGTTTCTAATCGAGAATCTTCACCCGAAATGTCTAGCCATTCGAGAGTCGTGTTCTCAGCGAACATTGTTTCGAGAGCCTGGCAGGTTGCTTCGGAAGCATCGCACGGGAGCGATGCCCGGGAGATGTCGAGCTGTCGGATGGTCCTGTTCTGTGCTAGAGCGAGCACCATCTCCCGGAAATCGGCTTCTTCCTCGAATTCGATCAGTCTGACGGTCAGACTGGACGGAGCAAAACCTTTCGAAATTGCACTCGTCAATTCGTCAAGGCACTGTTCTATGTTGTTCTCACTGACGTCGAGATGAAGTTGGCGAGTTTTCCCCGGCTCTTCGGTCATGGAGTGTAGGAGATAGGCCACGTCTTTTCCAGTGAGATAACAATGATCTAATCGAAGCTCGCGCAAGGCTGCAGACTGTTTATAGTTCACGAGATAGCTGTGATACGTCAATAAATGCTCGTACTGCGTCATGATCTGGTTCCCAGGACGTAACATACCTAGCAATTGCATCGACCATGGCCGAATTAAGTGACGTCCCGCTGAGTATGAGCTCCTGAAGCCGCCAGGCCTGGAACGTCTCGACACTGATTAGGGGTTCGGGGCCCGAAGTCCGCGCAACGTGGGAAAGATTGAGTTTCGTGAGGTACCCAAAGACTCCGATTTGAGAGTCGAACACTGTAGGAGAGATTCGGAAAGGATTTGATGAAAGATCGATTGCTTCCAACGTAGTTTCTTGGGGTCGAAGTGAATCGAGGATAAGAGATAACGTTCGGTCTGTGAGCCCGCAGCCGCTCAACTCCAGGGCACGGAGATGACAGGATCTCTCCACAGCGGCGGCGACGAGGTAGTCCAAATCAGTCTCTCCAAGTTGTATGTTGTTCAGTGCGATCCAGTCAACGTTGGTTGTCTGGTACTTGCACAAAGGAAACAAGGCTTCAACGATACCACAGCCCGGATCTCTCGCCTTGGTCACCTCTTCCAACTGAGCTCTTGGTCTTCTTGTAATACACGACGAAAAGTCAAGCCGTCGTAGCCTTCGACTGGTCACTGCTAGGGCGCGAATCTCTTGGACGAGCAAACAGTCTCTTTGAAGCTCTTCCGGGTCTACCCTTAGCGTGGTACCACGTTTCGTTTTCGTGCATAGATGCTCAGCGCCATATTCATCGATGAGACCGTTGAGTGGATCTAGGTGCACATCCTTGAACGAGATGCCGCCATATCCTTCATTGTACCGTAACGATCGCATAACGGCGAGGAGCTCGAGTGCAGTGTACTGAGTCCGTCTGAGTCCGACAGGGCGCAGAAGCTCGAAGCGGGGACAATCCTCGGCCGGGTATGTGACTTGATATCGTATGTTCTCAGGTTTCACATCATAAGCGACGCAGTAGCCGACCAAAGTGCGATCCATGGAATCTTGGTCAATTGGTTGTGGGCTGGTTTGTCGAAAGATGTCATGTTTGACGTTGTCCGGCACTATGAAGTGATACGGTCGCGATTCCCACTCTGGTCTCAGGTTCTCTTCCACGTATCGCAGTCGAACGGCTATGTCGTGCGATGCCAGTGAGGCCAGATGAAGCACCTTCGGTCGCTGTAAAGGCATGCGGAAGGTCAACTCAAACGTGTCGTCAGTCTCGCTCACACGTAGCTCGGTCATGGTCAGGATTCCGTGTGATGATGGAGCATTATTCGAGTGCAAGGAGGTACTAGATGATCGTTGGGAAGAAGATTTGAAGAGTGGAATCAAATGGACCTTGTGGACACCAACGGCAAGGAAACAAACAGACGCAAGGACCTTGGAAAGATCATCCGAGGAAGATCTCGTGCCGCTTTTGGCAATTGGGCGCTGCACAACTTTATAGATGGCGTAGTGAGGAGGCACGTAGTCACGCTCTGCCTCGACTACGCGAGCGGCACGGTGCGAGTTGTAGGGCGACAAGGGATTGGCGTTGGCCAGTCGTACGCGGTTGGCCGCCTCTCTGATCCGAGCAAGCCATGTGGACATATCATCCGGGTCGCCGAACTGCAATGTCATAGACGAGGCCTGATTTGTCTCGTCGTCCAGGTAGAATATCTCAAAGGCAAAGTGCGGCCGCCCATCGTCGAGATGATAGGCGGCGACAATTTGACGCAGTGGTGTTCCCAAATCACGATCCCCGGAGTGATCCGAGGCGATTGACTGAGCCTCATGCGATGAACCTGAGGGTTGCTGGCTGTGCCGATTGTACGAGGAAACGCGAACGTAGGGAGCTGGAATGGACGAAAAGGCTTCGGCGGCTTTCTGGTGGGTCTTGAACCGGATCAGGTGCGTCTCCGTGAGCACGAGGTATTCCTTCTTCTTCCGGAACATGGAGCTGCTGGTCTGGACTTCGCCATAGAGCAGAACCTGACGGTTGCGCAGCGTCTCTTCGCCGAGCCCATTGCCCGACATGCGCGTCGACACGGCCGAAAGCACCTCTCCCGTGTCCTCTGCTATGCGCAAACCCTTGAACGAGCCGAATGCAGAGCTTGCGCGGTGGCCGCTGCCACGCGACAAGGGCGTTCTCACAGGAGAGACGGGACTCGGCGATATGCTGTTGGCGTCGATATCCTCTTCGGTGAGCTGCGACGTGGTGGAGAGGGTCGTCATGAGCGACGCGGTCCGCCGCTTGCGAAGCAGGTTGGCGGGTTCCGAATCATCTTTGCTGCTGCTCTGCAGGCCGGCGAAGGCGCCTCCGAGGGAGCTGCGGCCGAAGAAGCTGCGTCGTTTGGATTCCTTGGACATGCTGAGCTCGCGATTTGGCCTACACCGCCCAGCGGGAGCTCAGCGAGCGTGCAAAGGCTTCATACGGAGGGCGGATTGGCGGCGGAGGTGCGTCTGCGAGTAACGAAGCACAGGAGATGATTGAAGATGTGCGCGGCCAATCAGCGATGCTGGCTGCGGCTCACCGGTTGGAGCCGGCGGCGGAACGGGATGGCTGGGAGGTGAGGTACGTAGTGGGCGGTACGTAGTTTGGCTCGAGGCACGGGAAGAAAGTATCACCAGAGTCAAAAGCGTTGGGGTATGGTGATTTGAGGGATTGATTGCGTGTGCAGCAGGACTTCCAGGTTGTCGATCGTCCGTTGCTGCATCCTGACGACGCGGGGCTGCGCGGCCCAGCAGCTAGGTCTACGGGCCGGTGCCAAGGGAGTTATCAGAATCACGGGACGATGATTCAATGGCCTTCCCCATTGCATCTCCCGGCGGCCGGAATGGCATGTGTTTCGCCGGAGAATAGATAGAGGCTGGCTGCATGTGACGTCGATCCACTCGCGCGCCCATGACCGGGGGGGGGAACATGCGAACGATGCCGGCAGAACTTCGGCTCCAAAAGTTTCCAGTCGCGTGTGGAAAGCGGAGCCACGACCATACGCGCCTCCTCGTCACGCCTTGGACACCCATCTTCCCCCGCCCGGTGACCACTCGATGCTGAGTCGACGCCTGATCCTGCACTCCCCGCAGTCGCGCAGCTCCTTCGTCTGCCGTGCGTGCGCCGCCCAAAGTCCCCTCCTGCGGGCCTCCCATCGCCCCTTCACTTCCTCACACAATGCACAGGCAAAGAAGATACCAAAGATAGCCGGGCGGAAGAGAGGAGCCACGAAGGCGCCAATCGAAGACGACGATGGTTTCCGCGTGCGCAAAATCGTTTCCGAAACCAGCGAAGAGGCATCAGAGCTAGGAGAAGGCTTGCGCCGGATGGCAAGGGCGGCGAAGGAGGGAAGCAGGGAGGAATTAAGAGAGGCTGCTAGGCAGGAAAAACACAATAGCCACGTCGAGGGGAGAAGGGGCTCGTTCAAGCCCGTCAGCCTCAAGGAAGCCTTGCTTGACAAGCAGCACGAACCGCTACACATCGAAGTCCTAGAGCCAGCCGATCTGGACTTCAAGGCCGTAGATGTCGAAATACCCGCCGTGCCCAGGCTGTCCTACGGCTTGGACCGCGTACTCTTCAACCCCGGCGTGTACCGCCTACAGGATTCAAGTTCGCGCGTGTACAACTTCGATCCCTACCTGGAGAAGATCATGCCTGTCCAAGACTTTGACTTTGACGCTCTGAGCGAATACAAGACCTCGTCCCGTGACGAAGAGCTGCTCGCCATGAATCGCCGCCTCGGTACCAAGTTCACCGGTTCCACGTCGAGCATGTCTGGGATCCTCCAGCACTTCCACTTCTTGCTTTCCGGCAGCCGCAAACTCAACCACTCGATGCTCTCCAAGAACTTCCCGTCGCCAAGCAACACCTTCTCCAAGGTCACGACTGGTCCCGATGCCATCTTCTTACGGTACAAGGAAGGACAGTATGCGATCGATGCCGATAAGTCGTACGACGATCCAAACATCATGAGCTGGCTGGGCCACTCTATGGAAAAGCTCCTCACAACTGATCGCGAGGAATTCGAACGCTATCGCCGATCCAGCCCAGAGCAGGCCCCCAAGGAAGACAATTCTTCTCGATGCTATCACTACTCGACGCTCGGGAACATTCTCATGCGCTCGCAGCTGGATGCACACGATCCTCGCTTGCCAGGTACCGGTATCTTCGATCTGAAGACACGAGCGGTGGTATCGATTCGTATGGACCACAAGGAGTATGAGACGGGCTCCGGATACCAAATTCATCATAGCCGCGGTGAATGGGAGTCGTTCGAGCGCGAATTCTACGACATGACGAGAGCTACCATGCTCAAGTACTCGCTCCAGGTTCGCATGGGTAGGATGAACGGCATATTTGTGGCATACCACAACATTGAGCGCATATTTGGGTTCCAGTACCTAAGCTTGCCTGATTTGGACGAGGTGCTGCACGGCCAAACCGACACGTGCCTTGGCGATCAAGAGTTCAAGATCAGCATTCGTCTTGTGGACGAGTTGCTCGAGAAGGCTACGGCACAGTTCCCCGAGACGGTAAGAACCTCGTAAATGTATGAACGGAGTCTTTTGTACTAATTTGAACAGTCTCTACGGATGCACTTCCATGCACGGGGCGGAAAGATACCTTTCATGTACATTTTTGCTGAGCCCGTAACGGAAGAAGAAGCGGATAGTATACAAAGCACGAAACAAACGGCCCAGAAAGCATTCGCACGAGACATTGTAGGCATCAATCGGAACGATCCGGAAATCCAGAAGGAATGGCATGACATACAAGACCATGTGGACACCGAAGTTGACGAGGACGAGATTAGAGGGCAGGTCGAGGACACTGAAGAGGTCGACGAGACGGAATCCGATGATGCCACACTGGTGGAGAATGAAGACTCTACAGAAGACGCTGAAGCTGTGGAAGACGTTGAAAAAAATGCCGTGGAAGAAGATTTGGCGAAAACTCCTACTGGACCCTTGATGGGCTGGACGCTGGCAGTCCGCAACAGAGTCAACGGAGTTTACGTGGAAAGGCCGGAGAACATCTCACCAGAAGACAAGTGGACGGTCGAGTATCACATCAAGGAGATCGCACCCGAAGCCAGATGGAACTTGTACAGTAAGGTCAAGGATGACCGGCAAAAGCTGATTGGAAGAACAGAGGAAGGAGAGAACACGGGCTTGGAGAACTACCGCCGGATTATTCGGAACTTCAGCAACCGGGGAAGAAGGTGGAGGGAGCAGCAGGACATGGCCGACGACCAGGCGGAGAAGCAGGTTTTTCAGCCGTTGGGTCCAGGGTCGGAAGCTGAAGACAAGAGCAATGTATGAACATGAGCG